>Ga0247805_1000012_pt1 | contig 354931 bp, 299 predicted proteins | sample UWRJL044104R1_FD_180930 | JGI IMG/M metagenome (GOLD analysis project Ga0247805, IMG submission 180930) | Plant litter microbial communities from Arlington Agricultural Research Station in Wisconsin, United States - UWRJ-L044-104R-1 | ecosystem: Environmental > Terrestrial > Plant litter >... | reverse complement strand
GTCAATAATTACTGCTTTCTCTTCCCGTGTCATATTATAATCCTGGAATCGTGTTTTTGTCAATAGTCACACCCGGGCTCATCGTAGAAGATAAGTGAATGCTTTTTACGTAAGTACCTTTTGCCGAAGATGGCTTAAGGCGGATCAAGGTATTAATAACCTCAGTCGCGTTCTGTGCAAGTTGGTCTGGTCCAAAAGAAACCTTTCCTACGCTTGTATGGATAATTCCAGATTTGTCAACCTTGAAATCAATCTTACCTGCTTTCACTTCTTTCACAGCTTTAGCTACATCTGGTGTAACTGTACCTGATTTAGGGTTTGGCATAAGACCACGAGGACCTAATACTTTACCTAACTTACCCACTTTTGCCATTACACTAGGCATCGTGATTATCACGTCGATGTCAGTCCATCCTTGTTCTATCTTTTGGATAAACTCGTCAAGACCAACGAAATCTGCTCCTGCTTCTTTCGCTTCCGCTTCCTTATCTGGAGTACACAAAACCAATACACGAACTTCCTTTCCGGTTCCGTGTGGCAATGTTACCACGCCACGTACCATTTGATCAGCTTTACGAGGATCAACGCCTAAACGAACGTCGATATCAACAGAAGAATCAAATTTAGTATAAGAAATCGTCTTTAGGACCTCCGCTGCTTGTTCCAAGGTGTAAACCTGGGTTGCGTCGTATTTCGAAAGAGCTTCTTTTTGCTTTTTGGTCAATTTTCCCATGTTCTTAGTTTCTTTAGCGTAATTAAACTACGCTCAGTTGTTTTCTTCCCACGGGGCTTTGCCAGCTACGGTAATACCCATACTACGAGCCGTTCCCGCTATCATTTTCATAGCCGAATCAATTGTAAAGCAGTTTAGATCAGGCATTTTAGTCTCAGCGATCGTACGAACCTGATCCCAAGTAACTGAACCAACTTTTAGACGGTTTGGCTGAGCCGAACCAACTTTTACTTTTGATGCTTCCAGAAGAAGATTTGCGGCCGGGGGAGTCTTAATGACGAAGTCAAAAGACTTATCCTTATAGTACGTAATAACTACCGGCAATACCACACCAGGTTTATCCTGAGTACGGCCATTGAATTGCTTACAAAACTCCATGATATTCAAACCTTTCGATCCTAATGCAGGACCGATTGGAGGTGAAGGGTTGGCTGAGCCACCTTTTACCTGAAGTTTGACGTATCCACCTATTTCTTTTGCCATTGTTTTGGAATTTGTTCGGTTCACTGATTAATTAAACGGCTTACATGCAAGTGGAAGCTTACCCTGCCCGTTCTCATAATCAATTATCCTTTTCTACTTGTGCGTAACTTAATTCAACGGGTGTATTACGCCCGAATATTTTTACAACTACATTGAGTTTTTTCTTCTCATCGAATACTTCTTCCACCAATCCGATAAACCCGCTGAACGGACCATCGACAACCTTTACGGTTTCGCCTTTCATGAAAGACATATTTGGTGCTTCTTCGTGGTGTTCCGCTTCGTCAACTCTACCCAAAATCCGGTTGATTTCTGACTGGCGCAAAGGCACCGGAACTTTTGAATTCCCTTCAGCATTTCCTAAAAAACCAATTACTCCGGGAATGCTTGTTATAATGTGCAAAACCTCTCCTTTTGAAAGATCAGCGGAAATGATAATGTATCCTGGAAAAAAGTTCTTTTCCCTAACTCTCTTTTTTCCGTTACGCATTTCGTAGATCTTCTCAGAAGGAATAAGAATCTGCGGAACGAATTCTGTGAGTTTCTGCCGTGTTATTTCATTCTCAATGTAGGACTTGATTTTTTTCTCTTGTCCTGACACAGCACGTAATACAAACCAATTTAATCCACTCATACCATTCAGGGGGTGTCGCTAAAAAAAATACCTTAGAAAGACTGATAAAACAGCCTGAGTGCGTTTTCAAAGACAAAGTCCATTATTCCAACCACAAAGGCAAAAATAAGGGATCCAACAAGCACTAATGTTGTGTTCGCCTGAAGCTCGTTAAAGGGAGGCCACGTAACATGCTCGGTCATTTCTTCCCAAGATGCTTTTAGAAACGAAGTAAATTTATCCATTTTTGCTTTTTGCTTTTGCACGGGTGGAGAGATTCGAACTCCCATCAACGGTTTTGGAGACCGCTATTCTACCCTTGAACTACACCCGTATTCCGTGCGAACCAATGTTTCGGGCTGCAAAGATACACTATTTTTATAAAAAACAAGTGCATTTCATAAGAAACGCACTTGTTTTTTAAATTTATCTTGAATTAGTCAAGAATCTCAGTTACCTGACCAGCACCTACGGTACGTCCACCTTCACGAATCGCGAAACGAAGACCTTTTTCCATAGCAATCTTGTTGATCAATTTCACTTCAATTGTGATGTTATCACCTGGCATAACCATTTCAACACCAGCTGGTAGAGAAATTTCGCCAGTTACGTCCGTAGTACGGAAGTAAAACTGAGGACGGTATTTGTTAAAGAATGGAGTATGACGTCCACCTTCTTCTTTCGAAAGTACATAAACTTCACCTTTGAAAGCAGCGTGAGGTTTTACTGAACCTGGCTTACAAATAACCATACCACGACGGATATCTTCTTTGTTAATACCACGAAGCAATAGACCTACGTTATCACCAGCTTCTCCACGGTCAAGGATTTTACGGAACATCTCAACACCTGTTACAGTTGATTTAAGACCTTCTGCACCCATACCCAAGATATCAACCGGCTCACCAGAGTTGATTACTCCACGTTCGATACGACCAGTTGCAACAGTACCACGACCAGTGATCGAGAATACGTCTTCAACAGGCATAAGGAAAGGAAGATCAGTCATACGTGGAGGAATTGGAATGTAGCTATCAACAGCATCCATCAATTCTTCGATTGTTTTAACCCATTTGTCTTCGCCATTCAATCCACCCAAAGCAGAACCCTGGATAACTGGAATGTTGTCTCCATCGTAATCGTAGAAGCTAAGAAGCTCACGAATTTCCATTTCAACAAGTTCAAGTAGTTCTGGATCATCAACCATATCCACTTTGTTCATGAATACTACTAGTTGAGGAACACCTACCTGACGAGCCAAAAGAATGTGCTCACGAGTTTGTGGCATAGGTCCATCAGTTGCAGCAACTACAATGATAGCTCCATCCATCTGAGCAGCACCAGTAACCATGTTTTTCACATAATCCGCGTGACCTGGACAGTCAACGTGTGCATAGTGACGGTTTGCTGTTGCGTATTCTACGTGCGATGTATTAATTGTGATACCACGTTCTTTCTCTTCAGGTGCATTATCAATTGATGAGAAATCACGAAGTACTGCTAAACCCTTTTTCGCCAACACAGTTGTGATAGCAGCAGTAAGGGTAGTTTTACCGTGGTCAACGTGCCCGATAGTACCAATATTCACGTGGGGTTTCGAGCGGTCAAACGTCTCTTTTGCCATGTCCTAAGTACGCTTAAAATTTGAATTTATTACGAATTTATTAAACACTATTGATTGATCCCTTTTAGCTTACATTTACCAAGCCCTTCAAAACCAATTAAACTAAATGCAAGGATCAAAATTTTAAAGAGTAAACACTCTCTCCGAGCTATTGAGGGGATTTGAACCGCGCGGCGGACCGTCCCTGACCTCTTCCTTACTAAGGAAGTGCTCTACTGAGTAAACACTCTCTCCGAGCTATTGAGGGGATTTGAACCCCTGACCTCTTCCTTACCAAGGAAGTGCTCTACCCCTGAGCTACAACAGCAATCTTTCAAAACTTTCCAGATGCCGCTTTTAGCATCTCGCGTGAGCCTTTAACCAAGAATGGCCCAATTTAAACAACAGCCAAAAGCGACCAGCGAAAGGGCTTCAAAATGAATGTTTTTCGCTGATCGCTTGACGGTGTCTTAATTGAGCGGAAGACGAGGTTCGAACTCGCGACCTATAGCTTGGAAGGCTATCGCTCTACCAGCTGAGCTACTTCCGCATTTGTTTTGTGCCTTTCTTTATTCTGGTAAATTATAAAGAAAACTTTGACACTAACTGTGGGGGCGGATGGATTCGAACCACCGTAGGCGTACACCAGCAGATTTACAGTCTGCCCCATTTGGCCACTCTGGTACACCCCCTTTCAACATTTCAACACAACCGTGAAAACCTCTTGTCTCACTTTTGGAGCTGCAAAATTATGTCCTTTTTTAATACGCTGCAACTTATTTGGAAAAATATTTTCAAAAAAATTTAGTGCCTGCCAGAAATACAATTCTAGCAGGCACTAAATCAATAGGTTATAATTAAAATAATTTTATCCCGAAACTCAACATTTTTACTGACGGGCCACGGTTTTCCTTGTAAAGGTCGTTCAAATCGTAATTCACGAACAAGTCGGGAAATCTTCGGATGCCTAATTCAAAGCCCAGACCATACCTAACATCATTGGCAAAAAAGTTACGGCGATCAAAAGTTTTGTCATCACTTTCCTTTTCGACAATTTTCGAATAACTGCCCAGACGGTAGCCGCCATATACACCAGCTGTAATGTGAGATATGAATGATCTTCGAAAACTCAGTGTCGGCATGATAGAAAGATTCACAAACGGCAACACATACTTATTTTTCTTCAACGCAATTTCGTTCTGCGGGTCACCTGGCGGCAGTGCTTCAAAATTTACGATCTCAGGAGATTTTACAATTTTTTTATTTCCCTCGAACATGAGATTGTACCAGGAAAAGTCAATTCCAAAATCAAAGCTTAGCCTTGCTTTTTGCCCTCTGGCAACTGTTGTTGAAGCGATGTATCCAAGACTGATATAGCGGGATCCAAAAGGTTTTAGATCAGGCATTTCCACCAGTGTTCCTGCACTGGTAGTCAATGGTGTATTACTTCCATAAGTATTCAGACCGAGAGCAATATTAAAACCTTTTCTAGGACTTGATCCCCAACTCGGGACATATGATTTAGCAGTTTGCCCTATCCTCGCAAAACTGCCATCATCTTCATTGCTAACTTCTACACTTCCGCTTTCAATCTCCACTTTCTTGTCGCCGTTTTTAATACGTAATCCGCCACGTCGCCCAATACGAACATAATTTTTGTCGTCTCCCAGATCAGGTTTGTTTTTTAAATAGTCGCCTCCGCTAAATTCTTCAACAATCAACGTCGTATCCTGCTGCGTACTATCCAATCGAACTTTTAGGTCTTTCAACAGCGCATTCAAATCGTATTTCAGGATTTTTTCCAATTCCTTCTTATTCTCTCCGTAAATTACCATTCTGGTTTTATTACCAAATCTTACGATGATCGAATCATTTTGGGAAATATTTTTGACAGAAGGAGAAATATTATTCTTTGCTGATAAATCTGTCAGCGACACCAGCATAGCAATGACTAAGATGATTTTAATTTTCATGACATAATAAGGTTACCGATTAATTCTTTCTTTCACGCTTTCCTGATATTTTTTCGTCATCATTAGTTCGGTCATCTGCTCTCGCAATTATACTTTTAGGGTTAAAACCTACATCATCCCAATCAACGGGTTCCGCTTCCCTTACATTTTTAAGTTGACGGAACACACGTGACAAACGAGATTTAGATTTATCCTTTACTTCATTTACAGGCTCTTCAACCTCGACGATAATCGTACGATCCGGCCTTTTTTCTTCTCTTTGTGCCAGCTCAACCGTTTTCGGTATAGTCTTCTCAGGAGCAACTGATTGAAGAATTTCCGTTTTTTCAACCTTTAACTCCTCAGTCTTCGTAGCCTCAATTTTAGCAATTTGAACCGGAGCAGAACCGTTAATTTTGCCCATTTCAACCCGACGTCCCCAATTTGGCTTTGTTAATGTTGCTTCGGATGGGATTTTCCGCTTAGCCAAAGAAGGTTGTTCCACCGGCGAGGTAGTTTGCCATTCTTCTTCCGACAGACTTTTGTTTTTCACAGAAATAGAATCTATGGACAGCTCTTCTTTTGGAATTATTTGTTCGACCCGGGCAATTTCAGAACTGCCTGGCACCGGAGAAAAGATGTCATTTTGACTGTGCCATACCACATAACCTGTAATGAACGTCAAAACAACGCTCGCTGCCGCATACCATACCCACGCCACCATTCGTCGCGATCTCCTTTTTTGTCCTTCCTGAATTCGTTTCCAGGCTAATTCAGAAGGTTCTTTCTCCCATGAAGCGAGTCTTTTTTGGAAAAGATCATCAACCGGATGCTTTTTCATAATTCAGTTTTTTTTTGAAATCATTTTCCCATGCTCCAACCATCTTTTGCAATAAGGCACGTGCCCGGTGAAGCTGAGATTTTGATGTACTCTCTGTAATTCCTAACAATTCTGCAATTTCGCTATGCGCATAGCCTTCAATCGCGTATAAATTAAAAACAGTGCGATAGCCCACCGGCAACTGTTCGATCAGATTTAACAACTCCTGGGTTTCTATATTCTGGTCAGCATAATTGTAATCCGGGATATTTGCGGCTTCATCCGATAAAATATCCTCAGGCATTTGCTTTCTCTTCCGTAAAAGCCCCAACGCTTCATTAACCATAATTCTCCTGATCCAACCCTCGAAACTGCCCTCACTATTAAACTGGTCAATTTTACCAAACACTTTTAGGAAACCCTCAACCATTACATCTTCTGCGGTCATTTCATCACCCAGATAACGAAAGCATACCCCCAGCATGCGCGGGCCATACTTTTCATACACCTGTCTCTGCGCTCTGGCGTCTTCCTGCCGAAGTGCTTTGATCAGCTGTACTTCCTGGTTAAAAAATGATAAAATTCGGCCCATTCTAATGTTGTTTCACTAGTAAGATGCAAAAGCCTGTTGTCGAGGTTGCATGGGATATGATGTTTTTTTTAAATATTTCACCTATAAGAATTTATACAAAGAAGATTGCTTACCAATTAGCTCTATGTCAGTACCTTAAATTAAATTAATTATTAAAACAATTCTTGTCTAAATATATTTAAACCGTTACTGGAAATAATTGCAAAGCTTCATTTAGTTTTATAGCAGATTACTTATTCATTCCCGATTACCCATGTTTGATTCCTCAGCGCCTATTGGCATATTTGATAGCGGTATTGGCGGCATGACCGTTGCCAGTGCTGTAACCCGACTTTTACCGAATGAAAATACCATTTATTTCGGAGATACAGCTCATTTGCCCTATGGCGATAAGTCAACGGCTTCCATCCAGGCATATTCAATCAAGATCTGCAACATGCTTTTACAGCAAAATTGCAAACTTATATTAATCGCCTGTAACTCTGCATCGGCCGCTGCATTTGAACTGGTTCGCGAGTACGTGGGCAGCAAAGCAAAAGTTTTAAATGTGATCGACCCCGTGGTTGATTACATAAAAGAACATTATGACGGGAAAACAATTGGGCTTATTGGAACGAAACAAACAGTTTTATCCAATGTTTACAAAAAGAAAGTGGATGCTTTAAACAAAAATGTCCATTTAAAATCGCTGGCAACACCGTTATTGGCGCCCATGATTGAAGAAGGTTTTTTTGATAATAATATCAGCGAAAGCATTATTGACAGTTATTTATCCGATCCAACTTTGGAAGGGATTGAAGCCCTGATTTTGGGCTGTACGCATTATCCGCTTATCAAAAACCAGATCACCAAATATTACGAAAATGATGTAGAGATTCTAGACACATCTGAAATTGTCGCGCATTCGTTACGAGCGTGGTTGGAGCAACATTATTTAGTCAACGAAAAAGGGACAGGGAAACGTCAGTTTTATGTTTCTGATTATACCCTTTCCTTCGAGCAGTCAACCAATATATTTTTCGGTCAGCAAATTCAGCTTGAACATTATCCCTTGTGGGAATAGTTTTTCGCCGCGGATACACGAATTCTCAAGGATATAATTTGTGAAAATTCGTGTATCCGCAGCAAAATGATTTAATACAATAAACGAACAGGTCCCAGCAAGCCGGAAGGCATAGGTTCCCAGTTGTCCGCATTGAATTTCTTATACGTGATATCAACAATGTTAATATCATAAAACTTCTTCCATTCAGGCGCCTGCTTATCCCGTAGCCTCATATAGTTAGCTGAAAGATTGGTCACTTCAATTTCGATCTTGTTTCCTTTTTCTCTGAGGATTTCTGGACTTAATTTCAAGTGAAATGGTATAGACCACGCTGTGCCAATTTGTTTTCCATTTAGCTTCACCGCAGCTACTTCACGCACGTCTCCCAAATCCAGAGTAACCGAGTTAGATGACAGTAATTCAGCAGCCACGTCAAAGTCCAGAGAGTACCTCGCAGTTCCGGAAAAATATCGGGCAGTATCTGATAAATAAATCCAGGAACCCGCTTTGTTTAATTTTGCAGATGCAGGCAAGGATGGTTTTCCTTTTACAAATTCAATATTCCATGCCCCATCAATCACTTGTTGTTTTTCAGGTTTGGAAGTAAACAAATTCTCTGCTTTTTTATCAGAGCTTCTCAAAAAGCAGGATTCTCCCGGAAGTAATTTCAAGAAGACCTGATTCTCTCCTTTTTCAGTACGTATGGCGAGCGGGACGGATTCGTTGGTCAGAGGATCATATTTTTCAATATTTCCATTCAATTTTCCTGCATGAATCCAGCCTTCTTTGAAATTATCTGCCAGATTTGCTATAAAATAAATAGACCTATCGCCGGATTTCTTTCTGATAAAAGTTAATCCGTGCTTGGCCAAATGCTCTTGGACAACTCCATGCTTTTGCAATGCTGCCAGCCAGTCTTTTGAAACAATAACGCCTTCGTTTTTCGCTTTTAAGTCATTAAGTTTTATTAAGAATTCCTTCTGCCGAGTCATGTTTAAATTATAACCAGTCACGTTTGTTGGAAAATGATCTGCAAAAATAATGTTCGCGCCTAATTTTGCCAGTCTTGCCAAATCATTCAAGGTTTCCTCTGGGATGTATGTTGACGGCGGAATTATAATCGTTTTATATGTTGACTTTCCTGATGAAACTTCTCCATTTTTTGAAGCGGATAATCTTGACAATTGTCTGTCTGATACATAATCAAAAGCATATCCTTCCTTCCATAATTTCGTTGTCAATTGGCCAAACGGCAATTGCAATAACCAGCGGTCTACGTGGTGAACTTCGAGCAAATGTACTCCGCCACCGGATTTTGCTGGTGTCGACCAGAGATCATGAATGGGAAAGTAAACGAGAATATCATTGTCTGGCTGACTTTCCTGCAACAGCTGCTGACAGCGCTCTACATATTGATTTAATAATGAAAAGTGTTCAGCAAAATGTGAAGCCGGTCCAAAATTTGTCGATGCGTAGAATAACCATCCCGGATAGGTTTCCTTCACCGGCGAATAGGTCGTTCCGTGATAAAAAATATGATTTATTCCCCCCGTAAATAATTCGTCGATTTGTGGCTTCACCTGAGACAAAGAAACTTTGAAATGATTTGCGAGCCAGGTACCAGTTTCCGAACTCACCAATTTTTTACCAGAAAAATGCGCCGCAGAAGACGCAAATTTCATCGCAAGCGGATTCGGCGTACCAAACTGTTTGATCGAATAATCAGGATCGATTCTCAGTCCAGGAATTGCAAACCTGCTTGTCCCGAAAGATTCTGTTTCGGGAATATCAGCCTCGTCATACAAATCCAAAAGATTACCGGGAGATCCATGCGCCTGATATCTTGTCAAAAATCCGTTTTTCCTACTCCAATTCGTCCAAACATGCGCATAACGTTCCCTCAAAAGTTCTGATAAAGTCTGGTGATAATCAATTTTTACGAGCACAGATCCCGGCTTACCCATGGTATCAGTCAGAAGAGTTGGTTCATTTTGCAGATCATACCCTCTGCGCTTTTTAAATTCTTTTAGAAAATCTTCTGTCCAGTTCGCCCCATATGCCTCGTATGAGTCCATATACATCGATCGGGGTAATTCTTTTGCGTGAACAAAAGCGGAATCAAAACGTACCAGATAATCAGCCATAGCGGTTGGATGAAAAGGATCAAAAACTAATCCTTCCCCACCGGGTGCCGCACGTTTCACCTCCTGCTTCGTTGGTAAGATTGTCCATTTCCCATCCTTAAAAGAAATGGTTTTAGCTGCCATTTGCTTCGTTACATTAGGTCCGCCAAAAGGCCAGCCTGTACCAGTGGTCATATCAACGCCAAGTCCTAATCTTTTTCCCTCGCCAACCGTGTGTTCCATCACTTTTAACCAATGGTCCGTCAGAAAAGGTACGAAATCATTTTCGTATCCTTTCACCCCATAAATCGGAATGATATGAACGCCCCCTAAACCCGCTTTTGAGAATCCTTCAAGTTGTGCTGTGATATCTTCCTGAGTAACCGCACTCCCCATCCACCACCAATATGTCCAAGGTTTGGAAGTTGAAATAGTCTGTGCTTGACTTGACAGACAAAAGAGAAGTAATACAAAAATGGCAATCGATCGCATTATTAAAACCGTTTTTCTCAGTAAAGACTCCAATAGCGTTTTCTACACCTACAAAAACGATTTATTTTAAAAAATTTAACTTATTCGTTTTAATAGATGCCCAAAACGAAAAGAGGCGAAACCAATAGTTGATTTCGCCTCTTTTCAAATCCTGTAATATTATTTGTGATGTAAAGCCTGCTGAACACGAGCTGTAACGAACTGGCGTTCCTGCTGATTCTTTTTGCTGCTTCTATACCACATATATCCAATTACGGCAACTAATATATAGGGCATCAGAAATAGGTAAACAATACCTGTATTCAAACCGACTCCTACATTATTTCTTCCATTCCCCATAGAACTTTCAACACTTCCTCTGCACATTGCGCATTGTGCAAGGGTAGAAGGAACAGTTAAAACAAAGAATGCAATTACAAACCCGTAAATCACCAGAAACTTTTTCATACGTAATAGGGACTAATCAATAAATAAACAATAACACCGCTCACACTCACATACAACCAAATCGGAAACGCCCATTTTACAGCTTTGCGATGTTCGGCCAGCTGGTTGCTATAACCAAAATAAACGGCTCTCAATACAAACCAAACGACTACGATCGATAATAATATATGAGAAATCAGCAGAAAATAATAGATCGGTCTGATAAAACCTGAGCCACCGAAAGGTGTTGACTCGTTGGAAATGTGATAAAGTATATAACAAACAAGGAATACAGCTCCTAATACAAAAGCAAAAGTCATCATCAAACGATGCAAACTCTTGTTATTAACTTTTATAAAATAGAAACCCATCAAAAGTAAAATCGCCGTTGCAGTATTTAACATACCAATAACGTGCGGCAAAACTTTTGTCCATGTCCCCAGATCTATTTTCTGACGAATACCAATCAGAACAGCCACAGCAACAGGAATTGCAATGGCCAGGATATTAATAATTTTCCTGTATTTTTTATTTTCTTCAACCAATACAGTTGCCATAACAATTCGTATTAATTTGATTTTTTCTCGTAATTCAAAATTTTAATCTCTCCCATCAACCTGTCTGTTTCTTCCAAATCCGATAGGTTATAATATCCCCTGACGTGACCTTTGATATCTACTAGTACTAACTTAGATTCCAAAGAATTCGTTTTAGCTCTGGGCACTTTTGTTTCCAGCTTCAAAACGTCTTTGACAATACTATCCACTTCATCTGCCGAACCAGTTAACACTTGCCATTTTTCAGAATCAAGCGAAGGTGGATAATCAGTGCTTTTACCCTTCCAGTCTTTTGTTAGAGTTATCAGTTTAAGATTTGGTATAGTTCCAGTTAAAGCAGAAATACGTTCGACCTGACCCAGAATCATTTTGCAGTTGTCATCACATACCTTCGGTAAATAATTTGCTACAATGATATTGCCATTTCCAAATTTCTCGGTGTAAGGCTGCCCGTCGGTCTTTTTCAATGTGAAATACGGGACTTTATAAAATATCGTATCCCCATTATTTTTCTCAACTTCACCCGAAACAGTCAGCTGTGGATGATAGTATGGCAAATCATAATGATTAGTAGCAAATAGCTTCAGAAGCACAAAAACTAAAGCCGGAATTACTAATGTTAGTATTAGTAATCCGGCTTTACGGAAGTTTATCATAACGAATATCCTCTACTTGAAAATCGCTTCAAAAATAGCATGTCCTTCCAGGAGAAGCGCCAGAATCAGCCAGGCCACGAAAATAACCGGAACGATGATTGACCAAATTAATGATTTGGTTTCATGCTTAAGGTGCATAAATTCACCTACAATATAAAATGCCTTAACAATTGTCATTACAATGAAGATCGTCACTTTCAAAGTACCATGTGGTACTGTGAAGGCAATAAGAAACTCAAGAGCTGTCAGGACAAGTAAGATCCAAAAAGTCTTCCAGATTGCTTTACGCTGCTCTGCACCTGCGTTAGGATCCTGTTCGTGTATATGATGTACTTCTGCCATATGATTTAGAATTAAAGAGGTCTACGATTAAACCAGATAAAAGAATGTAAATACAAATACCCAAACAAGGTCTACAAAGTGCCAGTAGAGACCAACTTTCTCAACCATTTCATAACTTCCACGTTTGTCATAAAAGCCAGTCGCAGAACGGAAGAAAATAAGAATATTCAAAATCACACCACTAAATACGTGCGTTCCGTGGAAACCTGTGATGAAGAAAAAGAAGTCAGCAAAAGCAGGAGGTCCGTATTGATTTTCAGTAAGGTTTGCCCCATGGACTAATTTTTCCACCCAAGTTCCGTTTTCGATAACTTTCATTACAGTACCTGCATCTGTTCCATGAATAAAGTGAGCCCATTCCCAAGCCTGGCATCCCAGGAAAGTAAAACCTCCAAGAATAGTCCAAAGCATATATTTCTCAACATTTGCACGATCCATTCGGTGACCTGCCTCCACTGCAAGTACCATAGTCACACTACTAGCGATAAGAATGAAAGTCATAATACCTACAAAAACCAATGGCAACGAAATACCGTGCAAAAACGGTACGGATTCATAAACCTTTTCAGGAATAGGCCAGTACATATTTGAGAAAGTAAAATTCGCGGCTTCCCCAATATATGATGGGAAACTAAAACGTTGCGTTCCGTATGCTACAAGCAAGGCAGAAAATGTGAACGTATCTGAGATGAGGAAAAACCACATCATCAATTTCCCGTAACTTGCTTTCATCGGCTCGATTCCGCCCATCCACATTTTGGGTTCTACCGTGCCTGGTGTTGTTACATGTGCAGCCATTGGTGAAAAATTATCAATTAAAAGTCAATAAAAAAACAAAAAGGTATAACCAGAGTAAATCTAAAAAATGCCAATATGTGGCACAAATCTGTATCTGTCGTAAATTCTTTGAATGCACTTTCTGCTTGAATACCGCAATCCATGCATAAATTAAAACAATGATACCACTAATAATGTGGAAACCATGAAGTCCTGTAAACACATAAAAAAATGAACCAGATGGATTACCAACGAAATAGACATTCATTGCAACTAACTGTTTCCATCCTTCAAACTGCATCCATAGAAACGTCAGCCCAAGTACAAAAGTAATAGAAATTGCTATTTTCAATAATCTGAAATTATCTTTTTTTGCTGCATAATAAGCCGTCTGCATTGCAAGACTACTTACTAACAATACACCTGTACTATACCAGAAAATCCTTGGCATCTCAAATTCAAGCCAGTTACCTTCTGCTCTACGAACAAGGTATGCACTGGTTTGAGAAGCAAAAAGCATTATTATGCTTACTACGAACAACCAAAGAATAAACTTCATTGGATCCATAGAAAGCGTAGCCTGAGGCTCCTTATCGACTTTTAAATGTTGAATGTTTTCCATTTCACTAAATTACGATATCACAATTTATCCAACAAAAACGCAATCTGAACAATAGGCAAATATATAAAAGAACCGAACATAAGTTGTCGTGCTGTTTTATCCGTGCATTTTCGCATCAAATGAAACGTCTGAGCTAAGAACAGTACTCCGAAAACGGTTGCTATAAAAGCCGAGTTGATTCCAGTCATACCCAGTTTATATGGCAACCACCCTACTGGTAATAAAAACAACGTGTAAATCATGATCTGCATCGTTGTATCTGCGTCTTTCAAACCGTTTGCTGGTAATAACTTAAATCCGGCACGTTTGTAATCATCATCCAAAACCCAGGCAATTGCCCAGAAATGTGGAAACTGCCAGAAAAACTGGATCGCGAACAAGATACCCGGCTCCAATCCAAAATGGTTTGTAGCCGCAACCCATCCAATCATCGGAGGAAAGGCTCCTGGAAACGCACCAACAAAGACAGCAATGGGGCCGACACGTTTTAAAGGTGTATATACAAATCCATACAATACCAGTGAAAGAAGTGCCAGCAATGCGCTGATCATATTAAAATAAACTACGAATATGAAAAGCGACGAAATGCCTAAGAACACAGCCCAAACAATCGCTTGCTCAACTGAAATCCTTCCACTGGGCAGCGGACGATTTTGAGTTCTTTTCATCATTTTGTCCAAATCTTTTTCAAGTATCTGGTTAATGATATTTGCAGCTCCGGTTATACCGATGGAAGCAATACAGAAAAGAACTATGTTTATCCAGCTTACATCAGAAGCGCCAAGACAATATCCCATTGCGCCCGAAAAAGCAATCAAAGATGCCAATCTGAATTTTAATAATTCAAATAGCGCTCTTACTTTATCTCCAACTTTACTAAAACCTAAGCTTTCCTCTGCTGATGTCATTACTTTACTCAATTTCCAGTCTACACTAAATCTTCTCTCAGTTTAATAATTTCTTTATGCCAGGCAAAACGATCGGCGTTCATCAGCAGCCACATCATAAATTGTAATCCAATCATTATGACAGCTAACGTCAGGTGAACAGGTTGAGCAAATGCGGGAACACCAAAATAAGCCATTAAAATTCCTGTAAAAATCTCTACACCTAAAATGACCAGACATCCTTTTCCCATTTGCTTGATCCTTGATTCTCCGGCAATCGAATGATTGATTTTATTAATCCAAAATACATTCGCAGCAAGAACCAGTATTGAAAACGAACGGTGAACATAAAAAGGAATTCCCAGTACGCTAACCCATTCTGAACGACCTTCATATCCAAGTGCACGAATCGCTTCATCCATCATTTCACGTACCTGAGTACCAATTAAAATCTGTATCAGGGATAGTGTAAGGACTATAAAACTTAATTTGTTTATGAGCCTCTTGTCAACGATTGACTTTCCATCTTTTTCTTCAGAATATGAAGCCCGGATGAAAAGGTATATCAGAATGAAGACAATAACAATGGCAAGAAGCATATGTATTGTAATCATCACAGGATGTAGTTCAGAAGAAACTACTTTTGCCCCTAGCCATCCCTGTAAACCGACCAAAATAAAAGCTAATAAGCTATAAGCAAATAGGCTTCTCTTGTTGGATTTCAGGTAAGGAATTGAAGCCAGCAGCGTTACGAAGATCATAATGCCTGTAAAAGCTCCAAAAAGACGGTTTACATACTCAATCCAAGTCTTTACCGGATTAAAAACAACTTCACCTTTCAGTTTAGCTCCGTAAATTTCCTTATAATTTAATGGTAGCTGAGAGACCTCCGTTGGAGGTATCCAGCTACCAAAGCATTTTGGCCAATCAGGACATCCCATGCCAGCGCCTGTGCTTCTTACAACTCCACCGACCATAATCAGACAGTAAAGCGTAATGACAGTATTCAGTGTCAACCGCCGGAAACGACGGTTGACACTTGAATTAATGAGCTGTGTTAAATTGGTCATTAAAATTTTGAGCCTCAATCTCTTTTTCTGTGGCAATCAGCTCATTCTCATGTGGAAAATTAGATTCCAATGTTTGAGAATAAGGAATGTTCTGAGGTATAAAATCCTCTTTTGCACCAGGCTTGCTGTAATCGTATGACCAACGGTATACTGCCGGAATCTCACCTTCCCAGTTACCATGACCAGGAACGATTGGTGTAGTCCATTCCAGTGTATTTGATCTCCATGGATTTTTCGGAGCCGTTTTTCCCTTGAAAATATTTACAAAGAAATTGTATAGGAAAATAAACTGTGCAAGGAATGACAAAATCGCAGCAACCGTGATGAACATATTCATGTCCATAAATTTATGCGTGAAATCATAACTAGTGAACTGGTAGTAGCGACGCGGGAAACCAGCGATACCTACATAGTGCATTGGAATAAAGACAAGATAGATACCAATGAACGAGAACCAGAAGTGAATCTGACCCAGAGTAGTATTCATCATCTTACCAAACATTTTTGGGAACCAGTGGTAAACCCCCGCAAATAGTCCGAAAGCAGATGCTGCACCCATTACAAGGTGAAAATGAGCTACTACGAAATATGTGTCGTGTAGTTGAATATCGAGAGCACTGTTACCTAAAATAATACCAGTCAAACCACCTGAAACGAATAGCGACACCATACCGATTGCAAATAGCATAGCCGGTGTGAACACGATATTACCTTTCCAAAGGGTTGTGATGTAGTTAAATCCTTTCACTGCAGAAGGAACCGCAATGATCAAAGTAAGGAACATAAATACAGATCCAAGGAATGGATTCATACCTGTTACAAACATATGGTGAGCCCAAACAATAAAGGCAAGGAATGCAATACCAAGCATAGATGCTATCATCGCACGATATCCAAAGATTGGCTTACGTGCATTTGTTGCGATAACTTCCGACGTAATTCCAAGACCAGGAAGAAGTACAATGTATACCTCCGGGTGACCAAGGAACCAGAATAAGTGCTGGAACAAAATTGGGCTACCACCTACGTTAGGCAACGCTTCTCCATTAATGTAAATTTCTGAAAGATAAAAGCTGGTTCCAAAGTGACGGTCAAAAATCAAAAGCAATACTGATGATAAAAGAACCGGGAAAGAAATCAGACCCAGAACAGCTGTGATAAGGAATGCCCAGATTGTCAATGGAAGACGATCAAATGACATACCACGTGTACGAAGGTTGATAACGGTCGTAATGTAGTTAATACCACCAAGTAATTGCGAAACAATAAAGAACGCCATACTTGCCAGCCAAAGAGTCATACCTGCCCCTGATCCCGGATGCGCTTGTGGCAATGCACTTAATGGCGGATAAATAACCCATCCACCAGCAGCAGGACCGGTTTGAAGAAACAATGAACCAAACATGATAACGCTGGCAAGGAAGAAGAACCAGTATGATAACATGTTCATAAATCCTGATGCCATATCACGTGCACCAATTTGTAAAGGAATAAGGAAGTTACTGAACGTACCACTTAATCCTGCTGTAAGTACAAAGAATACCATAATTGTACCGTGCATGGTAACCAAAGCCAGATAAAAGTTAGGATCTAACTTTCCGGATTCACTTATCCAGGCACCCAAGACAGGTTTCAACCAAGACAGGTTAGAATCCGGCATCCCTAACTGGATACGGAAAATAACTGACATGGAAATTCCAATAACTGCCCATAAGATACCCGTTATAAGGTATTGCTTGGCAATCACTTTGTGATCTTCACTAAATACGTATTTCTGCCAAAAGCTTTGTGGCTCGTGATGGTGCGCATGTTCCTCGTGGTGTACAGCGGTGTCCAATCCTTCAATAGCTGACATATGCTTGTTTTGAATTTAAAGTAATAAAATTAGCGAAGAGCCGCAGTTGTTCCAATTCCTCCTCCTGTTGAAGCTGTTTTAGCAGTATCAGCAGGAGTTGCTGTATCAGCTGGCAAACCTTTCATTGCCTTTGCTTTTAAATTGTCTGGCACTTTCGCAAGATATTCCGGGTACGTCTGAAGAAATGTTGACTGTTCAGCACACCATTTTTTATAAGACGCTTCGTCTTCAACAACCAAATTAATTTTCATTGAAAAGTGTCCTTGTCCACAAACCTCAGTACAAGCGATTTCATATTTGAAGTCTGGGTTACCCAATTCCGCACGCATATCTGCCGTAGTTTTATCCGGAACAAACCAGAATTTAGTCGGCATACCAGGGACCGCATCCATTTTCACACGCATGTGAGGTATAAATACACTGTGCAGAACGTCACGAGCACGGATTTTCAAAAGTACCGGACGACCTACCGGGATGTGCATTTCCGTTGGATTCAAAAAGTCGTCGAAAGAATTTTCATCAGACAGATCGATACCAACTTCATTTTGTGCATCAATTAATTTATAATTATAATTCCCAAGCTTGTTGTCATTAACACCACCGTAACGTACAATCCAGTTAAACTGCTTACCTGTAATTTCTATTACTTCCGCATCCGCCGGAGCATCCGAAGTAATATCAGACCAAGCCTTCCAGCCGGTAAATACAAGCATTGCCATTACGATTGCTGGGATAATAGTCCAGATCAACTCTAATTTATGGTTATCAGGATAGAAAGAAGCAACATTGCCTTTTTTATACTGATATTTCCAGGAGAAAAAGAAGATCAAGAAATTAACAAAAATAAATGGAATGGTTAGCACTCCCATTGAGAACCAGAATAAATCGTCCGTTCTTCTTCCATGCACCGAAGATGCGATAGGAAGGAAATGTTCACGGGCATGCATATAAGACCATGTAATTCCAATAGCGGCCGCAACAATAATTACGATGAACATTGCAGCATTCCAGCCATTTCCTGTATGAGCTTCATCAGCAGATTCAGGCTTTTTTACACTTTTAAGAACATCTTGTAGCCGGGATACCACGATAATCGTGAGAACCACAAAAACTAAGGCAACTAATGCGATGATAAAATACATGATAATAACAGGTTAAGCAAATTAGGCGATATCGTGATGCAATGACTCTTCCAACATTGGATGGTGCTTTGGAATCAAATTTGCCTTTTCCAATTGAGTCGCCATTGACCAAACAAATCCACAAATGAAGACAATGAAAAATCCCCATTCTAACGGGCCAAACCCCGCTGTATTTCCAGCACTACCTGGCATAATGTTCGTGTAAAAATCCATATAATGGCCTAAAATTACACTCCAGCAAGCTACTTTAAGAATCGAATGTGTAAACTTAGAATCTCTTGTCATTAATACAAGGAATGGCAAGAAGAAGTTAAGAAACAAAGTAATAAAGAATGGAGCTTTGAAAATGCTTCCGTGTCCTCTGAAACGTTCGATAAAATAAATAATTTCCTCAGGCTGATTAGCATAGTAGATCAAAAGAAATTGAGCAAACCATACATAAGTCCAGAAAATACTGAATGCAAAAACAAACTTACCAAGGTCACGAAGGTGGCTTGAATTAACCGCTTTCAGATAACCTCTTTCTCTCAACATAACAACAGTAAGTGTAATCACCGCCAAACCTGCAACGTGCCAGCTCGCTAATGTATACCATCCAAACATTGTACTAAACCAGTGAGGATCCACTGACATTACAAAATCCCAAGCAGATGTAGAAGATGTAACTCCAAATACTACAAGAAATGCAGTTCCTAAGCGTATTGATTTATCATATAATTCTGTCCCTCCTATTTGATCTTCTTCCAAAGAGAACTGACGAATCTTTCTCCACATGAAATACCAGGCTACAAAATAAAATATCATTCTACCAACGAAGAAAGGAGTATTTAAATATCCACTCTTTCCCGCTAATACTTCATCATATTCAGGGCCTCCTACCTCATATACTTCACTATGTGTCCAGTGAAACAAATCGTGTCCGCCAAGAAAAAACACTACTAACATTACAATACCTGTAATAGGTAAAAATGCCGGCATTGCTTCCGGAACTCTTTTAAATACTGCCGACCATCCTGCCTGAGCAAGATAATTGTATGATATAAAAAACATACCTACAACGGATATTCCAGTAAAGTATACTGCATTTACCCAAAGGTTTGCCCAAATACGTGTCAACCAACTAACATGATGTTCAGCATGACCTGCTTCATGTCCAGCTGCGGCGTGACCCGTTATAGCATTCACTGCACCATGTGCTGCTTCTGCTTCATGATGTCCACCTCCACCGGTAGCTGCCAAATAAACACCTACCACAACCAAAGCCGCACCAATTGCGCCTCCAATTATCAGGTTTCTTTTAGCTCCCGAAGTGAATTCAAACCGTTCTTCAATAGAAGGAATCGAATGTGCTGATGCCATTATTCAAATATTATTTCTCAGTTATCAAAAATAGACTATGCTCCTTTTTGCAGCTTTTGTACATAATGTACAATTTTCCAGCGCTCTTCAGGATTAATTTGGGATCCATGAGGCCACATACGTGCTTTACCGTATGTAATCACGTGAAAAATGTGTCCCTCGTTCAGGTTCTTGTAAGCGTCACTTGCGTAGTTAGGAACTCCTTTATAAATGGCAGCTACCTTTCCGTCTCCCGCTCCTGTTGCTCCGTGACAATGCTGGCAATATCTTTCGAATAAGACTTTACCTTCTGCCATTGTTTTCTCGTTAAGAGGAACCGGATTTTTCAAAACTCTTTCTGAGATAGAAATACTGTCCGCAGGAATATTGTAAACCATCAGGTCAACTTGGGCCGAATCACCATCACCAAACGTAGTCTTATAATTACGACGCGCCACAGTTCCTTCCACAGGCAAACGCATCGTCAATCCCATTGGATTAATAGGGTTCGCTTTTTCCTGTCTGTATGGTTCATAACCAACTGGCAGGTACATATTCGGAGCATATTCTTTACCAGGATTGCTAGGATCACGCTTACAACTAACTGCTGCAACCAGAATAATAGCAAAGGCTATTGAATACTTATATAAACTTTTCAATTTCATCGATCCAAGCACATTAAAATTGTTTGATGTTAACCTCTTCTGCACCGCTATCTCTCAGTGCACGGGAAATCTCATCTTCACTCATTGAATTTCTACCCAAGTTGATTGCCATAACAAATTTGTTATCCGTTGCACGAACGTCAAATCTTTCGTGCAAATGCGTACCGGGCCCTAGTCCATTCGAGATAAAAAAAGTGATAACCATACCAAATGCTGTGAAGAGTACAGTTAACTCAAATGTAATAGGAATATAATTTGGCAGAGAAATTGAATCTTTACCACCTACAATCATTGGCCAGTCAATTCCCATTGTCCAGATCATAAGGGTTAAGGCAACGCAACATCCGGTTACACCGAACATAAATGCCGCAATCCCAATTCTTGTACGAGGGTGGCCTAAGGCATCATCCAATCCGTGGATAGGGAATGGTGAATATACTTCCTGTATTTTTACCCCAGCCTTTCTCAATTTTGGTACTGCATGTAATACAGTATCGTCATCGTCATAGACTCCAACTAAATATTTACCAGATAATTCTGCCATATTTATACTATTGTTAAATATTGTTCTTTCGCTTGAAGCGATCTTTTACTTATTCGATATCCTTGTTAAATAGCGGCGAAGCAGCTTCACGTTGTCTTACTTTTGCAACTCCGGCAATTTTCTTAGGTAATTGGGCAGAAGTAGATCTGATTACTGCTTTAACTTCCGCCATATTAACAACTGGTAAATACTTAGAGAAAAGCAGGAACAGTGTAAAGAACAAACCGAATGAGAAAATGTAATCACCTATATCATAACGAGTAGGGGAGAACATTGTCCAGCTGGAAGGTACATAGTCACGGTGAAGAGACGTAACAATAATTACGAAACGTTCAAACCACATACCGATGTTTACTATAACAGAGATAAAGAATGTAAAAGTGATGCTGCGACGTAGTTTACGAGACCAGAACAACTGTGGAGAGATTACGTTACATGTCATCATCGCCCAGTATGCCCACCAGTAAGGTCCGGTAGCACGGTTAATAAATGCATACGCTTCATATTCAACTCCAGAATACCAAGCAATAAAGAACTCAGTAATATAAGCAACCCCAACAACCGAACCGGTTAATGTGATTACTTTGTTCATGGTTTCAATATGTTCAAGCGTAATATAATCTTCCAGCTTGTAAACTACACGTGTGATCAACATAAGGTTTTGCACCATCGCAAATCCAGAGAAAATCGCACCTGCTACGAAATAAGGAGGAAAGATTGTTGTATGCCATCCCGGAATTACCGAGGTAGCAAAGTCCATACTTACAATGGTATGCACTGAAAGTACAAGAGGTGTAGATAAACCGGCAAGAATTAAGCTAATGTACTCATAACGAGACCAAGTTTTAGCTGACCCATCCCATCCCATTGCAAAAGTTCCATACATGAAACGAGAAACTTTGCTGGTTGCGCGATCACGAATTGTAGCTAAATCAGGAATCAGACCGATATACCAGAAAACAAGTGATACGGAAAAATATGTACTGATCGCAAAAACGTCCCAAACAAGAGGAGAATTGAAATTTACCCAAAGAGAACCGAATGCGTTAGGTAATGGCAAAGCCCAATATGCCATCCATGGACGACCCATGTGCATCAAAATGAATGATGCGGCACAAATTACAGCAAAAATTGTCATCGCTTCCGCTGCACGGTTAATGGATGTTCTCCATTTCTGACGGAAAAGTAAAAGAATCGCAGAGATCAAAGTACCAGCGTGACCGATACCAACCCACCATACGAAGTTGGTGATATCCCAGGCCCAGCCTACGGTTTTATTTAATCCCCACACGCCCAGACCTTCCCACCAGGTCCATGCCAGACAACACGTTCCATAAGCCAAAACAAGGAGAGAAATCCCAAAAGCAATTTTCCATTCCTTTGTAGGCTTTCCTTCGACATGTCGGCAAATATCTTCCGTTACGTCTGCATACGTTTTCCCGCCTTGAATAAGGGGCTCTCTTACGGGTGAAGTAACATGCATACTACTGTAATTTATAATGATTTAATCTTCAAACAAATACAAAACTTTCAACTACTTAGGCGTGCTCTTTGTGTTCTTTTTTTGCCTCCGCTACTGGTGCTGCATCCTTATTTCTAATCTTAGTAAGATATGAAACCTGTGGGCGAACGTTAATTTCTTCCAACATGTGGAATGCACGACCTTCTCTTTCTACTGCAAGAAGTTTAGATATTTTACTTTCCGGATCGTTCATATCACCGAAAGTAATTGCATTAGTAGGGCAAGACGATCCACAAGCAACCGCTACATCACCATCTACTACGCGTCTTCTTTCTTTTTTAGCAGTAAGCTTAGCTTCCTGGATCAAATGTACACACATTGAGCATTTTTCAATAACTCCACGTGAACGTACAGTAACCTCTGGGTTGATAACCATCTTACCAAGATCATTATTGAAATGATAATCGAAGTTATCATTGTCAAAATATTTGAACCAGTTGAAACGACGCACTTTATAAGGACAGTTGTTTGCACAATAACGCGTACCAACACAACGGTTATAAGCCATTTGGTTCAAACCCTCAGAGCTGTGGGTAGTAGCCAATACCGGACATACCGTTTCGCAAGGCGCATTGTTACAGTGCTGACACATCATAGGCTGGAATGTAACTTCCGGATTTTCAGAAGCAACTTCCATTGCTGTGTAATCACCAACTTCTGCATCACTGCTGTAATAACGGTCAATTCGTAACCAGTGCATCTCGCGACTGTTGATTACTTCCTGACGTCCTACTACCGGAATATTATTTTCTGCCTGGCAACTGATCACACAAGATCCGCAACCAAAACAAGTATTTAAATCAACTACAAGACCCCATGAATGGTTTTTGTACTGGTGTCCGTTCCAAAGAGAAAGATCTGTTGCATCTACTGGTCCTTCTGAAGTTTCAATTTTTGGAATGAAACGACCTGCCAATGGATCTTTTTGGAAGTGAGACAAAACTGTTTCCTGCAAAACAGACTTACGACCCATTACGGTGTTGTGTGTCTGAGTTTGGGCAATCTCGCGCGTTTCGCCTGTTTTTGTAATAGTAACTTCACCTGGTGCAAAAGAAAGGAAGCCACCAGCTAAAGCTGCCAATGGATAAACATTTCTACCTACACCATTTGCTGATTTACCAGCTTTATCGCGACCATAACCGATGGCAACTGCAACCGTTCCATTTGCCTGACCAGGCTGAACGATAACTGGCAAATCAATTGATTTGCCTTTGAAATCAACCTTAACAACATCACCCTGCTCAACACCTAAATCCTTGGCTGTTTTTTGAGAAATGCTTGCGTGGTTATCCCAACAAGCTTTTGTTACTGGCTCAGGGAATTCCTGTAACCAAGGGTTATTTGCAGCAGCACCATTGCCGATACCTACGTTTTCAAAGATTGAAAGTTCGATACCTGTTGAAGTTGCCTTATATTTTTTAGCCAAAGCAGATGCAGCTTCATCTACATTACCTGTGAAAGTAGCACCAGCAGCAACTGACGGAGCAGCTTTCGCATAAACACCATCATGAAGTGACTGTATCCAGAATTTCTCGAAGTCTCCTTGAGTGAAGATATTCTTTCTCCAGTATGATTTAATATATTCGTGAAAATCAGAAGGTTGTCCAGCCCATTTCAACAAACTAGCTTGCGCCTGACGTGTGCTGAAAATTAAGCTGATCGTAGGCTGGGCAAGGCTAAAGAAACCTGCTTTTGGCTCTGCATCATTCCATGATTCAAGATAATGAGGTGCAGGAGCAATGTATTTTACCAAAGCACCTGTCTCATCCGCACGATCATTAAACGAAACGCTTAATGCCACCTTTGGAAGAGAAGCTGCCAATTCAGCACCACGTGGGTGGTCATAAACCGGGTTAGCAGAATAAAAGATTACAGCATCAACTTTTCCACCTTTAACTTCTTCAACAAATTCGTTCATAACGACGTCATTTCCCTGACGGAAATAAACAGGCGTATCAAGGTTGATCGTAGAAGAATAACTCCCTAACAAATTGTTGAGTGCGTTAACAACAACCTGAACAGCAGGATCGTTGATTCCGGAGACCACTAACGCATTGCCTTTTGCTGCAATAAGATCAGAAGCAGCTTTATCCAAATTTGGTGCATCAAAAGCAGGTGTAGCAATTGCTTTACCTCCTAATTTCGCAGCAACCTTATTGTATAATGAAGAAACTACCAACCCCAACTGTGAAGGTTTCACAGCAGAACGGTAATCAGAGTTAGAGCCAGTTAATGAAAGAACTGATTCAAACTGATAGTGACGAGACATATCCTTTTTGCCATCCTTCGCGCTGCTAACCATACGAGTTTCAGCATATTGGCGAGAATAAGTATCCGGCGCGATCCAGGTACCAAGGAAATCTGCGTCAATACCAACAATCACTTTCGCTTTGCTAAAATCATAAGAAGGTAATACAGCTTTACCGAATGAAAGCTCGTTTCCTTTTACAATCGCAGAAGAAGAATTAGCATCGTAAATGATGTGACGCGTTGTTGGATATTTTGTAGTAAAGTCAGCAATTACAGCCTTGGTGGAGGGGCTTAATATTGTTGAAGAAACGATACGAATAGCACCTCCTTTTGCAGCAATCTGCGAAAGTTGACTTGCGATATCTTTGTCAATTGTTTCCCAAGTAACTTTCGTATCATCACCTTTCTTGGGTCCTCTTAATTTTTCGTTATCATAAAGGCCTAATAACGATGCATGTACACGTGCACTCACACCGCAAGAGTCTTTCGCTAAACCATTTCCTTCGATTTTAACAGGGCGCCCTTCACGCGTTTTAACTAAAATACTAGCGTAATCTCCGCCTTCTGAGTAAGTAGAAGCGTACCAGTTAGCAATTGTTGGAAACTCACCCTCGGGCTTGTTAACGTAAGGAATAGCTTTTTTAACAGGAGTTTCGCAAGCAGCCAAAGAAACCGCCGCCATACCAAATCCTAAAACTTTCAAGAAATCGCGACGGTGAGTACCTGCTCCGTCGACCAAACTTTCGTATTGATTTTCTGTTGGTGCATCAGAAAACTCTGAACCTGCGTTTTTAATGAATTTTTCGTCATTACGCAGCTCTTCGAGCCCTCTCCAATATCTTTTATTAGTATTTTCCATAAAACTGTTAATACAATGAGTTGTATTCTAGTATCTATTTGCAGTGATTAATAGTGGCACTTCGAACATTCAAGACCACCGATATCAGCTACTTTTAAAGCTTCTTTACTATCTGATGCGTGTAACTGTACCAGCTTGTCATAATACTTATTATCCTTAGTATTGACATCTGTCTTACGGTGACAATCGATACACCAACCCATTGTTAATGAAGAACGCTGCTGGATAACTTCCATTTTAGCAATATCTCCGTGGCAATTTTCACATTCCAATCCTGCAACATTAACGTGTTGAGAGTGATTGAAATAAGCAAGATCAGGAAGGTTATGCACACGTACCCATTCAATAGGAGTGTTATTTTCTATTGAAGTGTATATTTTTTGAATTTCTGGTGATTCTTTTTTGATTACACCGTGACAGTTCATACAAATATTCGCAGATGGAATATGTGCAGATTTACCTCTGTTAACACCTGTGTGGCAGTAATTACAGTCGATTTTATATTCCCCAGCGTGAAGTTTGTGGGAGAATGAGATTGGCTGTTTTGGAGCGTAACCTTGCTGAACACCAACACTGTACGCACCATCAAGTGTAGCTTTGGTTACCAGAAGTACAAAGATCCAGAGCGTTGCTGAACGGATCGCAGGATCTCCTGCCACTCTTTTCAGAGATGCACCAAAACGTGTCATGAAGTCACCTTTGCTCGCGTCAGCAGCTTCACCGCTGACAGCTTTTGAAAGGATTGTCACGATAACAAGTAAAACTCCTAATACTAAGAGCATTACAACAACTAACGCAACAAGAACAATCATGAAAAGATCAGATGGCCCACTTGCCTGGGCAGCGCCCGCGGCAGGAGCAGCTCCACCGGCACCAGCTGCGGCAGGAGCCGGAGCAGAAGCAGCTTGGTCAACATAAGCGAAAATTCCTTTAATGTCATCTTCCGAAAGGTTCGGAAAAGCTGTCATCTGAGCTTTGTTGTACTCATTATAAATTTTTACAGCGTAAGGATCGCCTGATGCAATCACAGCTTGTGAATTGTGTACCCATTTCGTAATCCATTCAATACTGTTACGAGTTGTTGCGCCTTTCAAACCAGGACCTACAACTTTCTCATCAGTTACTGCATGGCACTGAGCGCAGTTATTTTTAAACAACGCCTCTCCTTTTGCAGCATCACCTCCGCCAGCAGCGGCAGCAGGAGCAGCACCGGCAGCAGCCGTACTATCCTGAGCCCAAGTCAGACTACAGGTGCTTAAAAGAATAGCTACAAAAATAGCCAGAAACGATTTTGAGCGGGGAAAGAAGGAACAAAACTTAGAGTCTTCTCGGAATGGTATATTCATAATCAACTATTCATTATACTTCAACAGACAAATCTAGTGCACGATTTTTTATCCACAAAAGTATTTTAGGGATATTTTGGATACCATACTTATTTATAATTCTTCTAATTTGATAATTCGTGTCAAATTTACGCAAGTAATTGGTACTCGTTGTATGTCAGGCTCTTAACAAAAAAATACCATTTGAATAAAAGCCAAAATTGAGCTTTTTCAAATGGTATTTTCTCAAGATATTTCTGACGAGGTTCCGAGCGGATTCGAACCGCTGTAAAAGGTTTTGCAGACCTCTGCCTAGCCACTCGGCCACGGAACCATATCGGGTTAGCAGAGGAGATCACCCGCTAACTGCTAACCCGGGTGCAAAAGTATTAAAAAAATTGACTACTCCTCAGTTTCGTCGTCTTTTTTCGCTACTTTTTTTCCTTTTCTTTCAGTTTCTTCAAATTGCTCCTTCAAAGCAGAAAGAACACTTAGGTCACCAAAGGTCGATTTCTCTCCTTCTTTGGCAGCGCTATCTGTGTTTGAAGCTGTGTTTTTCGACTGACTTGCAGCAGGTTTGGCAGCTTTTTCTTCTTTCTTCTCTTCGGCAGCAGGAGCAGCGGAAGGCTTCACTTTTGAGTGAGTAAGAACGATTTTCTTTTCGTCTTTCAAGAACTCAAGAACTGTAAAGTCTAAGCTTTCTCCAACTTCAGCAACTGAACCATCTTCCTTCGTAAGGTTTTTCACCGCAGCGATTCCTTCGATACCGTATGGCAATTCCAAAGTTGCGAATTTGTCTCCTTTTGCTACGATTGTAGAACGGTGAACAGATCCAACAGCAAAGATTGTTTCAAAAGTATCCCATGGATTTTCTTCAAGTTGTTTGTGACCTAGTGCCAAACGACGGTTTTCAGCGTCAAGCTCAAGAACAACAACTTCAAGTTCGTCATTAACCTTAACGAAGTCCGAAGGATGTTTGATTTTCTTAGTCCACGATAAGTCTGAAACGTGAACGAGTCCGTCGATACCTTCTTCAAGCTCGATAAACAAGCCGAAGTTAGTTAGGTTACGTACTACACCTTTGTGACGAGTACCAATTGCATACTTATCTTTCAATGAACCTTGAGTCCAAGGATCTTCAGTAAGTTGTTTTATACCCAGAGACATTTTGCGTTCCTGACGGTCAAGTGTCAATACAACTGCGTTGATCTCATCGTTTACGTTCATAAACTCCTGAGGATTGCGCAGGTGCTGAGACCATGACATTTCAGATACGTGGATCAAACCTTCAACACCTGGTTTGATTTCAAGGAAAGCGCCGTAATCAGCAACGTTAACGATACGTCCTGTTACTTTTGATCCAACCTGAATATCTTCTGACAACGAATCCCATGGATGAGACTGAAGTTGTTTCAAGCCAAGAGAGATACGTTTTTTCTCTTCGTCAAAATCAAGAACCACAACGTTAAGCTTTTGGTCAAGTGCCAAAAGATCTGACGGGTGGTTGATACGACCCCAAGAAATATCTGTGATGTGCAACAAACCGTCAACACCACCAAGATCGATAAATACACCGAAATTAGTCATGTTCTTAATAACACCTTCAAGAACTTGTCCTTTTTCAAGGTTGTTAAGAATTTGCTGACGTTGTGCTTCAAGATCTTTTTCGATCAGGATTTTATGAGAAACTACAACGTTATCATTTGCGTAGTTAATCTTAACAACTTTCACTTCCATACGTTTTCCAACAAAAATGTCGAAATCACGAATCGGTTTCACGTCGATTTGTGAACCTGGCAAGAAAGCTTCGATACCAAATATATCTACAATAAGACCACCTTTGGTTCTTCTCTTTACGTTAGCATCGATTACTACATCCTCGTCAAACGATTTCTGGATGTTATCCCATGCAGTAATTACTTTTGCTTTCTTACGTGAAAGAACAAGCTGACCTTGTGCGTCTTCCTGGTTTTCTACATAAACTTCCACTTCGTCACCAATCTTCAAAGATGGCAAGTCACGGAATTCATTTGATGAAACGATACCATCAGATTTAAAACCGATGTTAAGAATCACCTCGCGGTCTGTAATACCTACAACCACACCTTTAACAACTTCTTTTTCCTGAACCGGAGAAATTGTTGTTTCGTACATTTCTTCAAAACGAGTACGGTCAGCAGCTGAATAGCCCGTACCGAATCCTTTGTCTTCTGCTTTTTCCCAATCGAAATCAGGCAATACTTGTGTTTGTTTTTCCTTAGACATAAATAGGAATTAAAGCTCTTGATTACATCAACTGACGAGCCACACAGTCGAAAATTAGTTTAACTGGAAATTTAAAAATAGGACGCAAAGGTAGGAATTTTCTAAATAAAATCCATATCTCTAGGATTTGATTTAGAAAAATTTTATTGGATGCCTATTCAGCAAAGTAGGGGATTGTCAACTAGTTAGCGGCTCTTTCTTTTGAGCCAAGATATGGGAGCCATTCTGCATCTGTAAATCCTGAGAAGTCGCGGATAAACATAAGAAATGAAGGACGGAATGGACGCTGTCTTAGATGCATTCCGGCTTCTTCCGGCGTATAATCTCCTTTTTTCGAATTGCAGCGTTTACAGGCTGTTGCTAAATTATCCCAGGTCGTTTTCCCTCCTCTTGATTTGGGCATCACATGATCCAGAGTGAGATGATCATGCGTTCCGCAATACTGACATCGGTTCCCATCCCTTTTGAAAATGTTATGCCGGGTCATGACAACGCCTCGGTAAGGAAGATGAATATAACGATTAAGACGGATGACGATAGGCATTGGGTATTCGTCCCGAACGGTCCTGAGAAAATGAGTCGGGGACTCAGCCAGCAATTCAGCTTTGTTTAAATAAACTAACAGAAATGCTTTTGGCACTGTGCAAACGCTAAGCGCGCTGTAATCTTGATTAAGAACCAGAACTTTACCCATGAGTCTTTACGGCAATTAATTCCCACAATATAGGAAATTTACCTAAAAAAACGTGTCGTAAAATCCAATTATTGTTAAAAAAGACTTTACGGTAAGGCCTGAGATTTAAGTATATAAAAATTTTCTGACCAAGATATCATATAACAAACTCTCGGCCTGGTCGCCATCTCAATAATCTGCACGATCGTTTTCACGCTTCAAATCTTTCTCCTTGATACTGTCACGTTTATCGTAAAGCTTCTTACCTTTTGCCAGGGCAATATGTAATTTTGCAAATCCACGGTCTGTTGTGAAAAGACGCACAGGTATGATCGTCAACCCCTGATCTTTCAAATTCTCACTTAACTTTCGCATCTCCCTTTTGGTAAGCAGCAGTTTACGGTCGCGCAGGGGATCATGGTTCCAATGCGTTCCCTCGGTGTAAACAGAAATATGCATGCTGCGGACATATAATTCTCCATCCATGAAAAGACAATAGGCATCCGTCAGATTGACCTTTCCCTGACGGATTGATTTTATCTCTGTTCCTGTTAATGATAAACCGGCTGTAAACTCTTCAAGAAAAAAATATTCGAACGACGCACGTCTGTTTCGGATATCGACTTTTTTTACTAATTTCTCTGACATATTATAATACTAACACAAAAAGGTCTGTAAAATTAGGGTTTTGCTAAAACTATACCAACAAATGAAAATAACGACGAGCTGGGGTTCTTTTAAATCCGCTCTTTTACTCTGCCTTTTAATAACTATTCCAAATTTCGCTTCCGCCCAATCGGACGAAGTTTTGATACGAGCTTCGGTTGACAAATTATTTGACGGAATGAGATCTGGCGATTCCTCAACCATAAGAAGTGTTTTTACGTCGCACGCTACTTTGACATCTGTTTCAATAAATGAAAAGGATTCTGTTTTACTCAACGTCAGCAAGGCCGATGGCTTTGTTATAGCAGTAGGGAAGCCACATACGGAAAAGTGGGACGAAAGAATTTCTAATGTAAAAATTTTGGTTGATGGCCCTATGGCAACTGTTTGGGCTCCATACAAATTTTACCGTGGCGAAACATTTTCTCATTGTGGTGTAAATGTTTTCACAATGGTTAAAAGTAAAACCGGCTGGAAGATTAATGCGATTACAGATACAAGAAGAAAAGCTAACTGTCCTTAATATTATTTGGGAGTACTTAAAATATATGCTATTTCAAAAGATTTTGATTTCAATCTCCATATACTATTTTACAAAAACAAGAGCCACCGCCTGGCGAACTGTTGTTACGATTAGCAGTGGTTCTTGTTACTAAAAAAAATTATCGGACTATTTAAGCATCGTAAGCAAACTGCTTAGCTTATCTTTTAAATCTTTACGGTCAACGATAAAATCCAGGAAACCGTGCTCCAAAACAAATTCAGCACTTTGAAAACCTTTTGGAAGATCCTTGCCAATCGTTTCACGGATAACGCGGGGACCTGCAAAACCAATCAATGCTTCCGGTTCTGAAATATTGAAATCACCCAACATGGCATAAGATGCTGTCACACCACCCGTGGTAGGATCGGTTAATAAAGATATATACGGTATCTGAGCTTCGGATAGTAATGCAAGTCTTGCAGAAGTTTTCGCCATTTGCATCAAAGAAAATCCTGCTTCCATCATCCTGGCTCCCCCAGATTTAGAAATCATCAGAAATGGCTGTTTGTGTTTTAAAGAATAATTGATTGCACGGGCAATCTTCTCTCCAACAACAGAACCCATCGAACCGCCGATGAAATTGAAATCCATACACGCAACAACGATTTTTACGTCGTTCATTTTTCCGTGTCCCGTACGAACTGCATCTTTCAAACCGGTTTTCAATTGAGTAGCTCTGATTCGGTCCGGGTATGCTTTTGTATCTACAAAATTAAGAGGATCGCCAGAAGTAAGATCGGCATCCAGTTCTGTAAATTTATTTTGGTCAAATAGTAGTTCAAAATAAACATCAGAGCCCACCTTTTCGTGATAGTTGCAATGAGGGCAAGTGTAAGCGTTCAATTTATGCTCTCTTGTAGCAGTAATTTTCTTACAACTTGGACATTGATACCACAACCCATCCGGAGCTTCACGTTTCATTTCGGTGGGAGTATTGATACCTTTTTCTTTCCGAATAAACCAGGACATATTATTAAGTGGGTTAATATCTTTGATTATAGTCTGTATAACAAACCTTTTTAGACGTAATTCATGTTTAAATCAGGGGTCAAATATACTAATAAATGTTTGGTATCGTCAAAGAGTGACGCAGTTTGCCTTCGCACTTATTAATATTATCCGTCGTTTAACAAATTGGGCACGAATTAAATTTATTTTTAACTTGTAGCCTTATTCGCTCAATCAAGATTTCAAAATGGGTTTAAATCTTCGGATTTCGATTCATTAATTAACATATGACAACAACTTCATCCATTGTGATCATCGTTGGCACGAACAGACCCAACTCCATGTCACGACGTATTGCCGAATATTACCAAAGACTTCTAAATCAGTATAATACCCCAAGCACTATTCTGGATTTGGTTGATCTACCTCATGATTTCACCTTTACAGCGTTGTATGGAAACAGTGGTAAAAACGATGTATTTAATACATTAAGAAGCCAGATTGACAGTGCGGAGAAATTTATTTTCATAACACCTGAATACAACGGCTCTTATCCGGGAGTATTAAAAGCATTTATCGACGGACTTCCTTATCCAAATAGTTTCACAAATAAGAAGGCTGCGCTGGTTGGATTATCGTCAAATATGCAGGGTGCTATTACTGCTTTAAGCCATTTAAACGACATTTTCAGTTATCTCGGAATGAACACTTTGGCGCTCCGTGTAAAACTTGCGCAAATTCAGGCTCACTTCGTCGATAATGAAATAACCAATCCCTTATATAAGGAATTACTGGAAATTCAGGCAGAACAAATTATTCGTTTTTAAAAGAAAAAGGAGCTTTATAAGCTCCTTTTTCTTTTATTTTAACCAATGTTGTTCCATTTCATTTGCCGGAATCGTTGGCCTTTTCCATAATTCAATATGACTGCGGCGGTAAGCAGGGCCTTCCAAATCACCCCATTTAACGAGACCACTCTGGAAAGATTTAACCATTGCTTCAATTTTGGCCGTTTCTTCGTTTGACCAGTCATTATCTTCATCCAGCTCTACATAAGAAACATGGGTAAAAGATGATGTGTTATCCAAAGCCAGAACATTAGGATCAACCATGAAATCGATTGAACCAGTAGCCGTATTTTCTTCAAGCTCCTGCGTTAATATCAGTTCTGACTGAAGTTGTTCCGGGATTTCTGAAACCTCCGGAATTACCTCATGAGGATTCGTTTTTCCGTTGAATCCATTTTTCAATGCAATTCCTGGAATTGGTGATTCAATACTATCAAAACCAGCCGCAACAATCGTTACACGTAGTTTATCACTCAGCGAATCGTCCGTGATCGTACCAAGCTTGAACATTCTTGCTTCACCACCAACTTGAGACAGAACGTACTTCCATATCTCGCGCTGTTCCTTCATTGTAGCTTCTCTCTTCTTGCTTGTCGCAAGCGTTACCAGGATACGTTTTGCACCTCTGATATCCCGATCATTCAGAAGAGGAGAGTCCAAGGCCTCTTTAATAGCTACCTGAGCCCGGTCAAGACCTGTTGCCTCAGCAGTTCCCATTACAGATTGTCCTGCGTTTTTAAGAACCTTTTCTACGTCTTTAAAGTCAGTATTTATATTCCCGTTCGTCGTAATGATTTCGGAAATACTTTTTACCGCATTAAGAAGAATGCCATCAGCTTCGGCAAATGCCTGAGTTAATGTCATATCCTCATATAACTCTTCCAGTTTATCGTTCAGTACCACCAGTACGGTATCACTGAATTCTTTCAGTTGTTCAATCCCTTCAAGTGCCTGCTCTTTTTTGTCCAGACCTTCCCAGGTATAAGGCGCTGTAACTACTGCCACAGTCAACTTTCCCATTTCCTTGGCTAGCTGTGCGATGACAGGTGCTGCTCCGGTTCCCGTTCCACCACCCATACCGGCTGTAATGAAAACCATTTGAGTTGAACCTCCCAGCAAAGCTTTGATCTCTTCAATTGTTTCAAGAGCCGCTTCTTTTCCTTTTGTTGCATCTGTACCAGCTCCCAAACCCTGGGTCAATGTTGCACCAAGCTGAATTTTTACAGGGACAGGACTATTCGCCAATGCCTGTCTGTCTGTGTTACAAACCGCAAATTCCACATCTTTGATTTTCTTTTCAAACATGTAATTGACGGCATTACTTCCTCCTCCTCCAACACCTATCACTTTGATGATAGCTGGTTCGTTCATGGGGTCCTTTACAATTTCGTTCACTATGTAGTCCTGGTCTAAAGAGTGCAACAAATTTTTATTCATAGTCCGGGGTGGTTGATATAAGTGCAATTCTTCCAAATAATTTCAATAATCTCCTATGCTGTCGTCTTTTCGGCCAATGATACGATCCCAAAACGAACCGTCATCTTTGGGTAATCTTTTAACTTCTTTTGGTTTAGTGGGTGTTTCTCTTAACGGGACACTTTGATGTACAGGAGGTCTACATATTGATTTTACACGTGGATCTATTGACTTAATACCAGCCCAGGCTAATCCTATCGCAGTTGAATACGAAGTATTGCTAACAGCATCAGCTTTTGCAGTATGCGCCAGACGTTCAGGTAATCCGACCCGAACAGGCATATTGGTCACTTTTTCAAATAATATTTCTATCTCAGGAATATTGGCCGTTCCGCCAGTCAGAACGAGTCCGCCGATCAAATGCTCTTCATATCCGGATTTGATAATTTCGGCATAAACCATTGCCGCGATCTCTTTTAACCTTTCTTCGATAATCAGCGCAACATTTTTCTTTAAAACTTGCTTTGGAGCTCTTCCTGCAAGGAAGTTAACTAAAATTTCAATATTAAGTGGAACATCCGCAGAAATTGCGACACCGTGTTCCTTTTTCAATTTTTCAGCATTAGGCAACTGAATGCCACATCCCGTCTTTAAATCAGCTGTAATCAGTCTTCCCGCAACTGGGAACGAGGCGATATGTCTGATGATCCCCTCTGAATATATAACAAGATCCGTGGTGTGGTCGCCAATATCAACCATAGCGATTCCTGCTTTCATTTCCCCTTCATCCAACACAGCCAGACTGGTTGCAAGCGGCGCATAAATCATCTTGTCACATTTCAAATGCGGATCAGCTTCGATCAGACTTTTTCTTGTTCTTTGTATCGATTGATTATTCGCGGAAACAATGAGGAAATTCCCTCCGAGCTTAATTCCGGTTCTTCCCACAGGCTGGCGAACTCCCATGGAATTATCCACTACAAATTCCATAGGCAAAACATGAAGCACATCGTAATTCGCTTCTGTTTTTGCCCGGTACATATCGTCAACTAATTGATCTACATCTTTCTGTGTAACTTCGTCGCCCGCCGATGATGTGGGGCGTATACTTCCGTCACTTTGAGGGGTAACCCGAACATGACTCCCGCTGAAACTTACATTTACAATACCAATATCCAAGTCAGAACGCGATGAAGCCTCTGCTAGTGCCTCACGTAATGCAGTCCCAACTTGCATAATATTTTCCACCGAACCATTTATTACGGCTCCTTCAGGCACAAGAACCTCACTAAATCCCAAAATCTCGATATTGTCAAAACGAGATCCCGTTGCTTTGCCCTGTGCTGCGATTACGGTAATTTTCGTACTTCCAATATCTACTCCTACTACAATATTATCCTGTGCCATGTTGATGGTGAATTATTATTCACAAACTATTTGATCTTGAAACTTAACACTAATTTTCGAATATCTGCTCCAATCTTTACTAAGCACTCTGTCGTAGAAAATACGCAGCTTATCAAATTTTGGCTCAAAATTCTCCGGCATCCCCAGCTCAATACGCTGGTCACCCAGCAAAGTCATTAACTGTACTTCGCCGTCCTTGTCGACGTACATTTCAGCGATCTGTGCTTTCCAGAATTCATCCGTATTTAAAAAACGAATCAAATCCATCAGCATTACTCCTTTCTTACTTTTCAGTTGTTTTGAATTTAGAAAAAAAGGCCCTGAAACTAACAATGTCCGTGCTGAATAACTATCAGACAACGGAAAAAAAACGCCTTCGTCATTAATATAGTATCCGGATGTATTTCTCCACTCTCCGTTTTGTGATGTATTGATCCATCTTGCAAGAGGTTTTTCCTGCTCAACTTCTACAACTACATTACCTTTCAGATCACGAAAAACCTGACATTTTTTTACAAGTTTATTCTTTCTAACGCGATTTTCCAGGTCAGAAAGGTGAACATCCCGCAATCTACTCCCCAATAACGGATCATTTCCATTCTCCGTCAGCAGCATCTGAATATCCGCTTTATCCAGAAAATGCATCCCGGAATCACCGTCAATTGAGATGATAATATTGTTACAGCGTTGATTACCAAGGCGACTTTCCGCCATACCTATACCTACAATAGGCAGTATGAGCCACAAGCTACGTTTAAATAAATGCCAAGAATAGTCAAATTTACGTAACATCTTAGTAATTTTAAAAGGGCTGGTGCTAATTATTACTAAAAGGGTTTTGTAGAATATTTTTGATAGGCCCAACAAGGGTATCAATATCGCCTGCTCCAATCGTCACCACAATATCCGTATTTAATTTTGGTAAAAGGTCTAAAACATCTTTTTTACTAACCAAATGTTTATCCTCGATCTCTATTTTGCCTAAAAGCATCTCGGAATTTACTCCCTCAATAGGTAATTCTCTTGCAGGATAAATATCCAAAAGTAATAGTCGGTCTACAAGTGATAAGCTTTCAGAAAACCCATCGGCAAAATCCCTCGTCCGTGTAAATAGGTGTGGCTGAAAAATTCCGGTAATATGTCTTCCCGGATAAAGCGCTTTCACGGAAGATAGAAATGCTTCTATTTCAGAAGGATGGTGAGCATAATCATCGATATATACTTTCGCAGGAAGTTCAACCTGATATTCAAAGCGTCTCTTAACTCCTTTGTAACTTTCCAAGGCACCTTTTATATTTTCGCCCGAAACACCTAGATAAAGAGCCACCGCACTAGCAGCGATCGAATTCTCGATATTATGAAATCCCGGAATTTTCATTGCAACATCCTTAATCTCACCTTCCGGATAAATGATATCAAATACAAAACGTGCATTTTCAATTCTTATGTTTCCCGCATGATAATCCCCGCTATCCAAAGAATAAGTAAAAACCTTTGCCTTAGTACTGTCAGCAAGATCTAATCCCTCCCTCATAAACAGTGCTCCGCCTTCATCGACCTGCCTTACATATTCTTTGAAAGACGCCAAAACATTTTCATGTTTTCCATAAATATCCAGATGGTCCGCATCCGTAGAGGTGACAATGGCAATTTCAGGAAACAATGTTAAAAATGATCTGTCAAATTCATCCGCTTCAACCACGCACACAACATCATTAAGGTTTTCTGTTGGGGCATTTAACAACAAATTGGTACCATAATTCTGAGTTATTCCACCCAAAAATGCAGTACAATTGACATCAGAATAACGTAGTATATGTGCGACCAGAGAAGAAGTCGTTGTTTTTCCGTGTGTTCCTGCTACTCCTACTGTTTTTAAATTTTTTGTAAGCAAACCTAACACTTGTGATCTTTTCAGGATCATAAAATTTTCCTGCCTGAAATAATTCATTTGTTTATGCTGAACCGGAACAGCAGGTGTATAAACGATCAGCGTTTCTGACGGATCAATCAAAAATGGTGCTGGAATGCTTTCTATTTCGTCTTCAAGGGTTACAGGAATTCCTTCGGCAATCAGGTTTTGTACCAGCGGAGTTGATGTTTTGTCATAACCTGCTACCTGAAATTCATTCGCCTTGAACCATCGTGCCAATGCGCTCATTCCTATTCCGCCTATTCCTACAAAATATATGTATTTCCAGTTATTCATAAAGTCTCGGGGTAAAAGATATTATTGGTAATATGTAAAGCTTACTTAACTAATTTTAAGACCTCTGCTGCGATGTCGTATGCGGCTGTCGGCTTTGCCAGTTTTTGGATATTTAATTTAAGGATATCCTGCCTTTTTTGATCTTCCAGTAAATTCAACGCTGCCGGAATCAATTCTTCCGCTGCATTCGAATCTTTAATAAAAATCGCAGCATCCTGTTGGACAAGGTTCATCGCATTTTTCGTTTGATGATCTTCTGACGCAAAAGGAAACGGAACAAGAATTGACGGCTTAATGGCCAAACATAATTCAGAAACCGACAATGCACCAGCCCTCGACACGACGACATCGGCCACGGCATAGGCCAAGTCCATTTCATAAATAAATTCAAAAGCTTTCGCGCTACTCGATTTCAAACCTGAAACAGTCGTTTGTGCCGTTGAAATAAAACCCTTTCCTGTCTGCCATAAAACCTGATAGCCGGCATCTACAAGATTGGCAATGCCCGCGTTCAAACTCTCATTAATAGATTTTGCACCCAAGCTTCCGCCCATCACAAAAAGCGTTTTTTTATCTTCTTGAAATCCAAAATAACTGAGAGCTTCCTGCCTTTTTGACGTCACATCGACAATATCACTTCTAACCGGATTTCCGAAAAGTCTGAGTTTTTCTTTTGGAAAAAACGCCTCCATTCCAGGATAGGCGACACAAATTTTGCTGGCTCGTTTTGCTAAAAGTTTATTAGTAATACCCGCATAAGAATTCTGCTCCTGGATCAAAGTTGGAATTCCTAACAGAGAAGCTATCATCAGCAAGGGACCGCTGGCAAAGCCTCCAACGCCAACCGCCACATCAGGACGAAAATCTTTGATCACAGATCTCGCTTTCCAAAGGCTATTGGTCAGCTTGAAAGGAAAAGCCAGGTTATCCATAGAAATTTCCCGTTTAATTCCGACAATCGGAAGACCTACGATCTCATACCCGGCGCGAGGCACTTTCTCCATTTCCATTTTCCCAAGCGCACCAACAAAAAGTATTTCAATTCCCGGTTCAATTTCTTTTAAAGCATTGGCAATGGCAATAGCCGGGTATATGTGCCCTCCCGTTCCTCCACCACTAATAATTACTCGCTTAGACATAAATTTTATCAAATCTTTTTCTCATCCATTTTTTCTCCTCTGCTAACGCTGAGGATCATTCCCATTGCCACACCGGTAAATAATAATGATGTTCCTCCCTGGCTAAAAAATGGAAGCGTCTGGCCGGTCACAGGAACTAGCCCGACAGTAACAGCCATCGCAGAAAATGCCTGGCTGACTACAACGAAAGTTAAGCCAGCAGATAATAATCCTCCAAACGGCCTTTTTGTAGCTTCAATAGCTTTGAGCCCTCGATAAAGCAGGATCAGATAAGCAATCATCAGAGCCAGACCACCTAATGTTCCATATTCTTCCACCACAACGGCGAAAATAAAATCTTTCTGAGGTTCGGGAAGGAATCTTCGTTGACGGCTTTTCGCCGGGCCTTCCCCATATAAGCCTCCCCGCGCCATCGCCATGTACGATTGCTGGGATTGATAGACAACAACATCTTTATCCAAAAAGGCACTGATCCTGTTTTGCGCTGTTCCTGACCTTTGTGTCGAGTTAAGTAAAATGGCTAAACCTGCAAAAAACACTAATCCCATGGCCGTGAACAAGAGATAATGGACAGGTACTTTGCCAACGAACATTAACAAGAAACATATTCCTGCAAGCATAATCGCTGTGGAAACGTTACTTGTAAAAATTAATCCGCAAACAACTCCCACGAGCGCCAGAGGCTCCATAAAAAGTTCACGTGTATTCCAGCCGCCTTTGATATGCCGTGCGAGAATAAGCGATAAATGTGCAATTAGCGCCACTTTTGCCCATTCTGACGGTTGGAAACGTTGACCAATGATTGGTATTTCAATCCAGCGCGATGCTTCGTTGACAGACCTTCCAAAGAACATAGCAAAAATGAGTAGTAAAATAGAACTCCAAACTGCCATCCTGGTTACGTACACAAACTTTATGTAAGGGATTTTATGAACCCAATACATAATCAGAAGTGATAAAACGCAAAGAACCGAGTGCTTGAAAAGATAATATTCGGTGTCGCCCTGCTTTAAACTATAAGCGTCTTTTACACTCGCACTATATACAACAACGATACTCGAAAGTAACATTCCTACGCAAATTCCCCATATCCAGCGATCCCCTTTCAGGTTTCCTGCAAACCATGCCTGTGTTTCTTCCCTTACTTTCTGAATCGCATCCATATGCAGTAATTATTAGGCTAGGTTGATAACCGCTTGCTTGAATTTATCGCCCCGGTCTTCGTAATTTTTAAATAAATCGAAACTTGCACAGGCGGGCGACAGCAGGACAACATCTCCCGGATCGCTTAATGCCTGAGCTTTATTAACCGCATCCTGAACATCCTGCGTTACATATATCTCAGGAACGATCTCTCCGAAGTATTCTTTTAGTTTTTCAAATTTTGGTGTTAAAATGATAAGCGCCTTTACTTTCTGACGAACCAACTCTTCTATCTGGCTATAATCATTTCCTTTGTCTACACCGCCGGCTATCAAAACAATCGGCTGCTGAAAACTTCCAAGAGCATAAAAAACTGAATCGACATTTGTCGCTTTTGAATCATTTATATAAGTTACACCATCAAGCACAGCAACCTGTTCAAGACGATGCGGTGCATTTTTGAATGAAACCAAGCCACCTTTAATCACATCAGCAGTCAACCCCACACACTGAGCGACCAGAATAGAAGCAAGCGCATTCACGGCGTTGTGTGGTCCTTTTATGGGTAATTCTGAAAAATATTGTTCGTAAGTAAAATCATCTTTGATGGATACCAATTTCTCGTTCTGGTAAAATCCTCCTTGCGGCAAACTTTCGTCCAATGATATCCCCCATTTTTTCGATGGGATAGACCTTTTTGTCAGTTCCAAACTTATCACATCACTATCTGCAAAATAAATGAAGTTATCTTCGGAAGTCTGTTTCTGAACAATTCTGAATTTTGAGTCAACATAATTCTGAAAATTATAGTCATAACGATCCAGATGGTCAGGCGTTATATTTAGCAAAACAGCGATAGAAGGACGAAAATCAAAGCTGTTATCTAATTGAAAACTACTGATTTCCAGTACATAATAGTCAAAGTTTTTTTCGGCAACCTGCCAGGCGAAACTTTCCCCAATATTTCCGGCAAGACCAACATTCAAACCTGCTTCTTTCAGCAAATGATAGGTAAGCAGTGAAGTCGTCGTTTTCCCGTTACTACCCGTAACAGCGATGAGTTTTGCATGGGTATAACGGGAAGCAAATTCAATTTCTGATATCACCGGAATACCTTTGGATACCAACGCCAGGATGATTGGTGCTTTGTCCGGAATGCCTGGACTTTTTACGACTTCGTCTGCTTCCAGGATAAGCGAATCGGTATGAAGTCCTTCTTCAAAATTTATATTTTCACGAAGTAAAACTTCGCGGTATTTTTCAATTATCGGGCTGCGATCTGATAGAAAAACATCAAATCCTTTTAATTTACCAAGTATTGCCGCTCCAATTCCGCTTTCTCCACCACCTAATACGACGAGTTTTTTCTGCACCATATTTTCACATTTTAACTAAGAAGTAAAGTACGCAGTTTAATCCCTTTCTATGAAGTATTTTTCACGCTTTCTTGAAAAATACTTATCTACAAAAAAAGAGGCATGAAATCATGCCCCTTTAAACTATAATTTTATATTAATTTTATGCTTCTTTTTTCTCTGACTCTGAAAGCTTTAGACGGTTTGCAACCTTCACAATTAAGAAAATTACCCATGCAATGATCAGGAACTGGATGAGCGTCTGAATGAAGTTACCATATTTGATAGCAACCTCTGGCGTTTCCCCAACAGCTTCTTTCAATACGATTTTCAACTCAGTGAAATCAACTCCACCAATAAGAATCCCTAAAATCGGGTTAATGATGTCCTCAACCAGGGAAGTTGTAATTTTCCCAAAGGCTGCTCCGATAACGACACCGACAGCAAGATCCAGTACATTCCCCTTTGCAATAAAAGTCTTAAATTCTTGAAGCATAAGTTTGTAGTTTAGATGTAACGTAGCCTAAATCTAATTAAAACGTATATAAAAAACCAATACTTAATCCCTGGGCAAACTGAATATCGTCTACCTGAGTTTTGTTGTATACCACAATAGCGCCCAAATTCACATTGAAGTATTTGGCAATTTTTGCTGTCAGCATCGCATCCAGACGGTGATCATTTTTAAACTCACGTTTTTCAGTGATCTGGTTTTTATTATATGCCGTGAAGAGTAAATACCTAAATTTAAGGTTGATATTTTTTGCAAGATCCTTATCAAAATTTGCAACCAATTGCGCAATTCCTACTTCGTTACGAATTCGTCTACCAATTTTCACACCGTAATTTTCAGGGATGGTTTTATATAAATTTCTGTCAGAAACAATAGTCTGACGAACTGCGCCAGGCGCAAGATCGATGAAAAAGTACGGAACTGGTTTGTACTCAATACCGATTGCTTCGGTTAAATAAGCTGGTGCAAAAAGACCGGAAACTTTTGTTTTAAAACCAACCGAATCAGGTGCTGTGGAATAATTGTATCCATTGCCAAACTGAGATAACAAGTTAAAATTTGCAAACAGACTCCATTTTTCGGTTAACTCATAATTGTATTTAGTATCAAAAAATAGCCTGTCAAGATTTTTACGGCTTCCCTGTGCCTGATTTTTCACAATACCATATTGAGATTGAAAATCATTTCTCCATGAATTCCTACCTGTCTTTTTTTCACTAAGCGCATTGAAAAAGGCTCCAAGGGCAATAGATGTAACACCCCCGCCGGTCCAGTTTGAACTGAAAGAACCTTGTGTAAGGTTAACTCCAAATTCAATTTTTTTCCATGCCGTATCTCCCTTTACTTTTAATATCCCATTGTTAAGAGAATTGGTAAGATCAACTTTCTTTTTAATATCATCTTGTGCGAAAGCCATAGAAGAAGCCAGCAACAAAAGGCTAATCATAAGTGTAGTAAATTTTATCTTTCTTCTCATCCTCATAGAATTTATGTTCATTTTAGTTAAAAATTTCCACCTGTCTTGTTTGAAAAAATTGCAGAGGCAGGATTGTAGTTGTGTTTTCGTTTACTATGGTTACTGTTGTATTATCAATTTTTGTTATTACGCCTTTGATATCATCAATCTTGATCAACTGACCTTCTCTATAATTCTTCCGGCTGTAAAATGATGAAATGATGTTAGACAACACATCTTTGGATGCAATGCCATATCCCAAAGAAAAGGCAAGAATTACGCCTCCGATCACAAGAAGAAAGCTTGATTCCAGCAATGTCGTTTCTATACCAATTTGGCCTAACGCACTTATAAACGTAATGATCAGGAAAAATACAAATGCAATATTTCCGATCAGTTTTGAGGAAGGTATATTAAAAGATTTGCAAGTCGCAACGACAGCTCCTTTGATAGTATCTGAAATCATAATACCGATTTGCAGCATTACAGCGGCGGCAATCAGTTTTGGAATAAAGTTCACGAGGGATAATACCATACTGGTAATGGCATCAACACCCAGGGTTTCTGTCGCAGCAGTAAGGAAAATCAGGAGAATGAAGTAATAGACAACTTTGGCAACGATATCGCTCAGTTTTATTTCCGTTTTTAGCTGTTTGATAAAGCCAATTTCATTAAGCTTGTCACCGATTTTATCAAATCCAATGGTAACCAGCACCTTACGAATTACAATAGTAATTCCTTTGGCTACCAGATAGCCGATGGCAACGATAATAAAACAGCCGATCACACGTGGGACGAAGATTATGAACTGATTTATCAGCGTGTTGAAAGTATTAAGTAGAATTTCCGAAAGATTTGGAAGGCTGTTCATATGTGAGAATAAAATGTGTGTTGTTGCGAAAAAAAATACTGAACTTTTGCTAAGCCTTAGTCTGTATCGCCTACGGACAAACTTACCACCAAAGCACCGAGAAAATGCTCCGTGAAGTGGGTAACTACATTCATGGTATCACGAATAGTATTTACCTCTGAAACAAGTGCCTTTTTAAGATATTCAGGCACTTCCTCCGTAGGTTCTAAATCCTTTAAAGCTGAGTTTCCAGAAGGCATATATTAGAAATTTATCAAATATTTTATCAATTCTATCAATTTGATAAAGAATATACCCAGGAAAATCATTGTTTCCAGATACTTCTTTCGCAGCTTTTCTCTCGATCTGAGAAGCCGCATTTTAACTGCACTCTCCGTTATTTTGAAAATATCCGCGATGTCTCTTATACTAAGGTCGTCGGTATATTTCATAAATAAGATACCTTTCTCATCCACGGTTAAAGTATCCAGGGCTGTTTTGAGGTTTCTTGACTCAATATCGTCGCCGTCGAAAAGATTGTTGAGGTCAATATCATCAGGAACCTCCATCGGCTCATCCTGATATACTTCGCCTCTTTTCTTGTTGGAGCGCAGTTGATCCATACAATGGTTATATGTAATCGAATACAACCATGTTGAAAATTTGGCGTCCTCCTTGAAAGTCCCGAGTTTGAAAATTAATTTTAAAAAGATGTCGTGTGTAAGATCCTCGGCTTTCGCGGAATCTTTGACAAAAGACAGGCACTTATGATATACCTTATCGGCATACCGACCGTACAGTTTCTCGAAATAGTGGTTACGCTGCGTATCCACAAATAGCTTAACTAACTCTTCGTCAGTATAACTATTTTCTGTGAGTTCTTCTTTAAACGTTTTGACCGCCATACATGCAAAAAGTAACAGAGCGAGGCCTATGTTGTGTGTAATATTTTTTTCTTGCCGGCAAATAACAAAAACAACGCCTGGTATACAAGTATACGTCAGGCGTTGTTTTTATTTTTTTACTATTTTTTTTAATTATGCTCCAATCGCTACTCTTTTGAATGACTTTACAGCCAAACCTTTAGCATTTTTCTCAACCAATTGGCGGATAGTTAATGAAGAATCCTTAACAAATTCCTGATTCAACAAAGTATTGTCTTTGTAGAATTTCTGTAATTTACCCTGTGCAATTTTTTCAAGCATAGCTTCTGGCTTGCCTTCTGCACGAGCCTGCTCTTTTCCAACTTCTATTTCACGCTCCACTGTTGCAGCATCAACTCCGTCTTTGTCAAGAGCAACTGGTTTCATTGCAGCAATCTGCATAGCAACGTCTTTTCCAAGTTCACTAACGTCAGTTCCGTTAACACCTTCAAACGCTACCAATACACCAAGTTTTCCGTTAGAGTGGATGTAAGAAACAACTTTATCAGCTGTTACGTTTTCGTAAGCAGAGATAACCAATTTCTCTCCCAATTTTCCAACAAGGTCAACGATGTTTTCGCTTACAGGGCGGCCATCAGCCAAAGTCGCAGCAAGTAAAGATTCTTTGTCCTGGATATCGTCAGCAACAGCTTTATCCAAAATGCTCTGAGCAAGGTTTTTGAAATCTTCAACATTTGAAACCGGTTCAGTTTCGCAAGCGAAAGCAACAAGTTTACCGTTAGTTCCGTCAGCACTGATTGCTACCAATACTGTTCCTTCTGCTACTTCGTTATCAGCACGTTTTGCAGCTACTTTTTGTCCTTGTTTACGTAGAATATCAACAGCTTGTTCGAAATCACCATCAGCTTCCTGAAGTGCTTTTTTACAATCCATCATGCCTGCGCCAGTCATTTGGCGAAGTTTATTTACATCTTGAGCGGTAATTGCCATGATTTATTTCTAAATGGTTAAAAACTTTTTTTACAAAACAGTTCAATTCCCCTGATTAACAGATTAAGCAAATGTTAACGAATGGGACAAGAACCAATTTTCATTTTGAATTTTAAAAAACTATAGCCCATAGCAAATGGCTATGGGCTACATTATCTATCAGAAAGAACAAGAGTAATTAAAAAACCCTGTTCATATCGCCCTGACTATTCTTCGTCACTTTCAACAGCTGGAACCTCAGCACGTGGTGCTGCAGCAGCTTCCTCTCCGCCTTTGTCAACCTGACGTTTGGCTTCTTCTTCCTCAACAAGACGCTGATCGTCTTTATCCTGCTTGCGTTCCATCAGACCTTCTTCGATTGCCTTACCGATCGCCAAAGTAATCAATGAGATAGCTTTGTATGCATCATCGTTACTTGGAATTGGGAAATCAACCAATTCAGGATTTGAGTTTGTATCACAGATTGCAAAAATAGGGATGTTCAATCTTTTTGCTTCTGCTACCGCAATGTGTTCACGTTTCACGTCAACGATGAAAAGTGCAGCCGGAAGGCGCGTTAAGTCAGCTACACCACCTAACACTCTTTCCAATTTGTCCTTTTCACGTGTAAGCATCAGGCGTTCTCTTTTCGCGATATTGCTAACCGTGGTTTCGTCTTTAAGCATCTTCTCAAGAGTCTGCATTTTTTTCAAAGACTTGCGAATTGTGCCGAAGTTTGTAAGCATACCACCTAACCAACGATCAGTTACGTAAGGCATTTTAAGGCGTTTTGCCTCTTCTGTTACGATTTCCTGCGCTTGTTTTTTAGTAGCCACAAACATGATCTTACGTCCTGAACGAACGATCTGCTTTAAAGCAGCCTCAGCTGATTCTACGCAGCTAAGAGTTTTGTTCAGGTCAATGATGTGAATACCGTTTTTTTCCATAAAGATATATGGAGCCATACGGGGATCCCACTTGCGGGTAAGGTGACCAAAATGCACACCTGCATCCAATAGGTCTTTATATTCTATTTGTGCCATTGCCAAATTTGAATTTATAAGATTAATGATTTTTTACGCAGCACAGCACATCGGGCACGATAAGTACTGTCTGGACATCTTTCCATCAAGGGTTGTCATCCATTGTCAATTTTGTCAGGGATTGCAAAACAATAACTGACCACAAATGACTATTTCCTGATCATTCCTGACAAAATAAATATTAACGTTTCGAGAACTGGAATCTTCTACGAGCCTTAGCACGACCGTATTTCTTACGTTCAACCATACGAGGGTCACGAGTAAGGAATCCTTCTTTTTTCAACGCTCCACGGAATTCTCCGTTGTATTCAACCAATGCACGTGAAATTGCCATACGAACAGCCTCAGCTTGTCCTGAAATTCCACCACCTCTAACGTTTACTTTAACATCGTATCCGTTGTTACCGCTAATAGTAACGAAAGGCATTTGCAAAACGATCTGGTGAACTTCGAAAGGGAAGTACTCCTTGTAATCGCGGCCGTTTACTTTAATTTCTCCTTTACCTGGCGTTAGGTAGATGCGCGCCACAGCTGTTTTTCTTCTACCAATTGTGTTGATAACTTCCATGTATTGCTTTTGCGTTATCAGTTTTAAACCTCAGAGGCTTAAAACTGTATTTCTTTAGGTTGTTGAGCACTATGCGGATGTTCCGCAGCGGCATAAACGAACAAATTAGTAAACAAACGACGTCCCAAACGACTTTTTGGAAGCATACCTCTCACGGCTTTCTCGATCACACGTTCCGGGTGTTTTTCAAGCAATTCGCGAGGAGTTTGAAAACGCTGACCTCCTGGGTATCCAGTGTGACGAACATAAATTTTGTCTGTCAACTTCTTACCTGTCAACTTTACTTTATCGGCGTTGATAATGATAACATTATCACCACAGTCTACATGAGGAGTATAACTTGCTTTGTGCTTGCCTCTGATAATTTTGGCAACTTCACTGGCCAAACGACCAAGAACTGCACCTTTGGCATCCACAACAACCCACTCCTTGTTCACTGTGTTTTTGTTCGCCGAGATGGTTTTGTAGCTTAACGTATCCACGATTAACAAAAATTTTAATTGATTTTCAATAAATTACACTGTTATAGAACAGTCCCATCGCAAAATGGGAGTGCAAATATAGAGTTTAACAAATTGAATTACAAGTATGTTTGTAATTTTTCCCGGACGACGTATTTTTTGCAATACTTATGATATGGGTGATCGATGCAGAAAATTGCTTTTTAAAGACGATTTGACAAGTTTTTGGGTGACTGTCAGTGCCTAAGCAAGTATTACCTAAGCTGAAAATACTTTGATTAAATAATTTTCAGTATTAAATCAGATTCTGAAATCCCCCAAATTTTTACTCATGAATATTGAAAATAACACCACAAAACACTTCTTCCATACCTCTCGGCTTTGTTATATTATCATTTTCTCATTACTTTTTACCCAATCCGTTTACGCGCAAGATTCTGAAAAGCTCGGATTTCGACCTTTGTTTAACGGAAAAAACCTAAATGGCTGGATTGATGTCAATACTTCCAGGGAAACCTGGAAAGTCAACAACGGGACTTTGATTTGTTCGGGATTACCAATCGGCGTGATGCGATCTGACAGACAATATGAAAATTTTATTTTGGAGGTAGAATGGAAACATATGACAGCAGGCGGCAACCCACGGGGAATCCGCAGCAAATCCATTGAAAAACGCTGTAAGGGAAAAGGCGAGTGGAATAAATATGTCGTGGTTTGCGTGGATGGAACCGTAAAATTATCCGTCAACGGAAAATTTGTAAATGGGCTGCGAGCGTCTGAACGAAAGAAAGGATATATCTGCCTGGAAGCGGAAGGCGCTGAAATTCACTTTCGTAATATGCGTATCATGGAACTACCTGCGGGCATAACTTCCGCTGAACAAACCGCACCGATCGTAAACTGATTTGTGAAGTTGACTATGCCTTAATAACTTACGCAGGTTATCACAATGTCCACTACAAAATGAAGATCTCCTTTATCGGTGCCGGAAATGTTGCATGGCATCTGTCTCAGGCATTTGAAGATGCTGGCCACGTTATTTGCGAAGTTTATAGCCGCGATACGCAAAAAGCCAGACAGCTTGTATCACTACTATATGATTCGGAAATTCAACCGGATCTCAATTTTTCAGAAAGCGATACGCAGATTATTTTTATTACAGTTTCGGACGATGCCTTAAAATCGGTCATTGAACGAATTGTTTTGCCAGAAGGAGTAATTGTCGTTCACACTTCCGGCACGAGGTCATTAGCGGAACTTCAAAATCTGCTGGAAATTTACAGTGATGTTCCAGTACAAACCGGCGTTTTTTATCCGCTGCAGACTTTCACAAAAGAAGTCCCGATGGATTACAAAACCCTCCCAATCTGCGTGGAAGGAACCAGCGACATTGTTGAAACCCGACTTACAAACCTGGCGGACAGTATTAGTAAATATGTTCGTCATGTAGATTCTGATGAACGGTTTATTTTACATGTAGCGGCAGTTTTTGCAAGTAATTTCACCAATCATTTATTAAGTATTTCCCACGATCTGCTCGCCAGAGAACAAATGAGTTTTGATCTCTTAAAGCCGCTTATCAACACAACCATTAACAAAGCATTACAATCGGAAGATCCGGCGTTAGGTCAAACAGGCCCGGCCAAGCGGGGAGACTGGGCGACAACCGGGCGGCATCTGGAATATTTACAGGAAATTAATCCCGACTGGACTGATATTTATCGTTTAATGACCGAACGAATCCGAACGCGTCATATAGGAAATGAATAGGTGGTACTTCGCCGGAAAAAAAGTTAGACTATCTTTGCACACAATTCCAATCTTGAAATTTTATGAGTTCAGCCTTAGAAGAGCGTTTCAAACAGATTACAACCTTTATTTTTGATGTAGACGGTGTCATGACCGACGGCAGCGTTATCGCACTGGAAAGCGGAGAACAGCCCCGGATATTCAATGTTCGTGACGGATATGGCATTAATCGTGCAGTCAGACTGGGATATAATGTCGCCATTCTATCGGCACAAAATCAGGTTGGCGTTCGTAAAAGGCTGGAATATTTAGGAGTTAAAGATATTTTTATTGGAACAACACCTGATGGAAAATTACCAATCTTCAAAAAATATCTTCAGGAACGCGGCCTTACTGAAAATGAAATTGTATTCATGGGCGACGATCTACCTGATTATGAAGTCATGAAAACCGCCGTGTTAGGTGCTTGTCCGGCCGATTCAGATCAGGAAATTCTTGCGATTGCAGATTATGTATCTCCTGCAAAAGGCGGTTACGGAGCGGTTCGTGACGTGATTGAGCAGGTGATGCGCGCGCAGGGAAAATGGATGTCGTGGTTTGAATCGAAGTAAGAATAGAAATACGTGGCACACTCAAACAAAAAGCGTTACTTTCCTAATTTAAATGGTGTTCGCTGCATTGCAGCACTTATGGTCGTTTTCCATCACCTGGAACAGGCCAAACATGCTTTTGGTATTGACAATTTCTATGATGTGACAATCGTAAAACATGCCGGGAGACTGGGTGTGGGATTATTTTTCGTTGTCAGCGGCTTCCTGATCACGTATTTACTATTAGAAGAAAAGGGCCGCTTTGGCGATATTGATGCAAAGAAATTTTACCTGCGAAGAATTTTCAGGATCTGGCCGATTTATTTTTTGATTATTGCCCTGTCATTATTTGTATTTCCACATCTTGATCTGCTTTATTTTCCGGGTGCGAACGAAAAGTTAACGCATGATGTCGCGCCACGTCTTGCATTATTGGTGGTTGTTCTGCCAAATTACGCATTTGTACTTTACGATTTACCGTATTGGTGTGCGCAAACCTGGTCCATTGGTGTAGAAGAGCAATTTTATTATTTATGGCCATGGATTATCAAGTACCCAAAAAAGAGCGGACGGATCATCGTTCTCTTTTTAGCTGTTTCTCTTTTATTGCTACTGGCAGGTACTTATCTTCTCGACAAAACGGATGAAGAGAAAATTACAGTGCTAACTACTTTTTTAGGCCAGTTTCGTATTCAAACCATGGCTTTGGGAGGACTTTGCGCCTATATGGTCTACAAGCAGTACACCAAAATTCTCGATTTTATTTTCAGAAAAGACGTACAAATTGTCGTTTATACCTTTCTGATTATTTTGTTTTTCTCAGGTATTCATTTTTCAGGCTTCCTGGAATTGTACGCACTCTTTTTCAGCTTTTTCGTGCTGAATGTTTCCTGCAATCCAAATACAATTATAAGTCTTGATAATAAAATAATGAGTTATCTCGGTAAAATCACCTACGGACTTTACCTCTATCATGTCTTTGTAATTGTATTTATAATCAATGCATTGAGAATTTACGCACCTCAAATTACCGGAACAACTTATCATGTAATACTTTACGTCTTAACGTTTGTTCTATCGGTTGCGGTAACAGCACTTTCTTTCAGTTATTTTGAAAAACCGTTGCTGGCTTTCAAGGATAAACATTTCGGACGATAATTTAAACGCAGAGTTATTAAAGCGGTCCGTCGCACGGTTTTTCCCGGAGTTTTGGGCAGTTTAATTTTTGCCCGGAAGTTCGGACATCGTGTAGAATTTCAGGTTTTGGGCTTTTGCTTCTTTCAGGATTGTTTCCAAAAATGATACGCTAAATCCATATTGTCCGTTTTTTGGCTTTTCATAAAATGGTTGATGACCGAAAAGCATGATTGCAGTATTGGTGTCTTTTGCTTTTTTCAGCGCTTCTTTAATTTCCTTTTCACCAATATTCGTTCCTTCATCGATCATCAGCGCATCCACAATTTGCTCTTTGTTGAATGGATAATAAATCCAGCTCATGACTCTGGGTGCAAAATGATAGACTGGAATTCCAAATAATTTTCTTTCTGCCTGCGCCACGTCTCTGAGAATTTTGAATCCATGTGCCAACAAAATGGAATCCGCCTGATCGGTATGATTTCCACCGGGATGAGCATAAGAAGTAGGTTTTATGCCAACTTGTGCGAGATGCTTTAATCCCGGTTCAAGTTCGGTTTCAATATATTTTTGAGGGCCCTGGGATTTTAACATTTCTGTCGCATTCCCATGTACCGTTCCATGAAAACCAATTTCGTGTCCATCCTTTTGGAGCTGTTTTATTTTGATAATTTCGCTGCCGGTCAGTGAATCCGGGCAGGTTAGAAAAAAAGTGACCTGAGCATTGTATTTAAGAAAAAGTGGTCTTAATGCATACCAATCGTTTATAAAATGATCATCGAAAGAAATGGCAATACCGCCTTGTTCTGAGTTGGGCAGTTCTTTCTGGCAAGACGATATCAATAATAAGATAAAGGCAAAGAATGCCAGTATCCTGATGTTTTTATATATTTTTTGAAAGCGATATGCCAATGGAGTTCGAGTAAATATTTCAAATGTATTCAAACGAAGTATTAATTTCGCTAAAATAATTACCCAAAATGAAAATTCTCCACACCGCAGACTGGCATATTGGAAAAAAGCTTGACAACTTTTCCAGATTGGAAGAGCAAAGGCTTGTATTGGATGAAATATGCGAGATCGCCGATCGGGAAGAAGTTGATGCGGTTGTCGTAGCCGGTGATCTGTTTGATAATTTCAATCCTTCGTCAGAATCTACTGAACTATTATACAGCACTTTATACAGATTATCAGCACACGGCAGCCGTGCCGTTATAGCGATTGCCGGAAATCACGATTCTCCTGAACGTATTGAAGTTCCTGACGCTTTGGCAAAAGTTTGCGGTATTATTTTTGTCGGTTTTCCCAATGCGGAAATAAAACCATTTCGCACACAAGCCGGACTTGAAGTTACTAAATCAGACAAAGGATTTATTGAAATTAAACTTCCAAAATCCGATGTACCGCTTCGCGTTCTGCATACGCCTTATGCGAATGAACAGCGTTTAAAAACATTTTTAGGACTGGAAAACTCCGAAGAAAATCTTAGGACGCATTTGCAAAATCACTGGCAGGAACTAGCTGAAAAATATCTGGACGATAATGGTTTCAATCTTTTAGTCACGCATTTGTATGTGATGAAAAAAGGAGATCCGGCGCCCGAAGAAGAACCGGATGAAGAGAGACCTATCTTACATATCGGTGGCGCGCAGGCTATTTATACAGAAAATTTCCCAGAGCAAATTCACTACATCGCGCTTGGCCATTTACACCGATACCACCGGGTCGACAAAATCCCGGCACCTTCCGTTTATTCAAGCAGTCCGCTCGCGTATAGCTTTTCAGAAGCAAATCAGACGAAATATGTCATTCTCCTTGACGCAGAAGCCGGAAAATTAAATAATTACCGCGCTATCGAGCTGACAAAAGGTAAGAAATTACGTCGCGGAAAGTTTGATTCCATTGATGAGGCGGTAAATTGGCTGCACGAGCATTCCGAAGATTTAATTGAGCTCACGATCGTTTCAGATAATTATCTCGAAGCTGCTGATAAAAAACGGCTTAATGAGGCACATTCCGGTTTGGTACAGATCATTCCTCAAATAAAAAAAATTGCAGAAGAGGGAAGTGCTTCAACCATCGATCTTACTTTGAGTATTGAAAGTCTGTTTCAGGAATATTTCAAAAGTAAAAATAAAGGACAAGAACCGTCAGAAGGATTGCTCAACGTTTTCCGTGAGGTTTTGGGAACAGAGGAATAATCCGAAACCTATAAAGACAAAAAGGCAAGCTTACCGGAAAAGTAAGCCTGCCTCAATTTTTTGTATAGTAACAGAGTAAAGTTTTTTCAGATGAAATTAGTTTACCCGTTTCAATTTAGCCTCGATTGTTTGCTGTGTGTGAGGTACAATGCGTAACCTCTCTTTTGGGATCAGTTTACCTGAATCAATACAAATGCCATAAGTACCGTTTTTAATACGAACAAGTGCATTTTCCAACTGGATCGAATATTTCTGTAATCTGGCAGCCAACTGGCTTAGATTCTCACGTTCACTTGCATCTGCACCATCTTCAATCGACTTGGCCGTACTGGCTGTGTTATCTGTACCGCTATCGTTTTTTTTGCTAAGACCTCCTTTAATATAGTTGAGTTCTTCGAGAGTACCTTCCAATTTGCCGCGAATCAATACCTCAAATTCCTTTAATTCTTCCTCAGAATATCTCGTCCTTTCTTCTTGCATAATCTTAATTGATTTGAATCCGTATTAAGGTCTTTTATAAAACAAAAATAATAGTAATCAACTTGCTTTTTAACAATAAATTCCGGGAAAAGCTCCCCGCTACACTGATATTACTCAAAGAGTTTACGTACTGGCAAGATAAAACACTGGCACATTTAAATAACAAAGCCACAACCTGCGGCGGGAAATGGCTTTGTTATTTAATATTATTTTATTTGTACAAAACGCTTTTAACGGCTTCAACAACACGTTTTACGCTTGGTAAAATCTCTTCAATAAGCGTTGGAGCGTACGGAAGCGGCACATCGCGGTTTGTAACACGGATTACCGGAGCGTCCATATAATCAAACGCATGACGCTGGATATGGTATGCAATCTCAGTTGAAATAGATGCCAGTGGCCATGCTTCTTCAACAACCACACAACGGTTTGTTTTCTTCACAGACTCAATAACCGTAGCATAATCGATTGGCTTAACTGTTCTCAAATCGACCAATTCTACGTCAATCCCTTCTTTTTCCAGTTGCAAAATCGCTGGGTTAACGACGCGTGGGATCATTTTACCAAAAGAAACAATGGTAACATCTTTTCCCTGACGTTTTACATCTGCTTTTCCAAGTGGAATAAGATATTCTTCCTCAGGAACCATCATTTTATCGCCGTACATAACTTCCGATTCCATGAAGATCACCGGATTGTTATCACGAATAGCAGATTTCAAAAGGCCTTTGGCATCGTATGGATTTGAAGGAACAACCACTTTCAAACCTGGTGTGTTAGCGAACCAGTTTTCAAAGTTTTGAGAGTGCTGAGCACCCAGCTGACCTGCATTTCCAGTTGGTCCGCGGAATACGATAGGAGCACCATACTGTCCGGCAGACATAGAAAGAATTTTCGCCGCGCTATTGATGATCTGATCAATCGCAACCAACGAAAAGTTGAATGTCATAAATTCAATGATAGGACGAAGACCGTTTCCGGCTGCTCCAACCCCAATTCCTGCAAAACCCAATTCGGCGATCGGTGTATCAATCACACGTTCCGGTCCAAATTCATCAAGCATTCCCTGACTGGCTTTATAGGCGCCATTATATTCTGCAACTTCCTCGCCCATCAGGAATACACTTTGATCCCGGCGCATCTCTTCCGACATGGCGTCGCGAATGGCATCTCTAAATGCTATTTCTTTCATCCGTAATTTTATGATTATTTAATGTTCCGTGGTTCCCCACTGGGATGTAGCCAGGCAAATTCTTCCAAAGAGGGTAAAATTCTATAACGCTTGGTTTCATCAAAATAAGGTTATCAATACTGGTTTCGAAAATGATGTGGTAAAATTAGAGAAACAAGGTCAATTCTCAAATTGTTTAAACAACCATTATCAGAAAAGTAAAGATATATTACAATTTTAAGTCTTAATCCATCGGAATTACATCAACCTCAACGGATAATGTATGTTTGCCCGAGCTGAAAATAATTCCTTTCAACGGAGGCACGTCGCTGTAATCTCTTCCCCAGGCTGTAATAATATGACGCTCACCGGGAACGACATTGTTCGTCGGATCGAAATCACACCAGCCGTAATCAGGGATAAAAACCGAAATCCAGGCATGTGAAGCATCAGATCCCTGCAACTTTTGCTTGCCCGGAGGCGGAAGTGTTTCCAGATATCCACTCACATACCTTGCTGCAAAACCAAAGCTTCGGATACAGGCAATGGCCAGATGTGAGAAATCCTGACAAACGCCCTTTTTAGCCGCCAACACTTCTCTGATCGGCGTATGAATGGTTGTAAAATCAGGAACAAAATCAAATTCTGTAAATATTTTCCGGCTTAGCGCATGAACACATTCGTACAACGGACGATCGTCCTGAAAACAATCTTCGGCAAAATGTACAATGGCAGGATCCCATTTTATTAACGGACTCGGCAGCAAATATTCCAGCAACGAAATTTTCAAAGAACGATCATTCATAAAACGCGACCTCGCTTCCGCGCAGGTAACGTCCGAGCGTATCGGTGCGCCTGTTGTTTCCGTCAGGCATTCCACGATACTTGTCGTTTTTACCGTCAGTTTTTTATGCGGCGAATGAAGCGAAAAATAATGTGTTGTATTGCCATAGTAATCCAGGCGCTCCACTATTTCAGCGGGCGTCGGCGTTACTTCCATCGTAAAATCCTGACAAAGCTGTTTCGGCAAAGTTCTCGGTGTGAGACAAACCAGACTATGATAGGTACTCACGGGCTCGAAGTAACGATATTCCGTTAAATGGGTCAGCTTATATTTCATCGTTCTCTATCGGTTTAAAAAACGAATGTTGCATAATCGTATGGCTGAAATACATATTCGTCAGCGCCATGGATACCGACGAAATTAATCCGGAAACCTCTGACATAAGATTGAATAACTTTTCTCTTTCCAACGTCACCGGATCGTATTGACTTAGCTCCGGAATACTCGCCAGTTTTATCAAAGTTGACGCTTTCAAAACAGCTTTTTGTGCCTCGTTCATTCTTTCACCTACCGTTCCTGGCAGACATTCCAGATTTACTTTGAGCGAATCAAGTAAATAAACAATTGAATAAGGCAGCGTTTTTTCAAGCAAAACCATATCCAGCATCGCTTCCACGCTTAACTGTGATTTATAAATCTGACGATAGTTGACCAGTAAATGATGATTAAGCAAAGTTGCTTCAATCAATTCATTTTCAACGTTTGCTTCATTTTTAACACCAAAATTCGACTGGATAATACTCAGTTTGGAAAGAATCCGTTCTATTATTTTTCCTGTATCAAGCAGCAGATAACTATTATCCCTCGGCATCGTTTCGGACATCACGCCCAGAAAAGTCAGCATGCTGTTATAAAGCTTATCCAGCGTTTTCTGGATATTACTGCTGTTCATCGTCGACGCATTTCTAATCTCGTGAAAACTATTTTCAATCAGATCGACAATCCGCCAGATTTCAATATCCCACTGATTTCTTACTGCCCCAACAGCGTGTAAAAAAGATGAAACATTGGAAGCGATGGTACCTGGACGGTAAACATCCGAAGCCAGTTTGATAATTTCAATGTATGGTTTATGCAGCAATTCCTGGTTATCTTCTCCAAGAAAACCAGGATAGGTTGACGAAAGATGCGTCAGCGATTGAAGTAATATTTTGATATGTTCCTGTTTGGATGAGCCGCCAAAATTCCTGTCAATGTTAAGCACATTAATTACAATGTTCATAAACTTGGTAACCGCCATCGTGCGCTCGCAATAACGCCCAACCCAGAATAGATTTTCGGCACTCCGGCTAGGAAGCGAAACCTGCTTTTTAAAAGAGGATGTTGCGGGTATGACTACTTTTTCCTGTTGCTGATCCGTTTTATCAGAAACCACCCAGGTATCTTTTGAAAGACCGCCATATTGATTGGAAATAACAAAGCGGTCTTTTACAGGAGAACTGCGTGTCAATCCGCCCTGCATGACATGGTATCCATTTTCATCAGAAACCAGAAATGCACGAATCGCAGCATAACGCGGCTCGATCAGACCATCAACAAGTGAAGGCGTCGTACTCAAACTTACTTCTTCCTGCGCAATATATTCATGAGGACGCTGTATGAGCGCCTTTTTCAAATCTTCTTTATCTTTCGGCGTAAGCAAACGACCATAAACAGACCGGAATTTTGATTTCCGGTTTGCTTTTTTGATGATCAGTTTATCAATGTTATTTAAAACAAAATTCAGTTCCTTAGGTTGTCCGCACCACCAGGTAGCAACCGACGGCATAATCAGATCTTCACCTAAAAAATACCGGCAGATGTTATGCATAAAAGCCAGAAACGCGTGATTTTCCAAAACGCTGGTACCTGGCGGATTCAGCACTTTTACATTTCCTTTACGAATTGCATGCAGCAAACCTGGAACTCCAAGACGAGAGTCTTCACGAAGTTCGAGCGGATCACACCAATCATCGTCAATACGGCGGATAATAACATCCACTCGCTGCAAACCTTCTATTGATTTCAGCCAGACGTAACCGTCGCGAACCAATAAATCATCTCCCTGTGCCAAAGTATATCCTAAATAAGACGCCAGATAAGCGTGCTCAAAATAGGATTCATTATTGGGCCCAGGCGTCAAATAAACGATATTCGGCGCTTCTTTTGTCTTGCCTGATAATCTGGAAACCGTACTTTGGATACTGTTAAAAAACGGCGATAATTTGCTCACGTACATGCCGTCGGCAAGTTCGGGAAGCAGCTTGCTCATTACCACACGGTTTTCCAAAGTATAACCAGATCCTGAAGGAGCCTGGGTGCGGTTATCCACAATCCACATTTGTCCGTCCGGGCCGCGCGCCATATCAGCTGCGTATAAAACCAGTTGATTGGGTGCGGGAAGTATTAAATCGGCACAGGGACGGGAAAATCCTACATTATCAAAAACAAGTTCCGCCGGAATAATCGCGTCCCTGACCAGATTTCTGGGACCATAAATATCCCGAAGTATTAAATCAAGCAATAAGGCACGCTGCTGCAATCCTTTTGCTATCGTGTTCCATTCTTTTTGTTCAATTAAAAAAGGAATCGGATCCAGCTGCCATGGACGGTTCAGTCCGTCGACGCCTTCGTAAACATTGTATGTAACCCCGTTTTCGCGAAGTTTATCAATAATTTCCTGATTCCTGGTCTTTAACTCATCAATCCCAAGCTTTTCCAGAGTAGCAAAAAGAGCCTGCCAGTGTGGTTTCACACGACCTTTTACATCCAGAATTTCATCATACGAGTTCAGCCCGTTGCGATAGGTTTGTAAAAGATTCACGGAAGCTTCAGTAAGCATAATTCAACTAATTATTTATCAGAGGGAGCGATTATTTCGCCTTCCAGTATTTTCTTAAATCCAGTGTATTTGGATATTCCGGATCAATTAATTCAACCGGCGTATCACTTCTTAAATCCTTTTTGGTTTCTGCAACAAAACGGGAAACGGCTGGTGATGATTTGTCAACAATTGGAACTTCCTGGCCGAAAGAAGGCGTATGTCCAAAACCCTGGAACAAACTGATCTTTCTTGATTCTGCTTCAAAACTGTTCACAGGATGCGTATCAAAACTGCGACCACCCGGATGAGAAACAAAATAAGTACAACCGCCTAAAATACGATTGTTCCAGGTATCCACAATATCAAATACAAGCGGCGCATCTGCTCCGATCGTTGGATGTAATGCAGACGGCGGATTCCATGCTTTGTAACGAATTCCTGCCACAAATTCTCCTTTAATCCCCGAACTTCTCAACGGCACGCGGCAACTGTTACAAACCAGAATATGGCGACCTTCAATAAATCCGCTCACTTTTACCTGAATTCTTTCCAGGGAAGAATCTACAAAACGGGAAGTTCCTGAATTGGTTAATTCTTCACCCAAAACATGCCATGGTTCGATACCAAGGCGGATTTCAAGCTGAATATTATCAACCGTAATTCCTCCATAAAAAGGAAAACGGAATTCGAAGAACGGGTCAAACCAGGAAATATCAAAATGATAACCAGAATCTTTCAGGTCGTTCACAACGTCCACCATATCCATATAGGCAAAATGCGGCAACAGGAAACGGTCGTGTAATTCGGTACCCCAACGGATTAATTTATGCTTGTAAGGCTCTTTCCAGAATTTGGCAATCAACGCACGAACAAGTAGCGTTTGCACCAAATTCATATGTTTGTGCGGCGGCATATCAAAGGCACGGAATTCCAGAATTCCCAATCGCCCTGTTGAAGAATCCGGTGAATACAATTTATCCATACAGAATTCCGAGCGGTGGGTATTTCCGGTAATATCTACCAGCAAATTCCTGAATATCCGATCAACCATCCAGAACGGAATTTCTTCGCCATCCGGAATCTGCTCAAATGCGATTTCTACCTCATATAATTTTTCATCACGACCTTCATCAATACGCGGTGCCTGACTTGTCGGGCCAATAAACGGACCTGCAAATAAATAGCTCAACGCCGGGTGATGCTGCCAATAAGTTACCAGACTTCTCAACAAATCCGGTCGGCGCAGAATCGGGCTATCCGCAGGTTTTGCACCGCCAATTGTCACATGATTTCCTCCGCCTGTTCCAGTATGACGACCGTCAACCATGAATTTATCAGTACCCAAACGAGAGAAAAACGCTTCTTCGTACAATGCACTGATATTATCCACAAGCTCCGTCCAATTTTTTGCCGGATGAATATTTACTTCAATAACACCAGGATCCGGCGTAACTATTAATTTTTGAATACGGTGATCAGAAGGCGAAGGATATCCTTCAATCCGGATCGGCATCTGCAATTTTTCGGCAGTCGCCTCGATGGACGCCATCAGATCCAGATAATGTTCCAAGTAATCCGTAGGAGGAAGATAAACATATAAAATCCCGTCACGCTCCTCTACGCAAAGGGCCGTTTTGATAATCGGAACTTCAAAAAGCAGTGCCTGTTCTGTCGCTTTTTCTTTCTTTACCTTTTTATCTTTTTCCTCGTCTTCGTCTTCAATGGTTTTGTTATCCGGCGCAACATAGGCTGGGGCAACCGTACCATATCTTGATTCTACAACCGATTTGTATTCTCCCAAAGGCGGCAAATCTTCAAACGGACTGCGTTCGATCGGCTGCTCTCTTTTGTCTTTTGCAACTTCCGGCAAAGAATCAAGCGGAAGCCTAAAACCCATGGCCGAATTTCCCGGAACAAGGAAACAGTTTTTTCGACGGAATTCCCAGGCGCAGCTCGACCAGTTTTCGTCTTTTACATTATATTTCAAAGGCAAAACATATCCGGTTGGATTGTTCAGGCCTTTTTGCAGTAATTGGGCTAGTGTTCTTCTTTCAATTGAATCTTTGAGATTCACCTGCAACGGATCAATATTGACAGGCAATTTTCCTTCTTCCATCGCCCAATAAACCGGATCTTCATAAGCCGGTGTAATATTATTGGTATCGATTCCTAAATATTTTGTCAGTTCGGTTGTGAAAATCTCGGCATCACGGAAAGTATATTTTGTCTCACCTTCTTTCGCCACCAGCGCATCGTTTTTCCACATTGGCAAACCGTCATTTCTCCAATAAAGCGCATACTGCCAACGCGGAAATAATTCGCCCGGATACCATTTTCCTTGCCCGAAATGAAGCAAACCGCCATGCGCAAAACGGTTCTTCAATCGTAATGCAAGATCATAAGCCAGTTGTCTTTTCAAAGGACCATCCGCGGCAGTATTCCATTCAGCACCTTCAAAATCATCGATGGAAATAAAAGTCGGTTCTCCACCCATTGTCATCCGCACATCGCCTTCCTGCAAATCCTTTTCCACATCGTGGCCGACCTGCATGATTTTATTCCACTGCTCTTCAGTATATGGCTTTGTTACCCGCGGATCTTCATGGATACGGTGAACGCTGTTATCAAATTCGAAAGTTACCTCACATATATCTGTGGCTCCTGAAACAGGCGCCGCACTTGCATAATCAGGGGTACAGCAAAGTGGAATATGGCCTTCACCGGCTAAAAGTCCGGACGTAGCATCCAGTCCGATCCAGCCAGCACCAGGCACATAAGCCTCAGCCCAAGCATGCAAATCTGTAAAATCTTCTTCCGGGCCAGACGGACCATCCAATGATTTGATATCAGAAGCAAGCTGAACAAGGTAGCCGGAAACAAATCTTGCTGCAATGCCTAAATGTCTTAAAAACTGAACAAGCATCCACGCAGAATCCCGGCATGATCCACTCCGGGTCGTCAGTGTATCTTCGCAAGTCTGCACACCAGCTTCCATACGGATATTGTAGCCGATGGAATTAAAAACCCGCTGATTTACGTGGACAAGAAAATCAACTATTTTGATCCCATCCGCAGGTTTATTTTCTTCAATCCATTGCATCAGCTTGGGACCGGACTCTCTTGGTTCCAGATATGGGCCGAGCTCCTTATTTAATCCCTGTTCGTATTTAAAGGGGAAATGTTCTGCGTATTCTTCAACAAAGAAGTCAAAAGGATTGATTACCTGTAATTTGGCAATTACTTCCACCTCAATACTCAGTTCTGTCGCCTTTTCCGGAAACACAACCCTTGCCTGGTAATTACCAAAAGGATCTTGCTGCCAGTTTATAAAATGGTTTTCGGGTGTAACCTTAAACGAATATCCTTCGATGGCCGTACGGGAATGCGGCGCAGGACGTAATCTGAAAATATGCGGTGATAATGCAACACTCCTATCAAACTTGTACTTGGTCTTGTGTGAAATAGCAACTTTTATAGCCATAATTGGAGAATTACAATAATCAATGATAATTTGGCGGCGACGAATCTTACTTGCTCTAAAAAAATGTATAATACGTATTTTTCAAAATATATTTCTACAAGAATTTAATTCAACAGAATATCCTGCGAACATATTTTAAAAAAGTATTCATCCTCTCAAACTGAACCCGAAGGTAAGAAGATAAACTACGAATTCGGCTGTTGGCAATCAGCAGCCGGCCAAAAAGTCGCTTTTTCTATGTTTGAAAGCCAAAAGCTGACTACCGAAAGCCTTATGATATTCAACTAAAAGTTGCGTAATTCGCCGTGGCTAATGTTCAATTCGGAAATAAATTTTCGTCCTGCGTTTTCCAAATTCCCTTTTACCTCGAATTTAATATCAAATACATTTATTTAAAATGAAAATTGCAATCATTGGCTGCGGAAACATGGGACTTGCCTTTGCCCGCGCATTCCTGAAATTTGATCTGGTTAAAAAAGAAGATTTTTTGCTTGTAGAAAAAGGTGAAGACCGTATGGAAAAGCTTAGCAGCTTCCAACCCGGCGTTATCACAGGCACAATCGGACCGCAGATCGGAACATATGACCTGATCATTTTATCCGTAAAACCACAGGATTTCCCGTCGGTTCAGGAAGCTTTACGAGCCGTGATCACGCCAAAACAGGTTGTACTCTCCATTATGGCGGGCGTAACAATTGCCAATATTCAAACGGTACTGAATCATAAAGCCGTGATCCGTGCCATGCCAAATACGCCTGCCATGCTTGGAATGGGCATTACTGCCTATACAGCGTCGCCGGAAGTAGATATCACCCAACTTCGCAAAATCGAAAACCTGATCAACGCAACAGGTCGTTCCGTGTTTTTGGAAGAAGAAGAACAATTAAACGCCGTAACCGCATTAAGCGGCAGCGGACCAGCTTACTTTTTCTACGTAGTAAAAGCGATGATCGAAGCAGGTAAAAAAATGGGTTTCGAAGAATCCGTAGCCGCGCTTTTGGTAAAACAAACGATGCTGGGTTCATTCCATTTAATTAACACGGCTGACAAATCTTTGGACGAATTGATTAAAGCGGTTGCTTCAAAAGGTGGTACTACGGAGGCTGCTTTGAAACAGTTTGAAGCAGGGAATTTGGACGGGGCTTTGATTGGGGGGATTTTGGCGGCGCGGGAGAGGTCGGAGGAGTTGTCGAGGGGGTAAAGGGAAGTGTCAAAAATAATGAAAACTTGCAATGGTTTAAATAATACAAAAAGTACGACCTCGCTTCAACTGCAAAACTTTCGCATACTATATAGTTCATGGTAATCCTATAACGAAAAAAAGCTAATTAGATAAAGTAATATGGCAACTAGAATTTGGATAAGTGAAATAACATTTAGTGACGAAACAACTTTACGATTTGAAAAAGACGACATTGTGGTTTTTGTCGGACCGAACAATGCTGGAAAAAGTGCATCCCTAAAAGAATCCGCAACACTTCTTAGAGTTAAGACTAACAAAGGAAAAGTTCTAAAAGACATTGTTATTGAAAAGGAAGGTGACGAGGCTGAGTTTCTCGAAAATTTACTGGCTCAGTCCACAAAACATTTTGGAGGTAATCCACACCCACATTATCAAGGTTTTGGATATAATATTTATGAGCCGAGTCTTAAACATTTATGGACAAATTATTCAAATGGGTTAGGTGAGCTATTCCCTTTATTTATTAACAGCCTTTCAACAGAACTAAGAATTCAAGCTGCAAACCCTGCACAAAACATAAAGCTAACCACCGAAGCGATTCAACATCCAATTCACTTTCTGCAAAAAGACGACTTACTCGAGCAAAGATTTAGCGACTATTTCAGACAAGCATTCGGTACAGATTTAATTGTTCATAGAAACGCAGGTAACGAAGTCCCTCTTTATGTTGGTGAAAAACCAGTACCTAAAAATGGTGAGGATAGAGTTTCATCCAGTTATCTTAAAGAATTAGAAAAATTAGATTTGCTACACCAACAAGGAGACGGAATGCGAAGTTTTGTTGGTGTTCTTTTAAACGCTTTCATTTCTAATCATTCTGTTTTATTTATTGACGAGCCAGAAGCTTTTTTACATCCACCTCAAGCAAGGCTTTTAGGAAAAATGCTTGCAAAAGATTTACCTTCTGTAAGACAATTATTTCTAGCGACGCACAGTGAAGACTTCCTCAAAGGACTTTTAGATGCCAACATTAATAAACTTAAAATTATTCGCATTCAGCGAGATGGCAGTGTAAACAGAATTAGCTCATTAACAAGTTCAGATATTGATAGTATTTGGAATGACTCTTTACTTCGACATTCTAACGTCTTAAATGGCTTGTTTCATTCGAAAGTAGTTATTTGTGAAAGTGATTCAGATTGTAGATTTTTTTCAGCTGTTTTATCCATCCAATTTGACAACACGGGTTCGATTGCTCCTGATATTTTATTCATTCATTGTGGAGGTAAACATAGAATACCAACAGCAATAAAAGCATTAAAAAAACTAAATGTTCCTATAAAAGTTGTTTCAGACTTTGATGTATTAAATGACACTAATCCGTTAAAAGAAATATTTGAAGATTTGGGTGGTGAATGGACAGACATTGAGAGTGATTGGAAAATCGTTAAAAGAGAAATTGAACAAAAAAGACCAGAATTTTTAACGACCGACATAAAAAGAGACATTGAAAATACATTTAATAGTACCACAGAAAGAATTTTTCCAAAAGAGAAAATTAATGAAATTCAAAGAGCACTAAAGAAAGCCTCAGCTTGGTCGGAAGCTAAGGAAGTTGGAAAATCATATATCCCAAGTGGTAATGCCACCCAAGCTTTTGAAAGACTTCAAATAAAATTAAAGGAAAAAGGATTTCTAGTTCTTGAAGTAGGGGAATTAGAAAGTTTTGTAAAAAGTGTTGGCAATCATGGGCCAAAATGGGTAAGCGAAGTTTTGACAAAAGACTTAAACACGGATACTGAACTTGAAGCTGCAAGACAATTTGTTAAGCAATTTATTTGACAAAAATGTTACAAAATAAAAGCAACCATCGACAGGTGTTTGGCAGTAATCACAGAAAAACATTTCCCACAGACAAACACGACTAAAAAACTGAATGTCGTAGCAAATAAACATACATGGACAATCGATTTACGGACATTATTCAACTCATTAAACATTCCCGGACGAGTGCAATTAGAGCCGTAAATGCCGAAATGATTAACCTTTATTGGAATATTGGTGAATATATAAGTAAGAAGATTGAACAAGCTGAATGGGGCGATTCGGTGGTAACTGAACTAGCAAAACATATTCAACAAAATGAACCCGAAATAAAAGGATTCTCCGATAAAAATTTGGAGAATGAAGCAGTTTTTCGAAACATATAAGAACGTTCCAAAACTCTCATCACTGGTGAGAGAAATAAGTTGGACCCATAATATGCTCATCTGGTCAAGGTGCAAGAAAATTCTAACAAAAAGAACTCGGCCGACAAATTCCTGCCAGCTTTTTCGAACAAACATCAATAAAACAATCAAAAGTCTCGACAGTGTTGAGAGAAAGTAACCGGGTTCATTCATATTGTTTCAAAAGCACGAAAAGTCCCTACGGAACGAAGCCAGCTTGATATATTTATCACTATTCCTACCAACCAGTCGTCCCTATGGGACGTTTTGTCGGTAGAAGTCGATTTTAAATTATGAAAAGAACGTTCCATAGGAACGATTTGTGAGGGAATACGACAAGATGAAATAGACTCAAATAACTACGACTTTTCAAATAAATCAAAAAGCTAATTTTATTCGCTGCATAGAATTGAATCCCATACCCAACAGGTGTGGGATTTTTTATTTTACACAAATCATAAACTCAACCTCTTACGACTTCCACTAAATCAGACAGATAGCACTTTTAAAAATCCGGCAACAAATTTTTCCAGTAAATAATTACGTTTAATAATTATTTGTAAACTTTTAAACGATATAAAAAACGTATTATGCTGATATATAGTTAATTATAATTATTTTTTGAAAACTTTCTAAATTTTAATGTTTAGAAAACTTAACAAATAATTAACTTTGATAAATCGACTGCGCATCAAAAAGACTAAAAATATATAACATGGAAATAACTAAACCATCTGAAAATAAAACCACTTATACATCAGATGAAGCCTACCAGCAATCGCTGGAATATTTCAAAGGCGACGATCTTGCAGCCCGTGTCTGGGTTAATAAATATGCATTAAAAGATTCTTACGGAGCTATTTTCGAGGCAACACCAAACGATATGCACCGCCGTATCGCCAGTGAAATTGCTAGAATCGAGGTTCGTTATCCAAATCCAATGACGGAAGATGAAGTTTTTGATCTGATCAAAGATTTCAAATACATCATTCCACAGGGAAGTCCGATGACCGGAATTGGGAATCCATACCAGATTGCTTCGCTTTCCAATTGTTTCGTGATTGGAAATAATGGCGATTCAGATTCTTACGGCGGAATCATGAAAATTGACCAGGAGCAGGTTCAATTGATGAAAAGACGCGGGGGCGTTGGCCATGATTTGTCACATATCCGTCCAAAAGGTTCGCCGGTTAAAAATTCCGCCTTAACCTCAACTGGTATCGTTCCGTTTATGGAGCGTTTTTCAAATTCTACACGTGAAGTTGCGCAGGATGGAAGAAGAGGTGCCTTGATGCTTTCGGTTGCGATAAAACATCCGGACTCGGGCGATTTTATCAACGCAAAACTGGAACAAGGCAAAGTGACCGGCGCCAATGTTTCGGTTCGAATTGATGATGCTTTCATGCGCGCCGTTGAAGCGCAGCAACCGTATACACAACAATATCCGATCGATAGTCAAAATCCGGTTTATACCAAAGAAATTGATCCAACGGCGCTATGGAAAAAAATCGTTCATAACGCATGGCAATCGGCTGAGCCGGGGATTTTGTTCTGGGATACCATTATCAGGGAATCTCTGCCGGATTGTTACGCTGATTTGGGATATAAAACGGTTTCGACAAATCCATGTGGTGAAATTCCGTTATGTCCGTATGATTCCTGTCGTTTACTGGCAATCAATTTATTTTCTTACGTTGAAAATCCTTTTACTAAAAAGGCAGCTTTTAACTGGGAACTTTTCAAAAAACACATCAACGCCGCTCAGCGCATGATGGATGATATCATCGATCTGGAACTGGAAAAAATTGATGCGATTCTTGAAAAAATAAATGAAGATCCGGAAGACGAAGAAATCAAACGTACGGAAAAAAATCTGTGGCTGAATATCCAAACCAAAGCAAGAGAAGGCCGAAGAACCGGCATTGGTATAACTGCCGAAGGTGATATGCTGGCTGCGCTTGGCCTGCGTTACGGAAGCGACGAAGGTTCTGAATTTTCTGTTGAAATCCACAAAACCATTGCGCTGGAAGCTTACCGCGCATCGGTAAATACAGCAAAAGAACGCGGCGCTTTCAAGATTTTTGACGTAGACAGAGAAAAAAATAATCCGTTCATGCTTCGTTTAAAAGAAGCAGATGGACAGCTTTACTACGAAATGCTGGAACATGGTCGCAGAAATATTGCACTTCTGACTATTGCGCCGACTGGTACTACCAGTTTGATGTCACAGACAAGTTCTGGTATCGAGCCAGTATTTATGCCTGTTTATAAAAGAAGAAGAAAAGTAAATCCGAACGATCAAGACGCACGCGTTGATTTTGTGGATGAAGTTGGTGATTCGTGGGAAGAATATGTTGTTTTCCACCATCGTTTCAAACAATGGATGGAAGTGAACGGTCATGATCTGACAAAAAATTATGCGCAGAAAGAACTGGATGATCTGGTAAAACAATCGCCATACTATAAAGCAACTTCCAACGATGTGGATTACCTGAAAAAGGTAAAAATGCAGGGTGCAATCCAGAAATGGGTGGATCATTCAATCAGTGTTACGATCAATATGCCGAATGATGTAACCGAAGAATTGGTTGGAGAATGTTACCTGGAAGCCTGGAAAGCGGGCTGTAAAGGTGTAACGGTTTACAGAGACGGTTCACGTTCCGGTGTTTTGATTTCGAACGACGAAAAGAAAGAGGAAGACAAAATCAGCAATACACCGTTCCCGACCATAAGACCACAGATATTGGAAGCTGAAATCGTTCGTTTCCAAAATAAAAAAGATAAATGGATCGCATTTATCGGTTTAATCGATAACAGACCTTATGAAATTTTTACGGGTTTTGCGGATGATGAAGATGGAATTTTGATCCCGAGATGGGTGAATGAAGGTTTGATCATTAAAAACCGCGAAGCAGACGGAAGTTCACGTTATGATTTCCAGTACAAAAATACACGTGGATACAAAACGACGATTGAAGGATTATCGCATAAATTCAATCCTGAATACTGGAACTACGCGAAATTGCTTTCCAGTACCTTACGCCACGGAATGCCGATTGAAAAAGTGGTTGATCTGATCAGCAGTTTGCAACTGGATGAATCGATCAATACCTGGAAAAATGGTGTGGCTCGGGCGCTGAAACGTTATGTTCCGGATGGGACGGAGGTTAAAAAGCAAAAATGCCAGAATTGTAATTCTACGAATTTACTATATCAGGAAGGCTGTCTGACTTGTAAAGATTGCGGTTCTTCGAAGTGTGGATGATCTTAAATAAATTATTGTACGCTGTAAAATCAAACAAGTCAACCTTTAAAAGGTTGACTTGTTTTGTTATATCAAACTATTGATTTAAATCTCAATTACTTCGTCTCCTCAACAACTCCCAAATAATTAAACGGCGTAATTTGTCTCAATTCTTCACGAATACTTTCAGCAACATCCAACGTTTCGATGAAGTGAGAGATTGATTCGTGTGTAATTTTTGCATTCGTACGCGTCAGCGATTTAAGTGCCTCGTATGGTTTTGGATATCCTTCACGGCGAAGGATGGTCTGGATTGCTTCGGAAACAACTGCCCAGTTTTCTTCCAACTCTGATTTTAAAACGTCTTCATTAAGCTCCAGTTTACCTAACCCTTTGATCAGAGAATTAAGGGCGATCGCCTGATGCGCCAACGGAACGCCGATATTACGGAGTACTGTTGAATCTGTTAAATCTCTTTGAAGACGTGAAATTGGAAGCTTTTGTGCAAAATGTTCGAACAAAGCAGAAGCCAACCCAAGGTTTCCTTCCGAGTTTTCAAAATCGATCGGATTTACTTTATGTGGCATAGCTGATGAACCTACTTCACCAGCTTTAATTTTTTGTTTGAAATAGCCCATGGAAATGTACGTCCACATATCCCGGTTAAGATCTGTCAGGATTGTATTGACTCTTTTCAGGTTATCAAAAATCGCCGCCAGATTATCGTAATGCTCAATTTGCGTAGTATGACGACTGCGTTTTAAACCCAATCCATCTACAAAATGATTACCAAAAGCCATCCAGTCTTGTTTTGGATACGCTACGTGATGGGCGTTGAAATTTCCTGTTGCACCACCAAATTTCGCCGAATGAGGAATTTTATCAAGCATTTCAAGCTGGCGTTCCAAACGCTCAACAAATACCAGAAATTCTTTTCCAACACGCGTGGGAGACGCCGGCTGCCCGTGTGTAAAAGCAAGCATCGGAATATTTCGCCATTCGATTGACATCCTCTTAAGCACGAAAAGAACCTGGCGGAACAACGGCTTAATTGTTCTTTCCAACGCATCTTTAAGCGAAAGAGGAATAGCAGTATTGTTAATATCCTGAGAAGTAAGACCAAAATGGATAAACTCCGAGTATGCCTCAATGCCCAGTTTTTCGAATTCTTCTTTGATAAAATATTCAACCGCCTTTACATCATGGTTGGTTTCTTTTTCAATATCCTTGATGTGCAGGGCGTCTTCTTCATTGAAATCTTCGTAAATCTTACGTAAAGAAGAATAAAGTTTCTTGTCAAATTCTGATAACTGAGGAAGCGGGATTTCACAAAGTGCTATGAAATATTCTACCTCAACATATACTCTGTAATAAATTAGGGCGTATTCAGAAAAATAAGAAGAAAGCTCAGATACTTGCTTATAATAGCGACCGTCGACCGGCGAGATTGCCGTAAGTTGATTTAATGACATGATTTACAATGCAGAAAGATAAATTTTGATACAAAGTTAAAAGAATTCACGAGGACAAACTGGTATAATGTGCACGAAATATTCTTTTTGGTATTTGTCTAGGTTATTTTAATACTATTTACATATTTGCTTAACAATCTCTATCTACATTTCACTTTATGCAGCAAACCCCATTTATCGGAGAATTAATTGGTACCATGACCGTCATCTTACTTGGAAATGGCGTCGTAGCGAATGTAGTTTTGAAGCAGACCAAAGGAGAAAATAGTGGATGGATTGTGATTACCGCAGGCTGGGCATTTGCCGTAATTTTTGGTGTATTTATAGCCAATGCTTTTGGAAGTCCAGGAGCACATTTAAACCCGGCAGTTACCATTGCATTTGCCGTTCTAAAAAGTGATTACAGTAATGTTTTTAGTTACATAACTGCGCAATTGATCGGCGCATTTTTAGGTGCAGTAATTGTTTGGCTCCAATATTTACCACACTGGAAAGCAACCGAAGATCCGGGCAGCAAGTTAGCATGCTTCTCTACCGGTCCGGCAATAAAATCACCTGGCGCCAACTTTTTAAGTGAATTTATCGCCACTATCGTTTTAATCGTTGGTATTGCCGCCATTGGTTTTTCAGGAACTTCTGATGTTCAAAGAGGGCCGATTCCGTCTGGTATAGCACCCTATCTGGTTGGTATGCTGGTTTGGAGCATTGGCCTGTCGCTAGGTGGAACCACTGGTTATGCAATCAATCCGGTCAGGGATTTAGGGCCAAGAATTGCACATGCAATTTTGCCAATTGACAAAAAAGGATCGTCTGAATGGAGTTATGCCTGGGTTCCAATTGCCGGTCCGGTTTTAGGAGCAATTGTTGGCGCTTTTATTCTGCGTACATTTTCTTTTTAGATAGATCCCTAGTTGACAAAAACCTCATCCATAAAAATCCACGCTTTCTGCCCTTTTCCCGGATGCCATTCTGGCAATTTGGCTAGTGGTTTTGCAACGACTTTCAAACAACTGATTTCCTGAGCAGGAAAATCGAAATCGTAGATAAGATTTTCTGAATTCGCAGTTGTTTTAACCGGCATCTGTGGCATTAGTACTTTTAGCAGTTTCATCTGTTTTTCATTGATGCCTCCCCAAACTTCCAATCGGACAGGCGGAAAAATAAAACCGCCAACATTCCGAAGCATACTGATCGTCACACCTTGAGCTTTAACAGGCTTATTAAAATATAAATAAGCCTGCAAATCCTGGTCGCGATAACCCAGCCATTTGCCGCTCGACGTTGATTGATCGCTTTTTATGCGGTCATTTAACGTTTTATTCCCTTGTGCAGGATATTTCAAATCAGCCTTGGTTATCAATCTGACACTATCGGGGTGATACGTGGATTTAAAGAAAAATTTCTCCACAGGCTTACTGCCATACCATCCTTTTTTGAATGCTTTAGCAATTAATTTGGTGTTTTTACTAAGTGGAAATGGTTTGGTATAAATCGCCGAAGTCGTGCTATCCGGCTCCTTTCCATCCAGCGAATACCGGATAACCGTAGCCGGAATCTGATGCTTCAAACGAATTACTGTATTTGCTAAAAGGACCGGATCTTCGTTTTCTATAATGGGAGGATTTAAATTAAGTACAACGGTATCTCCACTAAAACCTGTTTCAAAGCTAATTTTTGAAGATTTTTTCAACGAGATCATTTCCTCAGGCGTCAATTCCGTATTCCAGACAAACACGTTTTTCAAAGAAGGTATTTCAGAAAGAGCCTGGATTTGTGGAAGTTTTACTTTTGTCCCGCTGAGAGACAGGTTTTTCAACTTCGTCAATTTTTTCAATTCGGGTAATGTATTTCCTGTGATATCAGTAAAATTCAAGATCAATTTCCGCAATCCGGTAAACTGAGAAATCGCTTTCAGATCTTCATCTTTAACCGGCATTTTACTTAAATCCATTTCAATGATTTGTTCCTTTAAAGGCGCTAATGCCATAATGTCTTCACTCCTGAAATTTGCCCGGTTGTAAAAATTTACAGCCAATGCAGGTGATTCTGCGGCAACTGATTTTATCAGACGATAGGTTGAGTTCAATTCCTTGACCTTATCCGGATCGGCAGCACTGAAATCATATTTTTCCTCAATCTCGGAGCCTGCCAATACATTTTGAGCATAACTATACATCGGATTTTGAGGATTTAATGTTTTCACCATCAAATCAAATGGGGAACCATCCTTAATCCAGGCTTCCAGTAACACGATTTCCTCGTCCGTGAGCGGTGCTTTTCCCCTTGGGGGCATATGCTTTTTATCGTCCAAGGGCAAATGGATACGTGTTAGTAAAACTCCCAAATCAGCTTTTGTTGTGTCCCAGGGCGTTCCTTCTTTTCCACCTTTTGCAAAAAGCTCTTTCGTCTGCATTTGCAGATTACCTTTTGACTTTTGTGCATTATGGCAGGAAATACATTTTTGTTCTAAAATCGGCTCGACCAGGTCCGTATAAACGTTTGCTTCTTCAAAAGTCACTTTATCACTTTCAACCACTGCCAATTGCATAGGCGCGGTCAGAAAATCTTCACCATGCGTAATATTTCCACCTAAATGCCCGCCAATTAACAGCAACCCGAGCAAGGAAACTGCTACAAGTTTTGCAGGAAGTTTCCAGGGAGGAAGTTTTTGTTGAAAACCATACCAGAAAATACTGATCAGCGATATCGCAATTCCAAGCCACTTATGCCAGAAAATCGCATCTTTTTCATAACCATCTTCTTGTGAAAGTACAAAACCGGAGAACACGGCAATTGCAGCCGTCAGCGTTCCTATTAATAAAAGTACATCCGCCAGTTCCTTATTCCATTTTGTGGATTCTTTCTTCTCAACGATCAGAATCCAGAAGGAGTAGAGCATTAGCACAACCAACGGAAAATGCAAAACCAGGGGATGCATGCGTCCTAAGGAGAGCATCCAAGTCGGTACTACGAATCGGTTTTCAAATAGTAAAAGAAAAACTATCAGGCCGTTCAGGAAGAAGGCAAAATTATAAATCCAGTTCTTCCAGTTAGAAGACGAACCTTTGTCTGGTTGTGAAGGTGACTCCATTTAAGCAATAATTCCTTTTACTAACTTGCCTGCCACGTCGGTCAACCGATAACGGCGTCCCTGATGTTTATATACTAATTTTTCGTGATCTAAGCCTAATTGATTTAAAATGGTCGCATGAAAATCGTGTACGTGTACAGGATCCTTTACAATGTTATAGCCAAATTCATCGGTTTCGCCATAAACAATTCCGGGCTTAACACCGCCGCCAGCCATCCAGACTGTAAACGCTCTTGGGTGATGGTCGCGGCCGTAATTATCTTTTGTCAAAGTACCCTGGCAGTAATTTGTACGTCCGAATTCTCCTCCCCAGATTACCAGCGTTTCATCCAATAATCCACGCTGTTTTAAGTCTGTTATCAAGGCAGCGGAAGCCTGATCAACATCCATACACTGGCCTTTAATTTCATTCGGCAATCCCCCATGGCTATCCCAACCCTGATGGTAAAGCTGGATAAAACGCACACCTTGTTCCGATAGCTTTCTTGCTAAAAGACAATTTGCCGCATATGTTCCAGGCACCAGGCATTCAGGCCCATACATTTTCACAATCGACTCCGGCTCTTTTGTCATATCTGTAATTTCTGGAACTGCTGTTTGCATGCGATAGGCCATTTCATATTGCTGAATTTTAGCTGTCACTTCCGGATCACCAAATTCGTCAAACGTATTTTGGTTTAACTGTGAAAGTTTGTCTAGCATTTTTCGTCTTTCTTCCCGGTTCATTCCGTCGGGATCATTTAGATACAGCACCGGATTTTCCCCGCTGCTGAACTGTACGCCCTGATGTACGGAATCAAGAAATCCGTTCGTCCACAATTTGGAATAAACACCTTGACCATTTCCTTTTCCACGGGATAAAAGCACGCAAAATCCGGGTAAATTCTGGTTTTCACTACCCAAACCGTAACTCAACCAGGCGCCCATACTCGGACGATTTCCTACCTGCGCTCCTGTCTGGAAAAAGGTTAAAGCCGGATCATGATTGATTGCCTCAGTATTTAATGTTTTTATAATGCACAGATCATCAACGATCTTGGACATATGCGGCAATAATTCGCTCATCCAGGCACCGGATTTTCCATATTGAGCAAAATTAAAAACAGATCCTGCAAGCGGAAACTTAGCCTGATTTGCGGTCATACCAGTTAACCTCTGGCCAGCACGAATCGATTCCGGCAAATCCTGTCCGTGCATTCTGTTCAGCATGGGTTTGTAATCAAACAAATCCAACTGGGAAGGTGCGCCATTTTGGAATAGGTAAATAACTCGTTTTGCTTTGGGAGCAAAATGGGGTAATCCCGCCATTAAATCATTCACGTCACTTTCTCCTCCACCTTTGAATATGTCTGGTATTAGCAACGAGCCTAGGGCAGCACTTCCCAAACCCAGACTTAGTTTGGATAAAAAATGCCGGCGGTTCGTGTTTAAACCAAAATCAAAAATCGGTTTTTCCATAGGGTTTAGGTTTTGGCTATCAGCGGCAGGCTTTTAGCTTAGTCCAGGATAATAATTTCTTCTTGGTAAAACATAACTTCTCAAATTCCAAAATGCTGATTCAGGCTATTCCAAAAACTGATTGCTAATCACCAGCAGCTATACTTATGATTTAGTGATCGTCTCTTCCATATTGTAAAGCGTATTAATCACCCGCATAAGTGCCGCCGCCTCATTCTCTTTCACTTTTGACTCATGCGGATACTCGCCCACATTTAATATCTTATGCGCTTGGTTTTTATTTTTTCCAATCAAAGAAAACTCATCGTTATAATATTCGGTAAGAAGTTTTATTTCCTTATCAGATGGCTTCCGACAAACGATTCTTTGAAATGATTCTATAATTTTCTGTTCAGGTGTCAGGGATTTAAGCGTCATTCTCTCTGCCAAAACCCTCGAAGCTTCTAAAACCGCCGGATCATTCAGCATCACCAAAGCTTGCAAAGGCGTGTTGGTTTTCGATCTTTTCACTTCGCAATGATCCCGGTTACTGGCATCGAAAATAATCATCGATGGCGGTGGAACCGTAAGCTTAATAAACGTGTAAATCCCTCTTCGGTAAAGTGCATCGTCATGATCCTGATTATATTTTGCAAGCTGACCACGTCCGGAAGTTGCCGCCTCCCAAAGACCCTTCGGTTGATAAGGTTTCACACTTGGTCCGCCGATTTTTGGATTCAGTAAACCACTGCTTGACAAAACAATATCTCGTACAGATTCTGCCGGCAAGCGATAACGAGGGCCTCGGGAAAGGAAAATATTATCGGGATCCTGCTTTTCTTTTTCTTTGGTAAGTTTGGCCGATTGACGGTATGTAGAAGACATCACAATCTGTTTTACCAAGCGCTTGATATCCCAGCCATGATTCATGAAATCAACCGCCATCCAGTCGAGCAGTGCGGGGTGCGTTGGCAATTCTCCCTGCATTCCAAAATCTCCGGTACTTTTCACAATGCCTCTCCCAAAGAATTCCTGCCAGATCTGATTAACAAAAACCCGGGCTGTAAGCGGATTTTGTTTACTTGTGGTCCATTTTGCTAAACCCAGTCTGTTCTGCGGAATTTTGGTTGTATCAAATTTCATGACCGATGGCAAACCCGAAGCCGTAACCACTTTCCCGGGCGCATCGTAAACGCCACGGTTTAAAATGTGTGTCGCCCGTAAAGTATCCCGTTCTCCCATAACTGAAACCATCAAACGAGCGGTATCAGGACGATTTATAAATGTCAGGATACTTTTCGCTTCTGCATCCGAAATAGTCATGATCGGATTCTTTGCAGGTTTAGTCTGAGAGATATCTCCCTCGTAACCCACCTCTTTTGTATTGTTAAAAAATGCAAAAAGCCGGTAATAATCTTCCTGGGAAATCGGGTCATATTTATGGTCATGACATTGGGCGCATTCCACCGACAAACCGAGAATTCCCATTCCGTAGGTTTTTGTTTTATCAATATTATATTCAATCCGATATTCCTCCGGAATTACACCGCCCTCTTCTGTATACTTATGATTTCTAAAAAAAGCGGTAGCCAGAATCTGTTCTTTACCGGCGTTGGGCAACATATCTCCGGCAATCTGCCAGGTCAGGAATTTGTCGTAAGGAAGATTTTTATTAAAGGCGCTGATTACCCAATCACGCCATGGCCACTGTGTACGAATTTCATCGTCCTGATAACCGTAGGAATCGGCGTAGCGTGCAACGTCCAGCCAATGAAGCGCCATTTTCTCTCCATACGTTTTTTGGCGAAGCAGCTCGTCCACAACCTTTTCATAGGCGTTTGCACTATTATCTGCGGCAAATTTATTTTGCAGTTCAATGGACGGCGGCAAACCAGTCAGATCCAGCGCAGCTCTTTTTAACAAATGATTTTTATCTGCTTCCTCATTAGGCGTGATCCCAAGACTTTCCATTTTGGCGAGAGAAAAATAATCAATCTCGTTGTTTGGCCAGTCTTTTCTATCGATTTCCGGAATTTTTGGTAACACGGGCGCCGAAAAAGCCCAGTGCTTTTCATATTTTGCACCTTGTTCAATCCATTTTTTCACCAATCCTATTTCCGACTCTTTCAACAAACCCAGATGAGATTCTGGCGTTGGCATTTGAAATTCGGGATCCAGCGATGTAATTCTTTTGTACAGCTCGGATTGTTCTGGTTTGCCAGGAAAAATAGCAACCGCACCTTTTCCATCCTTTAATTTAGCATAAGCACTTTCTGCCATATCCAGGCGTAGCCCGGCCTCTCTTTTATTTGCATCAGGACCGTGACAGGCAAAACATTTATCAGATAAAATTGGACGGATATGAAAGTTATAACTGACAACTTCCTCAGAAGCTTTTTTTGCAGCACTTCCATTCTTCTGAAAACAGGAAACAATTCCCATAATTATGGTAAGTACTATTCCGGCAAAAAAGAAGAGTCGCTTCTTCATCTAAATATTACGTTATTAGTATTGAAATTCTGTCCTTATACATTGCTAAAGAAAATAATCATTGGTATGATTATACTCTAAATATTTTAAATTATTTTAATAAAACGATGTAACGCATTGATTATGTATGAACATAGGTACAAAATTAATTTTCCTAACTTTTATATTGTTAAAATTTCGATAAAATTTAATCATACAATATAATCACCTATATAAGACGACTAGATCAAAATAATAATTGATATTTTATACATATTACAGTTCACATTCAACCCATAACTATATGTCATTTTTAAATCCGAACACAGATATTTTGGATGTAGTTTTAGGAGGACTTATGCGCCGTTACGAAGACCGCGTCCCGGACGTCAAAACAATCCTGAACGCAATGGTTTCAGAAGGAATTATTGATCAGCAAACCGATATAGAAAATGATCATATTGCTTTCAGGACAATGGGCGTTCCGCAGCTTGGAATTCAATCCTTTGAAAAGATTTTCCTTCATTACGGTTATGAAAAAAAGGACCATTATTTTTTTGAAGGAAAAAAACTGGATGCCTGGTGGTACAGTCCACCGAGAGAGACAGATCCACGGATTTTTGTTAGCGAACTTCGGGTAGGAGACCTTTCCGGAGAAAGTCAGCGCATCATTAAAAGTTATACTGACGAAGTCGCCACCGATCCGGTTGATCAGATTGATTTAAATGATGGTGATGCGGTAGATGCTTTTCTGCACACGCCTCTCTGGCGCACGCCTACGCTCAGCGATTATCTGACGCTACTGCAAGAAAGTGAGTACGCGGCCTGGGTTATTTACAATCGCTATTATCTGAATCATTTTACCATAAGTGTTCACAACTTGCCCGAAGGCTATAATACTGTCGCAGATTTTAATACTTTTCTTGAAAAACATGGAATCCTACTCAACACATCAGGCGGGAAAATTAAAACTAGTCCCGACGGTGGTTTGATACAAAGCGCTACGGTAGCACAAATGATCGAAGCCGAATTTGCAAATGGTGAGACTCATAAAATTTCCGGATCTTATGTAGAATTTGCCGAAAGAAAGGTTTTACGCGAATTTGCAAATTTGCCGGCGAATCAAATTTCAAGGAAAAATCGCCGTGATGGATTTGAAGCAGCCAATGCAGATAAGATTTTTGAGAGTACTTATACGACGCAGACTGGCAAGACATAATCTTCTGAACTCTTGGATTCGTTATTGCAACGGTTTTATTTTCTTAATTGTCCGCTATCTTTCTGGATTCCATATGATTGTTAAAAAAATATTCTCTATACATTTCAACCCATACCTGTATAAGACGAGTTTATTTTCCAGGCATATCTCCAACAATTATATTCCCTGTTTCAATAGAAAACTGAATCTCCCTCACTCATTCACTAAAAAATGAACAATCCGACAAGCATTTCCCACACTATTGTCATTTCTCTCCTGCGAAATAGTTAACTTCAAAATATGTTTCCCGGAAGATAATTCATCGGATAATATCAGGTACCAGGGCAAATGTAGCTGCGTACTCCAGCGTGTAAATAAATCCAGCTTCTGCGTTTTCTTTCCATCAATCGAATATGAAATATTGCCAGCGTCCGGACCGGAAATAATCGCTATTCCTACGGCCTTTCCTTTGAAGTCAAATTCAAAAGAAGCATTTCCCGTTTCTCCGACTAACATTGGAACATCCACAAAACCCGGTCTTGTGGATACTTTATCTGCCGGTTTCCAACTTGGATCAAGTTTAAAACCACTTAATTTTTTAGCCTCAGAAACGTTATGGTAACTTGCCTGTTCGTACGAATGCTTATCGACCGGATCAGGTAATTTAATATTCTCCATTTTTGAATAATCCGGATCCAGTTTAAGCAGTTCTTTAATGGTCTGGAAATATACCTCCTGCCCGTAAGGCGATGGGTGTAAATCCTTAAAATCATATTGCCAGGAAAATTCTCCCGCTTTAATCCTGTCATAAACTTCTCTCGCCAGATTGATGTAAGCGGCTCCGTAATATTTAGCAATTCTTTGATGCACTCCGACTTCCACCGGCTCCTTCCCCGCATCGTAGTCCGTATTTTTGGCAGGTTCAGCAAACGCCATCATCACTACGTCAGCTTTTGGATTTTTGGCATACATCTGACGGAGAATTCCTTCCAGACCTTTTATCTGCGCCTTTTCGCTGAAGCCATTCCCTCGGTCATTAACTGCTGCTTCTACAAAAAGCAAGTCTGGTATACCTTTTTCTAAAACATCTCTCTGAAAACGAAAAGCATGTGGGGTACTTCCCAACGAAGGAATTCCTGCCGCAATGAAGATAAACTCTGTTTCTGGAAAGTGTTCTTGCAGATACTGCGCTGTTTTATTTCGCCATCCCGGATTGTACGTTATTGACCCTCCCAGAAATGCTACTGTTCCTTTTTTTGTTGTTTTAAACTTTTCGTAGGCATTAATCAAGCCACGATTTACCTCAATATAAGGTGTGTGCGGAAGCGGCTTTTTCACGGGCACACTATGGTTGTATATAAAATCAGCAAGCATTTCAGGATGTTCAATCGGGAAATGATGCCCTTCCAACGTCTGTTCACCCCGCGTCATCGGGTATACCATCGCCGGCCCGCCGAGTTTTGTATAGTTTGAAATCAGTATATCCGAGTTTTCCTCCGGCGGAACGAGCTTGTCTTGTAAACCGATCACATGTAAAACCGGCACTTTAAACGAAGCTAATCCGGCCAAATCATTTAAGGGAATGTCATCGAATTTTTTCGCTGTTTCTTCCGTCAGATTATTCAGTTCCAGCCAGGCAGTCCAGTCTTTCGGAGAGCCTTGTCCTTTGCCTTTTCCACCAGGCCAGCTCTTCGGATCACAAACGGGTGCCTCTGCATAAATGCAGCTAACTTTGTCAGGATTGCGTTTAGCCCAGCCATAAACGTACAAACCGCCACGACTTACTCCTTCCAAAGCCACCTTTGGAGCAAAGTGTTTTTCCTTTACCAGGTAATCGTAAAAAGCATCCCAAACTTGCATCGCTTTCGGATGAGCAAAAAGATCATTGGTATTTACATAAGCAACATGAAAACCTCTCGTCAACAAAATACTATCCATTTCTGTATGCCAGGTTGGAAAATGCGCGCGCCAAACCCACGGATTTCCCGGGAGTGCCTGCTTAGGTTTTACATACCAGGCCTTTGTACTTTTAAATGAAAAATCAACCTTATCAAATCCTTTCCAAACCGAAGTTTGCTCGTTGCTTTGCGCCAGAACCGGGCTGCAAAAAACGATAGTCAACAGGAGAAAAAGCGACTGGAAAATATACTTAATCTGTTTCATAATGGTACAAAGGCAGGAATGCCATATCTCTAACATAGAAGCAGAAACCTAATTTATTTTTTCCAGTCAACAATCATTATATTGTTTTGTTATTAACCTAACTTCTTTATTGCCAATGTGCCGAACTTCTCCTATTCTCTTCATTTTTATATTTCTTCTAACCCTTTCAAATTCTTCATTTTCTCAGACAATACCGGTAATTCTGAAGGAGCGGGACCGCGCCTCTGCTGTTGATGATATTCTGGAAGATCGAATTGAAAACCTGCTTCCCGTGCTGATGCGCCGCGAGGGAATTGATATGTGGGTCATTATTTCAAGGGAATATAATGAAGATCCTGTCATGAAAACCATGCTTCCGAGCACCTGGCTATCCGCGCGCCGCCGAACCATTATGGTCTTTTTTGATCCGGGAGCAGAAAAACCTCTGGACAAATTAGCCATTGCAAGATATGACGTCGGAACTTTATTGAAAGGAGAGTGGGACCTAAGCTCAAATCCGGATCAGTGGGACGCGCTGGTGAAGGTGATCAAACAAAAAAATCCAAAGAAAATTGGGTTGAACTTTTCTAAAAATTACGGACATGCTGATGGACTGACTTACAACGAACACGAAGAATTTCTTCAAAAACTGTCCAAAGATTTCCATCAAAAAATCGTTTCCGCAGAAAAGCTGGCTGTTGGCTGGCTCGAAACCAGAACGGAAAAAGAAATGGCCATCTACCCGATGATCTGCCGGATTTCTCATGAAATTATTGAGGAAGCATTTTCTGAGCAAGTAATCCAACCGGGAATTACGACCATTGATGACGTAGTCTGGTATTTAAGACAACGTGTTACAGATTTGGGTTTAGGAACCTGGTTTCATCCAACGGTGGATATTCAACGGGCAGACGACCAAAAATTTGATCATTTAAGAACATTTTCCAAACGTCCGGGAAATCAGGTGATCATGCCGGGCGATCTGCTTCACTGTGATTTTGGTATTACCTATCTTCGCCTTAACACAGATCAGCAGCAACACGCTTATATCTTAAAACCGGGAGAAACAGAAGTGCCTCAGTATCTGAAAAAGGCATTTGCAAATGGAAACCGCCTTCAGGATATTCTGGTATCTCAGTTCAAATCAGGAAAAACAGGAAATCAGATTCTTTTGGACGCCCTGGCCCAGGCTGAGAAAGAAGGAATAAACGGTTCCATTTACACACATCCCATCGGTTCACACGGACATGCGGCCGGCCCAACCATTGGTTTATGGGATCAGCAAAAAGGAGTGAAAGGTCCGGGTGACTATCCGTTGTTCGAAAATACAGCCTATTCAATCGAGCTGAACGCCGCGACAAAAATTGATGAGTGGAACAAAACAATCCGCATCATGCTTGAAGAAGATGGCTACTTCGATAGAACAGGTTTTCGCTTCATAAACGGAAGGCAGAAAGAAATTTTTGTTATCCCAAGACCGTTGACAAATCTGGGGAAATAAGATTTCAAAAAGTTTTGGGTTGGTACGGTATTTTTAAGAACTCTACTATCAAACAATAACTTGAGACTTATGGATAAGATTGAAAAGTTTAAGGCAATGGAAAAAATTCTTCGCGAAGTCGAAGATTTGAAGAATAGTGAGACGGCCGTAATTAAGAAAATTGGCCAGGTTGAAACTGAAAATATGAACGTAAATGTTGCCGGCCTGGATACATCATTGAACCAGATTTATGACGGCGCATATAAAAACCTTGAAAACATCGAAGCACTGCATCTGTCTTTTACAGAACAAGTTTCGGAGTTTAAGGAAAAAAATAATATTACTGACGATATGTTGCTTGAAATCAGAGAGCAGTCATAAGGTAATAATAACACAATATGCATAGTTGTATAAAAAAGAGAAGTCAGGTTTTGAAAAACCTGACTTCTCTTTTTTATACCAGAAAAATAGATTTACCCAACTCATACCTGAATCACACCAACATTAAAAGCTTCCCTAATTGGTGCGTGATTTGCTGCCTCAATCCCCACAGATATTATTTTCCGTGTTTCCACCGGGTCAATAATTCCATCAACCCACAATCTGGCTGCGGCATAATAAGGTGATAATTCCTCGTTATAACGGTCCGTAATCTCCTTCAACAACTCTTGCTCTGCCTCCGCTGTGATTTCTTTCCCTTGTGATTTTAAGGTTGCTGTTTGAATTTGAACAAGCGTTTTCGCAGCCGTTGCTCCGCTCATGACAGCCATTTGCGCAGTTGGCCAGGCATAAATTAGTCTTGGGTCATAAGCTTTTCCACACATGGCGTAGTTTCCAGCTCCGTACGAATTACCTACAATAAAAGTAAATTTTGGAACAACAGAATTAGCTACTGCATTAACCATTTTTGCTCCATCCTTTATTATTCCTCCTTGTTCTGCCCGACTGCCAACCATGAATCCAGTAACATCATGAAAGAAGACAAGCGGTATTTTTTTCTGATTACAATTCATAATAAAACGGGCAGCCTTATCCGCAGATTCACCATAAATAACCCCGCCCATCTGCATTTCACCCTTACCGGATTTTACCATTTTCCGCTGATTAGCCACAATTCCGACGGCCCAACCTTCCACTCTTCCATATGCGCAGATAATTGTTTTCCCATAGTCGGGCTTATATTCATCAAGTTCAGATGCATCGACGATACATTCCAGGATATTTTTCATGTCGTATGGTTTCAGCCTGTCAAGAGGTAGGAGATCATACATATCTTCAGGGGATCGTGCCGGAGTTACAGCAGTTTTTCTATCGAAACCGGCAGAAGAAGATTGCCCGACTCTATCTATATGTCGTTTTATAGCATCCAGACAACTTTTATCATCCGGGTATTTGTTATCCGTAACACCTGAAATTTCACAATGCATATCTGCTCCGCCAAGTGTTTCAGCGTCAACATCTTCCCCAACGGATGATTTTACTAAATAAGGTCCGGCCAAAAAAACAGAACCTGTACCTTCTACAATCATCGCCTCATCCGACATAATGGGTAAATACGCCCCGCCTGCAACGCAGCTTCCCATGATAGCAGAAATCTGGACAATACCCATCGCTGACATTTTTGCATTATTCCTGAAAATCCGGCCGAAATGTTCCTTGTCAGCAAAAACCTCAGCCTGCATGGGTAAATAAACGCCGGCACTATCAACGAGATAAACAATGGGCAGCAGATTTTCCATAGAAATTTCCTGCGCTCTGAGATTTTTCTTTGCAGTTACAGGAAACCAGGCTCCGGCTTTGACAGTTGCGTCGTTGGCTACAATCACACATTGTTTACCTGCAATAGTTCCGATTCCTGCAACTACACCGCCGGAAGGACAACCGCCATCTTCCTTATACATTCCATCGCCCGCAAAAGCTCCGATTTCCAAAAAATAAGTGTCGTTATCAAGTAAATAATCAATACGCTCTCGGGCTGTAAGTTTTCCTTTTTTATGATGAGCTTCGATCTTTTTCAGACCTCCGCCCAATTTTACTTTTTCATATCTTTCGTTAAGGTTTTCGATGAGCTGCTGTGTATTTTGCTGGCTTGCCATAGTCTGATGATGTAATTGAAACAATATTTTATTTCATTTTCAAGGTAGAAATTTATGAGAAGGTTTACTATCAAAAACAAAAAAGTCGTCTGCGCGAAAGCAAACGACTCTGAACTTATTTGAACCTTATTATTCTTACTTTATTCTTGTCGTGGTATCCATCGGCGACTCGGATGGTCCTTTATCTTTTTTCCCGAAAACAGAAAGATGAACATAACGTTTTGGGTGCTCACGGAAATTTGTCATTAATTTGTTCAAACTAACCATCGTACTATTCAGGTTGTTATAGAGCGTTTCATCCTTAATAAGTTTCCCGGCAGTTCCTTTTCCTGACTCGACACTTGTTAACAGGCCGCGCAAATCCGATATCGTACGATTTGCATTCTGCACCGTTTCCCCCAATCGCAATGCGTTAAGAGAATCCGCCAGTGATCCTGTTTTGTCCAGAAGTGGTTTTAATCCCTTTTCCGTTTCAACTAAAGATTCCGACAATTTATTCAGATTGGAGGTCATCACCAAGAGATTCTTGCGGTTTTCTGTCACAAGTCCCTGAACCTGATTTCCTGTCTGATCGTAATTCCGGATCATCTGGTTAAGAATTTTCCCTGTTTCTTTAAATCCTTCGGCAACTGCTGCAAGATTTAAAACCAGAGAATCGGCATGAGTTACGAGCGGTAACGCTTTTTCCTGTAATACAGCAGAAATACCAGCCTCACGTTTTCCAACGAGCGTATCATTGTCTTCCAAATTTACAGAAGAACTGCCCATGGATAAATGAATCACCTTTCCACCCAAAAGCCCACCATCTGCCAGTAGCGCAGTTGTGCCTTTTGGAAGAACGATGCCTTTTTGCACGTCCAGCGTTACTAATAAGTGATTTTTCTGATCTTGCAATAATTTGATTTCCTGAACACGTCCTACATTTAAACCGTTCAACAAGACAGGATTAGATGCTGTAAGTCCGTCAATATTATCATAAATCACGTAATACTTATATGTTCTTGAAAAAACGTCGGAGCCTTTTAGGATATGAAAACCAAAATATAACAACACCATTGCCAAAACAGCCATTAACCCGACTTTTGCTTCTTTAGATAGCTTCATGAAGTGAGTATTAAACAGCTCGCGGCTTACGCCCTAAGCTCAAAATAATATAAATGTTTACAAAAAATGACCTTCAAAAAGGTTATAAAATCGATACCAACGTGTTTTTAATAATGGATTTTAATTGTCCATCTGTCTTTTATACACTTTAAACGCTTCCAGAATTGACTGGGCCACTTCGTCTTGTCCTTCTTCGGAATTCAAATATTCTTCTTCTTCCGGAGTAGATAAAAATCCTGTTTCAATCAAAACACTAGGCATTGTAGTTCTCCATAACACCAGAAAGCCTGCCTGTTTAACTCCACGGCTTGCTCTGTCAGAAACGGATTGGAATTTTCTTTCTACACTATCTGCAAAGCGCAAACTGCTTGAAATAAACGCACTCTGATAATTAGCCAGCATGATATGCGCCAAAGGAGAATCCGGGTCAAAGCCCTTATATTTTTGCTTGTAATTCGTCTCCTTTAAAATTACCGAGTTCTCACGTTTCGCAACTTCAAGGTTACCGTTCGTCTTGTGTAACCCCATCACGTACGTCTCAGTTCCTCTAACGCTTTTAGAATTAGGCGTCGAGTTGCAATGTATCGAGATAAAAAGGTCAGCATTATTACGGTTTGCGAAAGCCGAGCGCTCGGCTAATTCGATAAATTCGTCTGTATCCCGGGTGTAAAGTACTTTGACTTCCGGAGCATCCTGCTTAATTTTCCGTCCGAGAGCCAAAGCTATTTTTAAAGCCACATTGGCCTCTCTTGCCTTGCGGCCGCGCGTTCCTATGTCATGGCCACCATGGCCGGCATCTATAACAACTACATTAACTTTGCTGTCTACTTTTTTAACGGGAGCTGGTATTTCCCGAAAGGCAAAAGCGAGACTAAGGGTCAAACAACTCGCTGCAATTAAGATTTTAAGAACTTTTAACATTATTTTTTAGTTACGGCGTTATTCTTTAGGAGTTTCTCTGCTAATTTTGACATTCGCTATGCAAAAATACTCTATTTGTTAGAACTGAAAAAAAAGGCGATTATTATATCGTTAGGACTTGTTGCGTTTTTCATATTTGGCACAATGGCATGTGTTCAGCAACGCACAAAACGATCCGGTAAAGATCCTCTTAAGTCGAAAGCCAAGACTAAAACTTCTGCGCCTTCGGCGGCAGAGAAACCTGCTTTGGTACTAAAAGAAGCTGGCAACGTAGTTGCTGTAGCTGACACATTAATCAGTGATTCAACGGCCCTGGACTCTCTGGGACTAAAAAACGGTATTGCCCTGGCTGATTCCGCCGCTGCTGATACTACTTCTAATCCGGACGATCTTCAAAACGTCGTCAAATATACTGCAGAAGATTCTACTATTATGGATGTTGTGCTTAAACAAGTGCATCTGTATGGTAATGCGGAGGTAAATTATGGCACGATTAATCTAAAAGCAAATTATATCCGCCTGAACTGGGTGACCAACGAGGTGATGGCGCATGGAGATTACGATTCGACGAGCAAAAAAATGATCGGCGAGCCTATTTTCCAGGATGGTCCGGAAATGTATAATACAAAAGAAATCCGTTACAATTTCAAATCTAAAAAGGCGATTATTCGAGGGATCGTCACGCAGCAGGGCGACGGGAATGTGAGGGGAGACCGTGTCAAAAAAGATACGGAAGGGAATTTTTACATTCAGAAATCAATATACACGACCTGTAATTTAACGCATCCGCATTTTTATATCAACGCACCAAAAATAAAAATGGTGGATAAGAAATCGGTAGTTTCCGGGCCGTTTAACCTGGTTATTGCAGATGTCCCGCTCCCGATTGTTATACCTTTTGGCTTTTTCCCGTTCCCAAAAAAGAAAGAAGCAGGAACTTCCGGTATCATTTTCCCAACCTATGGACAGGAACCAAATGGTCGCGGGTTTTATCTGCGTGACGGGGGTTATTATTTCGCAATAAGTGAATACGTAAACGCGGCTGTAACTGGTCAAATTTATTCCACAGGAAGCTGGGGATTAGGATTAGCGTCTTCTTATTCAAAACGTTATCAATATACGGGTAACTTTTCCTTTCGGTATAACAAGAACAGATCAAGTGACGAAGTCCAGAATGAGGTTGGCTTAGGAGGGACCAATGATTTTAGTTTGGTATGGTCACACGCTCCCAAGCCCCGTGGGAACTCAACTTTTTCGGCAAACGTAAATGTCAGCAGCAACAGTTATAATCAATTGCAGGAGCAAAATACTTCCAGATATATTTCTAATGTAGCAAGTTCGTCTGTTCAGTATAACAGAACGATGGGGCAGTATATGCGTGCAGCGGCGAGTTTACGTGTGAATCAAAATTTTGGACAAATAAATCCGACAACTCAACGGCGTGAAGGTGGAACAACAAACATCTCTTCCGATTTCAGTTTTGGGGTAAACCAGATCGCACCCTTCGCGTTGAATGGCGGTCGGGCCAGATGGTATGACAGTTTCCGTCTTGGATTGGATTTCAGTGGAAATTACACGTTGACGAACTCGCTGACTTCTATTGATACTACTTACTCCCGATTAGGTTTCAGAGTCGACAATAAACTTAGGGCTACGATTGATACCGCTGGAAAGGCTTTACCAACAGTGCTCCCTTTCAATCTGGATAATTTATCACAATTTGCGAAAGATGCACAGTTCACAGGACGGTATAGTTTGCCAATTTCTCTTCCAAACTTTAAAATTCTGAACTTCATAAACCTGACGCCAAGCTTGTCGCTGACGGGTCAGATTTACACAAAACAATACCAGTATTCATATCGCGGGGGCAACACGGTTCATATCGATACCATCAACAAGGTAGGCAACGAGTACGCCTATTCGTTTGGTGCGGGTATGAATACTCGTTTTTATGGTACTTTCTTCGTGCGTGGAAAACGTCTTGAAGCAATCCGCCATACTGTTATTCCTACGCTTTCATATAGCTACACGCCTGACTTTACGGGAGATAATTATGGTTTTTATCAAACCGTTCAAATCAACGAACTTGGTGAAACCCAAAAATTATCACGCTACCGTGGCGTTGGAACAGGAGTAAGTAATGGACGGGCGTCAAGTGTGATTTCTTTCAGTTTGAATAACTCGTTTGAGATGAAACTGAAATCTAAAAGTGACACAGCGGCAGCTCAGTTTGAAAAGGTTTCGCTGCTGGACAACCTTAGTTTCGGAGGTAGTTATAATTTACTCGCCGATTCACTTAAACTTTCCAACATTACAGTTAATGCAAACGCCAGAATTGGTAAAAACCTTAACCTGAACTTCAACGCTAACCTCGATCCTTATGCGTATGTGCTGGACCCAACAGTAAGATCGGCAAACCAGACAGGGATAAAAGTAAACCAGTTTGCGTTGACAAAAGGACAGGGATTAGCAAATCTGCAAAATCTTGGTTTTACTTTGGGAACAAGTTTTTCTCCCAAAGGCAAGGATAAACAGAGAGTTACGCCGGGGCCGAACACTACGGCAACGGAAGATCAAAAAGAATTTATTCAACGAAATGCGGATCTATATGTGGATTTCAGTATCCCGTGGAATGTTTCGCTTAACTATAACTTTGGCCTGACCAAACCCGGTTTGTCAAATGCACAGTTAATTCAGACAATCAACGCTACCGGAGATTTGAGCTTGTCTACTAATTTTAAAATCAGTGTTACCACTGGTTTTGACTTTACAGCATTCAAACCTTCTATCACAACCTTGACACTTTACCGTGATCTCCATTGCTGGGATATGAGTTTCAGCTGGACGCCTTTCGCCGGAAGTGCTTCACGTGTGAGTAACTATAACTTCCTTCTGAAAGTAAAATCAAGCATTCTTCAGGATCTGAAACTTACCAGAAGACGGTCATTCCAGGATCGGGCAGCGTACTAGCGATTAGGTTTTAGCGGTTGCCTTTTAGCTTGTGTTGATTACATTATGGATTTAATTCAAGCAATTACGCCATCAGATTTTTTTTCAGGAACAGTTCCCGGTAGTTATTCTTTTACTCTAACACAAAGAAAAGCCGACCTTGCGGGCCGGCTTCATCACAATGTTTTTGAGAAAAATTACTTCGATGAAGTTTTTGCTTCTTTGGCAACAACTTCTCCGTTCAGATACAAAGTAATAGATCCGCCTTCTGTGTTACTGAAAACAGTTACAGGCTTGTTGAAAGAACCAGCGGCAGCAGCGTTAAAAGTTGCTTTGATGATACCTGTTTTTCCTGGCAATACAGGAGCTTTTGACCAAACCGGAGTTGTACATCCGCAAGATACAGTTACGTTAGAAATCACAACAGGATCAGTACCTGTATTTGTAAATACGAATTCGTTCGTTACAGGAACGCCTTGTGGTACCTTACCGAATTTGTGTGTTTCTTCTTTGAATTTCAAAACACCTTTCTGAGCAAAACTAACTGTGGTTAAACCAACAAGTAAAACCAGCGCTGAAAAGAATACTTTCATAGTTGTAGTGGTATTGTTAATTGTGTGAAATTGATTTAAATAACAAGATTAAATTATAAAAACGAAATTTAGTAAACATTAACGTATGTTAACAATGCTTTTAAACTTATTATGATTCATTGTTATGATTATTATTTTCCTGCATAATTTTGGCGTGCATTATAAAAAAATGTAACTTAACTACGGTTTCAACCCGTAACGTTTGCTTATGCTTCTAAATGATAGTTTGACCGGTTCCAGTGTTTTGAATAAAGAAAATATAACAGACGACTACCGCCTGGCTTGTGAAAGTCGGCAGGTAAGCTTATTGGGGAGAAAGGATACAATGGGTGGCCGGTCCAAGTTCGGGATCTTCGGAGATGGTAAGGAAGTGGCTCAGATTGCCATGGCAAGAGCTTTTAAATTAGGAGATTTTCGTTCAGGATATTATAGAGACCAAACCGTTGAAGCTTATCTGGGAAATTTAACCTGGCAGCAATTCTTTGCACAAATGTATGCCCATGCGGATTTGGCGCACGAACCGCATACGGGAGGACGCTCCATGAACGGGCACTTCGCAACCCGCTGGCTGGATGATGAGGGCCATTGGCTTGACCAGACAAAACTTTACAACTCAGTATGTGATATATCGCCAACGGCAGGGCAAATTCCTCGCTCGGTTGGTTTGGCTTACGCTTCTAAACTTTACCGCGCCAATAAAGACATTCAAAATCTTACGACTTTTTCTGATAAAGGTAATGAGATTGTCTTTGCAACGATTGGCGATGCGTCCACTTCTCAGGGTATGTTCTGGGAGGCGATGAACGCGGCCGGAGTTTTGCAGATTCCGTTGCTGATGTCCGTTTGGGATGATGGATATGGTATCTCCGTCCCGGTTGAATATCAGACTACAAAATCGAGTATTTCCAAAGCGCTGGCTGGCTTACAGAGAAATGAGGAAGAAACCGGCGTTGAAATAATTGCTGTTAACGGCTGGGATTATCCGGCCCTGATTGAAACATATCAGAAAGCGGCGGACCTGTGCAGAAATGAACAAGTTCCCGTTTTAATCCATGTTACTGAACTTACGCAGCCGCAAGGACATTCTTCTTCCGGCTCGCACGAACGATATAAATCCAAACAACGACTCCAATGGGAAAATGAGCGTGACTGTAACGTGCATTTTCGTAACTGGATTTTGAATAACGGATATGCCACAGACGAAGAACTGGAACGCATCGAAACGGATGCAAAAGAAACAGCGAGAGAATCGCGCAACCGTGCATGGAAAGCGTATCGAAAAGACCTTGACGCTGAACATCAGCACACTATAGAGCTCCTCAAAACAACAGCTAAAGAAAGTATTTTTTCTGAGGAACTATCTGGAATTGCTTCCGAATTAAGTAAAACGTATTATCCTGTCCGGCGCGATAATGTGGTGAGTGTGAGAAAGGCGCTTCGTACGATTCGCAATGAGAATACGCCTTCCAGAGTAGTTTTACAAGAATGGCTTCAAAATGCGCTTAAAGAAAACGCGAGACGTTATAATTCGCAGCTTTACAGCGAATCTGATTTATCCCCCCTGAATGTTCCGCCGGTCAATCCTGTTTTTTCAGACGAAAGTCTTACCGTTGACGGCCGCGAAGTCATCCGTTCTTATTTCAATGCCTTGTTTGCCAAAGATCCGCGTGTTGTTGCGATCGGAGAGGATGTGGGGATGATCGGCGATGTTAATCAGGGACTTGCAGGATTGCAGGAAAAATTCGGTGAGTTAAGAATAACCGATACCGGAATTCGTGAGACAACGATTATTGGTCAGGGGATTGGTATGGCGATGCGCGGGTTACGTCCTATCGTTGAAATCCAGTATTTTGACTATATCTACTATGCATTGGCAACACTGACCGATGACCTCGCCAGTCTGCGTTATCGTACTGCCGGTGGACAAAAAGCACCACTGATTATCCGTACACGCGGCCATCGTCTGGAAGGAATCTGGCATTCCGGTTCTCCGATGGGCACAATGCTCAGCAGCGTTCGCGGTATGCATGTCATTGTTCCAAGAAACTTTACCCAGGCTGCCGGACTTTACAATACTTTAATCAAAGGGGATGATCCGGCGTTGGTTGTTGAGCCGCTTAATGCGTATCGCCAGAAAGAATTACTTCCGGATAATATTGGCGAAATCTGCATTCCGCTTGGTGAGCCTGAGGTACTTAAAGAAGGAAAAGATATGACCGTTGTTACTTATGGCTCCATGTGCCGTATAGTTATGGAGGCAGCAACGCAATTACATAACCTGGGAATTGAAATTGAAGTGATTGATGTGCAGACATTATTACCTTTCGATATCAACAACCGGATTCTTGAATCAGTTAAGAAAACAAACCGTGTGATTTTTGCGGATGAAGACGTTCCGGGAAGTGCTTCGGCCTTTATGATGCAGCAAGTGCTGGAAAAGCAAAATGCTTACCGCTGGCTTGACTCTTCTCCCGTTACGATTTCTGCAAAACCACATCGTCCTCCATACGGTTCTGATGGTGATTATTTCACAAAACCAAATATGGATGATATTGTTGAAGTGGCTTATGGTATGATGCACGAAACAGATCCATCCCATTTCCCATCTTTATACTAGTTGATTAACTTTTAGTTGCTTGCCTGAAATTTATTAGGGATCATAATAAATTCTGGCATGTACAAAAGCTTTGGAAAAAGATTATTTGATTTTATATCGGCGGCGGCAGGACTAATTATTCTGTCTCCGCTTTTTCTTTTTCTGACCCTGCTGATTTATTTCATTAATAATAGAAATCCCTTCTTTCATCAACGCAGACCTGGATTAGACGGCAAAATCTTCACAATCATCAAATTCAGAACCATGATGGATTTGTATGATCCGAATGGTATTCTGCTTTCTGATACAGAACGATTAACCCGACTAGGGAAATTTCTTCGTAAAACCTCGCTCGATGAATTACCTCAACTCTGGAATGTACTTATCGGAGAAATGAGTCTCGTCGGGCCTAGGCCACTACTTCAGGAATATTTGTCATTTTACACCAAAGAGCAGTCAAAAAGGCATGCAGTGAAACCCGGAATAACGGGATGGGCACAGGTTAACGGCAGAAATACAATCAGCTGGGAAGAAAAATTTGCGTATGATTTATGGTATGTTAATAAAATATCTTTCCGACTGGACCTGATCATATTGTTTTCAACAGTCAAAGCTATTTACCTGACACCAACAGCTAACAAAGAGGCCGAAAAAGTGTTTGAAAAATTTACAGACTAACGTAGAAATTGAATTTACTATTCTATTACAAACTTCTCATTTAATATGCTTGTATACGGTGCCGGCGGACATGCAAAAGTCATTATCTCCATCTTAAAGGCCGCTGCCCAAAAGGTTGAAGCCATCTTTGACGATGATACTTCAAGGTTTTCAGTGTTAAATGTACCAGTGGCAGGTAATTACAACCCTGATCTGTTCCCGAATGAAAAGCTTATTATAGCAATCGGTCATAATTTGATTCGAAGAAGATTATCACAAAAAATTACACATGAATTTGGAACCCTGGTTCATCCCTCAGCTGTGATCGAAAATAGCGCGACAATTGGAGCAGGAACTTGTGTGATGCAAAATGCTGTGATACAGGCAGATTCCGTAATTGGCAAACATGTCATTATCAACACATCCTCTTCCATCGATCATGATTGTCGTATCGGAGACTTTGTTCATATCGCTCCGGGTGTTGTTCTTGGAGGAAATGTTACGATTGGAGAGAACACGTTAATTGGAATTGGAAGCATTATAGTCCCGGGCTTATCGGTAGGTAAAAATTGTCTTGTATCTGCCGGAAGCGTAGTCACCAAAAATATTCCTGACGGAGCCATTGTTCGCGGCAATCCTGCCAGAATTATTTCCCGCACTCCATGAAGAAAATCTGGCTTTCTCCACCTCATCAGAGTGGAAATGAATTAAATTATATCCAGCAAGCTTTAGACAGCAACTATCTTGCTCCCGCAGGGCACAATATTGATGCCTTTGAGCAGTCATTGTGTGAATATGTAGGAGTTGCCCATTCAGCTGCACTCTCGTCCGGTACAGCAGCTTTACATCTTGCTTTAAAAATTTTAAGTATTGGACCTGGCGATATTGTTATTTGTCCAACTTTCACCTTTGCAGCCAGCGCCAATCCTATCGTTTATCTCGGAGCGACACCTGCCTTTGTTGACAGTGAAGTGATCAGCTGGAATATGTGTCCTGAAGCATTGGAGGAGGCGGTAAAGCATTACATTAAAAAAGGCAAAAAACCGAAGGCAATTATTTGCGTGCATATTTACGGAATGCCAGTCCAGTTGGATGACATTCTATATATCTGTGAAAAATACGAGATCCCATTTATTGAAGACGCGGCGGAAGCGCTGGGAGCTACGTATAAGAATAAGAAATTAGGATCATTTGGAACTATGAGCATTCTTTCTTTCAACGGAAATAAGATTATAACGACTTCCGGCGGCGGAGCGCTTTTATCAGATAACGAATACTACATCTCAAAAGCCAGATTTCTTGCCACACAGGCGAAAGATGAAGCACCGCATTACCAGCATTCAGAAATTGGCTATAATTATCGTTTAAGTAATGTTTGTGCGGGAATAGGAAGAGCGCAGTTCGAAATGATTGAGGAAAGGGTCAGACAACGGCGATCGAATTTTGACTTCTATCAAAAAGAATTAAAGGACTTACCTGGAATATCTTTCCAAGACGAACTCAAACATAGCTTTTCAAACCGATGGCTCACCTGTATTCTAATTGATCCGGAATTATCAAATGGTTTAGATCGCGATGGCATTCGTCTGGCTTTGGAAAAAGAAAATATTGAATCCAGACCATTATGGAAACCGCTTCATTTACAGCCTGTATTCAAAGGCGTAAGTTATTTTGGAGGAAATATTTCTGAAAGGCTTTTTGAGATGGGACTTTGTTTACCTTCTGGATCGAATTTGAGCGACGAGGATTTGCTGAGAATACACAAATCTATAAATCATAAAAAATAAAAAGTGCCTGGATCAATCACAATCCAGGCACTTTTATTTTTTGCATTATTGTACTTCAACTTCAAATTGAAGAGGAGTATAGGGTAAAATTACATAATTACCATAACCATCTTTCGCACCTTCCTTGCCGTAACCAAGGGCAGAAGGAAACATAATTATTGCTTTTTCGCCCTTTCTCAATTTGCGAATTGCCCGGTCAAATCCTGGTTTAGTATAGTTAGTACCAGTAGTGAACGTTAAAGGTTTGTCTCCTTTATCGAAAGTCTCTCCTGTCAAAAATTTCCCTTTGTAACTAACTGTAACAGACTTCCCAGACCCAATAGTATCACCGGTAACAGTATTTGATCGAACAATAACCAAGTTATCAGTAGTACGCTCAGACACAGGAAATTGTTTTTCCTTAATAAAGTCGTCAATCTGCTGTACTTCCGTACGGCTGCTTACAAACTCAACATTCATCTTGATTACCGAATACGCTGGAATATTATCATATGCGTAAGATCCGAACGCCAAGTAAAAAGGCATGTAAAAGGTTGCCGACTCTCCGGTCCGAATTAGATTCAAACCTCTCTCAACACCTCTTAAAAAGAAACCAAGACCGTATGGACGGATAAACGCAAACTTATCCGTATTGTCTGATGACCAAATCTTTGTGCCGTTTAACAGATATGCGTTGAAATTAATTCGAACAGATTCTTCCAATTTCGGTTTAACTCCTGTTGGGTTTGCCTTTTTTACCACATAGTATAATCCAGATGAATCACGGGTTGCAGTAATCGCGCTATCCGCCAAATATTTTTCAATCTGCTGTTGATTTTCGACAATTTTCGCCTCATCATCGTTCTCAACAGACTTATTACAGGCCACCATACCCACAACCACGGCTGCCAACAGGCCTAATTTTAAAAATGTACTCTTCATTTTGTTACCTTCGTTTTTAACGGTTATTCATCAATATTTCTCAATCTATATGTAAAGACCTAGGCTGAGATGAAAAGGTTGGAAGACTTCTTAAAAAAACTTAAATTTTCATTTTCTCGAAGTACAGGCAAAAAGAAGTTAGCGGACATACATTGCATTTTGGCGTCCGGGCAAGGCAGATATACCGGCCATGTAAAATAAGCCAGTGATGAGCCTTCGGTACCAGCTCTGTCGGAATGTGACGCATTAACCCCTTTTCTACTGCCAATGGCGTTGTTGCAGTAGACGGCACCAAGCCCAGGCGGCGTGATACGCGATATACGTGGGTATCTACCGCCATGGCAGGTTGATTAAAAATTACCGAAGCAATCACATTAGCAGTCTTACGACCAACACCCGGAAGTTCCTGAAGCTCGGAAATCGAAGCAGGAATTTCAGAATTGAATTTTCCGGTCAGCATTCTTGCCATTCCAACAAGGTGTTTACTTTTATTATTTGGGTAGGAAATAGACCGGATATAAGTAAACACCTCCTCTGCGTTAGATGAAGCCAAAGACTCCGGATCGGGAAAGCGTTCGAATAGCGCGGGAGTAACCATATTAATCCGCTTATCTGTGCATTGGGCTGAAAGAATTACCGCCACTAATAACTCGTAAGGATTAGTATAGTGCAGCTCTGTTTCTGGTTCAGGAAAATTGGTTGTGAAATATTCCAGGAATAACCTGAAACGTTCTTTTCGATTCATAAAGTGGTTGGAAGCTTGGGAATTGGACAATAAGTATTTTGCGTCTCCAGTAATTCGAAGACACAAAATACCTGTTTCAGAAAATATTCTGAAAGACCGACCAAAAACAGAGAAACAACCTACATTACGTTCCTAACAGGACAGCGCAGTTGCAGATTGTTTCTGAGAATATTGTCGTGAAAAATGAAGAATTTTCTGGACTGAACGATCAGACGGAGTTCGTACGATTTTGTTCATCTGTTCCTTGATTTCAAGAGAATCCAGATAAAAGTTCATTAAATCATCATCGAGTGTCAGAGCCTCGGCGATAGAATCATTTTCATTTTGAGTCGTTTCGGCATACAGATACCTAACTACATCATCGTAAGTAAAAGTTTTTGTCATACTGCGGGGTACGTTGGCTGAATTGCTTGCGCAAATTTATCAACGCGTAACGCATACGACCCAATGCCGTATTAATACTCACACCTGTCGCATCAGCAATTTCCTGAAAACTCATGTCCTCATAGTGGCGCATGATCAGGACCTGCTTCTGTACATCCGGTAGCCGTTGGATCATTTCCCTCAGCTGCTCGTGCGTCTCTTGCCGAATCTGGATTGACTCAACGGAATCCTCCGAGAAATCCAGCGTATTGAATACACTGCTTCCATCTTCGAACACTACATTGGGGTAGCGTTTATCGCGTCTGAAATAATCAATGGCTAGGTTGTGTGCGATCCGTATAATCCAAGGCAAAAATTTACCTTCGTCGTTATATCTACCTGACTTTATAGTGTCAACTGCTTTAATAAATGTATCCTGCAATAAATCTTCGGCTACATATTGGTCCTTGACAATCAGATAAATAGTCGTGTAAATTCTTGACTTATGGCGCTGAACGAGCTTTTCAAAAGCTTTCTCATTACCACGAATATACAATGTTACCAACTCACTGTCGCTAACTTGGACTTTCTCCATTTTACTATTCGATTTAGTTAACGTAGAGCAGTTCGTCTATATTGTTTCTCCTTTCTTGGTAAGTGTGAAATAATGTGTTTTAACAGTATTTTGAATTATATTAATCAAAGAAATAGATTTGGTAATTGATTTGCAAATGTTTGCACTCCTTTTTTTTCTAATTTATTTCCAATTAACAACTGTTAACAAGTAATTGGCAGAAAAGGCAATTTTCAGATATGACTGCAAAAGCCTATACTTATTGGTGCAAATAATTGAACTTATCAAATAATATACGATTAAGTACAGCCTTTTAGATCATTTAGTATAAAAATGAAATAAAAATTTTCAGGATATTTTTTCCGACTTTTACGGAAGTATGTGCGCATAAAAATTTATGAAATATAAACACCTTTTTTTTGACCTTGACCACACACTTTGGGATTTTGAGCGGAACAGTTCCGAGTCGCTGGAAGACATTTTCCATAATTCCAATCTGACAAGTCATGGGGTTAGCTCGCTTGAACTTTTTGTGCAATCTTTTTTAAGGATAAACACGGAGCTTTGGGATAAATTCGATCGCGGTCTACTTCACCACTCCTATATACGTGAAAACCGTTTTAAAATGGTTTTTGAAGAGCTCGGCCTTTTATGCCCTGAAAATCACGAGGAAATTGGTGAGATATATTTGCAGACACTACCGGGTAAAAAACATTTACTTGAAGGTGCCTTGGAGTTGCTTGACTACGTTTCTGCAAAAGGCTATAACCTACATATCGTCACAAACGGCTTCAATGATATTCAGGCGAAGAAAATTGCCAGTTCAGGAATCAGCCACTTTTTTCAGAATGTGATCACCTTTGAAAATGCCAACGCGAAAAAACCCGATCCGAGGATCTTTGCTTATGCCCTGGAAGTTTCCGGCGCATTACCCGAGGAAAGTATCATGATCGGAGATAACTGGATTGCGGATGTACTCGGCGCGAAACAGTTTGGTTTGGATACCGTTTACGTCAACCCGGCCGGACTGAAATTTGAGGAATCTCCAACGTATGATATCCGTAGACTGGAAGAATTGAAAGTGATTTTTTAGTCGCTTTTTAATTGCTATTCACTTAATAAATAAAAAGTAAAGGATTCAAAGCTCCGTCAGCCGGGCCACCGACCGGATTTGATGAAAGCCATACTTCCCAATCCGCTTGCTGATAAGTATTACGTGGCTCGACAATCCGCTGATCTTTATCCATATAGATCATAGTCATCACTTTTCTTGGTTTTCCGGAAGCGTTCGCTCCTGCACGGTGAAATAACCAGCCAGCATGGAAACTAACTTCTCCAAGGTCAAATGAAGTTTCATTGACAGCGAATTGTTTCAACTGTTCGTTCATAAACGCCTCGCTTTCGTCACTGATTTCCAGATCCCGGCCGATTTCTACGGTATGGCTTTTTTCTGCAAAAGCAAGCGGCCCCATTTCCATTACCGTTTTCTGCAATGGTATCCAGACCGTTACGGTTTTTGGTGAGGATAAGGGCCAGTAAAACTGGTCGGCATGCCAGGGAGTAATTCCTCCTGAAGATTCTTTATATAATGCCTGATCATGATAAAGTCTAACACCTTGAACCTGCATCAAATCCGTGGCTATTTTCGCGAGGCGTTTTGAGAAAACAAACTCTCTGACTTCTTCATTTTCCCGCCACAAATTCATAATCTGCAAGAACGCACGTTCGTAGGTCGTCCGTTCTTCCATCGGCTTGGTGAGCTTGTTTAATTTGAAAACCAGATCTGTGATCAGTTCTCCATAATATTCGAGCACTTCCGCACTCAAAACGTTTTTGAGTTTTACATATCCGAACTCGTTATAAAACGCGATTGCTTCATCTGACAACTCATAAGATTCTGCCAGCTCTTCTTTGAAATACTCCTTATTTAAAACAGCCATAACCAATTGATGTTTCTTATAAAAAGTATTGGTGACAGAAAAACTACCGATCAATCAATCTCGTAGAAATCAATTTTCTTTTCACGAAGAAAACTTTTGATCACATCAACGTGAACACATTGCCCGACATTTAAAAACGGATAATTGGAAACTCTTTTACGGTGACCATCGGTTATCACTTCCCGATTCACCTGATCGAAGCCTAAATGAAGATGTCTTGTAGCGCTTTGCAGGCCATAAATAATTCCATTACTGTCAAACAGCGGACCACCGCTTTGTCCTCGCAAACCGGGCGTACTCATTTCAATGCCGGTCACACCGTTGTTTTCTCCTCCGATATGCCTCGTTATAATTCCATCTATCGGAAAGCTTGGCGTGTTGACCCGTCCTTCCTTGGTCCACTCAATGTCATTCGTATTTTTATTTAAATGATAATTGGTAAATTCCGGAAAAGGATATCCCAAACGACACAGATACCGCCCTTGTTTTACTGCGCGGGTGTCTTTTAGAAAATGTGCGTAACCCTGGTATAACTTTACGCCATAATCTTTAAACTGAATAATTGCCAGATCCTGTGTGGGATGCAGATGTATTGTCAGACTTTTATAAGAGTCTATGCAACTGATAAAATTAAAAAGAATACGGATCGGAACTTCTCCGTTGATTTTATATTTTCCTTCTAGAAATTGTCTCTGCGTTTCGTATCCCGGATCGCGCTCAAAGCGTCTTAATTCACTCTTAAATTTCAGGTAGTTTTCATAGATATGGTTGGCATGTAAAATCTGCTGCGCTACGTGCCTGCAGGTAATCGCATAACCATTTTCATTTACAAAAAACAGGGTCCCGGTTCCGGGAATAATATCGCTGCCGCCATAGTAGCGGGCAATGAAATGAATAGGGCGGGTAAATTGATCTACCGCTTCAATAGCTTCAACAAACATAAACAGAAATTTAACTAAGATTATTGAAGCTGGATTGGAATAATCGCTTCGGTCTGGTCCCAGCTCAAAATCATATTTACGCCATTGGGTTGTTCTTCAAAGTAGATTTTAAATAATTCCTGGACTTTGGGCTTTACCCGTATACGCACATCGCTTTTGAGAAAATCCTGTCCGTCGTTATAATCAGTTCCCCATTGACCCGTTTCATTATTTAAAATGACCTTCCATACAGACTGCCCGGGAATTGTCCAAAGTGAATAGCTTCCCGCTTTAACATTTCGCCCGGCAAAATTTATATCCTTATCGAATTTAATAACCGTGGCTTCGTTCGCTCCCGTTCGCCACACTTTTTCATAAGGAACCAAAGCTTTGTCTTGCTCTCGTCCGAAGATATATCGGCCTTTTTTAGCCGGCTGACTATAATTTACTTCGACATCGATTCCCTTACCGTGGTATTCTGCAATCGAAGCCGGACTAAATGTTTTCGTGTATTTTCTGAGGATAAAAAAACCTGCCAGACCGGCTGCAACAATTAATAAAATGATCAGGAGAGTTTTTTTCATAAGGGTTCAGGGGCAAACGATTCTGTAAAATGTATAACTTATCGACAAGCGGATGTAGTAATAAGTATCCTTCTTAGACGGATCGCCCTGTTCGAGTTGAACAGTAGATTTTGGATCCCCCCCAAGATTATCATAATAGTCGCTGAAAGTTTTACGTGTGCCATATTCCAGACCAATATTCCAGGGTCTTTTAATCTGGTATTTTATTCCAACACCATAAGGAAGCACGAGGCTGCTGGTTTTATAACTATCTGTAACTACGTCCGGCTTAAACTTTGAAATTCCCAATCCACCGAAAACGTAAGGAGTCCAGTTAACGGCAAATCTTTTTTCCTGAAAGTCAAGAAAGTTATATTCGGCAACTGCACTGGCTTCGGTAATTCTGGTACGAAAAGACAAGTTACGCTGAACCTGAACAGGATCTTTGCTGAATCTATCTTCCGCTCCGATCAGTCCGGCGGCAATTTCCGCACGGAGAGAAAGTGCCTGGTTAGGATTATATCTAAAAAACAGACTTCCCCCCGGTTTGAAAAACCGGAATTTGAATGATGGAGAAATATCACCTTTATAATTAAAAGCTCCTAAACCTGCACCAACTTCAATTTTTTGAGCAAAGAGCTTATTTGACTGCCCACTTACGCAAAGGATAATTGGAATAAATAACCCGTAAAAAAACTTCGCTTGTATCTTTTTCAAAATGTTCTCCTCAACAAAATTCAATTTATTTTAGCGGCGGGCATTTTACCTGAGACGGAATGATATAGTGAACACTTACGGTACCGGTCATGTAGTTGTCATTAGCGTTCACGTTGTTTCCGCGAAAAGTACCTGCACTTCCATAACCCCTTCCCGCCAATTCTACAAACGGAGTTGTTGTTGGTATTCCATAGGTTGCTTCAAGAAACTTACTAACGCCTTCCGTTCTATCCTTTCCTTTTCTCGTGGAAAGAACCTCCTGAGATCTATCCGACATTTTTAAAGCCAAAGGATCATTTGCAAATGCTGCCGCACCAGCGTAGGTACCTGCAACATCATCCAGGTAATCCGTAAATGTAAATCGAAATCCTAATTCTGCCCCTACGTCAAACCGGTCATTGATTTTATATCGAACACCTATCCCGATTGGAATAGCTAATTGAATTAAAGAATAAGGCTTTGAAAAACCTGGTCTTCCCTGTCCCTCAGTTCCAAGTGGCTGTAATTTTACCCATTCGTCTTCTTCACGGTCAAATGCTTTTGGATTATGTGCAACCGCTGCAATTCCTCCAAACAAATACGCTCCAAATTGTGGGCGACGGTCATAACTTCTACTGTCCGGCGTTAATTTATAGATTCCTACGACTGCAAACTCTTTCAAATCATTTCTGAAACTCAAATTCCTTGGAAACCGAATGTTGGTTGGATCTTTTTTATTCATCTGGTAATCATCGCCCACAATTCTCGCATAGGTAAAAGAAGCTCTCGCTGCCAGTCTCGGTGTGAAATGCCTTGTATAATTACCAGTCACACTCCACCGCATCATGCCAAAAGTCGATCTCAATGGCGTCGTATAGGATGCCATATCACCATAATAGCTTGAAGTCCCGATCCCGAATCCAGCAGAAGAATAGGGAATAAATGTACCACGTCTTACCTGCGCCTCAGTCTCGTAATTTATTACCAATAACCCCAGTATTAAAAAAAATACGAGCTTTTTGCTTATCGGTCTCATTTGAAAATCTTTAATCATTTTGGATCAATTTTTTGCAAAAATAGAATAGTTGTCGGTTTTCTTCAGGATATATCTCCTTTTCAACGTATTTCTTATTATTTTATTTGTGCAGCCTTAATAATTAAATCATCATATTATACCAAGACGCTAAATTAGTACTTCCCTAAGCTGTAAAAGTAACTTACAATAACTATTATATTATTAGTTATGCCCTTATAAGCTCACAAAATTTAGTATTATTGTATAGTCGAAAAACTGATCTTTGCATAATGATTACCAGTAAAAACCTTCAATTCTCATATTCTCCACAAAAACAGTTTCGTTTTCCGGACATAAAATGCGACGATAAAGAAGCACTTTTAATTCTTGGACAATCAGGACGTGGAAAGACTACATTTCTTCACTTGCTGGCACTATTACTCACGCCGGATTCTGGAAATATTCATATTGGGGGAAAGGATTTAAGCGGCTCATCTTCTTCGGAACGCACCAATATCAGGGCAAAAAGTCTGGGAATTATCTACCAAAGAGCTCACTTTGTGAGTGCTTTATCAGTTTTGGATAATATTTTGCTGTCAAGTTACCTTGCAGGTAACAAACAAGATAAAGAAAAAGCGGCTTATTTGGCTGAGCAACTGGGTTTTGCAGATCATTTGCACAAAAAAACGACACAATTAAGCCAGGGAGAGCAACAGCGCGTCAGTATCGCCCGAGCCTTGATGAATAATCCAAATGTCATACTGGCTGACGAACCAACTTCCAGTCTGGATGATAATAATTGCCAAAAAGTTATTGAACTTTTAAAAAAACAGGCTTTCTCAATTGGTGCCAGCCTCGTTGTTGTGACCCATGACCAGCGCCTGAAAGACGAATTTCCGAACCAGGTATTTTTGTAAGATTATTTCAAAGTTTAGCCTCTGCAAGGTTAGCTTCACATATACTTTTCAATTCTAATGAATCTTCTCAAAATCAGTTTAGCAAACCTTAAAGAGAAAAAATTAAACAGTTTTCTGAGTGCAATGTTACTGACACTCGGGATCGGAATGATCTCTTTATTACTGCTTTTAAACAAACAACTCGACGAACAATTCCGCAGAAATATCCGGGGAATTGACATGGTTGTTGGTGCAAAGGGAAGCCCGCTGCAACTCATTCTTTCCAGCATTTACCAGATTGACGCTCCAACAGGAAATGTTCCTTTGGCAGAAGTTAATTCACTGAAACGAAATCCATTTGTAAAAACAGTTATTCCGCTATCTATGGGGGATAGTTATCATGGTTTCAGGATTGTCGGAACAACACCAAAATACGTAGAACATTTTCAGGCGAAAATTGCGGAGGGAGCATTATTCAGCCAGCCTATGGATGTGACACTCGGAAGTAAAGTTGCCAAAAATTCCGGACTGAAAATAGGAGATACGTTCGCCAGTTCTCACGGACTTGATTCTGATGGCGAAGCCCACAATGATAAAAAATATAAGGTAGTAGGTTTATTTGAGCCGACTGGCTCCGTTGTTGATCAGCTGGTATTAACAAATCTTGAAAGCGTGTGGGAAATCCATGAGCATGCAGAAGAAAAAGAAGCAGATGCGCCAGCGGACGATATTAAAGAAAGTGACCCCGCACACGAACTAGATATGGCTGAAACTCACCATGAAGAAGAAAAACAGGTTACCAGTGCTTTAATTCAGTTTAGAAATCCTATGGGACTGATAACCATTCCACGTCAGATTAATGAAAATACGTCCATGCAAGCGGCCTTGCCAAGTATCGAGATTAACAGGCTGTTTTCCCTTTTAGGTGTTGGAATTGATACATTGCGTGCCCTGGCGCTTGTCATCATTATAATCGCCGGAGTCAGTGTCTTCATTTCACTTTATAATTCTCTCAAAGAAAGGAAGTATGAAATGGCGCTAATGCTTTCCATGGGCGCGACCAGAACTAAATTATTTCTGATGCTTTTGCTCGAAGGTTTGATTTTAGCGGTTACCGGATATCTTTCCGGCGTAATACTCAGCCGCGTAGGATTGCTACTTTTCAGCCGTGCCGCGGAACAGGATTTTCATTATTCTATTCGTGAATTTAACTTACTGCCCGAAGAAATCTATCTATTCATTGGCGCATTGATTCTTGGTCTGCTGGCAGCAGCCCTGCCATCTCTGGGTATTTACAGTCTGAATATCTCCCGAACGCTGGCAGAGGAATGATATTAGTCGTATTTTTGTTTAACTACCTGAATCCTTTTAGTATAAAACATTTAAATAATATGAAATCAGTACGTTTCATAGCCATCGCGCTTCTTCTCACCTCGTTATTTGCATTCGCACCGAGTTCTGCACCAGTAAAATTAACTTGGGAAACTTTGCGTGATGTGACTTTTAAGAAGAAGTGGTATGCTGAAGAATCGATCTATATGCTTCATCCAACTTTTGGACCAAGTGTGCAGAAATTGAAAAATCAGCCTGTAACAATTACAGGATATATCCTCCCTGTGGATCTGGACGCCAATTTATATGTATTGTCAGCATTTCCATTCAGCGCATGTTTTTTCTGTGGCGGGGCCGGACCGGAAACCGTTATGACCTTGAATTTCAAGAAAAACGGGCGCAAATTTAAAACTGACGAACGCCTGACTTTTCAGGGAACTTTGAAATTAAATGCAGATGATATTTACCAGATGAATTATATTCTGGACGGTGCAGAAATAGTTGATTAAATCAGATACCTAATAATCTCCAGACTCCGGAAACGAAAAACAAGACCAATCCAACCGGAGTCAAAACTTTCCATCCCAGATACATCAACTGATCTACACGCAGACGTGGAAGTGTCCATCGCGCCCACATCTGGATTAAAATACCGCATATTGCTTTTCCAATCAACCAGAACGCGCCAGAAAAGTATCCAAACCAGGTTCCCGGTTCTCCGCTTGTCCAGTCAGCAAGGCGAACAGGGCCGATGTTAGGGAAAGGTGTATTCCAGCTTCCCAAAAATAAAATTGCTCCGAGAAGAGATACAAGCAGCATCATTCCATATTCTGAAAGCATAAAAAGTGCCCATCTCATACCCGAATATTCTGTGTGAAAACCGGCGACCAGCTCTGATTCTCCTTCGGGTAAATCAAAAGGAGCACGGTTGCACTCAGCGAGTGATGCGATAAAAAATACGACGTATGCGATGATCAGGAATGGGTTTCTAATAATATTCCAGGAAAGAAATCCACCCACCGCTGTCACATCAATACCAAATCTTCTCATACCAAACAGATAAACGGTATCTCCGGAATATATCCCCTGCTGAAAACTTATCACCTGTAAATCAAGCGTTTGGGATAGCATTACGACGCACAAAATTGATAACCCCAAAGGGACTTCATAGGAAATAATTTGCGCTACGGCACGCATGGCTCCATATAAGGCGAATTTATTATTGGATCCCCAACCAGCCATTAACAAGCCGATTACGTCAACAGAAACAATAGTCAACAAGAAAAAAACACCGACGGCAGCACCAGAGCCGGCAAGGTCAGGCGCCAGAGGAACGACGGCAAAGCCTGTAAAAACCGAAGCAAAAATAACAATTGGAGCAATCAGGAAAAGTTTTCGGTCAGCCGCCTTGGGTACAATATCTTCCTTTTGAAGCAACTTTAACAAATCCGCAAATAGTTGTAACAACCCCCATTTCCCAACCTCCATCGGTCCCAGACGATCCTGAATAAAGGCCGAAACTTTACGTTCAAGATATACACCGATCACAACAAAGCCGGGTACTAAAAGGAGGAAAATTATTAGAGTTACAGGCATTATCTTAATTTAAAGCGGCCACCGCGCGGTTGAATATTGAAGGTGCTTACTCAAAAGAGCAGGCAGCTTACAAAAGGGTTAACCCGATGCTGACAAAAGTAAACAAAAAACTTACTCATCATCATCCTTTTCACCTTTATAACCGGAAGCTTGCAAGAGATTTGCGGCGTTATCATTTTTCATCAATTCGGGCAGAGTGACATTTGGATTTTCTGCCACATACTTGCTGACAATTCGCCAACCCAGCCAACGGCCGATACCACCAGGAACTTCATTCCCAATTTCGACTGTAAAAGGTCTTTCTCCAATAAATTTCTGCTTCTTCAGATCCGTTGTTTCGTAAAGCAATTTATTGCTTACAAAAAATGCCCAGATATCTCCCTGACTGTTATAAGTTCTTCGCAAACTTTCTTCTGAATAGCCCAAAATCAGACTATCAGCCGTGTTTGGCATCACCTGCTTTACAAACTCATATCCTTTTCCATAACCAATCATATCAGCCAGCAATGTCCTGTCCGACGCATTGACATGATTATATTTGTTGGACATGAAAAATATAATTGATGGAACGATGTATTCCTTTTGGTAACGCTGCAACTGATAATCGTAAACATCCGGGCGGTATTTTGCCTTCGGTCCACCGAAATAATCCAGGCCGATAATTATTAAGGTATCGGATATGTAAAGGTCATTCCCCGTAAAACCTGTCACCATAAACTTGACCTGCGGTGCCTGGAAGTCGGGATAGACTTTCGCAATCCGTTGAAAAGATTCTTTCAATGGACTAATAATTGCTGTATTCCTGTCACCAATAATTGAATCAAGCTGCGTTTTAAAAGACTGAAAATCCTTATTTTGTAAAATCTGGAAGAGGTGGGCTGGCAACTGAGCTTTTTCAACCGGCGCGTCGGTGAAATACCATTGCGTTAAATAGGAATGTTTATCCAGAAAACTTTGTACTTCCTCAACAGACTTACAAGCAAAAAGTTGTTTATCGAGATCTTCAACAGAAATATTCACCTGAATGGATCCGGAGTCAGACTCAGATTCCTGTTTGGAATCGGTTATACAGGAGGAAAAACCACAAGCAAGACAACTTAGAATAATGAAAGTGCGTATATAAAACATTCTGCGGAAACGAATTATCATGATTAATAAAGATACAAAATTAGAAAAAAAACGGATAAGCATTCTGGGCTGCGGATGGCTCGGTTTCCCCTTAGCTCAACGTTTGCTGGCAGATGATATTTCATCCATAATCAAAGGAAGCACAACATCGGCTGAAAAAATTGAACAATTCAGGTATGCAGGTATCGAGCCTTTTCTGTTTAATCTCAATCCCGAATTAGCCGGGGAAAATTCGCAGATCACTTCATTTTTTGATACAGACGTTCTTGTCATTGCGATTCCTCCAAGGTTATCAAAAAATGAAGGGAACTTTCATCCCAAACAAATTAAGTCAGTCATTCAGCAAATCGAGCGTTCTCCGATCAAAGAAATTGTATTTGTAAGTTCGACAAGTATTTACCCTGATCTTAACAGGATTGTAGTCGAAAATGATGTTACAAATCCAGAAGAATCTCCGTCGCCAGCACTCGTTGAAGCGGAAAATCTGCTATTGAATCTTCGCCGAGACATAAAAGTCTCGATACTAAGACATGGCGGTTTATTAGGCTATAACCGTATTCCAGGAAAATATGTGCGTGGACAAAAAGATATGACTACGGCCTCTATACCTGTTAATTATATTCACCGTGATGATGCTGCCGGAATTATTTCTGCTATTCTGAAAAAAGGCGTTGTAAACGAAACTTTCAATATCGTGGCTCCTATGCATCCAACCCGTCACGAAATTTACGAAAAATCCTGTGCCCAATTTAATTGGGAAGCTCCGACATTTATGGAACCGGTAATCAGGCCAGACTTTAAAATTATTTCGGCAGAAAAATTAAATAAGTTTTATACTTACACTTTCAAATATCCGGATCCACTGGAATTTTATTATGAAGAGTAAAGGCAGTAAAAAACGAAAGCCGCGAAATTAGTATCGCGGCTTTCGTTTTTTAAACTATTTTGTTTTACGGTAAAAGCTCTGTCAGTTTTGCTTCCAAAGCAGCACCGCGAAGATTTTTAGCTATTACTTTCCCTTCTTTGTCCAAAAGATAAGTGGCCGGAATTGCACTAACGCCATATGTCTGAGCAACAACAGAATTCCAGAATTTAAGATCTGATCCATGAACCCAGGTTAAATTATCCTTCTTTATGGCAGCTTTCCAGGCATTTGCTTCTTTATCCAGCGATACTCCGTAGATATCAAAACCTTTGCTTTTGAACTTGTCATACATACGAACGACATTCGGATTTTCCTGACGGCAAGGCCCACACCATGAAGCCCAGAAATCGATAAGAACAAATTTTCCTCTCAACGAAGAAAGTGTGATCGGTTTCCCTTCCGGATCGTTCAAAGTAAAATCAGGAGCAATATCGCCGACTGCGATTCCTTTAATCCTTTTAACCTGACCAACAAATGCTTCGGCAAGCTTTGGAGTCGGTTTTACATTTTCAAATCTTTGCGCTACGTCCTGCAAAAGCGCAAGGTCTGTATCAGGGTTCAAGAAGTTATTTGCTGTAAAAATAGCAACCAGCGAAGTTCCCATTTCCGGGATAAGTGCCTTAATTTTATCAAGATGCTCCTGCTCTGCTTTTTTATATGCAACCTGGATTTCCCCTATTTTTTTAGAATCCTTTTTCGCCTCGGCAGCAGCATAAGCCTCGTTCCAAACGGCAACCTTAGCTGCCATAGTCTGGTTCAATTCCAGAAGTTTGGCATAATACTCCATATTTTTGGAACCAGTAATCTGTGCTTTCCCGGCGTTTCCTTTACTATCCTTTTCAAAGCCGTCGGCAACAATATTAAATGTCTCGCCTCCTTCTGAAAGTAAGACAATTTTCTGCCGGTCGGCTAGATTCAGCATATAAAAACTACCTCCGTCTTTTTCCGTTGCTTTGATCGTAAAAGATCCGTCAGCAGCCAGTTTCGCAGAATCCAGTTTCAACGAATTTCCAGTCATCAAGGATTGAGAAAGTATTACTTTTTCTCCGGCTGACCCATTTTTAATTTTTCCATTAATTGTAAACGGCTTAGGAGAAATTTGCTCCTGAGCCATTACCAACGTTCCGGCTAAGGCTAGACCAATAATCAAAAAGCCAGTTTTAATGCGTTTTTTCATAAATAACTTCGCAATATCTCCTAGTAAATTTTACTGTTACAATTTTTCAGCCAGCAGCTGGTTTACCATTTTTGGATCTGCGGCGCCGTTCGATTTTTTCATAATTTCACCTACGAATAATCCCAGCAAGCCTTTTTTCCCTTTACGGTACGCAGCAACTTTGTCAGGCATAGATGCAATAACCTGATCTACCAACGTTTCCAATTCGTTTGTATTGCTATTTTGAATCCAGTTATTTGTCGTTGCAATCTCTTTTGGCGAGCGGTTTGGCTCAGTCAGCAAAATTGGAAATATTTTCTGTGTGGCAACCGAGTTACTAATCACATTTGTTTCTGTAAGCTCAATCAGCTCCGCAAGTGTCTGCGCTGAGACCGGGAAAGATTCAATATTTCCGTCATGCTCATTCACGTAAGATTTAACCGAACCCATCAGCCAGTTTGAAGCCGATTTATAAGCCGAAGTTTTAGAGCAAACGTCTTCAAAATATTGCGCCATTTCCTTCGTGTCTGTCAAAACGATTGCATCGTAAACAGGAATCCCATATACTTTTGTAAATTTTTCACGCAAAGCCTGGGGCAGCGCAGGCATCGATGCAGTAATTTCTCCAAGCCAGTCTTCTGAAATTACAACAGGGCTTAAATCAGGATCCGGGAAATAACGATAATCATTCATCGTTTCCTTCACACGCATACCATAAGTTTGTCCGCTTTCTACATCAAACATTCTGGTTTCCTGCTGGATCGTTTCGCCTGATTCCAGCATTGAAATTTGTCTGCGTGTTTCAAAGGTGATCGCCCGCATCATATTACGGATCGAGTTCATATTTTTAACTTCGACCTTCGTACCCAGTTTTGTATCGCCTTTTTTACGAAGCGACACGTTTACATCACAACGAAGCGAACCTTCTTCCATATTACCATCACTGATATCTAGATAACGAACCAAACGTCGAATCTCAGTTACGAACGCTCCCGTTTCTTCTGCCGACCGCAAATCAGGCTCTGATACCATTTCGACCAAAGGCGTTCCGGCGCGGTTATAATCCAGCAGCGTGTCTGTATCACTGCCGTCATGGACCGATTTCCCTGCGTCTTCTTCTAAATGGATATGATGAAAACGAATAAATTTCTCATACAATTTCCCGTCGCTCCCTTTTACAGAGATCGTCAAACCACCGTTTTCACAGATCGGTTTTTTATCCTGCGAAATCTGATATCCCTTTGGAAGATCCGGATAGAAATAATTCTTTCTGTCAAAAATTGTGCGTCTGCTTATCGAACAGCCCAGAGCTAATCCCATCCGCACTGCATATTCAACAGCTTTCTTGTTTAATTTCGGCAATGTCCCCGGCAAAGCCAGCGTCAGGGGACCGATATTCGTATTGGGTTCTGCGCCAAAACGGTTGAGGTCCTGGGCGAATAATTTAGACTCAGTTAATAATTGGCAATGCACTTCAAGGCCAATTACCGTTTCGTAAGAGGCAAGAAGTTCTTCAGTTACTTCTGAGGGATTGATTATGCTTTCAGTCATATTGGTTACAAATTCTTAAGCAAAGATACAAAAACGGGTCGTCCACCATATGAACGACCCGTTTTTTCTATGATAAACTCCTCGATCTCAAACTTACAGCGTGTTGATCCATGTCGCAATGACCGCGATATCCGCTTTCGGAACGTGCGTCATAGGCGCCATAGGAGGGAAACCAGGCCAGTGTTCAGGTTTTGGAGCATGAACCAGTTCTACGATCTGATCCACTGAATAATTCTTTTTCGCAACTTCCGCATAAGCAGGCCCTATCACTTTATCATACGGATTGTGACAAGCCAGACATGCATGTTTATTAAGCAATGCGGAGACTTCGGCAGGAACTGCTTTACGTCCGGCTGGTTTCGCAGGAGCAGCAGCGGTTGTATCTGCCGCAGGGGCAGCCTTAGAACTGTCGGCACCAGCAGCAGGTTTTGCTGCATCAGCAGCAGGCTTTTCGATAGCAGTTCTTCGTTCTGCCTGAAGAGCTGTTAATGCTGATTCCTCACGTGCTTTGCTTCCTGAACCATAGAAAGTATCATACTTGGCTTTATCTTCCTTAGAAGAACAGCCGATCCAAATTGATGCAGCTATGGCAATAACTGCCAGAGAAGTACATTTTTTAAGTGCCATTTTTTTAAACATATTTAAAGTATTTCCGCCCGATTATCGATTTTCACGCCTAATCTCTACACGAAGAAAGCAAGTTTGCATCAGATTTTCCTAGTGTATATTTTAATTCGTGCGTTACAACAAATTTAATATACAATTTAACATTTTGTAAATCAACAAGTTAAATAATTTTCGAGATATAGAAATTCTTCAAATTTATTATTTATCTAAATTTTATTTGAAATATGTTTTTTAAATAATATGAAATCTTCTTACTTTTGCAGTCCTATTTGTAAAACGATGTAAAGTAATGGCTAAGAAAGGTAATAGAGTACAGGTTATATTGGAATGCACCGAACAAAAGACAACAGGTGTACCAGGAATGTCACGTTACGTAACGACAAAAAATCGGAAAAATACGCCAGGTCGTATGGAATTGAAAAAATTCAATTCTTTCCTAAGACGTTATACTCTTCACAAAGAGATTAAGTAATTACTTTCAATGTTTGTTAACCGTAAGGTTGGCAATATGTCGTAATTACAATAGCATTTAATATATACAATAACATATTAACTATATACAGACATGGCAAAGAAAGTAGTTGCTACCCTGAAAAAAGAAGGCGGTAAATCATTTGCCAAAGTGATTAAAGCCGTTAAGTCTCCAAAAACAGGAGCCTGGACCTTCAAAGAAGAAATGGTACCCGTAGAAGGTGTACAAGGTGCCCTTAAAAACTAAGGTGATAAATCACTTATGTTTTCAAAGGTTTTAATATAGATTGCCCGAAAAGTCCCACGAGGGACTTTTTTGTTTTATTTTTGGGTTGTAAAAACATTCATGCGGAAGTAATATGATACTTTTGGCATACTAACAATATTAGATTTTAACCTATACATCTGACTATGGCTTTATTTGGGTTTTTTTCAAAAGAAAAAAAGGAGACACTGGACAAGGGTCTCGAAAAAACCAAAGATAGTTTCTTCGGCAAACTCTCCCGCGCAATAGTAGGAAAAACGACTATTGACGAAGACGTGCTCGATGAACTGGAAGATATTCTTGTAAGTTCTGATGTAGGTGTTGAAACAACCGTAAAGATTATCAAACGAATTGAGGAACGTGTTGCGAGAGATAAATATGCAACAACAGCCGAGCTTGATATTATTTTACGGGAAGAAATTGCCTCGCTGCTGACAGAAAATAAATCTGTTGACGTAACTGATAGTTTTGAAACGGAACATTTGCCGAAGCCATATGTCATCATGGTGGTAGGGGTAAATGGCGTTGGAAAGACGACAACCATCGGAAAATTGGCACACCAATTTCATTCCCGCGGACACAAAGTTGTTTTGGGAGCCGCAGACACCTTCCGTGCTGCTGCCGTTGAACAATTAAAGCTTTGGGGAAAACGCGTTGACGTTCCTGTAATTGATCATGGAATGAATACCGACCCTTCTGCTGTTGCGTATGATGCTTTGAAACGCGGTATGGAAATTAATGCAGATGTCATTATTATCGATACGGCCGGACGATTGCATACCAAAGTTAATTTGATGAACGAGCTTTCGAAGATAAAGCGCGTTATGCAGAAAATCATTCCGGATGCGCCGCACGAAGTGCTTTTGGTTTTAGATGGAAGTACCGGTCAAAATGCTGTAATTCAGGCACGTGAGTTTACAAAAGTTGCTGAAATTTCCGCATTAGCTATTACGAAACTTGATGGCACAGCAAAAGGTGGCGTGGTTATTGGGATTTCTGATGAATTTAAAATCCCGATTAAATACATTGGAGTTGGAGAGAAAATGGAAGATTTACAGGTTTTTGACAGAAGTGAATTTGTTGATTCACTATTCAAGAAAATCTGATTTCGACCGCTTATCCTTTCTATTCCCGCTTCGTTAATTTTCAGCTTTTTCCATAGCCATTAAAATGATATTTTGAACTGTTGTTCATCAGGTATCGCTTGGGGCTATGGATAAGAACGATTCATTTTTAGTTTTCGCTTTTATTTTCGGAATTTTCGGATTGGTAATCTGGGGCTTGCTTAGGTATACAGACGATACCGTTGGGAAAAACTCTCCTTTAAAAGTTCAACGGTCATATCAGATTACTGCTCTACAATATTTCACGCGGCTGTACAATTTTCCTGTCTATTACTCAGGATTACTTGGGCTTTACTGTTTTATACAAATTCCTGATACCTTCTCCCGATCCGTTTACCTTTTCGATTGGAAAACACCTGCAATTTTATCCTTAATTGCATTAGTTATAACGGGATTTTCCGGATGCTATTTATATCTGGAATTGAACTACTGGCGACATACTAAAAACATTCAAATAACATTTCGGCCACAGGAAAAGACAGTTGAAATTAACTTTCCTGAAAAAATTTATATACTTAAAGAAGGTGATTTAGTAAATATTGAGACGATAAGAAATGGTGGACGAGTACAATTCGGGTATTCTATTTATACACTTAAAAACGGAGATTCGTTTATCCTTACCGATCGTATACCTGGAATTTGGGCAATACAGGAATACTTTAAGAAAATCCCTGCCAAGTTTACCGAAAAACGATTTCCTCTAATAAAATAGCATTATCAAGTAAATTTTCACGAACTTTGCACCCCGTTTGACCGTTCATTATCAACTACTTCACAAGTTTTATTTTTGATTTCCTGTTGATTTTTGAATAACCATCTAATAAAAATAAATAGCTGAAAGCTCGCGGCCGATAGCTACATCCTATGAAAACCAAAGGAATACGTACTAATAAAGTGAATATTGTTACGCTGGGTTGTTCAAAAAACCTGGTAGACTCAGAAGTTTTGTATACTCAGTTACGAGGTAATGGATTCGATGTAACGCACGAATCGAAAAAGGATAATTCTCAGATTGTTGTTATCAACACGTGTGGTTTTATAGATAACGCCAAAGAGGAATCCATCAACACGATCCTTCGATATGCAGATGCAAAAGCGGCAGGAATTGTAGATAAAGTATATGTTACAGGCTGTTTGTCTCACCGTTATAAAGATGAACTTTCCGTTGAAATCCCTACCGTAGACGCATGGTTTGGCACAAATGAACTTCCTCGCCTACTTAAAACCTTGAAGGCTGACTATAAGCATGAGCTGGTAGGCGAGCGTTTGCTTACAACCCCTGCGCATTATGCTTATTTAAAAATTGCAGAAGGCTGCGACCGACCTTGCAGTTTTTGTGCTATTCCAATTATGCGCGGCGGACACGTTTCCCGTCCGATTGACGAATTGGTGAAAGAAGCAAAATCTTTGGCCAAACGCGGAACGAAAGAATTAATCCTTATTGCTCAGGACCTTACATATTATGGTCTGGATATTTACAAAAAAAGAAATTTATCTGATCTGATGGCTCAGCTTTCTGATGTGGAAGGTATCGAGTGGATTAGGTTACAATATGCTTATCCTGCCGGTTTTCCGATGGATGTTTTGGACGTAATGAACGAACGAAGCAACATCTGTAAATATCTTGACATGCCTTTACAAACGGGCTCAACGGAGATTTTGAAATCCATGCGCAGAGGTATAACGCGTGAAAAAACAGAGGATCTGATTAATACAATTCGTGACAAAGTTCCGGGAATCACTCTGCGCACAACATTAATCGTTGGCCATCCTGGTGAAACCGAAGCGCTATTTGATGAGACTTACGACTTCGTTGAAAAAATGCGTTTTGATCGTTTGGGTGCGTTCCAGTATTCACATGAAGATAACACGCATTCTTACACAATGCCTGATGATATACCTGCCGAAATCAAGCAGGAACGTGCGGACGTGATTATGGAACTTCAACAGGGAATTTCTCATGAATTGAACCAGCAGAAAATTGGTAATACCTACAAAGTTCTTTTTGACCGTAAAGAAGGAGGTCACTTCATCGGCCGCACAGAATTTGATTCTCCGGAAGTTGACAATGAAGTCTTGATTCCTGCAAGTCAATATGTTCGTCTGGGTGATTTTGCCAACGTGAAAATTAACGCGGCGGAAGAATTCGATTTGTATGGAGATGTGGTTGAATAACAATTATTTTCTCAAAATTTTTCATAACCTGGGTCTTTACTAATTTTGCATCGTATATCCGCAAAACAATAATTATTACAAACCATGTTGCAACGCATTCAATCTATTTTTTTGGCCATTACAGTAATTGGAATGGGCGTTTTTGTTTCATTCCCTGTCTGGACTAAAATAGCTGCCGGTGGAGAACAACAAGCCTCTCTGACCGCACTAAAACTTACGCATCAGCTTAATCCGGTTCAATCCAACGTTGATTCGGTTATTTACTTACTGATCCTTGCCATTGTTATCGCAGGAGTAGCCGCTTTTGCGCTGATCAAATTCCGTAACCGCGTTTTGCAGTCTGCTTTATGTGCAGTCAATTCGATTTTGATGAGTACTCTGCTTGGGCTGGTAGTTTATCTCACTTTTTATAAAGCAGCGAAATTATTTGACCCTCAGATTCCAGGAGATTATACCATTGGTTTTTATGGACTTGTTGCAGCAATGCTGGCGAACGTAATGGCTAACCGTTATATCCGTAAAGACGAAAAAACAGTTCAGCAATCGAACAGATTGAGATAATCTGAATTAAAAAATAAATAAAAGGGGTTTGAAACAGAAAGTTGAACTTTCGTTTTCAAACCCCTTTTATTTAAAAAACATTTATTTACACCAGTCCTTCTCTTAACAAATCGTGCAAGTGAACAAAACCTTTTACAATATTCTCTTCAACCACTACGAGGTGCGTAATGCTTTTTGACTGCATAATTTCCAGGGCACTAACCGCAAAGTCCTCCGGATCAACGCATATCGGCGATGCCGTCATGATATCGCAGGCGCGTAAATGCAGCAATTCTTCTCCCGAATGCTGATTCAACATTCTACGTAAATCGCCATCTGTGATTATCCCAGCCATTTTCCCTTCGGAGTTATTTACAGCAGTTACGCCAAGTCTTTTGGAAGTAATTTCCATAATCACCTGTTTCAGTGATGCATTTTCATCAACGATTGGCAGCGTATTGTTTGGGTATATATCACAAACTTTCAAATAAAGTCTTTTTCCAAGAGCTCCGCCGGGGTGGTAACGTGCAAAATCCTGCCGGGTAAAACCTCTTGCTTCAAGCAAGCATATAGCAAGCGCATCACCCAGTGCCATTGAGACGGTGGTACTCGTCGTCGGTGCTAAATTATGCGAATCTGCTTCAACAGGTGCATAAGAATTCAAAATAAATTGTGAATGCTGGGCAAGATAGGAGTCTCTGTTGCTCACCATTGCAATGATCGGCACACCTGTTCTTTTGAGCAACGGAACCAGCACTTTTATCTCCGGTGTATCTCCGCTTTTTGACAAAACCATTACTACATCATTGTCCTGAATCATGCCCAAATCCCCATGAATTGCATCAGCGGCGTGCATAAATAATGCCGGTGTTCCGGTGGAATTTAAAGTTGCAACGATCTTCTGGCCCACAATTGCGCTCTTCCCGATTCCTGAAACCACAACCCTGCCTCCGGAATTTAAAATAGCATATACGCACTTTTCAAATTCCTCATCAATCCTTTCAACAAGATTCTGTAAAGCAATAGCTTCCTGCAGTATCACATTCTTTGCGATGGACTGAATATTTTTTATTAATTTCAAATCTGAATTACAGTTTTATTGAGAACTAATTCCAATTATAAAGATCAAAGGCAAAGATAGAGAACTTTGGGATATCCATTTTGTTGACAAAGTATGGTAAAGCAGGTTGATAATGTCGTTTTAGACACATTAAAAGAAAGACTCAAAGAAATATTTGGTTATAGTCAGTTTCGGGGAGAGCAAGAGGTAATAATTCAAAACATTCTGCTAGGCAAAAATACTTTCGTTATTATGCCGACGGGAGCAGGAAAATCACTTTGCTACCAGTTGCCGGCACTGGTTACGGATGGTATGACGATTGTGATATCACCGCTTATTGCCCTTATGAAAAATCAGGTTGACCAGTTGACCGCATTTGGGATTAATGCACAGTTCCTTAATTCGACGCTTACAAAAGCGGAAATGACACGCGTAAAAAACGATGCTCTGGACGGTAGCCTGAAGTTGCTTTACATTGCACCGGAATCACTGACAAAAGACGAGAATCTTGAATTTCTCAAAAGAGTTAAAATCTCTTTTGTTGCTATCGACGAAGCCCATTGTATTTCTGAGTGGGGACATGATTTCCGTCCTGAATACCGCCGCATTTATGGTATTATTGAAAATATAGGTAATCTTCCGATCATTGCTTTAACGGCTACTGCTACCCCCAAAGTTCAGCAGGATATCCGTAAAAACCTGCAAATGGAAGAAGCTGAAACTTTCAAATCCTCGTTCAACCGCAAGAATCTTTACTACGAAATCCGCGCTAAAAAGGATACGAAAAAGCAACTTATCCGTTACGTCCGTAATAACAAGGGTAAGTCAGGTATCGTATATTGTTTGAGCCGCAAAACGGTTGAGGAAATTGCTGAATTACTTTCTGTCAACGATGTAAGAGCACTTCCTTACCACGCCGGACTGGATAGCAACACCCGAATGGCCAATCAGGATGCTTTTTTGAATGAAGAAGTAGATGTTATCGTTGCGACGATTGCCTTCGGAATGGGTATCGACAAGCCGGACGTTCGTTTTGTTATTCACTACGATGTGCCAAAATCGCTGGAAGGATATTACCAGGAAACGGGTCGTGCCGGTCGTGACGGGCTGGAAGGTAACTGTCTTATGTTTTACAGCTATGACGATATTCAGAAGCTGGAAAAATTCAATAAGGACAAAACGGTTACTGAACGAGATAATGCGCGCCATTTGCTGAATGAAATGGTAGCTTATTCAACTTTGGGTGTTTGCCGCAGAAGGCAACTTTTAAGCTATTTTGGCGAGTATCTCGACAAAGATTGCGGCTTCTGTGACAATTGTTTAAAACCGACTGAAAAAACCAAAGTTCAGGATGAGGTTGTGTTAGTGCTCCGTGCCGTTCAACTGACAGAACAACGTTTCGACGGCGATCACATTACTGATCTGATCACCGCAACAGACAATCAATATGTTCGCAGCTACGAACACGACAAACTGGACGTTTTCGGAAAGGGACTGGAAATGAACGAGTCACGTGATTACTGGCTGTCGACTATCCGTCAATTGGTTATCTTGAATTATCTTGAAAAAGATGTCGAAAATTACGGCATTATCAAAATTGGAGAAAAGGGGCTGAACTATATCAACGACCCTTATCCGGTAACGCTTCACAAAGACCATAACTTCGAGGAGGAAGAGGTAAAAGTGGAGGATGATAGTGCTGATTCAGCATCCGGCGGCAGCGCGCATGCATACGATGAAACGCTTTTGGGTATGCTGAAAGCACTTCGTAAAAAAGTTGCCAAAGAAAAGGATTTGCCTCCTTATGTTATTTTCCAGGACCCGTCTATGGAAGAAATGGCAACGACTTACCCGACCACACAGCAGGAAATGGCCCAGATCAATGGCGTCGGAATGGGTAAGGTGCAGAAATTCGGACGTCAGTTCATCGATCTTATTACGCGTTACGTAGAAGAGAATGATATTGAAACGGCGAAAGATGTTGTAATTAAATCAACGGTTAATAAATCCAAGATCAAGATTTTTATCATCTCGCAGGTTGATAGAAAAGTAAGTCTGGACGAGATCGCCGATGTGAAGGACATGGCCCTTGGCGATGTTATCGAAGAAGTCGAACATATCTGTTACTCAGGAACAAAATTAAATCTTGACTATTATATCAATCAGGTGATTGATAAAGAAAGACAGCAGGATATTTATGATTATTTCATGAGCGCTGAAACAGATAATATCGCAGCCGCATTAGACGAATTTTCCAACGACGACGTCAGTGAAGAGGAATTGAGGTTGATGCGTATCAAGTTTTTATCGGAATTGGCAAACTAGTTTATATGCAGGCAAGGATTTTGCTTGTTACCCTAACAGTCTGTCAAAAATATTTTTATCCAAGTTATGAATATACTTATATTGGGCTCAGGAGGCCGAGAACATGCTTTTGCCTGGAAAATTGCCCAAAGCCCTCTTTGTGACAATTTGTTTGTAGCACCGGGAAACGCCGGTACTGCAGAAATAGCAACAAACCTTCCGATTTCTTACAATGATTTTGACGCAGTTGCAACAGCTGTTCTTGAAAATAGTATTGAATTAGTGATTGTCGGGCCGGAAGAACCTCTGGTAAATGGCGTGGTTGATTACTTTGAAAGCCGCCCTGATCTTAGTAAAATAAAAATAATCGGGCCTAATAAAGCCGGGGCAGAACTTGAAGGCAGCAAAGACTTCTCGAAGCAGTTCATGCAAAAATATGGCATTCCAACAGCTTCTTCACGCACATTTACGGCGGAAACGCTGGAAAGCGGATTGGAATATCTTGAAACGCATCCATTGCCAATCGTATTGAAAGCAGATGGCCTTGCAGCCGGAAAAGGAGTGATCATTGCCGAGAAGCATAAGGAGGCACAGGAGGCATTCACAGAGATGCTTGTTGATGGCAAATTTGGATCGGCAGGAAATAAAGTTGTTATTGAGCAATTCTTGAAAGGAATAGAATTATCAGTATTTGTTCTTTGTGATGGTGAGAACTATAAAATCTTGCCGGAAGCCAAGGATTACAAAAGAATTGGAGAAAACGATACCGGACTTAATACCGGAGGAATGGGTGCCGTTTCACCTGTTGCTTTCGCTGATGCCAATTTTTTAAGAAAAGTTGAAGAAAAAGTGGTCAAGCCGACACTTCACGGGTTAAAAAGTGAGGGGATTAAATATGTTGGATTCATATTTATCGGTTTGATGAATATCAAAGGAGAACCTTATGTCATTGAGTACAATGTACGTATGGGCGATCCGGAAACAGAGGTGGTCTTGCCGCGTATTCAATCTGATTTCCTAATACTTCTGGCAGCAACCGCCAAAGGTACTTTACAGGATATCGAAATGAAAATCTCTCCTCAGGTCGCAGTGACGACTGTTCTGGTATCTGGTGGATACCCGGGAGATTATGAAAAAGGCAAAGTAATTTCCGGCAAGGAAAAGGTTGAAGATGTATTTCTGTTTCATGCAGGAACTACATTTAATGCGAATACCGAAGTCGTGACGAATGGCGGCAGGGTTATGGTTTTAACCGGCGTTGCCAATTCGCTTGAAAATGCTGTTCATAAGTCGCAGCGTGCTGCGCAAGCTATACAGTTTGAGGGAAAATATTTCAGACACGACATCGGTATGGATTTAATTCGTTATAACTCTTGATGAAGACGATTAACTATGGGATGTGGATCATGTGCATCCGGCGGATGCGGTTCTAAAGAAGGATCGGCCGTCTCAGGATGTGGAAGTAATGGAACCTGTGGTACAGGTGGATGTAATAAAATGAACGTTTTCGACTGGCTAAGCCACATGGATGTGCCTGCAAGCCAGAAGTTTGACGTTGTTGAAGTTAAATTTAAAGGCGGACGAAAAGAATATTTCCGCAATATAAATCAGGTTGACTTTGTCACAGGTGACTATGTTGTTTGTGAAATGGCGTCAGGCCAGCATATTGGTACGGTGTCCTTGCAAGGCGAACTTGTACGCCTTCAAATGAAGCGTAAAAGCGTTGCAATCAGTGATGATATTCATGTCATTTACAGGATTGCAACCGAAAAAGATTTGGACAAACATACGCAGGCAATGGCACGTGAAATGCCAACGCTATATCGTACGCGGGAAATTATCCGTGAGATGAAACTGAATATGAAGTTATCTGACGTTGAATTTCAGTCCGATAATACCAAGACGACTTTTTACTACTCTTCCGAAGAGCGTGTTGATTTTCGGGAGTTGATCAAATCTCTTGCTTCTGAATTTAAAGTCAGGATCGAGATGAGGCAGATCAGTCTTCGTCAGGAAGCAAGTCGCTTGGGCGGTCTGGGCTCTTGCGGGCGTGAGCTTTGCTGTTCGACCTGGCTTACGGATTTCAAGAATATTTCTACTTCGGCTGCACGTTATCAGAATCTTTCTCTGAATCCTGCAAAACTTTCAGGGCAATGCGGACGACTGAAATGCTGTCTGAACTATGAGCTCGAAACTTATATTGATGCGCTTAGGGATATTCCGACGATAGATGCCCCTTTGAAAACGAAGAAGGGAATCGCGACGCTTCAGAAGACGGATATTTTCAGAAAGATTATGTGGTTTGGTTTTGAAAAAGACACAAACTGGTATCCAGTCGCTATTGATAAAGTTCTTGAAATCATTGATTTAAACAAGAAGGATATTATTCCGGAATCTCTGGAAATTCTGACTCCTGAACCGGAAAAGAAAATCGAAAAAGGAGCACAATCACTGAATAGTGATCTTGCAAACCTTGACCGCAAGTACAGCGAGGAACAGAAAAAGAAGAAAAAGAAGAAAAACAGGAATGGCAATAAAAATCGCGGTGCTAAACCACCACAAACTACCACTCCTTCTACACCTCAATAAAAGAAAGAAAATAAGCTGCAAAAATGATATTTTGCAGCTTATTTTCTTTTACCACCGCTTCAATCTTCTAAACTCTTGAAAAACCATGTAATTCATTTGGCAGAAATTGCCAATAAACCTTCCAGACGCATCATTGGATTAATGTCCGGCACATCGCTGGACGGGCTCGATGTTGCGCTATGCAACGTTCAGGGAAGCGGAACGGACACGATTTTAAAAGTAGAACATTTTGCAACTGTTCCTTTCACAGAAGAATTCAGGGATAGTATAAGAGAAATTTTTGCTAAACGGGAAATCGATTTTCAGCAGTTATGTGTACTGAATCCCCTTATAGGGATCAAACATGGCAAAATGATTCTGGAATGTCTGGAAAAATGGGATATTCCGGCCGAGGAAATCGACCTCATTGCCAGTCATGGACAGACGGTTTTTCATGCTCCAAAAAAACAGCATAATCTTCCTCAATTTCCAAATTCTACATTACAGATCGGAGACGGGGATCATATTGCTGTTACTACCCAGATTTTAACGTTAAGCGATTTTCGCCAAAAACATATTGCGGCTGGTGGAGAAGGTGCTCCTTTGGCTGTTTATGGTGATTATTTCCTGTTTTCTGAAAAAGGAGAAAACAGGATTTTGCTGAATATGGGAGGTATCGCCAACTTTACTTATTTGCCGGGATCGCTGAATCCATCCGATATTTTCACCACCGATACTGGGCCAGGGAATACACTTATTGATGCTTTTTCCAGAGAATATTTTGGGAAACCTTATGACGAAAACGGCACTATTGCAGCCAGTGGCAAAGTAAATACCATTCTGTTAGAAGCCTTAAAATCACTTTCCTTTTTTGAAGCACCGTTTCCAAAAACGACAGGGCCGGAAGTTTTTAATATAGATTTTGTCACCGGTACCATTACACAGAATAATTTAGAAGATATTTCCAAGGAAGACGTTCTCGCTACATTAACCCGATTCAGTGCAGACACGATTTCCAGTGCAATTCAGAGAGTAATGAAGCCGGACGAAACGTACAAAATTTATGCAAGCGGTGGTGGTGCTCATAATCCGGTGCTGATGGCGTCCATTCGCGAGCAACTACCGAATTGCCAGCTTGGGTTAATTGATGAATTAGGTGTATCCGGAGATGCCAAAGAGGCTGTTCTATTTGCGGTTTTGGCAAATGAAACGGTTTCTGGCACGGATATAAATTTCGGGGAGAGGGAGGGCGTTCCAAGTGTGTCGATGGGGAAGATTTCGTTTCCGGCCTAATATCCACGCTTGATTTAAATAAAAGACCAGGATTGCCATTTAAATACAGAATAATTGAGCTCCAAGCTGTTTCTTTGTAAAAAAGAATTCTTGTCGCATGTATGATATCATTGTTGTAGGCGGTGGGATTGTTGGCCTTGCCACAGCCCTTCGTATAAAAGAGCAAAAACCTTCCTTAAAACTTCTCCTTCTCGAAAAGGAAAATGGTGTTGCCAAGCATCAAACCGGACATAATAGTGGGGTAATTCACTCCGGGCTTTATTACAAGCCGGGAAGTTTGAAAGCTGTAAATTGCATCCGGGGCTATGAGATGCTGCTGGATTTCTGTAACCGGGAAGGCGTTTCTTATGATCTTTGTGGAAAGATAGTAGTAGCTACAAAACCGGAGCAGATTTCTTTGTTAAAGAATCTTTATGACCGTGGGCTGCAAAACGGTTTAACTCAAAACCGTATGATCACGAAAGAAGAAATACGTGAAAGAGAGCCGCATGTAAATGGTCTTGAAGGAATTTGGGTACCATATACCGGCATCATCGATTATACAGCGGTAAGTGAAAAATATGCAGAAAATCTTCTGAAACTAGATGGAGAAATTCGGTTTGGAGAGAAAGTTGTTAATATCAAAAACCAAAATGCTTCAAGCGAAGTAATCACCGCTTCTGGCAATGCTTATACCACGCGACTTGTTGTGAACTGTGCCGGTCTATATTCCGACAAAGTCGCTCAATTAACACAGCCGGAAGAGATTAAAGTCAGAATTATACCATTCAGAGGTGAATACTATAAAATCCGTCCTGAAAAACATCATCTGGTTAAAAATCTTATTTATCCGGTCCCTGATCCAAACTTCCCATTTTTAGGTGTTCATTTTACCCGGATGATCGAAGGTGGAGTAGAGGCAGGACCAAATGCTGTTTTTGCATTTAAGAGAGAAGGATATAAAAAAACGGATATAAATGTGCCTGAACTGCTGGAGGCTTTGGCCTGGCCAGGTTTCAGAAAAGTGGCAATGAAATATTGGCAAACCGGGATGGGAGAATATTACCGCTCTTTTTCCAAAGCCGCATTTACAAAAGCTTTGCAGGAATTAATACCGGAAGTGCAAAGTGAAGATTTAATTCCGGGCGGAGCCGGCGTTCGTGCGCAAGCCTGTGATTACGACGGCGGTTTGCTTGATGACTTCTCAATCATTGAAAACAAAGGAGCCATCAACGTTTGTAACGCGCCTTCACCAGCAGCAACTTCTTCACTTTCTATCGGACAAACTGTGTCGGAAAGAGTCCTGGCAAGAATTTAGCTTTTAGCTTTTAGCTTTTAGCTTTTAGCTTTTAGCTTTTAGCACAAAAAAAGTCCTTACAGTTTCCGGTTCCGGATGTAAGGACTTTTTTATTGATATGAATTATACAGACTGATAGCTAACTGCTAAAAGCCAACAACTAATTTTATCCTTCGTTAGACAACTTGCTATTTTTCTTTCCGTAACCAAAGTATACCGCAAGACCAAGCGCCAACCAGATCGCAAGACGATACCAGCTCTCGACGGGCAACGAGTACATCAGGTACAGACAAACCACAATACCCATAATCGGTACGAAAGGAACCAGCGGCGTGCGGAATGACCGTTTAAGATCAGGACGTTTTACACGGAGCATCCATACACCTACGCAAACCAGACAGAATGCAAATAAAGTACCAATACTTACCATATGTCCCAGATCACTAACCGGCACAAGTCCTGAGAAAAGGCTTACAAAAATCATGAAGAAAAGGTTGGTTTTCCAAGGCGTACTGAACTTAGGATGTACCGCGCTGAAAAATTTCGGAAGCAAACCATCTCTACTCATAGAATAAAACACGCGGCTTTGTCCTAAAAGCATTACAAGCATTACCGAAGTATAACCTGCCAGAATTGCGATAATCAAACCTGTTTGCAGCGTGTCATAACCTGTTTTTGCAAAAGCAGTCGCGGCAGGTTTTGCATCATTTGCAAATTCAGTATACTTTACCAAACCTGTCATTACATGCGCGAAAAGAACATATAGCAAAGTGCAGATTACAAGCGAACCAAGGATACCGATTGGCATACCTTTCTGTGGATTTTTAGCTTCCTGAGCAGCCGTAGAAACCGCATCAAAGCCAATGAAGGCAAAGAATACAACCGCAGCACCCGTAGCAATACCAGACCAGCCAAAGTTTTCGTAGTTACCAGTGTTAGCAGGGATGTATGGAACATAATTTTGTGGATCGATATGGCTCCATCCTAACGCAATGAAAATCAAAACTACCGCAACTTTTACACAAACAAGAATATTGTTAAGGAAAGCCGATCCTTGTGTACCTCTGATCAAAAGTAACGATAACACCCATATGATAAGAATCGCTGGCAAGTTTACAATACCGTTATCGATAATTGTTCCATCGCTCAATTTCACAACTTCATAAGGAGAACATACCAATTGGGCAGGAAGGTGAATTCCGAATGAGCTTAAAAACTCAAGAAGATAACGCGACCAGCTTACAGATACCGTTGCTGCACCCAGAGCGTATTCCAGAACAAGGTCCCATCCGATGATCCATGCTACAAATTCTCCCATGGTTGCATAGGAATATGTATAGGCACTTCCAGCAATAGGGATCATAGACGCAAATTCAGCATAACACAACCCCGCAAATCCACAACCTACGGCAGCAAGAATGAATGAAATTGTTACAGCAGGTCCTGCATGTTCTGCGGCTGCAATTCCGGTAAGGGAAAAAAGACCAGCACCGATGATTGCACCGATACCAAGTGCTATTAAACTTGTCGAACTAAGAGATCGTTTTAGCTGATTTCCCTCCCCGCTCGATTCGAGCATTAATTTCTCAATTGGCTTTTTTACCCAAAGTTGATTTGCCATATAGTATTTCTGATTGTAGTTATTATTTCAATATCTTATAAAACTAAAATAAAATTTGCTAAGTCCACCTTAGCTAAAGAATAAAAGGGGGAAAGTAAAATACTTTCCCCCTTTTATTATCTAAAATGCTTACGCTTTAACTCCTTTCGTCTTTGCAGCGGCCGTCGTGGCGTCGACAGTTGCGAGAGAAGCGTTCTTGATTTTTTCACGCTGAAGAATATCAACTACTACCGGTGCAGCTACAAATAAAGAAGAATAAGTTCCTACGATTACCCCCAGCAACATACAGAATGTAAATCCACGGATTACCTCACCTCCAAATATTAATAGAACGATCAAAACCAGCATTACCGAGATACCTGTAACGGCTGTACGGCTTAACGTACTGTTCAAAGCATTGTTGATAATGGTTGGTAATGTTTCAGTTGTTGCTTTGTCATCTTTCAAATAATCACGGATCCTGTCATAAATAACAACCGTGTCATTCATCGAGTAACCAATTACCGTCAGGATGGCACCAATAAACGCCTGGTCGATGTCAAGAGAGAATGGCAACCATCCGTTGAACAATGAGTAAACAGCAAGCAAAATAACAACGTCATGTGCAAGTGACATAACGGCACCATAACTAAATGCAATTCGTTTGAAACGCAGATAGATATATACAAAGTTTGCAGCAAGGGCAAGTAAAACTGCATAAACTGCATTAATCATTGTATCGTATGCAATCGTTGGACCCACTTTGTTTGAGCTAACGATAGTACCTTTGTTATCTTTCACTTTGGAAACGCCCTCCATGATCTTCGCCTCAGCTTTTTGATCAGCATCAGGAGCAGTATCTTCAATCAAATAATCCGTCGTGATTTTAACCTGGTCAAATCCTCCGAATGTTTTTACTTCGGGAGAGCTTCCAAGTGCTGCACTCATCACTTCACGAACTTCGTCAGTTTCAACACTTTTATCAAAACGAACAACATACGAACGTCCACCTTTGAAGTCGATACCAAGTCCAAATCCTTTGAAGATGAAAGAACCAACTCCAATCGCCATGATAACAGTTGAGATAATATAGAAGCGACGACGCTGCGATACAAAGTCAAAATCGTTATCCTTAAACCAGTTTTTAGTCAGACCAGAGTAAAACTTGTAAACTTTTCCGTTACGGATCTGATATTCCAGGAATAATCTTGTAATAAATATCGCAGTGAAAAGTGAAGTAAGCAAACCAAGTACCAGCGTGGTAGCGAAACCTAAAACAAGACCTGAACCAAATGTGTAAAGGATAATACCTGTTAGAAGCGTTGTTACGTTCGAGTCAATAATTGCCGTCATTGAGTTTTTGAAACCATCTGCGACAGCCAGTTTAAATGGCTTCCCAGCTTCAATTTCAATCTTTATACCTTCATAAATCAGTACGTTCGCATCGACGGCCATACCAATCGAAAGAACGATACCTGCGATACCAGAAAGCGTAAGTACAGCTCCAAGAGAAGCCATCACACCTAAAAGAAGGAACAAGTTCAGAAGAAGTGTAATATCAGCAACAAAACCAGCGCCGCTGTAATATGCAACCATGAACACAAGAATAACCACAAGACCAATCAAAGACGACAAAACGCCGGCAGTAATCGCTTCTGAACCTAATGTGGAACCAACAATTGCTTCTTCAACAATGTGTGTAGGAGCTGGCAGTTTCCCAGCTTTAAGCACATTGGACATATCTTTTGTTTCTTCAACGGTGAAGTTACCTGTGATACTTGAATTACCGTTTGGAATTTCACCTTGTACAGTTGGAGCGGTATAAACAAGATTATCGATAATAATCGCAACCGGACGGCCAATGCTGTTGGCAGTCAGTGTACGCCATTTACGAGCGCCTTCACCATTCATACGCATCGTTACTTCCGGACGACCACGGTCATCATAGTCATGCGTTGCGTCTACAATCACATCACCTTCCATAGCAGCCTGGCCATTTTGTTTCTTGATGAAATACAATGGCAGGATCAACTGATTGTTTGTTCCGGGAGTTCCTTTACGATCCCACATGAAAACAAGGTCAGCAGGGAACATAGAACGTACCTCAGGACGCTGAAGAATTGCATTCGCACGCGCAGTATCTTTCAAATAAACACCCAAACCTTGTGGCATTGGAACGAAAAGGCTTGTTAAAGCAGCACTTTGTGCAGCAAGAGCAGATGAATCTGTTTTAGAAGAATCGCCTTTTTGTTCCAGCTGAGCTGCAAGACCGCTTAAACCTGATTTTTTAGTAGTATCCGTTGTCGCAGTAGTTGCTGCAGGCTTTCCAGCCGCTTTTTCTTTCGCATCTTCACGAGCCAGGTAGCTTCCAAGTTGATCGATTGCAGGAGCTAATTCATTAGTAAGATATACCTGAGCAAATTCAAGTTTCGCAGCACCAGACAACAGGCGACGAACACGTTCCGGATTATCAACTCCTGGAAGTTCAACCAAAACGCGGTTTGTTCCCGGAAGACGCTGAATATTCGGGTTTGTTACACCAAATTTGTCAATACGAGCCTGCGTAATCTGGAAAGCTCTGTCAATTGCTCCGTCGATTTCTGTGTTAAGCATTTTAACAACATCACCATCGGAAGAATTGCTATTGATTTTTGTACGGTTTGCGCTTGTAGCAAATACGCTCGCAAGACTTGTGTTCGGAGCAGCTTCCTTAAATGCTGAAACAAAAATCTTTACAAAAGCCTTGTTATCTGCTTTTTTATCTGCCTGCGCTGCCTGCAAAGCTTTTTGAAACGATGCACTGCGAGCATTTCCGCCCGCCATTCCTTTCAAAATTTCAGCAGGTGAAACTTCCAAAACAACGTGCATACCACCTTGAAGGTCTAGACCAAGGCTAAGCTCGCGTTCCATAACTTCTTGCAAAGTCTGGCCGAGGTATACATCTTCACGCCAAAGTGAATCAATGTACTGTTGTTTTTTCTTGTCATCTACTTTCCCTGATGCATCAGTTGCATAGGCTTCAGCCTTTCCTTTTATGTTGCGTGAAACGAACGTAAAAGAAAGGTAATAGGCACTAATAAGAGCTAACACAATCGTTAGCGCAATTACTCCATTCTTGTTAGTCATTGTTTTGTAAAAAATGTGAAATTTTCAAATGATAAGGTTGGGGACGCGTATTTCAAAACGCATAGTTCAGAAGACGCAGTCTGGTAGAAAATCTTTTAGACATGAGAATAAGAATCACAACCGCACGATAAGCGACGTTTCAGCTTAAATCTGCATGATCAACGACGCATTGTCACGGGGCGTTGGTGACAATATATCTGGCAAAGACACGACTGAAACAGGAGAACAGAAAATGCGACTCCCGGAAAGCGATTTCAACAATATGTTGGCTTTCAATAAATTGCCAGACTGGTTGCGGAGCAAAGTAAAAATAATGAGAGAAATCAAACGAGATGGCCGGCGTGATAACCGCATCGAGAGCAAGTGCACTTACCGTCGCCTGATGATCGTCAGGCGTGTTGGCGGCGGCATCACTGGAAATTCCTTTTGTGATCGCCCTGGCACTTTTAGAGAATTGCTGAACCGTATCGGTGTTAGTTGACCATGACTTCGCTCCGGCTACCATCAAAAGAATGGTGGCTAGCAGTAAGCTAATCGTCTGGTTAATAACTTTTTTTGTCTTCACGATTCGGGTCTTCATTTAAACCGCAAATTTTAAACCAAAATATTACAATCGCAAGTGGTTTGCCGTAATTATCTGAATTAACATTTTGACAAATTGAAAATACTGAGAAGGATAAGTAAGTTTTCACTTGATTCTGCCATATTTTCCCATGATTTCAAGGACTTTTCCTTTTGGTAATTCTTCTACGGAATGTCCTTGCGTACCGTCAGAAGTTTTGGCCATGAACAAAGAATTGATAATCGCTTCGTTAGTCGCCTCAATGGTTGCCATGAAAAGCGGAGATATATAATCGTTATGCAAAAGAGTGACACTGGAAGTTCCTTGTGTCGTTTCATGCGGAATTTGATATGCGGTTGAGAACGCGATTACATAATCTCCACTACCGTTAGAAGCAATTCCGCCGGTTTCGGCCATACCCATGATGGCACGTTTTGCCAACCGTTTCAGGTTTCTCGCATCCAGCGGCGCATCAGTAGCGATAATCATCATACAAGATCCATCCGAGGATTTATCAAGGGATTCTTTAAAAGCATACTTACCAAGTGCTTCTCCAACGGGAACGCCATTCACCTTTAAAACACCGCCAAAATTTGTCTGCGTTAAAACTCCAACCGTATATCCTCCGAGTTTTTCAGGTAATTTTCTGGAAGACGTTCCGATACCGCCTTTGAAATTGAAACAAACGGTACCTGTTCCCGCGCCAACATTTCCTTCTTCCACTTTACCAGTTTGCGCTTTCGACAATGCCTGCAATACATGTTCTTTTTTTACATGCCTTGCGCGAATATCATTTAAAAAACCATCATTCGTTTCTCCAACAACAGGATTAACCGAACGAACATTTTCATTCCCTTTTTGATTAATGGTCCAGTCGATCAAGGCATCCGCAGCGGTCGGGACACTTAACGTATTCGTTAAAATTATCGGCGTTTCCATTGTTCCCAGTTCTTCTACCTGAGAATAACCTGCAAGTTTTCCGAAACCGTTTCCTATATAAATCGCCGCCGGGACTTTTTGTTGAAAGAGATTTCCCTCTCTTGGCAAAATGGCTGTAACGCCGGTACGAATATCTTTGCCGTCAATTAAAGTAACATGCCCAACCTTGACACCGGCAACGTCCGTAATCGCATTAAAATTGCCAGTCGGCAAAACACCGATTTTGATTCCAAGTTGACGTGGTCGCTTTTGGGCATTAACCTGGATTGTCGTTAAGAACAGAAGAATAAGGAGTGAGTTTTTCATCGGGCAGTTTTATAAAATTCCAAGATACAAAAAGAACCGGGAATCCCTTATTGGAATCATGGGCTCATATTTATAAAAGCAAAACCGCCAGAAATAATCCCTGACGGTTTAAAAAGAAGGTTTACTAATATCATTTCCTGTTAAGAGCTAACTCTTTTCAGATCAATCTTCTGGTCTGGCTTTTTTCGGATCGATAACAGTTTCCATTCTGCTTACCGCCGAAGCTCCGAAATATCCCAGTGCTTTTCTTCCGTTCGGATCTGCATTAATTACATTTGACTTGATGTTGGCAATCGGTGTAGCGAACAGACCTCCATTAGAACTTTGCTCAACGATCTGCTGTAAAAAGTAAAACGCTTCATTGGTGATACTATGCAATTCAACGCCCACATGACTACCAGCCTGATATAAAGAATCATAAGTAATTGATCTTCTCAACGGTTGAATAAAAATCAAACCATCCGAAGGTGCACCCGCGCCAAAAGCTGCATCCCAGGCAATGGAAATTTTCTCCGCCTTATCCACATTCGTTTTTCCATTCAAAACTTCTTTGATCCAATAAGTGTCTCCGGTTCCCGCAAAATCACGGGCATAAAATTCAGCGATATAACCTTTCTTTTGTCCATCATCCGGGGTGAAAGGCAATGTTTCATTTGTATACACCAGAGAATCGATTTTCGGAACTCTTTTGATCTCATTTTTAGAAGTATAAACTTCCTGCTCGTGCTCAATTCTCAGCGAATATTTGCCGCCAATGTGACCCAAAGTATCTGTATTCAGTTTTCCCCAGGTATATTTCCCAGTTCCATCTTTATCTGTAAATTCGTAAACTTTACCCAGATTATCCGTTACTGTAACTTTTGCTCCTAATACCGGTTTTATCGGATTTTTATCAAAATAAGCTGTTGACCAGGTTAAAGTGATTGTTTGCGTTCCCGGCTGGTTTGTTATCCAACCGTCCACGACCAGTTGCGTCGGCCCCGTTTCTGTTTTCAAATCGATGACGTCCTCGCAGCTTGACAATCCGGCGATTGCCAGAACCAGCGCCAAAGCTTGAAAGATGTGTGCTATTGAGAATTTATATTTTTTCATGGCTGATTAAAACTTAAAATTATAGGTAACCGAAGGAATCAGACTTCCAATCACGGAATAGCGAACAGCCTCTGTTCTCAACATATTCTGAGCTCTGTCACTAACCGTCGGTTTGTCATCATTCTGCCGTGTATAAACCGAGAAGGAATTTCGACGGTTATAAACATTATAGATCGAGAAAACCCATTCGCCCTCTCCGATACCGAATAATTTTTTACGGGCTTTAAGTGTCGCCGCAAGATCGAGTCGGTGATAGGCCGGGATACGGTTGTTATTCCTTACGTTATTGTAGTTGTTGCCCAAAGATATTCCACCCCAGGAATACCCGTTCGTTGGAAAAGTAGCCGGCGTACCTGAAGTAATTGTAAAGTTTGAAGACAATGTCAATCGTTTATTTAACTCATAAATTGCCACCGAAGTGAAGTTGTGGGGCTTATCAAAACGGGCCGGGAACCAGTTATCATTGTTGATACTCATGACCTGTCTTTCCGTTTTTGACAAAGTATAACTAATCCATCCGGTTAAGCGGCCTTTATTTTTTTTCAGGTAAAATTCAGCTCCGTAAGCTCGGCCTTTCCCTGTTAATAAATCGCCTTCAACGAATTGGTTAAGCAGCAAATCTGAACCAGTCACGTAGTCAATCTGGTTATGCAGCTTTTTGTAATAAACCTCCACCGAAGCCTCGTACATATTTTCCTTGAAATTCTGGAACCAACCCGCCGCAACCTGATCAGCAAGTTCGGGTTTAATATTTGAGGAGCTAAGCGTCCATACATCCAAAGGAGAACTTGCCGCTGTATTGGACAGCAAATGCAGGTATTGGGACATCCGGTTGTAGCTTAATTTCAAAGATGCGGTTGAAGTAACCCCGATATTTACTGCAAAACGCGGTTCCCAGTTTCCGTATGTTTTAATTACGTCACCACTGCCATATTCTTTTCCCGGCATAATTGGCTGCTTTCTTACACCAGCCGTTGTATCTCCGTAAGAATACTCAATTCCAGCGCCCAAACTGCGGTAATAAGAATAACGGATACCATATTGTAAAGAAATTCTGTCCGTTAATTTCTGCTCATTCGCTATGTAAAGCGAGGATTCATCAGCGTGGCGTGAAGGTAAATCAAGGTTAAGTCCTTCCCCTTCGGAAACTGCCGTGGCTTTTCCCGGACGAGAGTCGTAGTTAATATACTGACCACCAAAAGTCAACTGGTTATTTGGTGTGATATAATAAGTAAAATCAGGTTTTACGCTTTTGCTGATAATCTTGGATTTCCATACAAAACGATCTTTCGCCTTTTCATCATTTTCATTCTGACCCAGATTGTAATCGTAGTTACTGTAATAACCAGTCAGGTTCATGAACAACTTATTCGAAAAAATGTGATTCCAGCGCGCAGTTGCCGTCGCATTTCCCCATCCAAATCCAAAATCTCCTCCTCCAAAAACGTCTTTTCCAAAATAACCGGAAGCGAAAAAGGTGTCTTTATTTCCAAGGCGGTAATTGACTTTTGCCGTAAGGTCATAAAAGTTAAACTTCGAATCTTTCAAATCTTTGTTCAAAAAAGGTTTGGCAAGAATATCAATATAAGAACGACGGCCGGCTACGATAAAAGATCCTTTTCCGGCAGCAAAGGGTTGTTCGTAAGTAAGCCTGGAAAATATAGAACCGATCCCACCGTTAATTTCGCGCTTTTTGGCATTTCCTTCCTTCATCCTTACATCCAGAATGGAAGATATACGGCCACCATACTGAGCAGGAATACCGCCTTTGATCAGCTTTACATCTTTGACAACATCAGGATTAAAAACTGAGAAAAATCCAAATAGGTGAGAGGAATTATAAACTGGTGCCTCATCAAGCAGAACCAAATTTTGAGAAATATCACCACCGCGAACGTTAAATCCGGAAGCACCTTCACCAACTGTTGTAACTCCTGGCAATAATTGAATACTTCTTATCAAATCAACTTCGCCTAAAAGTGCCGGCATTTTTTTGATGGTTTTCATTTCCACCTTATTCACTGACATTTCGATACTCCGTACATTATCGTCTTCTTTTTTTGTTGAGATCGTTACCTCTTTCAGGTTTTCACTTTCATCCGACAATTCGATATCGACGCGCTGATCCGAATTTAAATCGACCGTCTTAGAAACTTTCTGATAACCGATGTAAGAAAAAACAACATTATAAGTACCACTTGGAAGTGTAAGTGAATAAAATCCATACGGATTTGTCACAACGCCGGTTTCAACTTCTTTCACATAAACAGAAACGCCGATCAGCCCTTCTCCGTTTGCAAGATCCTTAACATACCCGCTGACTGTATGTTTATTCTGCGCGGCTGCTGGCAAACTCATTACAAACAGCAAGAGCACAATCCATTTCTTGTGTATTTTATTTTTCATGCTAAAATTTTGATAAAGAATTGAAGGCAGGCTAAGCCACTTATGACCGGTTCCATAAATTGAACTTTTCCTATCCCGATGACAACCGATTGCACCTTGACCCCCATTAATTTTTGAAAAAAAATTTAATACCTGGCTCAATTGCCGTGCAAAACAAGTGATTATCAGTTTAGAATAATACAAAAAAATGATAAACTGCGTAAAATAGAGAATGAATGGATTGATTCCCTATTTGTAACGTAAGACAGGAAGTAGTACTTTTTTATGAAATTTTTACAACAGTTCCTGAGTCAGCACATTCTGCCAGTAGTTCTTTTGTTGTTTTAAATAAGAGAGGATGAACGAAACCGGGCGCGATTTCATTTAGAGGAATGAGCGTAAACATGCGCTCATGAAGGCGGGGATGTGGTAGTGTAAGGCGTGCGCTATCGAGTACCAGATCGTTGAAATAAAGCATATCAATATCAATCACCCGGGCACCCCAGCGTTCGTAACGTATGCGTCCAAGTTCATGCTCAATATCCAGAATAATCCTGAGTACTTCCTCAGGCATTAAGGCTGTTTGAACACTTAGTATTTGATTGAGAAAAACAGGCTGATCCAGCACACCCCAGGGTGCGGTTTCATAAATGGATGAAGAAGATTGGATGGCACCAACACGTTCTTCAATTAAACCTGCGGCAGACTGCAAAATTTGCAGCCGCTCTCCAAGATTGGAGCCAAGAAGCAGAAATACGTTTTGATTTACGGAAAGGTTATGCATAGCCTATCTGGCAAAACAGTTACCGGATTTGTAATTCTTTACCTGATAAGACTAACCAAACCATTCCTGAAAATCTGAAGAATCGACGAAAAAAAGGACTCCCCGAATAAGAGAAGTCCCTTTCCAATAAATTCGCAAATTTCTTAGAACGTAAGTGTTCCTTTATCGTATGCTTTTTGGATCGTAGCTTCGATACCATTCTTGTTGATTGTACGAAGAGCAGAAGTAGCTACTTTCAACGTAACCCATTCTCCTGATGAAGGAAGGAAGAAACGTTTCTTTTGTAAATTCGGGAAGAATTTACGTTTTGTTTTATTGTTAGCGTGAGAAACATTATTTCCAACGCGTGTTCTTTTACCAGTAATTTGACAAACCTTAGCCATGACGATCAATTTTTCCAAATGAGGGTGCAAATATAGGAACTTATTATTTTAGTGCAAATAAAAATGAAAGATATTTGAAAAAGAATGTGTTAGTATGTCATTCTGAATCCCACCCCGTGCACATTATCAATGCGGATTACAGGGTCTGAGGACAGATATTTACGCAATCTTGAAATAAATACATCCAGACTTCTGCCCATAAAATAATCGTCATCTCCCCAGATCGCTTTCAGCAATTCGTCCCGCCTGATGACTTGATCCGGACGCTCGGAAAGATATTTCAGCACCTCGGCTTCGCGGAAAGTAAGGGTTTGTAAATTGCCGTTTACTGCCAAAGTAAGTTTTTGAAAATCAAAACTGTAATTGCCGATGGAATTAATTTTTGACTGCGCGGCGACTGGTTTTCCGGAATTATTTCTTCTCAAAATAACCTCGATACGCAACATCAACTCTTGTATGCTAAATGGCTTGGTTACATAATCCTCCGCTCCAAGTTCAAGTCCTTTAATTTTATCTTCCTGCAAAGATCTTGCAGTCAAAAACAAAATTGGGACCTGTTTGTCCGATTTCCTGATGTTTTCTGCCAGTGTAAAGCCATCCATTTTAGGAAGCATTACATCAAGCACGCAAATATCGAAATGTTCTTTATTGATTATATCAAGAGCTTCTGCGCCATCTTCGGCATGCACCACTTCATAATCGTATGCTTCCAGATTATCTTTGGTCGCAAAGGCAAGATTCGGGTCGTCCTCGACGTATAGTATTTTCTTTTTCAAATTATTCGTTTTTGGTTAAAGCGTGTTATGATCTATTTCTGAGGTATCGAAATTGTAAAAGTACTTCCCTTGCCTAACGTACTGTTAAGTTCAAGATGCCAGTGGTGCGAGCGCACAATTTGTTTTACATAACTCAACCCAATTCCCGAACCTTTCACATTATGCACGTCGCCATAAGGAATGCGGAAAAATTTATTAAAAATCTTTTTTTGATACTCAGGAGCTATTCCCAAACCTTTGTCCTCGACACAAATAAAGAGACAATTTTTTTTATTAAAAGTCCTTATCAAAACCTCCGGCTTGTCGGCTGAATATTTAATTGCGTTATCGATCAGGTTCGTGATCATATTTCTTAAATGAAACGGATCCGCCTCAATAAAAGGATGCGTTGCTTCGAACTTCAATTTCACTTTCCCTTCAAAAGGCAACAATAGTGATTCTATCACCTGATGAATATCAATGCTTTCTTTTTTCAGAGCCAACGCATGCCTTTCAGCTTTGGCCATAGAAAGGACCATTTCCACCTGATTCTGCAATCTTAAAATTTCTTCCTGAACAATATGAACATAACGCCTGTGTCTTTCCGGCTGCGTTGTAATGATATCGGAATTAAGAACGTCGGCGGCGATCCGGATTGTTGAAATTGGTGTTTGAAGCTCATGTGTCATATTATTGACAAAATTGCGCTGAACCTCCGACAAATGTTTTTGTCTTAAAATAATAAACAACGCATAAGCAAAAAAACAAACCGCCAGGAGTACCAGCATCGAAGACCATATCCAACCGTTCAAATTTCCGACGATATAGGCCGATTGCTGTGGAAACCGCACACCGAAGTAGTAGGGATATTTATCCGTCTTGACCCAGTTATTAATTTTTACTGTTGTTTTATCATTTGTTTTCGTACTCAAAGACATTCCGTAACGCATCCTGTCGGTCGTACAATCGTAAATCCCGATTTCAAAATCAGTGATCAGATTATGTTTTTGAAAACTGTCTTTGATAAAATGTTCCAGCAGATCGGGTTGCGTAGTCGCGTTCGTATTCACCAGAAAATATTCGGGTGATAATTGTTCTACCGGATTTGAAGTCTGCATCACGCCATTGACGGTCGCGAGCTCCTGCGCAACATCCTGCAAAGCGACATGCGCATTCTGATTAAATTGCCGGTGACGTAGGTCCAGGGCCTGTTTTACCCAATAAATCTGGGTAATCACCACGCCAATAATCAGAAGCGCAGAAAATAAAGTAAGCCAGCGAATGGAACGTCTCGGCATTGATAAAATGATTTCTAAATAAAGTTAATACTTATAAAAGCATATGCCAGCCAAGATTGCCTACATATCTCTTTTCACATGATAATCAAAAAGCGTTTCCATCGGAGATTTTAAAATTTTTCCAGGCGTCAGCCCTTTTTTCTCTAAAACTGATTTCAGAATATCCTGATAATAAAACGCTATCGAACCGGTAAAATGAATCGGATAATTTTCTGCATCCTTATGTTTCAGAATATATTTCTCTATAAAAAGAGTAAACGCATCGCTGACCAGTTTATAGATAAACGGATGATGAATATTTTTTGAGATGAAATGTGAAAAAGTCGCAAAATAACGATTTGGAAAAGGTTGTCTGTACACTTTTTCCAAAACCGCCAGGCGGTTCGTTCCCGGATAACTTTCTTCGAACTGTTTATGTAAATCTTCCGGTAGTTCATTTTGGAGAAAATGAACTAACAGCGTTTTCCCAAGATAGGAACCGCTGCCTTCATCACCCAGCCAGAAGCCCAATGATCCGATAGAATGAACCATCTTATTTCCATCGTAAAAAGTATTGTTTGCCCCGGTCCCTAAAATACATGCGATTCCAGGCTCATTCTGGCACAATCCTCTTGCTGCTGCCAGCATATCAGAGGCCACTTCAATAATTTCGGCAGATGGAATTATTTCCGCCAATGCGTCATAGATTGGTCGGCTTGTCGCTTTATCTGCACATCCTGCTCCATAAAAAAATACCTGGTCAATCGTATTATAAATATATGGAATGACTTCTTTTTCTATTATTTCCAACACCTCATCCTTAGTCTGATAAAATGGATTTAAGCCACTGGAATGAAGACGAACAGGTGATTTTCCGGAAGTCGCTACCAGCCAATCCGTTTTTGTGGAACCGCTGTCGGCGATTAAATAGGTACTTTGTTTCAAACTCTGATAATTAAAAAGGTTCTGTTAATTTACCGATTACTTTAAACCGCTCAAAAACACGTTCCGTATGCGGTGCGTCACCCAATTCTTTGGTCAGATCCTGGCCTGCCCAATGTTCATAATGATGGCCGTTTCGCCAAAGCCGGGAACTGGTTACGTCATAGATAATACCCTGATAAGCACACCATATCTCTTCGCGATCCTGTCCGTTTCTTAATGCAAGCTGGGATTTTGTATACTCTTTCATTCACTTCGTTTTACCGCTGCTGTGGATACGTTCAATAATTATGCCCGGAATTTAAGGCGACATTTGAGAATATTTTGATAATAAGACTAAAAAATCTGAACTTGGCGTTTAATTAAGAAAATCATCCGTGAAAAATAAAATGGAAAGAAAGTATACTTTGCTTTGGAGTATTGTGCTGGCACTCACATTGGTGACAGCAAGCTGTAAGAAAGATTCGAAAAAACCCGTTTCCGAGCGTATAGCAAAAACCTGGACGGCGGAAACTGTAAAACATGGAACTGTTGTGGTTTACACGCGTGGAGGTGCTTCAAATACCGAGGCAAGATATTCCGATTTTCGTTTAGCATTATCGTCAACAGGAACCGTTGCTTATACGGAATTTGATAAAAACACATTTAACGGAACATGGGCCCTGGAAGGTGAAACTACACTTGTTCTTTCCGGCTTAAATCCACAACCAAGCGGAAGTAACGGAACTATTAAATTTACAATCAACTCGCTGGAAGATAACAAAGTAGTATTAACACGGCTGGATGGCAGTTTAAAAACCGGAAATACAATTAACCAATATACATTATCAAACCCATAAGTTGCTGCGCGGTTTGAAAGCCGCCGTGAACTTTTAGGACTGAAATTTTATTCAAATAGACGAAGCCATTTCCGCGGGAGATGGCTTCGTCTATTTTAGCTAACTTTGCAACATGGCAGAATCAAGAACAGAAATCAGCAACTTAGGCGAATTCGGTCTTATTAAAAGACTTAACGAAGGACTTAAAAATAATTTACCTGAAAGTATCAAAGGCATCGGCGACGACTCGGCCGTTATAGATCTTGGAACAGAATTCGGATTATTATCAACCGATATTCTTTTGGAGGGCGTTCACTTTGACCTTTCATTTTTTCCTTTAAAACATTTAGGATACAAAGCAATTGCAATAAATGTGTCGGATATCGCAGCCATGAACGGCGTTCCGCGCCAGGTAACGGTCGGTATAGCTTTGAGCAACCGTTTCTCCGTAGAAGCTGTTGAAGAATTATATGAAGGCATGAAAGCTGCCTGTAAAGATTTCAATGTGGATCTTGTCGGCGGCGATACTTCTTCTTCATTATCTGGGTTATTTATTTCCGTAAGTGTTTTCGGACGTGTAGCGAAAGACAGAATTACTTACCGGAATACGGCCAAAGCGAGCGATCTTTTATGCGTTTCCGGCGATTTGGGTGGTGCTTATATTGGTTTGCAATTATTGGTTAGAGAAAAACAGGTTTTCCTTGCCGACCCGAATATGCAGCCGCAGCTTGACGGAAAAGAATATGTAATTCAAAGACAACTTCGCCCGGAAGCGCGCATGGACGTAGTTTACGAGCTTGCAGCCGCAAATTGTATCCCAACTTCTATGATCGACGTTTCTGACGGTCTGGCTTCTGATCTATTACATTTATGTTCACAATCCGGCGTTGGTGCGCTGGTTTTTGAAGATAAGCTTCCAATAGACGAGCAGACTTATATGGGCGCTGTGGAGCTTAATATCGGGCCGATAACAGCCGCTTTGAATGGCGGAGAAGATTATGAACTGCTTTTCACAATTCCGCAAAGTGATTATGACAAAATCAAAAACAATCCAAAAATCAGCGTGATAGGATATATGACTGATAAAAAGGATGAGGTTTTACTTCATACAAAAGGAGATAACAGAGTGCCGATTACAGCACAAGGCTGGAATTAGTTTACTGAAATGTAAATAAGTCAGAATAAACCACAGGCTTTGTTAAATGCAACCGGTCCGACGGCTTTTTTCCGCCGTCGGACCGGCAAAAAACGTCTATAACAACGGCTGGATAAAATTATTTTCCCCATTCCATAACAACTTTCTTAAATAAGTCTTGTAACGAAAGCGTCCGTTGCCCCGCTTTTCCATCACCCACAGGATTATCTCCAATTTGTACGATAGGCATCACCCACTTTGTTGAACTTGTTGTGAATGCTTCGTCAGCCGTTTCCAATTCAGAATATAATAGCGGGCGAACTTCTATCTTAAAATGTGCCTTCGCTAATTCCAAAACTACTTTTCTGGTAATCCCCCTTAAAATATTGGTATCAGAAGTAATTAGTGTATCGCCTTTGAAAATAAAAAAATTGCTCCTCGTCAATTCACTTATTTCGCCATCTTTATGAAAGAGCAGATCAGACGCACCTTGCTTTTTCATTTCGTCTGCCATCAGAACCATATGCACATAATTGGTTGTTTTAATTTCCGGCAAATCACGCACATATTGGTAAGGCAAAACCTTAATCCCTTTCAATAATCCAGCCGGATTATCTTGCGGCAATGCTTCTGTGCGGATCAGAAAATTAGGCTTCACCACATTTACGCTATCTGGCGCATAACCTCCTGTTAACACAAAACGAAAAGCAACTTCTGCTTCTCCGGATAATGCATGAAGATCTGCAAGAATTTCAGCTGTTTCCTCCTGATTTAAAGGAAGTGGAAGTTTTAATAACCTGGCAGAATTCTCAAATCGCTGCCAATAGTCATCCCAGCGAAAAGGAATTCCATTATAGGTTCTGAAATAATCGAACATGCCATAGCCACGCAAAAGGCCCAGGTCATTTGATTTAAAAAGTGTCGTATCTAGTGGAGAAATTTCTCCGTTGAAATAAAGATGAAAAGGCATTTTAAATTTATTTTAGCCACGAATACACGAATTTTCACGAATAATTTATTTGCAGCTTCGTGATTATTCGTGTCTTTCGTCGCAGAAAGACAGATTAACGATTATCAAATATGACAATAATATCTTTTCAAATAATCTGCTTTCCCAATTATTTAAGGTCTAGCAGTCGAATACAGAAACCATTCATCCTACTTACCTTTGAGTTTCTCAACAGGATTTAGCTACTTTGCGTACTTCTCCGAGGAGATAATTCAATAGTAGAAACAATTCGTTTTCAAGAGAATTGATAAGCGTAGTAATCAGCCACGAATGACAACAACAGAAAATCTGCTGCAAACCCTGCAAACTGAAATAGAACAAACCTCTTACGGATCATCTCCCGCAGAACTATACGAACCAATACGTTATATTATGGCTTTGGGCGGCAAGCGTTTTCGCCCGCTTTTAACTTTACTGGCCGCATCAATTTACACAGATGATCTTAAAAATGCCTTAAAACCAGCCATAGCCGTCGAGGTGTTTCATAATTTCACCTTGATGCATGATGACATCATGGACAAAGCGCCATTGCGCCGCGGAAAGCCAACGGTACACGAAAAATGGAATGCTAACACTGCAATTCTTTCTGGCGACGTAATGCTGATCAGGGCATATGATCTTTTGATTGATATTAAAAAGGAAGATTTAAGAAATGTTTTGATTCGTTTTAACAAAACAGCATCCGAAGTTTGTGAAGGTCAGCAGCTGGACATGAATTTTGAAACCCGCCGAAACGTTACCGAAGAAGAATACATTGACATGATACGCCTTAAAACTTCTGTTCTGCTGGGTTTTGCTCTGGAACTTGGCGGCATCATAGGCGGAGCGGATACGAACGCGACACAGCTTCTCTATGAAGCCGGAGAAAGTATGGGAATCGGTTTTCAGCTAAAAGACGATTTACTGGATGTTTACGGAGATCCGGCAAAATTTGGAAAACAGGTGGGCGGCGATATCATTGCCAATAAAAAAACATTTTTACTTATTGAAGCATTATCCAAAGCGGAAGGAAATATAGCAGCAGAATTGAATCAATGGCTTTCTGCTGAAACGTTCGATAAGGAAGAAAAAGTAAACGCAGTTCGAGGTATTTATGATACCTTGGGTATCCGAGCATTAACGGAAGAAAAAATCAACAGCTATTTTTCCAAAGGAATTGATTGTCTGGAAAGATTACCAGTTCCTTTTGAACGCAAAAAACTATTACTCGAATTTGTTCATCAGCTGGTTGAGCGCGAGCAATAAAGTTGGAAAAGTAAATAGTAATGCAGCTTTCACATTTAATTTACCGAAACGAATACTATGTCTATCACCCTCATATTAATCATAATAACTTCCGGAATAAGTTATTATGCGTTCAGCAACACCCTTTTAATGGACAAGCTGATCATGAACCCATACCGGGTTACGAAAAGAAATGAATATTACCGGTTTATCACATCCGGATTTATTCATGCCGATTTCGGTCACTTGATCTTTAATATGCTCAGTTTGTGGTTTGTCGGAGAAGGAATCGAGCGACTTTTTGCCATGCTTTTTGGGCCTAGCGGAGCAGCATATTATTTGTTTTTGTATATAGTCGGCATTATCGTGTCAGACATTCCGACTTTTCTGAAGCATAAAAATAATTCGAACTACAATTCTTTGGGAGCTTCTGGAGGAGTATCTTCTGTATTATTTGCAGCGTTTTTGTACGCACCGCTGATGCAGGTTTGCCTATATTTCTTTATCTGTATGCCCGGTTTTATTTTCGGGATATTGTTCCTGGGCTACTCGATCTATGAAGGACGCCGTGGCAGAAGTTATGTCAACCACAGCGCCCACATTTATGGTGCCGTTTTTGGATTAGTATTTATGGCCGTCGTTTATCCAGCCGCAGTTCCAGGCTTTTTTCAACAAATCGCAACCTGGCGATTATTTTAATTCTGCCAGAACGGTAACACTACCTACCGTTTTGTCTTGAAGGTTTACTTTGATTTCTGCATCAAGCGGAACGTAAATATCAACGCGGGAGCCAAATTTGATAAAGCCCATTTCAGTGCTTTGTTCAACTTTGTCTCCCTCTTTTACGTACCAACGGATACGGCGAGCGGCCGCTCCGGCGATCTGGCGGAATAAAATATCAACTCCTGAAGCAGTACGCGTCACTACCGTTGTACGCTCATTTTCCGTACTTGATTTAGGATGCCATGCCACAAGGTAGAGACCTGGGTGATATTTGAAATATTGAATTACACCACTGACAGGATTCCAGTTAACGTGTACGTTAATTGGCGACATAAAAATACTGATCTGCCGTCTTGGACCTTTGAAATATTCTGTCTCGACAACCTCTTCAATTACCACAACTTTTCCATCACAGGGCGCTATGATCTGCGTTTCACTTTTATTTACAACACGTGAAGGAACGCGGAAGAATTGCACGATAAGGAAGAAAATAAATATACTGGCAATTAAGGTTATTCTAGGAATCCAGTAACCATCAGGCAACAACATGTGTATGCCTAAATTTATCAGAATCAATATAATGGCGGCGATCGCCATGATGGTGTAACCTTCTTTATGAAGTTTCATGAAAGGGGAATTTCGTTCGCTTTTAGTCTTTGAAAATACAAATATCGTATAAATCTTGATTTTACGCTCATCAAAAAGCCTTGCCGATCTAATTTAGAAAGGCAAGGCTTATGATTTTTAACTCAAAATTTTATCATTCGTAAATTCGAATGAAGGTATTATTCTATAACTACGCAGTCGCCGTTTTTGACTTCCTGCTCAACTTTTTTGTATTTAACGTCACGTAAAACACGTCCGTCACGATACTGCACAGATACCTTCTGGTTGCGGTCAGCGATTTTATCCACTTTAATCGGCTGAGCCTTTGTAGTAGATTCCATTTGACGTGCATATTCGTTTGGTCCATCCAAATCCGCATCGAAATCTTCGTCACGATTTGTGTGAAGTTCTGGCGCAGGGGCAGGGCGTCTTACGGTTTGCTGAACAACCGGAGCCGGCGCAGCATCTTCCTGTGGAATATCCGCTTTCATCAGAAAGGAAACCATATCAAAGTTAACTTTGCTCAGGAAGCGTTTGAAAAGCTCCACAGATTCAAATTTATAGATCAACAAAGGATCTTTCTGTTCGAATACTGCATTCTGAACGGATTGTTTCAAATCATCCATTTCACGAAGGTGCTCTTTCCATTCCTGATCGATCAGAGAAAGCACAATCGCTTTTTCCATTTCGTGTGTAATCTCGTGACCGTTGTTCGCCAGCGCCTTTTTAAGATTTACTACGATACCAGTCTGACGAATTCCGTCACTGAAAGGAATCATAATTTCAGTGATTGTTGCGCCGCGTTCTGAATGAATTGATTGCAAAATTGGCAGTGCTTTCTCTGAAATCTTGTGGTTTTTATCCTGATAATGTTTCTCAGCCGCTTCGTAAAGACGCTGTGTTTTTTCCTGAGGTTTCAGGGAAACATTATCATTTTCACTAAATGGAAGCTCTATTCCTAACGTTGTGATTGTGGCAAGATCAAGCTCTGAGTAGGTTCCTGCATTGGCAACAACTTCTTCACAAACATCATAAAGCGTGTTGGCAATATCCACAGCAAGACGATCTCCAAACAAGGCATTGCGACGACGTGTATAAATAGCATCACGTTGGTAGTTCATTACGTCATCATATTCAAGAAGACGTTTACGCATACCAAAATTATTTTCTTCCACTTTTTTCTGAGCGCGTTCGATTGATTTTGTAATCATGCTGCTCTGGATGACTTCACCTTCTTCCAAGCCCATTTTATCCATAACCTTCGCCATACGGTCCGAACCGAAAAGACGCATCAGGTTATCTTCCAAAGAAACAAAGAACTGAGAAGAACCCGTATCCCCCTGACGACCTGCACGACCACGAAGCTGTCTGTCAACACGACGACTCTCGTGACGTTCCGTACCGACAATCGCCAAACCACCTGCCGCTTTAGCTTCCGGGGTCAGCTTAATATCCGTACCACGGCCAGCCATGTTCGTCGCGATCGTTACAGTACCTGGTTTACCAGCTTCCGCCACAACTTCCGCTTCTTTCTGATGTTGCTTCGCGTTCAACACCTGGTGTGGTATCTTACGCAGCGTTAACATACGGCTGATGATTTCAGAGTTTTCAACCGAAGTTGTACCTACTAATACAGGACGGCCAGCTTCAACCAATTCCACGATTTCATCCGTTACTGCATTATATTTTTCACGAACCGAACGGTATACCTTATCTTCCTGATCTTTACGAACCGCAGGAACGTTAGTAGGAATCGATACAACGTCCAGTTTATAGATTTCCCAGAATTCACCCGCTTCAGTTTCGGCAGTACCCGTCATACCGGCAAGCTTGTGGTACATACGGAAATAATTCTGAAGCGTTACGGTAGCGTAAGTTTGTGTCGCATCTTCAACACGCACATTTTCCTTCGCTTCAATCGCCTGGTGAAGACCGTCTGAATAACGGCGACCATCCATGATACGACCTGTCTGCTCATCAACGATCTTAACTTTTCCATCCATAAGAACGTATTCCACATCTTTTTCAAAAAGTGTGTACGCCTTTAAAAGCTGGTTAACAGTGTGGATACGTGCTGTTTTAACCGAATAATCGCGGATCAGCGCTTCTTTCTGCATTACACGCTCCTGCTCGCTCAACGACTGATCTTTTTCGATCATGTCAAGATCAACTGCGATATCAGGAAGAATGAAGAAGTTTGTTTGTTCAGACTCACCTGTAAGGAAATCAATCCCTTTTTCGGTAAGTTCTATACTATTATGTCTTTCGTCAATCGTGAAATAAAGCGGTGCATCAGCCTGCGGCATCAACTTCTGGTTTTCTGCAAGATAAATCGATTCAGATTCCTGCATCAACTGCTTAATTCCGGACTCACTTAAATATTTAATCAAAGGTTTGTATTTCGGCATACCACGGTGTGCGCGGAAAAGTGCCAGGGAACCTTCCTTTTTGTCACCCGCAGCAATTTTTTTCTTTGCTTCATTCAGCAAATCCATCGCCAGTTTTTTCTGTGCTTCAACAATTTTTGAAACACGAGGCTTCAGTTCAAGATATTCCTGTTCGTCCCCGCGTGGTACAGGACCACTGATAATCAGAGGCGTACGAGCATCATCAATCAAAACTGAATCGACCTCATCCACCATTGCAAAATGATGTTTACGCTGAACCAATTCTTCCGTCGTACGTGACATATTGTCACGCAGATAATCGAAACCAAATTCGTTGTTTGTTCCGTACGTAAGGTTCGCTTTGTATGCGTCGCGACGCGCCTGTGTGTTTGGCTGGTGACGGTCAATGCAATCAACGCTCATTCCGTGGAATTCAAAAAGAGGTGCATTCCACTCGGCATCACGTTTTGCCAGATAGTCATTCACCGTTACTATGTGAACACCTAAACCTGCAAGGGCATTAAGAAACGCCGGCAAAGTGGCCACAAGCGTCTTTCCTTCCCCTGTTGCCATCTCGGAAATTTTTCCCTGGTGAAGTACCAAACCACCAATAAGCTGCACATCGTAGTGCTGCATATTCCATTTAATTGGCTGACCGATTACATCCCAAGTACTATTCCAAACGGCTTTATCACCGTTAATAGTAACATTTTTCTTTTTGGTCGCTACTTCACGGTCAAAGTAAGAAGCAGTAACTTCAATACTTTCATTCTCTTTGAAACGACGTGCAGTATCCTTAACAATTGCAAAAGCTTTTGGAAGGATATCCAATAATATTACTTCAAGTTCTTTATTCCGATCAAGCTCCAAGGCATCAATTTTCTTGAAGATCGCCTCTTTGCTATCGACATTTGGCTCATCATTTGCCTGCGTGCGAAGTACTTCGATTTGGTCATCGATAGATTTCAAACCTGCGGCTATATGTGCTTTCAGACCTTCTGACTGCGCTCTTAGTTCATCGTTGGACAAAGAAACCAGTTTGGCGTACTCCGCGTTGACCAAAGCGACGTAAGGAGTCAATTCCTTCAAATCGCGCTCGGATTTCGTGCCGAATAGCTTCGAAAATATTTTAAACATGATGGTATATGTATTGTGAATCGTTCATTTTTCTTAAAAAATATCACGCCCGAATGCGTCAAAATGCCAGATTGTCAGCTATTCAGATTATTTTTCAAGTACAAATGTAATTTATTGCGCATAGTATTTAACAACAAATTCAATAATCCTAAGGGGATTTTAATCTGACTTATAAGATTAGCTACTGCTAACTTGACTATTCAGGCTGTCCTGTACTTCTAACTTTACCCCCAATTAGCCCTGTCCGTGAATAGGTCAGTTTCTATTATTACTTATATAAAACGGAAAAAATCATTGTTTCTGCTTATAACAAAGGCTATTCCATAAAATAAACGGGATTCACAATTGTGCATGATTCTTGTATTACTCTTCATCAAAAACAACCACTTTTCACTTCCTGAAACCATTCATATAGATTTGTGACAACTACTATGTATCACCTAGTACCTTTGAATCAACAATAACAAAAAAAACGAACATAGCCATGAACAACAATAGATTATTCCGCGACGTAAATAATAAAGTAATAGGTGGTGTAGCTGCCGGTATAGCTAATTATTTGCAAATTGACGTAGTCATTATCAGAGTACTTTTAGTGATGGGATTCTTCATCCCGGTTCACTTCCCGGTTTTCATATTCTACATTGTTATGTGGATTGCGATGCCAAAAGGAGTGAAAACAACAAACCACATTGAAAGCTCTGCGATGCATTAACGCCTTCATCAATAAACTGTATTCAGGACCGCCGGGATAAAACTATTCCGGCGGTTTTTTGTTTTAGTTATAATTATTAATTTTACGATAGTATGCCTGCATACTATTTTTAGTTCAGGGCATATCGGGCTCTAAAAATTCAGTCATTGGCTTAAAACCATATAATTTTATGAATGCATACATTGTTGCCGGTTATCGTACTGCGGTAGGAAAGGCATCTCGTGGTGGTTTTCGTTTCACGCGTCCTGATAATTTAGGTGCTGACGTGATTAAATATATCCTTGAAAAAATCCCTCAGTTAGACCCGACACGTGTGGATGACGTAATTGTCGGAAATGCTGTTCCTGAAGCGGAGCAGGGTATGCAAATGGGACGATATGTTGCTTTATTAGCCCTGCCAAAAAATGTTTCCGGTATCACAATCAATCGGTATTGTGGTTCTGGCGTGGAAGCCATCGCGATGGCATCGGCCAAAATCCATGCCGGAATGGCGGATTGTATCATAGCGGGCGGAACGGAATCTATGTCACTGGTACCAACTATGGGATGGAAAACCGCTTTGAATTATGAAATAGCCCAGAATCATCCGGACTACTATCTTAGTATGGGATTGACGGCTGAACAAGTTTCAAAAGACTTTAATATCAGCCGCGAAAGACAGGATGAATTTTCATTTTTCTCACATCAGAAAGCCTTGCGGGCGCAGAAAGAAGGATGGTTTGACAGCGGAATTGTTCCAATAACGGTGCAGGAAACTTATTTCGATCCGGTTTCAGGTAAGAAAAAAATAAAGGAAACGGTTGTCGATAAAGACGAAGGGCCACGAGCGGATACCACGCTGGAAGCATTAAATGCATTAAAACCGGTATTTGCAGCGGGCGGATCGGTTACAGCAGGAAATTCTTCGCAAACTTCTGACGGCGCTGCGTTTGTTCTTGTAATGTCTGAAAAACTTGTGAATGAACTCGGTTTAAAACCAATTGCAAGGATGGTTTCTTATGCAACGGCTGGTGTGGACCCAAGAATTATGGGAATCGGGCCTGTTGCGGCGGTGCCAAAAGCATTAAAGCAAGCTGGATTAAAATTAGCTGATATTCAACAAATTGAGCTAAACGAAGCTTTTGCGGCACAATCTCTTGCTGTGATCCAGGAACTTGGTATAGATCCCGAAATTGTTAATCCAAACGGAGGCGCGATTGCTTTGGGTCATGCGCTGGGTTCAACCGGAGCCAGACTGTCCGTGCAGCTTTTTAACGAAATGGAACGCAGAAATCAAAAATATGGTATGGTTACGGCCTGTGTCGGTGGCGGACAGGGTGTTGCAGGAATTTTTGAACGCCTGAATTAAAAACCTTAAACAAAGTATAAACTTAATTTTCAGTGGTCTCCCCGGAAGATGTGCTTGTCTTCCGGGGAGATTCTTTATTTTTGCCCATCAACTATATGCCGCTATTTCATGGATGTGTCCATTATTATTATAAATTACCGAACACCGCAGCTAATTATCAATTGTTTACAATCTATATATGAATATACATCCGGTGTTAAATTTGAGGTAATTGTTGTTGATAATGATCCTGAAAATGGCGGAGGAAATCTGGTTCGCCAGGCATATCCCGAAGTCAAATGGATTGATATGACGTACAATTCAGGATTCGGACGGGCGAACAACGAAGGTATGAAGGCAGCCGCCGGACGTTATTTTCTGATATTAAATGCCGACACCCTCGTAACCGATAATGTGATCGGACGTTGTCTGAAACGAATGGACGAACGAACCGATATCGCAGCAGCGGGCGCTCTTCAACAGTATGCTGATGGTACAGCCATGCCGTTTTATAAAAGTTTCAATGAATTTCGTAAAACATTTTTCATACTTCCGCCTAGCGGACTTGTGGACCGTATCCTGAATAAACTATATCCTGAACCAAAATATAACGACCCGGATCAGTATGATTGGCTGGTTGGTGCTTTTGTTTTTGTGAGAAAAGAATCCGTTGAACGTGCGGGCGGATTCGACGAGGATTTTTTCATGTATGGAGAAGATGTCGAATGGTCTGCGCGCCTGGGCAAGCAGGGAAAACTGTGTTATTTCCAGGACTGTGCTTTTATACATCTTGAAAATGATAATCCTTTCCGCCGTTCAAATATCTCATGGATTAACCGTTTCAGCGCTCAGATGCAGGTTTCGAATATGCTCTGGGTTCGCAAACAATATGGTGTCGCAGCATATCTTTTTATGATCTTACATTACATCATAATGATCCCTGTAATTTTCGTGTGGAAAATGCTGTTTAACATCAAGAAGGACGGCAACCCATTTTCCCAGCTTAAAACACAGTTTATTTTTACAAAGAAAACAGGCGTTTTGTTAAACTATTTCTGGTCAACACTTTTTGGCAAAAAACAGTTATTTAAAATAAAACCGTCTGAGAATATAGATTTAATTAGCCAATCATGAACGTTAGTAGTACCCGTCGTAAAATCTTGTTTTTCACGCCATATGCTACGCGCACGGGCTCTGAAATGCTTATTTATTACATGCTCAAATACCTGGACAGAAGTAAATTTGAGGCGGGTCTGGTTGCTTTTGCCCATGGAGAATTACTGAATGATTTACCACCTGATATTCCTGTTTTTTTTGCACCGGGTAAATTTTCAATTAAAGATAAAATCGCATTTCACCTCGGATTCCATCCAACACATCGAGCAATAAAAAAAATTTCGCAGGCATTTAAAGCCGATCTGTGGTATGTCAACACAGTGATGCTCACTGATGTGGTTAAAATGGCGAAGGAATTACAGATTCCGGTTATTTCGCATATTCATGAATTGTCTGCAATGTTTTCCCAGGTTAGCAGTACAGATTTCGAGACGGTGATTAATGATTCTAGCATGCTTATCGGCTGTTCTGACACTGTTTGTAAATGTTTGACGGAATCTGGGAGTAAGAAAGTGAAGAGACTTTATCCGTTTGTCGATCTGCATGAAATCAAGCCTGATCCTGAAAAAGTAAAGCAGATCCGTAAAGAATGGGGCGTTGGACCGGATGATTTTGTATGGATAATGTCGGGCACGACCTCTGACCGAAAAGGTTTTGATCTGCTGCCGGATATCGCCCTTCAAATTCCTGCAAATGCAAAAATTCATCTTGTCTGGGTTGGAAACCTGAGTGATGACGGACTGGTTTATTGGACCAGAAAAAGATGTGAACAAATTACCAATGTCAAAATCCACCTTATTGGCGCAAAAAAGGAAGATTATGCTTCCTATCTCGATGCCGCTGATGGATTTATATTGACTTCAAGACAAGAACCTTTCGGGATGGTCTTGGTGGAAGCTGCCTGGCTTGGAAAGCCAATTGTTTCGTTCGCCAGCGGTGGTCCAACCGAATTTATCACGCCGGAACTGGGCTCCCTAATCCCAAATCTGGACATTGCTTTATTTGTCCAGAGCATGCTCGATTGGAACAAAAAACTTTCCACTTTCGATAAAGAAAAATCACGCAAAAAAGCATTGGAATTTAATGTTGAAAATGGCGTAGCTGAATGGCAGAGAATTATTGACGAGTTCTGATCACTGCTATTTTCCTACCCGGTCAATATTAAAAACATCGCTATTATTGCTCATTTAAGCGGATTAGTCGACAGATTAATTTCTCATTAGTATGCTTGCATAATAATAGGAAAGGAAATATATTTGCTTTAAGTTAGGTAGTATGCAAGCATACCATTTAATTCCTGAACTGTTAACCAACTCAAATAATCATATCGTATGGCTGTTGCAGAAGATAAAAAAACGTCGATCAAAGGAGGAGAATTTCTGATTAAAGAAACTCTGGCATCACAGATTTTTATTCCTGAAGAATTTAATGAAGAACAGCAAATGATCGCTGATACCTGCCGCGACTTTCTGCGTACAGAAATCTGGCCGCGTCTGGACGAGATCGATCAGGCGAAAAGTCCCGAGTTGATGTCGTCGTTGATGGATAAAGCGGGTGAACTTGGATTGATGGGAACAGTAGTTCCCGAGGAATATGGCGGGTTTGGGATGAATTTCAATACGTCTATGCTTGTTGCCGAAGCCACAGGAGCAGGAAATTCCTTTTCCGTTGCGCTTTCTGCCCATACAGGAATCGGCACTCTGCCAATTGTTTACTACGGAAACGAATCACAAAAAAAGCAATACTTACCTAAACTGGCTTCAGGCGAGTGGAAAGCGGCATATTGTCTTACCGAACCCGATTCAGGATCGGACGCAAATTCGGGAAAGACAAAAGCCAGACTGAGCGAAGATGGTAAACATTATATCATTAACGGCCAGAAAATGTGGATTACTAACGGAGGTTTTGCAGATCTTCTGATTGTTTTTGCCAAAGTAGTTGAACCAAGTGGCGAAACAGATAAAAATCTGACCGCTTTCATTATAGAGAAAACGTTCGGAGGCATTACGATGAATGAGCCGGAACACAAGATGGGGATCAAAGGATCTGATACGCGTCAGATTTTCTTTAATGATTGTGCAGTTCCTGTCGAAAATATGCTTTCAGAGCGAGGAAACGGATTTAAAATCGCAGTCAACATCCTCAATATAGGTAGAATAAAACTGGCCGCAGCAGCACTTGGTGGTTCAAAACAAGTAGCAAAACAGGTTATTAATTATGCAAACGAGCGCAAGCAATTTGGTATTTCTATTGCTAATTTCGGAGCAATAAAACATAAGCTGGCGGAAATGGCGGTTCGTATGTTCACGACCGAATCTGCAGCATATCGTGTCGGACAAAATATTGACGATCTGATTGTTGCTCTGAAAGAAAAAGGGTTGAGCGACGCCGATGCCAAATTGAAAGCACTGGAAGAATTAGCCATCGAGTGCGCGATAATGAAAGTCCATGGTTCAGAAGTTCTTGATTATGTGGTTGATGAAGGCGTTCAGGTATATGGTGGTATGGGTTATTCTGCCGATGCGCCAATGGACAGAGCTTACCGCGACAGCCGCATCAACCGGATTTTTGAAGGCACCAATGAGATCAACCGTTTGCTTGTCGTAGATATGCTTTTGAAGCGTGCGATGAAAGGCCAGCTTGATTTGATGGGACCAGCTATGGCGGTTGGAAAAGAAATTATGTCTATTCCTGACTTCGGATTTGATGAAGACGAAACTCTTTTTGCTGCTGAAAAGAAAGTCATTAAAAATCTAAAGAAGGCGGTTTTAATGGTTGCAGGCGCAGCGGTGCAGAAATTTATGACCAAGCTTTCGGAAGAACAGGAGATCATAATAAACCTGGCGGATATGGTCATTGAGACCTACGCTGCAGAATCTGTATTACTTCGTGTTGAGAAAAGAATCGATTTACTCGGAGATAACGTAAATATATTACAGAAGGATATCGCACTGGTTTATTTGCACGAAGCAGTCGAACGCGTAAATAATGCAGGGAAATCTGCCATTACCAGTTTTGCCGAAAGTGACGAATTACGCGTGATGCTGATGGGATTAAAGAGATTTACGAAAATTGAACCGCTTAATCTTAAAGAAGCACGACGCCGCATTGCAGATGCGCTTATCGCTAAAAATGACTATACTTTTTAAGAAATAATAGAGAAAACCAGCCCATTAAACTGAATATTATTAACCTAGCTAATGACTTATTTTGAACTTGACAGACGAACAGTCTGAACATCCAAGAACCAATACGAATAATTTGAAAGGCCGGCACTGCATCAGTTCCGGCCTTTTTGTTGGAATTTACAGTCAAAGCCTGTGTCTGTTATTTAACAAGTGTTAACGAAGTAGTTTAACTCGATTTTTTTCATGAACTTTCAGTCCCTTTGCCGGGTTTATTTTGATAATGCATGTCACCCTAAACACTGAATCCTTTGCATTCTTTAATTGAGACTGAAAAACCACCTTTCATGACAGTTCATTCCGTTGATTTACGTACTACGGGTCAGTTCCCTACATTGCTTCTCGATTATCTGGACCAGAAACCTTCACTTAAAGAGTTTTATGGAACATTTCCAACAGTGGAAAATGCAGAGGAAGTAATCAGGCAACGGGCGGATTTCAGTCAGGCAAAACGGCAGACTTTGGTTAAAGTTTTGGAGGAGCAATATGAGGGGCAGCCATATATGCCAGACTTTTCTATTTTTCTTGATGAAAAAACATTCACAGTTACCACAGGTCACCAGCTGAATATTTTTACAGGCCCGCTTTATGTAATTTATAAAATCGTTACTATAATAAAGCTTGCGCGGAAGTTGAAGGAAACATATCCGGAATATAATTTTGTCCCGGTTTACTGGATGGCTTCCGAAGACCATGATTTTGCAGAAATTGCCTCATTTAATCTTTTTGGAAAAACGCACCGGTGGGAAGGGGATCACAAAGGAGCCGTTGGAAAGCTCAATCCGAAGGAGCTTCACAGTATTTTAAAACTTCTTCCAGACAGACCATTACTTTTTGCAAAAGCATATCTTGAAAGTGAAACGTTATCTGATGCCGTGCGATGTTATATGCATGAATTGTTCGGAAAAGAAGGTCTGATTTGTTTGGATGCAGACAACGCTGATCTGAAACGACATTTTCTCCCAGTCATAAAAGAAGAACTTACAACGTCCAAATCTGCGGAAATTGTTACCAATACTACTTCAAAACTTTCTTCGCTAGGTTATCACACACCGCTTCACGCTCGCGAAATCAATTTATTTTATCTGGCTGATAACCTGCGTGAACGTATTATCAAGGAAGACAATCTCTATAAGGTCATCAATACCGATCTGATTTTTACAGAGGAAGAAATTATCACACTCACCGAAGAACACCCTGAATATTTCAGCCCTAATGTTGTACTTCGTCCTTTGTATGAAGAGATTATTTTACCAAATCTTGCCTATATCGGAGGACCGTCGGAAGTGCCTTACTGGATGCAGTTAAAGGGAGTTTTTGATCATTATGAAGTAACCTTTCCGATGTTAATTCCGAGGAATTTTGCCATGTATATCACCGATCAGCAACGCCAGCGCGTTAATAAATTGAAAGTAAGATATGAAGATTTATTTCTTGATGAGGTAACCTTACGTAAGAAATTCGTCGAAACACATTCCACAAACATCTTGGATCTAAATGCGGAGAAGGAATCGCTTTATGCCCTTTTTGAGACAATACTAAACAAGGCGACAACTATTGACAGATCGATGGAAGGAGCTGTAAAAGCCGAGGAGACACGTATCCGTCACTCATTTGAAAACCTGGAAAAGCGTCTTAGAAAAGCGGAAGAAAGAAATCATGAAAGTGAAATTGATCAGCTTCTTGCTTTGAAATATAAGTTATTCCCAGGCAAATCTTCTCAGGAACGTTACGACAACTTCCTGAATTTTTACCTGAACGATCCGGAATTTATTTCCAAACTGATGGACGCATTTGATCCGCTCGATTTCCGTTACAACGTTCTTATTGAAGAGCAAAACGTATAATCCGAGCCTTAGTTTTTAAGTTTCACATCTCCAAAATTAGAGAAAACGGTAATTTTTGCGCCGGATCCCGTGCCAATTTTACCCTGATATTGTCTGGATTGATTAGGTGATTTGCTTTCTCCGGACGGTTGTTTTGAGAAATTTACGTTTGTTGGAAAACTGAAATCCCCATTCGTCACGGTGACATTAAAACTGTTCGATTCTGCCGGGAGTGTTACCGAAGAAAATTCGGCATGAATATTTAGGTTTTCCTCGGATGAAGGGAGTTCTTCCATCCTGAAATTGTTAGTATAATTCAATCGGATTTTCCCCGTGCCCCGCAATTTCCCAATAATGGCTTTTGAATAATTAATGTTGGTAGTCAGATCGTTGACATCGCCAATCGAAAGTTCTCCGCTTTTAATATTCAGCATCAAAGTTCTTACCTTATCTACTTTCAGATCTGAATTTTCACATTCCAGATTTCCACCTTCCATTTTTCCAATTTTTACCTGGCCAAACTGCGAGTTGATCACATTTTGTGCATTTCCCAAAACATTTGCATTGAAATTTCCATGCCGGGAATTGATGGTAAGCGGTGCCTCGAAAGATGGAATATTGGTATCGCCAAACTGATTTTTGACTACAAGCTCATTTTCCTTCGGCATATAGATCGTATAGTCGATCTGAATGAAATTTTTCTCGCCGGCTTTCCACTTCATATTACTCCATCCACTTCTAGCAAAATTATTTTTATCAATCGTTGTCCGGAGACTGATAAGATTTTTCAATCGACTTTCACCAATTCGTATGGAACTTAAATATTCAGAAACCTGAGATTCACTGGGTGCCGTTGCTGTGATAATTACTTCAACTTTTATTTCATTTTTCCCCCACAAATTGACCTTAACTTCTCCATATTGATTATCTACCATTAATTGATCTCGCTCGGTCACTTCATAAACTTTTACTACGTGCCTTCGTTTTTCGATAAGCATGAAAGGCTCCGGGTCCTTTGAAAGACCAAGTGAGGGCCATAATAGTGTAAAACTAAACAGTAGGTGAATTATCTTTTTCATGGCTTTGGGTTGCCTTATTGATACGTTGTAAAATAGTTAACTGTCGATTGAGCAAATCCACCTGATATTGCAGATTTTCAATCATAGCACGAATCAATGCCTCCTGATTAGGAGCATTGCCCAAATCTGATTTAAGATTTTGATAACTCACCTCAAGACTTTTGAGATCAGCAGAGAAATCCTTGTAGAGTTCCGGATTGTTACTGGCAAGCTTTAAAATTTCACTTCGTTTTTCATCAATCATTGTGTTGTATTGATTGAATTCCCGGGCATAAGCCGGCACTTTAAGCGCTACTCCGGGATCACGGGTAACACCATATTCATTATTGAGGTAGAAGAGGTAACCAACACCCAGGGCAAGTAAAACGCCGGCTGCGATCCGCCAGTCAAAATAATGATTAGTCAAACGCTTTACTTTTTTTTGCGGTTCTGCGGGTGCCGAAGGAATACTGCTTTCGATTCGGTCCCACAAAGAATCCTGAGGTAAGAAAGCGTCAAATCCATCCCTATTATCCCGCACAAACCTCTCTAGACGATCTTTTTTATCAGAAGACTTTTTCATTGATCATTAACATATAAAGTGTAAAGTTTTGATTCAAATGATACTGTTGTTTAGTTTGATGTACTATCTCTGTTTACTCCTCATTTATAGTTAGCGTTGCGCGCCGTCCCATTAAACCTTCCCCAGCAACTCTGTCAATTTACGTTTTCCCCGCATATACTGCGTTCTTGATGTCGTTTCACTGATTCCCAAAACTTCTCCGATTTCTTCGTGATCATACCCTTCAAATAGATACAAACTTACAACGACACGATATCCATCCGGCAACCTTAAAACCGCATTCCGGATACGTTCCACTTCCAGGGTAGTATCATTTTCATACCAGCCAAAACTCGTTTCAATTTCTTCACTTTCCTCTAACGTTTCCTGAAATTCATCAATTTCAACCCATTTAACCTTTCTGCCTCTCAGATGATTGATCGATTTATTCACGACGATCTGCTTGAACCATGCACCAAAGGTCGATTGCTGCCGAAATTGATGAAGATTGGTAAAAGCATCTACAAAAGCCTCCTGCAAGACATCCTCCGCTTCCCCCACATGGTTTATGATCCGCATGCAAATGTTGAACATAGCTTTAGAGTAACATTTGTATAACTCATACTGCGCTTTGCGCTCTCCGAGTTTACAACGCTCTACCAGTTCGACATGCTGGTCGGTGTACAATTTCGTTTTCAAGCAGAAGGTTTAGATTTGAACGTTCTGAATTAAAGAGGCAAAAGAGAACGCAGATGTTGCATCAATTTACAAAATATTTTGGTGGCAGTCGGCGATCGGCTGTCAGCAATCGGCTTACAACCACTAAAATCCCGTTTTTAGCAACAGTTTGAAAGCCGACTGCCTAAAGCCGACTGCCTTTTGAACAAAGCGAATCCCTCATTTGTTATTGAAACAAGCTCTTATGTTTTGACTATTGCTCAAAAATGGCCTATTTTGTTACTTATAATCTACTGAAACTGTAAATGAAGACGTTTAATATACCCGATTTTTACCGGAGCCGAATTATCACACCGATCAAGGAATTCCGTCGTAAAAACGATAAACTGAAACGTGATTATACGCCCACAGTACTTGATTTTGGGCCGGTCCAGTTTCTGATTGCACGCCATTTTGGATTTTGCTACGGCGTAGAAAATGCAATTGATATAGCATACAAGGCAATTTCAGAAAACCCTGACAAAAGAATTTTCCTGCTGAGTGAAATGATTCATAATCCGGATGTGAACCGTGACCTGACCGATCGTGGTGTCCAATTCATTATGGATACCAAAGGGAAACAGCTGATTCCCTGGGAAGAACTTACGCCGGCTGATATTGTTATTGTTCCTGCTTTTGGTACTACCGTTGAAAATCAGCAAAAATTGAATGAACTCGGGATCAATTCGTATGTGTATGATACCACCTGTCCATTCGTAGAGAAAGTATGGAATCGCGCAGCGCAGATTGGTGAGAAAGATTATTCGATTATCGTGCATGGAAAACCGTTTCACGAAGAAACGCGCGCCACTTTTTCTCATAGCAAAGAAAATGCACCGACGATTGTCGTTGAAGATATGGCGCAAACCATTCGGCTGGCTTCTTACATTACCGGAGAATTGCCAAAAGAACAATTTTTCGAAGATTTTAAAGGTCAGTTTTCGGAAGGATTTAATCCGGAAAAAGATTTGCAGCGAATTGGCGTTGTAAACCAAACAACCATGCTTGCATCTGACACACAAGGTATTGCAGATTATTTAAAAAATGTAATGACAAAATATTACAAACTGCGGCCGGAAGAAGTAGAAACCCGTTTTGCAAATACCCGGGATACGCTTTGTTATGCAACCAACGATAATCAGGATGCGACCTATGCTTTGCTGACACATCCGGCAGATCTGGTAATTGTTGCAGGAGGTTACAACAGTTCAAATACCTCTCACTTAGTAGAGCTTTGTGAGGCAAAACTTCCAACTTATTTCATAGAATCGGTTAACAAAATTCTGGATAAACAACTGATCAGACACTTCAATCTCCATACGAAAGAAGAAGTAGTCTCTGAAAATTACCTTCCGGAAAAATCTCCGGTAAGAATAATGCTGACTTGTGGCGCTTCTTGCCCTGATGCTGTTGTTGAAGGTATCCTGATGCGTCTTTTATCCTATTTTGAAGGTGCGAAACCAATCGAAGAAGTAATGCAGGCCTTCTAAACTCTTGAAAACAAGGATATCGTTCACACAATCCCGTACGGATCGAAAGCATATTTCATAGGAGTAAATTAGGCGTACGGTTTTTTGTCATAAAACATCATAGTAATTTCTTCTACCTCAAAAGATCCGATTATTTTATCAGAAAGTGTCATACAAAACTCTCCGGATTGGATCGATTCGTTGGATAAATCATTTTGGACTAACCCGTAGATAATTGGAAAAGGATCGCACGGCCAGAAAATTTCGTCCTCATAAACCTCGTTTCTGTTAATAGCGATCATTCCAAGCTCGAAACGGGCAATAATGGAGGTCAGCCCAATAGTATTTTTCGAAAGCCAGTATAAAAAATCTGGTCCGATTTCTTCAATAAACGATGAATGATTACTTGCCTGGAAATAGCGGGCAGTCGTGGTTTCCATTTGCCCGGTGGCTTTTAAAAATCGGGAAGTAAAAAAACAATACCGTTCCAGGTGGTTTTGGCGCCACCATAACGCAATCGCGCGAACAAGTTGTAGATTTGGCGATTTTGCAACGGAATGAAAATAGTTTTCGTCCGTGCATTCGGGCAAATGGCTGTCTTTTACAAGACCCAGTATTTTCTTTTGAAGATCAGCAAGTGGCAATTGATTTTTCATAGAACAAAACTTTTAGTTTTTCAAGTTCATTGACAATAGCTTCTTGGCCGACGCGGTCAACAAACTCATCAAGCAATTCATAGGTGATCGCTTCCAGGTTTTCAGGCTGATAATGTTGTATCACATGTTGTGTCAAATGGAGTGTTGTATCATTCGTAAGCCCGGCATGAATATCAGTCATAAATCCACTGTCCATAAATCCGCTGGCCAGATGAAATTCTTTTATGTGATTGCAATTGAGCTCTTTAAGAAATGCTTCTATATGAAATCCGTGATTATAAGCGTCACATTCCAGGTTGTAAATATCCAGTATGAGACCACATCCCGTCCTTTCACAAATTCGGTTCAGAAAATCTGCGTGGGAATAATCGCTAAAATATTCGGGAATAAGACTGACCACGTTTTCCAGTAAAAATGGAATTTTATAACGATCCTGAATGACATTCACGCGGTCGCAAATCATATTCAGCGTTTCCCTGTTCCGGGGCAACGTTACCATTGTCCCAAGATTTACGCCGTCTACAAACATATAAGCCAAATGTTCGCTATGCCATTTTAGATTTAAGCTTTCAAAAAGCTCGTCCAGAAGTTTCAGGTAATTTTTAGAAACGCCATCATAAGAGCCAATTGATAAACCGACCCCGTGAACCAGAAAGTCAACTTTGTTATCAACTTTTCTCAGCTCTTCAAGTTTTTCAGGATTGATACTGACCACTCCCTTATAAGAAGTGGCCAGTGAATCGGGGCTGAATTCGAGGTAATCTACAACCGGAAGAAGTTTTTCCAGAAAATCTGGCCGACCGCCTTCGTAAGTAGTTCCTATCATGACAGATTTCATCCGATTTTTTGATTAAACTCGATTGAGTTTAGAATTTTGAAATCTACAACGGATTCCAGTTTTAGTGCTCTGTTGAATCGTTCACGATCAATCAGGATCTCATCAATACTGATAAAGAGATCCCGGCCTCCCAATCCACAGGCGACACACCCGCTTTCTTTGTAAATTCTTTCCAAAATTTCGTTGATCTGGTCTTTCGTCACTGTAGGACGAACCTTAACAGCCAGAGTCGTTTTACTGGCGGTCAGTTTGCTGTTAATTACTTGGTCTGCCATAATAGTAAGAGTTTAATAGATGAAAAGATAATGTAGAAGCTTAGTCGTCAGTCGATGTTATTTTGGTAACATGATTCGTGAAATATTTTTCCCGTTGAATCGAAACATTGCTGTAATACTTAAACAACCTACATTTTGTTGTCAAAAACACGTGGTTTTACGTATATTTCCAATCTGTATACGCCAAGTACTATGCCATTCTTTCAAAAAAAAATTTCTGATAATGATCTGATTGAAGGGATTTTATCCAATAATGGTCAGCGCCGTTTTTGTGAAAATCGTCTTTATGAAAAATATTCTTATTTGATCCGTGGAGGCGAGTGGAAACACAAGCTTTCTCACGACGAATGCTCTATGGTTTATTCCGATACAATCCTGACGATTATAGAAAATATCCAAAACGGAAGCTTTAAAGGACATTCTTCGCTGAAAACGTATTTAAATCAGATATTTTCTAATAAATGTGTTGACCTCCTTCGTAAAAATGCGACTAATCGTCAGCAGGTACATCACGGCGAAACCCTGGATGATTATATCAACCTACTCCCCGATGAGTCACGGGGGATTGTGCAAAAGCTTATCGATCAGTATGATGTTGACTTGTTGTACACCCGGCTGCGTGAACTTGGAGAGAAGTGCCAGCAGATGATCAAGGCATGGGGTGAGGGTTATATGGATCAGGAAATTGCTGTTGAGATGGGTTATCAATCAGCCGCCGTGGTTAAAACAAGCCGTTTAAGATGTCTTGAAAAGTTACGGGATTTGTATAAGGGAGCTAAAAAAGAGTAGTGGCGAAAAAACAAGATCATGGAGGAGCGCATAGACGATTATTTTAAGAAGCAGCTTGGGGAGCCGGAGAAAAGACAGTTTGAAGAAGATTTGAAATCGAATCCTGAACTGGCGGAATCGGTTGCATTTTATTTAGTAACACACAATTTGGCAAAAGAGGATCTGCGAGAAAAAGAGCTGAACGAAAGGCATTTGGAATGGCAGGAGTTGGGTTCTGGTAAAACAAAGACAATTACAAGGCAATTGGTTTATTACGCTTCTGCCGCGGTCATTTTGATCGCTTTGGGACTTGGCTGGTATTTCCTGAGATCAGGAACTGACGACAGAGAATTGCTGGCAGGCACCTATGTGGAGAACAACTTTTCCACATTAAGTGTGCAGATGGATGGCAATGCCGATAGTTTGCAACGGGCCATTAATGCTTATAATAATGGTGACTATACTGGTGCTGAAAAACAGATTAATACGATCCTGACAAAAGACGCTCAAAATGCCGAAGCCCAAAAACTTGCGGGGATTGTTTCCCTCAAACTCAAAAAATACGACGAAGCAATTACTTACTTTCACCAGCTTGGAGAGCAGAAAAACCTGTTCTCAAATCCGGGGAAATTTTATGAAGCGATTGCTCACATACAACGGGGTTTGCCGTTAGATAAGAAAGCGGCAGACAGCTTGTTGCGAGAGGTAATTGATGGTAACTTGGATGGAAAGGAGGAGGCTGAAAAGTGGGTGAAATGACAAATTCATACTTAAACCTAACCACAGACCCAGATCATGAGTACAAAACCTTTGAGAGCTGCTGTTCCGAAAAGTCTCTTGTCGTATCTCAATAGTTTTGAGAGTGATAGAAATACTTATGTTCCCGATCCTACGGATGACCGACGGATCATCGTTGCTAATCAGAAAATATTTAATGCCTCTGGCGAATTTTTAAAAAAAAGGCCATTGAAGGTTGGAGACAAAATTAAAGTGGTACCTGAGGATCGTTCCTGTAAAAGAAGCGAGGAGGAGAGAGAGCGTGATGGGGAAGAATTTACAATTATTGGTGTCAGTATATGGCGGCCGGGGCTTGTGCTGGTTCAGGGAAGAAATCTTCATACTGTTGAGAAAGATCATGACTGGGAGGCAGCTTCCAGAAAAATCAATTTTAGACACGTCGCAACTAATTGTGTTACAACGACATCTCCTGATGGATCACAGGCACACGATCCAACAAGAACCAGCGATGGTTCATCAAGGAAGAAAAGTGGATTATTGGGAAATGATGTGGACATTGTCATGGATTCTAGTATTCCTTTGACGGAATACTGGCTTGGAAAAGCAGCAGAGCATAACTCCGAACATAGAGATGCGCCAATTGTTGCAATTCTTGATACAGGAATAGATTTTCAGTTCGACTGGACAATGTGCGCTTTTCCGGAACCTGCCTGTCCGCTATGGTTTAATGACAAGGATACCACTAAAAATGAAGACGGTACAGGACCATTTCAAAAAGATCTGATAGGGTGGAATTTTGTTGGCACCGGAAGTATGCTGGGTTCCACGCAACACAATAATCCATTTGACGATGATGAAAATCATAAACATGGAACAAGGATAGCTGCAATATTAGCCCATCAATGCAGACAAAATAAAAGGGCACAATTATCGGATTCTGCGTTAGACAAAAATGTTCGTCTGATGATTCTGAAAACGCACGATTATCGTGGCGTTGGCTTGTTGTTCGATATTTTTTGTGCCTTTGATTACATCCTCAGCAGAAAAGATGTAAATATTATCAATGCGAGTTGGGGATTTTACGGCGAAAAAATTGGGGAATTTAACCGGTATATGGACAAATTTGAAGATGAAGGAATCTGGTTCATTAATGCGGCAGGAAATAATAATGATTTTGACGACAATTACAGAGTTCATAAATTATCAATAAACGGTGACACAGAGCGCTATCCAGCGTGTTACAGCAACAGTTCCAATAAGGTTTTAACTGTTACAACAGCTTCAAATCTATACAGTTATGATTCATGCAAGTGTGCACCATACTATGAAATCAAACAATCAGAAAACTATTCAAAAGATTTTGTTGATATCGCGGTAGCCGCAGGACGCGATGGATCTTTCCCGGAACCTTTAAACCGGACAAGTCATGTCATTAGAGGAACATCATATGCTACTGCCTACGTTATTGGGAAGCTGGTCCGATCTGGATTAATGGAAAGTAAAACCGAGTTTCTCAATCCTGCTAACCCATTTATTTTGTGGGATAATGACTTGAAACCGTATGTAAAAAATGGGCTTTTCCTGGCTTCGGATGTAGATGTGGAAAAAGAAGATTTTTAGTCATGTAGCAATTTTTTGCTTAGTAAACTTGCTATGGCTTTCTCCAAAGCAAGTAGGTGCTCAATGCCCTGATTTTTACAAAATTTGGCTTAACGTCAGTCAACCGCTTGACCCAAATATTGATGACAACGGTTTGGCAGCACAGGACAAACTTTTGGCTGGCTGGCATAACCAGTGGAAATCTTGTGGCGCAAAACCGGATTCTGTTTTTGGTCTGCTGTTACAGCGGCGGGGAGTTATCAATTCCTGGACAAATCGTAAAAAGGAGGCTTTGAGTTTTTATGAAATGGCAAATGCTGTGTTTTCCAAACCTCATGGTGACACGCGGGTAAGCTCGAAGCCCAAAATCAAATTTTTGATCGGTGAATGTTATCTGTATGGCAATGATTATGTAAAAGCAGAATCTATTTTTGAAGATATTGTCAGAACAAAAACAGATAAGGTTCACCGTAACTTTCAGGTTAAAAGTTACCTGAAACTTGCCTATATAAGCAATTCTTCCGGTGATTATGAAAAAGCGTTGTCGGCTTTGGAGAACGGCATTTTACTGGCAAATGAGTTGCAGGACTCTTTTTCAGCGCTCGAATTATCGATCGAAAAAGTTTATTCGTATCAAAAGTTAAGGAGATACGGTGAGTCTAATGCAATTGCATATGAGGCGGTCGGGTTGGCTAAAAGCCTGAACAGAAGCAACGAGTTGATCAGCACCTATGAATATCTCGCAACAAATTATAGTTCGGTTAACAGGTTAGATTCAGCACTTCATTTCTACAATAAAATAATTCGGATTTGCAAGCAGCAAAAACAAAAAGTCCCGGTATACTTATATACGAACATGGGAGTGATGTATTTTTCTGCAAACCAATATGATAAGGCGATCGAATATTACAACAAATCGTTGCCGTTGCAGGTTGATCCGTATCATAAGGCGCTCGTAAATTATGATATCGCGATGTCGATGTCGCAAAAAAAGGAGTGGGCCAAAGCTCTGAACTATTTTGATCGGGCGTTTCAGTTACTGAATCTTACATCGTCCGGCCATTTATCCAATAATCCTCCTGCTTCTTTAATGAAAATTGCAGCAAGAAAGCAATATCTGCTTTCTATGGTGATGGATAAGGGAAATACTTTGCTGCGCTATGCGAAAGATAAAAACTACTCCAAGGCAGAACTGAAATATGCTCTCAAAACGTATATGCTTGCAGATACCATGATTGACTATATGCGATGGGAGCATACGGGAAAGGTATCGAAACTTTTCTGGAGAGACATTACCAAAGAAATGTATGAAAATGCTATTGAAACGTGTTATCTGTTAAACGATCCTGCTAACGCGTTCCACTTTTTTGAAAAGAGCCGGACTGTCTTGCTGAACGATCAGCTGAATGAGCTTGGTGCAAACCAGCAGTTGGGTGAAATTGATGCTGAAAAAGAGAAACTGATCAAACAAAAACTGAGTAATCTTCAAAATAAACTTGGTGAAACCAAGCCGGATTCAAAGGACTTTGCCAAGATCCGAAATGAATTGGTTGAGGCGCAGGATGAACAGGCGGCGTTTATTAAGAGATTGGAAAAAGACAATCCGCAGTATTTTGCCTATAAATATAATAATCGCGTACCGACATTACGGGAAGTCAGAGCGAATGTAATTCCTGACAATCAGACTTTTATCTCATATTTCGTAGGAGATAGCGCGGTTTATGGGTTAAGTATTAATTCCAAAACCTGTGACTTGAAGAAAATAAATCTTAAAGAATATTCTCGATATACACAGGAATTTCAAATGTTGCTGGGAAGCAGGCAAGAGCAAAACAAGCAGTTTGAAAAATATCTGGCTGTTTCGAACAAGCTATATGGACTATTGTTGAAACCTTTTGCTGTTCAGTCGAACCGGGTTATCATCTCTCCCGACGGTAATTTTTTGCCATTCGAAAGTTTAAGTTTTTCGCCTTCCAAACCTGAGTTTCTGGTTCGGAAATATGCTTTCAGTTATACGTATTCGGCGGGATTTCTGGCCAAAACGTCACGGCATAAAAGCATATTACCTACAACAAAGACATTTTTAGGTATGGCTCCGGTCAAGTTCTCGCCGAAACTTAATCAGGCGTCATTGCCCGGTTCAGAAATTTCTCTGGAGACGATCAGTCAACATTTTTATTTCCCGAAAAGGCTTACAGAGGGAAATGCTTCCCGAAGGGCATTTTTGACCGAATTATCCGATTATAAAATTATTCAGCTCCTGACCCACGCCAGCGCCGACAGTTCGGACAAGGAACCGACCTTGTACTTCGCTGACACGACTATAAAACTCTCAGAATTACCAGCGTCCGGCTTGTCCAAAACACAATTAATGGTTTTGTCGGCCTGTCGTACCGGCGTTGGAAAAGACCAAAAAGGAGAAGGTGTTTTTAGTCTCGCACGAGGTTTTGCCGGTATCGGTATTCCATCAACGCTGACGACATTATGGAGTGTTGAAAATAAGGCTATCTACGAGCTTACAGAATTGTTCTACAAGCAGTTTGATAAAGGAGTTCCGTTGGACATAGCGTTGCAGCAAGCGCAAATTGAGTGGCTTAATACAGCTTCGAAAGGTGATCAATTACCTTATTCGTGGGCGGGAATGGTACTGGTTGGTAATACGGAGCCTGTTGAAACGGGGTTTGCCGGGGGTGGAATATATGTTTTCTGTATTATGGTAGTTGCTGTTATGTTAATATTATTTCTTCGCCGACGATTGATATTGAAGGAAAAAAATGTAAAAGTTGAAGTTCTTAGTTAGCGGCCTGCGTTATTTCCTGGCCTCCTGCGTCGCGTCTGTCAAATTATCCGTCACGATATTTTCCGTTTCCCGAACATTTGCAAAAGCATAATTCATCTTATCCCGATCGAATTCCTTTTCATTATTAGCCAGCCAGATCGTTGCCACACCATTTCCAATAATATTGGTGATTGCACGTGCTTCTGACATAAACCGGTCAACTCCAAGCAATAAAGCCAGACCTTCCAGCGGAATCACTTTTATTGCTGTCAATGTGGAGGCGAGCACAACAAATCCGCTCCCTGTAACTCCGGCAGCGCCTTTTGAGGTCACCATAAGAATACCGATTACGGAAAGTATCTGTCCAGCTGTCAAATGAACATTAAAAACCTGCGCTAAAAAGATTGTCGCCATGGAAAGATATATCGTCGTCCCGTCCAGATTGAAAGAATAACCCGCAGGAATAACTAAGCCAACAACTGGTTTTGAACAACCCATACGTTCCAGTTTTTCCATAACGGATGGCAGAGCGGCCTCCGAGGAAGAGGTGCCTAAAACAATCAGTAATTCCTCGCGAATGTATTTCAGGTAACCCCACATGCTGATTTTGTAAGTTCTAAGAATTAGTCCCAGAACACCGAAAATGAAAATAGCCATCGTGAGATACACGGTTCCCATCAGTTTGGCCAGTGGCAATAAAGTATGAATACCATATTTTCCAATCGTAAAGGCCATTCCGCCAAAAGCACCGATCGGAGCGAAGATCATGACTATATGCAAAGCTTTAAAAACATATTTCGATGCGAAACTCAGCCATTTTACGATAACTTCCTTGCCAGAATATTTGCTTAAAACAGTGCCCAAGACCAGCGAAACGACAAGAACCTGCAAAGTAATATTATCCAGAAAAAATTGGAGCCAGCTGAAGTCGTGCACTTTGGCAGCATATACTGAAATATCGCCCTTTTGAAGATTTGTAGTCACCACTCCGTCACCCGGCCGAAGAACATTGGCCACAATGACACCGACAATTAGCGCCATAGTTGTCACCACCTCAAAATACAAAAGTGCTTTTGCACCAACTTTACCTACTTTTTTCAAATCACCCATGCCAATAATTCCCAGCGTAATGGTCAGGAAAATGATTGGATTGATAAATAATTTGACAACTGAAATAAATCCTTTGCCCAGAACATCCATTTTGATTGCCGTTTCGGAATCATAATGTCCGAGCAAAGCACCGGCAGTAATGGCAGTAAGAACCCAGAAGGTAAGGTTGGTAAATAGCTTCTTCAATTTGTGAGTGGTTAAGGAATAAAGGGTTACAGGACTGGGAAATTTCCCCGCGTCGATTTTAAAAGGTTTATGGATGGTAGTCAAGTTACGATATAAAAGCACTTTTTACTTAGCTCAGAGCGCAGAAAACTATTTTTTTATTATTGTTTATACTTGGTCTAAATAAAACACTATATTTGTGAGCATAGATTAGTGACGAAATAGTTTTCAGGAATATTTAATTTTCTCAGGGCATTTTATTTAAGGTACTTATGCAGGATTCCTCTCACGATTATTCGTCATTGCGGATTTTAAGTCAGTCAAAAAACGGCTATATCGGGCAGTGCAGCTGCTGTGATCATTACAATTTTGTATTCGGGAACGTGCTGTTTATTTTTTCGGAAGATGGCCTGAACGGATTTCATTCAGTTCTTTATGATGAACATCAATTTCACACGATGGATACTGTGTTACCACATGGCCGGAATCATATTTTGCCATCACCGATCCCGAATTTTATGCTTTCATTCAATGATGACGAAGTTGAAGAGATAAAAGGACTTTTTCAGGAAACGTTACTGGCCCTGGAAATTGACCAAATATTTTCACGCAAAAAATAACAACCACAATAATGAGCATAACCAGTTTAGTCAGAGTTTTTTACACACTGCTTTTTAGCTTTTTTCTAATAATTAGTTCTGTACCGAGTATCGCTGCAAAATCTCAGCGCATCGTTTCAGTCAGTGGAACATTGAGTGAAATTTTAGTTGGATTAGGTCTGGAATCGCAAATTGTAGGTGTGGATGTAACCAGTACTTATCCGGCCTCGCTGGAAAAACTGCCGAAAGTTGGACACAACAGAAATATTTCAGCAGAAGGAATTTTAGCATTAAATCCGGATGTGATCGTAACGAGTGATCAAAGCATGATGTCTGCCAATGTGCTTAAACAGCTTAATAGCACTGGAAAAAAGGTTGTTACCTTCAAGCAGGAATATTCGGAAGAAGGCACGATAAACCTTATCCGTGAAGTTGGGGCGTATTTCAACGCAAAACTTCAGGCCGAAAAAATGATTAAATCATTAAAAGCGGATATGGCGAAATTACCCAAGACAGCTGCGCCTAAAAAATTGCTTTTTATATACGCAAGAGGAACCGGAACCTTAATGGTTTCCGGAAAAAATACATCGCTCGACAAAATGTTCACGCTAATTGGACATAAAAATGCGGTAACAGATTTTACAGATTTTAAACCCTTAACATCGGAATCGCTTTTAGCAGCTAATCCTGACGTTTTAGTACTGTTTTCCAGTGGCTTGGAAAGTGTTGATGGAATTGAGGGATTATTAAAAGTTCCTGGCGTTGCTTATACCAATGCCGGAAAAAACAAAAAAATTGTATCCATGGATGGTCAATACCTTACCGGTTTCGGTCCACGTTTGGGTAAAGCAGCAGCAGAATTAGCTCAAAAAGTCAAATAATGGTCGAAGAAGAAACGATAACAAAAGCGGAGCGCAAGGCGCAGAAAATAGCCGATCAGAATTTTAAACAGCCACTTTCTCCGGGCTGGGTTATTCTGATACTGGGTATTGCACTGCTTGCTTGTGTTTTATTTTCGGTTGGCACAGGCGCATTGCCTATCTCGTTTGCCGAAATAACAGGAATCGTTGCACATAAAACCGGCCTGTCAGATACACCGATCCTGGAAGAACAGAAAGAAATTGTTTTTTGGGTTATCCGTTTGCCGAGAGTTTGTCTGGGAATATTGGTTGGTGCTGGTTTGGGTATTGCCGGAGCTGCCTTGCAAGGTTTATTCCGGAATCCTATTGCCGATGCAACGCTGATCGGAGTTACTTCAGGAGCCTCGCTTTTTGCCGTCATTGTCATTATGGTTAACATAAAATTTTTCGGTATTATAAACGAATATGCAGGAGCTTATACACTTTCTTTTGCGGCATTTTTTGGTGCGGCTTTGACTACAATGATCGTTTACCAGCTTTCTAAAATGACGGGAGACGGAGGCGTAACGACTATGCTTTTGTGTGGAATTGCAATTAACGCTTTTGTCGGTGCGCTTACAGGTTTAATGACGTACATGGCAACAGATGAACAATTGAGAACGATAACTTTTTGGACATTAGGGAGTTTGGGGGGAGCAAACTGGACAACCGTAATTTCAGTCGCGCCATTTGTCGGGATTAGTATTTTATTCATGCCCTATTTAGCCAAATCGTTGAATTTATTAGTATTGGGCGAAAGTCAGGCGGCGCATTTAGGTGTAAACATGAAGGTTTTGAAAAGATCAATCATTGTTTTGGCTACGATGGCCGTTGGGTCTTCTGTTGCAGTTGCAGGGACAATTGGTTTTGTAGGACTCGTTGTGCCGCATATTATTCGCAGCATTTTCGGACCCGATAACCGATACCTTCTTGTTGGTTCTGCTTTCGGAGGTGCGATTGTGCTGACACTTGCAGATACTATTTCAAGGACAATTGTTGCTCCGGCTGAACTCCCGATTGGTATTCTGACGGCGCTTTTGGGCACCCCATTTTTCCTTTATCTTCTTTGGAGTCAAAAACGTAACCGTGTATGATGGAGGTAGAAAATGTGCATTTTGCAGTAAAGAATAAATCCCTTTTGCAGGAAATAAATTTTAAAGCACAGACAGGAGAGTTTTGGGCGATTGTCGGTGCAAATGGTGCCGGAAAGTCGACTTTGATGAAACTTTTATCGAAGGAGTTGATACCGACTTCCGGAAAGATTTGCTTTCATGAAAAGGATTTAAAGAAATACAGTTTAAAAGAATTAGCTCAGAAAAGAGCGGTTCTTGCACAGCAAAATGTGATTACGCTTTCATTTACTGTTCATGAAATCGTTCTGATGGGCCGCTATCCTTTCTACGATTCCAAACCTTCCCTGCGTGATTTATCGATCGTTGATCATTGTCTGCAAAAGGTTGGCATTATACATTTTAAGGACAGATTATATCCGACACTTTCAGGAGGTGAGCAGCAAAGAGTTCAATTGGCCAGAACTTTGGCCCAGATCTGGGAAGTTCGGGAAGGATTTATTTTGCTGGATGAGCCGACTTCCGGAATGGATTTGCTTCACCAGTATGAGACTTTTCAGCTTGCGAGAGAAATGACGAAGAAAGGCTACGGCGTTATTGCCGTAGTTCATGATCTCAATTTCGCGCTGCAATATGCAGACCGGGTTTTGATGTTAAAAAAAGGCCAAGTTTTCGCATCAGGAAAGCCCAGCGAAGTTTTGACAGGTGAGAATATCAAGGAAGCTTTTGGTGTTTCTGTCCGAATAATCCAACCTGATGATACGCCTTTTCCGGTAATCATCCCGGAAGCAAGTCCGGTTGCTGTGATCTGAAAAAAGTTTTAAAAATATTAAATAAACATCTCCGTATCAAATTACCATTCACTATGAAAACAGTATTAGAATCTAACCGTGCTGCGCTGAAAGAAAGCTGGGCAGAATTTAAAACCCAGAATCCAAAGACGCGTATTCGTGACGCAGCCAGAGAATTAGATACAACAGAGGCCGATTTGCTGGCAACAGGTCTTGGTGAAAATATAACTTTACTTGAAGGAGATTTTCGCGAATTACTAAAAGATGTGCCGTCTTTGGGTTATGTGATGGCACTCACGCGTAACGACCATGTCGTACATGAGCGCAAAGGTGTTTATGAAAATGTTTCTTTCAACAATCATGTCGGACTGGTTTTAGGACCAGATATCGACCTTCGATTATTTTTGGGTGACTGGAAATTCGGTTTTGCCGTGCATGAAGGAGACCGTTTCAGTTTGCAGTTTTTTAATAGTTTCGGCGATGCAACTCATAAAATTTATTTGACGGAGCAAAGCAACAAGGAAGCATATGATGCTTTGGTTGAAAAATACCGTGCGGCTGATCAGGATAACATGGCTTTAACGGCAGCGAAACCGGAGAAGAAAGCGGAAGAACCAGCCGGCGATATTGACTCGGCAGCGTTCCAGGCCGAATGGCTGACTTTGAAAGATACACATGAATTTTTCGGGTTGTTACGAAAATATAAATTGTCCAGAAAAGAAGCTCTTCGTCACGCACCGGAAGGATATGCTTATCAGATCAAGCCTGAGAGCATGAAGGCGGTTTTTGATGCAGCCTCTGAAACGGAACTACCTATCATGGTTTTCGTTTCAAATCCAAACTGTATCCAGATCCATACAGGACCGATCAAAAAAATATTTGTTATGGGACCTTGGTTGAATATTATGGACCCGGCTTTCAACCTGCATTTACGGGAAGATGCCATCGACGAAGCGTGGGTTGTCAGAAAACCAACTGAGGATGGAATCGTTACCGGAATCGAACTGATTGATAAAGAAGGCGTTATGTTTAATCAATTTTTTGGAAAACGTAAGCCAGGCTCGCCGGAACTTGCTGCATGGCAAGAATTGGTTGAAAATGCTGTCATCAGGAAATAAGCGTTTAAACAATATTTAAGACAATATATAATTTCGCCATAGTGATTCAAATGGGCTGTCTCGTTTCGGGACAGTCCTTTTTTATGGCTTTTTTATCATTTCCGGGATGGTTTCTTATCGGTTGGACGGCGGAAAAAGCCGTCGGACGGGCAAGAAAGATTCTACGACTGAGAAGTTACCCATAAAGCCGAAAAAATACAGGCAACAAACCAAACCCTACTCAACCTTTAACTTCCCTCCACCCGAATAACTCCTAAACTCCCCTTGATACATTGCATCCGCCGCTGCCGGACCAGCCGTAAATGTTCCTTTTGAAACAACTCTGACCTGATAATAAAATGACTTTTCCCTTTTATCAGCCGTTGTAAAAAAATGAATCCGATCGTCCCGGATATCGAAATAAGTTGGTATTGCTGCATTTTTAATCCAAGGCATATCACGAGGATCAGTGATCCGGGGATTTTCAATTTCAAAACCGGCAGGTAATAAATCAGTAACAACAACATTTTCGACTGGCAATCCATTGGTACTTGAAAGCGATAATTTCACAATGACCAAATCATTTTGATGTAATGTCGTAACCGGTTTCCCGTCACGGTTCAAATAGTACCTGCGTATACTTAATCCCTGATCTTCCCGGGTAAATGCACCTGTAGAAGACATTCCCTCTGACTGTGAGAACCAGTATAACTCGCCTTTCCCTTGCGTTGTTATCGTCAATTTTTGATTGGTAATACCTTTGGCCAGTTTCAATTCCCTACCATCAAACCCCGCAATTTTCCTGCCGTTACTAGTAACTGAACCCGTAACCGTTGACACAGAAGTCTTCTTCGCAATTTTCCCTAATGCCAATACGGCAAAACTTGCTTCCTGCGTATTTATATAGGAAGCTGACTGTATTGCCGCTGAAAGTTGCCGCGCTAGTGGTGTTATTTGTAGATTATCAACGTCAGTTTCTAACAGCGTATTCAGAACCAGTCCGAGATTTCTTAATGGAGAAGAATAGCTGTCATCGAAAACCATATTTCCGTTTTGATACGCATAATTTTTTGGTAAAATCGTTCCAAAACTTCTGGTGTCACCAAGTAATTGAAATGCCCCTGCAAGCAAATACCGTGCGTCCAATGTCAGCAACTGCGGATTTTGTTTATAATAATTCATTGCCGGGCGGTTGGGCGAACCGGTTAATGCGAGGACATATAAAGAATAAATTGCTTCACGGCGAGCAACCGTTTTTCTGACTTGCGTCACTGATTCTTTGGGCAAATTGTTAGCAGAACTGGCAATTGCAATCTCTCTGGTGGCTGTCGTACCCGTTTTGGAAGTAAGGTAATCGATCGCTTTGCTTAAAGTTTTTGGATTTACTTCAAATCCCGCCCGGCGCGCCTCTTCCATAAAGTGAACCGCATAGGCTGTTGTCCACCAATCGTCCGTCACTGCACCTGGCCACATCACCGCTCCTCCATTAAACAATTGCTGCGACTCAATTTTACGAATGGCCTGCTGAACATTTGTAACAGGATTGAAATCACTAGCGCCCGTCCTTACCAGATACACCGGCGTCGCCATAGCCTTGGTCAATTCTTCAAAATAAAGTTGTGGAAATGCTTTTGAAATCGTTTGTTCCAGACAACCATATGGATATCCCAACAAAGTCGATAATGCTTTTCCTCCTCCGCCAACCAAAGGAGAACGGCTCAATACAACCTGACTGCTTCTGGTTGCCGGAATAAAATTATTGGCAAGATTTATAGTTCCCTGTTGCCCGCCTGAGATTAATCCTGAACTGCTGGTTTTTAAGAGTGGTGACGCCGGGCGAACAGTTATATCCGTTTGCTGAGCGAACGTTTCTCCAAACGCGCTCACTTTTACAGTTACTTTTCCTGCGCCGATCGCTAGCAAGGCTTTGACAGAAAATACAGCCCTGGTTTCTTGTCCGGCAGGAATAGTAATTTTTTGAATAGTCGGTATTGTTCCGGAGCTCAGCGGACCGTTCAGTTCCAGTGTAACGGTTGCATCCACAGATTTTTGTTCGGTATTACTAATATTGACCGGCAGAACGAGTTCATCGCCCGGACTTAAAAAACGAGGTAAACCAGCGCTTATCACAACCGGATCTGCCACTTTCATATTTTTTGTTGCGGAACCAAAGGCATTGTCCTTATATGCAACAGCCATCACTCTCAAATCTCCGCTGAATTGCGGAATATTAATATCAAAAGCGGCTTCTCCGCTTCCATTCGTCATCACTTGGCCGCTCCAGAAAGATACCAGTTCCGTTCTTCCGTTACTTAATGGATTAATACGTTTTTCCAGATCATAGCCGTCGCCACCAAAACTCGAAGTGCCGGAAATATTTAATTCGGGGAATAACAAAGCATATAAATTATGGCTGGTGACTTCCAAGGCGCGCTTTTGGTAAAAATATCCATGAATATCCGGCGTCCTGAAATTCTTGATCTGCAAAATTCCTTCATCAACAACCGCAATCGTCAGCTGCGTATTCGGTTGCGTTTTGACGCGAATCTGCTGCTTAGTTTTCGATCTTGACTTATCCACAGACGTGATTGCTACCACTAAATTTCGCTTTGAGTCTTCTACTAAAACCGGAATAAATCCGTTGGCAACCGTCAGTGGAAGATCAGAATTGTCAAGCGGGCGAATTAACGTAGCCGTGACAAAAACGTTAGGCAAATGTTCTTCTTTCAGGCTTAATTTTAGTTCAGCTGCCTTCTTTTCAGTTTGGAGAATGTGATGCTCCTGAACATGATTTCGCTCCACAGTAACCAGTAATTTTCCATCAAACGGAGTTTTAAATAATATCTTCGAAGTTTCTCCAACCTTATATTTTGGCTTATCTGTTTCCATCAAAATCCGTCCCTCATTACTTACCTCGAACGAAGAATATTGTGTAAAACCAGAGCCATATGCGTAAAAATTGGCTACACTATAATGCTCAGCATCCGGTCTGCGAATCCTGACTTCGTATTCCCCTGAAACGGTAGGAATATACCGAAATGTGTTTCTGCCATTGGCCAGATTCATCAGGTTGGAATAGACAACTTTTTCACTTTTTCTCGACGTGTAAGTCAGCTGCCCATTTTTCTTTTCAACCACTGTCTGATATTCAAGGCGAACGACTTCCACTTTTGCCTTGGCACCATTTTGGAGAGTTCCTTTACTGTTAATACCTACAATTTCAATTGGAAGAGGCGCATTTACGCCCACATAAGAATCGGGCAAATGGATTCCGTAAAATGTATTTTGTGTAAAAACATCAAAGTGATGTAAACGATTAACTGGCCTGCCATTTTCATCAAAAACAGTCACATAAATCTTTCCTTCTAAAACTCCAATATCTTTCAGGCCAGCTGCCAGAGGAAATTTTTCCATAGCCTGGCCTAGTTCATTGGTTGTGCCTTGTCTCCGCTCTTTTTCAAAAGTAGTTCCGGCAGGAATGTCAAAGGTGAATTCAGGAAAATTAACGGCAGAAAAAGATTTTCGTTTTAGCTGCGATTCCATTTCGTATGTCCGGTTGCTGGCCGGCGGACCAAATAAATTCAAAGCGGTTGCGGTCAGAGAAACGGTTGCTCCTGAAACGTATTCTTTCTGCGCGCCACTTAAATCAACCTTGATCCGGTCTGGCATAAATTCTTCAACATTTACAGCCTGAGAGGCCAGCAATACATCGTTGGCATTGTAAACTTCCAATACATAAGTTCCGGTAAGTGCCGAAGTTTCCATGGCAACTTCTGTTTCGACTGCACCTTGTTTGTTCGTGCTCTTTCGCCAGGTCCGGTATTCTCGCCCGTTTGGTGATACCAACCGTAATTTCAATGGAATCTCCGCCGCAGTCTGCCAGTTTTGATTTCGAAGTACTGTATTAAAATGAAGTGTTTCACCCGGCCGGTACATATCCCGCTGTCCGTAAATAAATGCTTGTAAGCCAGAAGTATTATCTCGCAATCCCTCGACTTCGAAGCGGGAAGTTTCGACGCGCGTATCGTTTAAAAGCAAATAATTGAAGTCATCTTTATTGCCGGCCGTAAGCATTGCAAGCTTAAATCCGGGCGCTTTTTCGCTCAGTTTGTCGACATGAGCAATACCGTCTCCGTTGGTTGTGGCCGTATAAACAGACTGGTTATTACTACTTATTAAAGTGATTTCAAGATTTGATAAGGGTTCATTGGTTTTAATTGAATTGGCAAAAACCCAAAGCTCGTCTTTTCCCTGTTTTGCGATCAGGCCGATATCCGATATGGAAACCAGTTTTGTCGCACCAAGATATGCTTCATCCTTTGAATTTACCGAAACAAGGTAAATTCCACGACGTCCATTATCATCAGGGAGTGCAATATTTAGAGCAGAAATTCCTTTTGTTTTTGGGAGATTTTCGGTTTCGACTACCTTATTAACAACTACATCGCTAAAATTGCCTTCTTCATCACCATTATAATTGAACGTTCCCGTGGCTTTCCATTCTTCGCCCACATACCCATATTCTTCCCAGCGATTGGAACGGACATAATTTAGAATATTATTGGCGTAAAGTTTTGAAATTTTAACCTGCACTTTCGGAATATTAACAATCTGAACGCCCATATTCAGGGAACCTTTCGGAGTCATGTAAAGTGCTTTTTTATTAGCAAAAGAAATCCCGGAGGGCATTTTTCCAAAGAAAAGATCACGCGAAGTTTCATCCTCCAAACTTTTGCCAAGGACACCTTTCAGGTTTTTATTTATTAATAGTGCATATGTATCGGTTTCATTAAAATCACCGCGGAGAATAAATCCGTTTTCGGTTACCTCGCTTGTTATTGCTGCTGCCGGGTTAATCGAAAATCCTGTTTCTATACCTTCTTTTACAATTTCCTGCGTTGTGATAATTCTGACAAAAGCAGCGTTATTTTCAAAACCTGTTTTAATATCTGATACTGACAGATGGAGCGGAGAGGGTAAACTTGCCGTTCTTTCCAAAATTTCCGGCGTAACATAGGATGTATTCTGTGCCTTCAGACCTTTGTCCAATTTAATGGTAAGAGGAATAGAATTATTATCCGCCGCACCGCTGTTCGACAAAGCCAGTACAACGTTTTTACTTTCCAAAGACGGTAAAATCCTATACGAAACAGACTTATCTCCAATCAATAATTTCAATCTTTCAGCCACATTCTGGGTATTGACAGAATAATTAAAAATCAATTTTACGCGTGCTTCTTGCCGTCCGGTTTCTTTCGAAAGTGTCCACCAGCTCTCTGTTTCAATAAGTTGGAGATAAGGCGTATGAAAGCTGATCGCTTCACCCGAGACTTCGTATTTCTTGTCCGTTTTTGATTGTTTTAATAAGGCGTCAGTAAGTCTGGCTTTATAATTCGCCGCTGGGCCAAACCCTGCTACTGGCGAAAACACAAGTTCATTTGGTGCCGACCATTTGAATTTTCCCCGTACAGCGGGTTCAAAATGAATATACTGCGTTGAATCCCAATCATTAAGCTGGCTTTCCGGGACGAGATCTTTATTGAAGGTGAAAACTAAGTTCTGCGACTGACCGATTTCCTCCTTGAAGTTTGTGCCGGCAATTTTGACTTCATTGAGAGAGGAACAGCTATTGAAACAATACGCGAGAAAAAGGACAGAAGCTAGTGTGGCAAAAGAAAGATTTCTCATAAGCATACGAACGAAATTTTCCGACTAACAGGACTTTATTACCGGCAATAACGTTTTTTTATTCCAAATCAGGATATAAAAAACGATGTTTCACTTTCAGCCAATTCACCTTACCTTTGAAAATCTAAATATCGCAATCAAAGGAAAGATGATAAATCAGGAAACTAGCACATTGGCCCGCTCAGAAAGGGTATTTATAGGAGAAGAATTTGATCTGAAAAGCTGGGATGATCTTCAACCGTTCTATGATAATTTAAAAGCCAGAGAAATTAATTCTGTTTCGGATCTCCGTCAGTGGTTTTTGGACAGGAGTGAACTTGAATCTTATTTGTCAGAAAATTTTGCATGGAGATATATCCGTCAGACTTGTGATACCGCTAACACAGGTTTAATCAATGCCTTACAATTTTTCATCACCGAAATTCAGCCAAAACTTGCTGAGTATGGAAATGAACTGGATAAAAAAGCGGTAGAAAGCAAGTATCTGAACGAACTGATAGATCAGGGATTTTCGATTACCATTCGGGGGATGAAAAAAGCCATTGAATTATTCCGCGAAGAGAATATTCCGCTTCAGACGGAAATGCAAACTGAAGAACGTCGTTATGGCGCGATTGCGGGTGCTATGACTGTTACGCTTGACGGTGAAGAAATGACTCTGCAAAAAGCGTCCGACCGTTTGCAATCCACAGACCGAGCCGTCCGCGAAGAAGCCTGGCGGGCAGTTGCGGAAAGACGATATCAGGATCATGAGGATCTGGATGAGTTGTTGAATAAACTGGTAACCTTGCGGGATCAGGTTGGAAAAAATGCTGGTTTTGCTAATTATCGTGATTATATGTTCGCGGCAATGGGCCGTTTTGACTATACTCCGCAAGACTGTTTCAACTTCCATTCTTCTATTAAAGAAGCCGTCGTTCCGTTACTGAATGATATGGCCAACGCTCGCAAAAGTGCCTTAGCTGTTGACCAACTTCGCCCGTGGGATATTAAAGTTGATCCAAAAGGGCTTGCTCCGTTGAAGCCATTCAACAGCGGAGAAGAGTTACTTGACAAAACAATCCGTTGTTTCAGCCGTCTTGATCCATTTCTTGGAAACTGTTTGCAGATCATGAAAAACATGAAACATCTGGATCTGGAATCAAGGAAAGGGAAAGCACCGGGCGGTTATAATTATCCTTTGGAGGAAATCGGAGTTCCGTTTATTTTCATGAACGCAACCTCGAATCTTCGCGACATGATCACATTGCTGCACGAAGGCGGACATGCCGTCCATTCCCTGGTGACGCGCGATCTTGCACTTAATTCATTCAAGCATACACCATCGGAAGTAGCTGAGCTTGCTTCGATGTCGATGGAGCTGATCACCATGGATTATTGGGACGAATTTTTTGACAATGATAATGACCTTCGTCGTGCAAAAATCCAGCATTTGGAATCTATCATTGAAACACTTCCCTGGGTTGCAACGGTTGATAAATTTCAACATTGGATGTATGAAAATCCGACGCATACGGCTGACGAACGTACCGATGCATGGGTAAGAATTTACAGAGAATTTACTGATGACGTATTAGATTGGTCAGGTCTTGAATCATTCCGAAAATACTTGTGGCAGCGCCAGCTTCATATTTATGAAGTGCCTTTTTATTATATAGAATACGGAATTGCTCAATTAGGCGCGATTGGTGTTTGGAAAAATTATCGCGAGAATCCCGAACAAGGCCTGAAAGGATATCTTGATGCTTTAAAATTGGGTTATACAGCACCAATTACCGAGATATATGCGGCAGCAAATATTCCGTTTGATTTTTCCAAGAAATACATCACCGAGCTCATGCAATTTGTACATAATGAGTTAGAACGATTAAAAATTTAATAATTCATTTCCTAACCATTTGGTGGTTATGGAAAAGGCGGTTATTTTTGTGCGTATTACTATGAACAGCAGAGAGATGAAATTCAGTAAAATAGCCGCTTTTGTGGCATGTGTAGCATTGTTATCTTCTTGTGATTATCAAAAATATAACCACAAAGAACAAAAAGACCCAAATGCAAACAATCAGTATGTTTACGGAGTAAGCCCTGATTCTTTGCCACGTCAGATGGCTAACAAATACGAAGCAAATCCTGAACTTGAACCACGTGTGGAAGCAATTCGTGCTAAATTATACGGTGGATCTGGTAGTGCAGTAGTAAAACAATAGTACTGTCTCTTAACAGGTTAAGATTTATAAACAGGATATCCTCATTTTTCGGGGATATCTTTTTTGTTCCTGACCATTTCAATTTTACGCCTGTGTCAGCAGGATATGAATACCTTCTGTGAAGTAATAGATAATATAAAGAAGTGATATCGTCAGCATTGAAAGTGCACTTAAATTAAATGCCAACTTCGATTTTTCCTTTATAAATCTTAATCCGGCATACAGAATCCAGATGATCGGGAAAAACGCCTGAAGAAATAATCTGGATTGAAAACATACCCAAACATTGTATTTACAGCCGGCAATGATCACGAGCAAAATGCTCATCAACAGAATACTGAGCCAGGCAGCTTCTTCTAACCCTTTTTCGAAAGTTTTGTTGTCACTTGATTTCAGTTTCCCTAAAAAATTGAAAAACGATAGTGATTTCAGAAATGCCCCAAGAATAATCAATGCGGACGGAAGAAGCCCGATTATATAGATAACACTTCCAACATATTTAAATGATGTTCTTGACCCCAATTCAAAACCATTTAACGGCTCACAGAATTTATACCAGAATGTTGCGTAAAAGATAATCGGATATACATGTTCCAACATCGGATCTCCCTGAAAATAGGTAGGAAATTTAACCAGCTGCTTCAGGTTGAAGTATAAAAGACTTTTAATGCCGATAAAAGTATTAGCAGGCATGTAATAGAAAAAGTCGATATTATGTGCAATTAGCCGATGTTCGGCATAATAATTCTCAAGATATTTATAAGACCCCAGTATCAGTGTAACTATTCCGAAGAGGATAAGTCGCCCCAAAATAATTTTAACCGACAGGTTTTTCTTCCAGAGAGATAGAATAACTACAAGACCCAGTGACGGCCCGAAGGCCAGAAATGTTCCTTTTGTAAGTAATCCCAGACCAAGCAAAACCGCGATCAGAACCTCGTTTTTTAAAGTCGGTTTTTGAATATAACGGTGAAGAGTATAAAAAATGTAAGTCCCCAGAAAATAGGCAAGTGTGTCATTTGAAACATATAATGAAAACGTAACAAATGAATGCAGAAAAACAGCCAGTAAAAAAGCAACATTACGGACGATAACGTCTGGCAGCAGATTTTTACATAACAGATATAACAGATACAGATTTCCGCAAGCAAGCAACAACGAAAATATCTGAGTTATTTTCTGACTGTGAATATTGTCAAAGTAAAAGAATGGCAACGAAAGTATATAGTAAAGAGGCGGGTGCATAGCACAAAAAACCTCTCTTGTTAACGGTAATCTTCCTTTTTCAAGAATAAAATTGATTACTTCACCGTGGGCATCGACGCCAAAACCGGGTAATGTGATGTATAGAAAAACCCTTAGTATAATACCAGCAAGTAATAAATAACTTAAAAAGTTATCTTTACCGAAAGCGGTAGTTATTTGTCCGACCATAAATTATATAAAATCACAAATAAAAATTCAAAGGCACGAAGCCTTTTTTAAGAAGAAGCAGAACAATTTGAGATCAGATTTTCAAGAAAATCTTTCAACAAATTTCGGCTTGGCTGATAGGTGTGTTATAATATTTCTTATGCTGGAAGCTTAGTTTACTTCTTCAAATGATGTTAAATCTAAAGGCTTCCAGTGAGGAGGCGGAATATTTTGTAAAACTATACAAGTACCGACTAGAATAGAAATTTTTTACCAAAATAGCCGAATTATTTTGCAAAAGGTGAAATTGCTACTACTGAACGACTATAATGATGTCATTTGAGCTCATAAGTGAAGGTAAATTCTGAACCACTTACGAAACTGGTTGGGATTATTGTTCGTTTTTATTTTACTTTACATCCTTAAAGTACACACAACAAAATATAGTATTATTTTAATACATTCTTAATTCATTTTTACACATAGCATGAATATAGCATTAGTTACCGGCTCGGCCGGATTGATTGGAAGCGAGTCTGTTGCTTTCTTAGCTGATAAGTTTGACCTGGTTATTGGAGTTGATAATAATTTACGTGAATATTTCTTCGGAGCAGACGGAAACACTGCATGGAATAAAAGTCGTATTGAATCTGCTTACGCTAATTACAAACATTATTCTGCTGACATTCGTGAGGTTAGCCAGCTTGAACCGATCTTCAAAGAATATGGAAACGATATCAAGCTTATCATCCACGCTGCTGCACAACCAAGCCATGACTGGGCGGCACGCGAACCGTTCACTGACTTTGGTGTAAACGCGGTAGGAACATTGAATATGTTGGAAATGACTCGTCTTCACACACCTGAAGCCGTGTTTATTTTCACGTCGACAAATAAAGTTTATGGAGACAACCCTAACTATCTGCCACTTGTTGAATTGGAAACACGTTGGGAGATAGACGAGAGTCATCCATATTTCAAAAATGGTATTGACGAAAAACACAGCATTGATCATACCAAACACTCAATCTTCGGCGCTTCGAAAGTAGCCGCAGATATTATGGTGCAGGAATATGGTCGCTATTTCGGCATGAAAACGGCTGTTTTCCGTGGAGGCTGTCTTACTGGCCCTAACCATTCAGGCGCTCAGCTGCACGGATTCCTTGCTTATTTAATGAAATGCGCAATCACTGGAAATCACTACACGATTTTTGGATATAAAGGAAAACAGGTTCGTGATAACATTCACAGCCATGACCTTGTTAATATGTTCTGGCATTTCTACCAAAACCCGCGTCCAGGCGAAGTTTATAACGCTGGCGGTGGCCGATTTGCAAACTGCTCAATGATTGAAGCGATTGCATTGTGCGAAAAAATTACAGGAAATAAACTTTCACATTCGTATTCTGAAACAAACCGTATCGGTGACCACATCTGGTATGTAAGTGATCTTTCGAAATTTAAAGAACACTATCCGGGTTGGAATTGGGAATATGGTCTTGTTGAAACGCTTACTCAAATCCATGACGGAATTTCGTCCCGTTTGGCTAGTGTAAAATAATATGTTAATTCTTATAACCTCCGAACCAGTTAAAAATTTTATACTTGTTCGGAGGTTATTTTCTTCACCACTATGCCGGAAAACTTTGTAATTATTATACCTCAGTACAATGACTGGGAGGCGCTTAATCTGCTCATTACGAAAATAAACACAGATTTAAATCCTTCCGTGCTGAAAAATGCGTCCATACTCGTGGTAGATGATTGTTCTGCAAAAGACCGCACAGAACCTTTTGTGCCTTTTGGAGGAAAAGCAATTCAGGTATTACGTCTTTACCGTAACCTTGGCCACCAGAAAGCAATCGCGATCGGACTTTCGTATGCCGCTGAAAATATCAATTGTGACAAAGTAATTGTGATGGATGCAGATGGAGAAGATGCTCCCTCTGACATTAATAAGCTTGTTGCCAGATCTCTTGAAGTTCCGGGTAAAATTATTTTTGCCCAAAGAAATAAACGTACTGAAAACTTCCTGTTCCGATTTTTCTATGTCATATACAAGTCTGTATTTAAACTACTTACAGGAAAAGTAATCACATTTGGAAATTTTAGTATCATTCCCCAAAACAGACTTCAAAACCTCGTTCGTGTATCTGAAATCTGGAATAATTATCCTGGTGGAATCATAAAATCCAGAATACCTTATGATTCAGTACTGACAGATCGCGCTACACGTCTGGCGGGCGAAAGCAAAATGAATTTTGTTTCGCTTGTTTTACATGGATTAAGTGCCATATCAGTGCTGGTTGACACGACAGCTGTTCGGATCCTGATTTTTTCGATGTTTATGTCCGGTCTGGCTTTTGCTTTTATTGGAATTATATTGTTTCTGAAACTGATCGGAAATGCGACGCCGGGATGGGCCTCAACATTGGGTAGTACCTTAATTATCCTAATGCTTCAATCCTTTCTGATTTCTTTGTTTCTCGTCTTTATGGTACTGCAATATCGTTCGCAGCAACACTTCATTCCAGCCATTCATTACCGCGATTTTGTAGAAAAAGTAGATACAATCAACTAGGATCGTATGCTTACTTTCGACAATTCCCCGACAGTTTATTGGTTTCTTGGATATCTGCTTGCCGGGATTGTGATTCTGGCAAGTGTCTATCAAAAGTTGCCTGGGAAGGTTTTTTTAGTTCTTTGTATTGGATTACTGGCATTTATGAGAATGCCGGCAATTGTATTTAACCGGGAACTCAATGCGGACGAAAGCCAGATGCTCAGCCACGCCATTACACTTTATCAGGATCCTGTTTACTGGCGTTCTGTCGACGGAACAACAATCGGGCCCTTGGACAATTATCTTCTGGTCATTCCAAAAATATTCGGCTTTCAAATTGACTATACATCCGGAAGGGTGATGGGTTTGCTCTGCTGTATCGGGGCTTTGCTTTTTGTTTTTTCAGCAATGAAAAAATGGTTTGGAGAATCGACTGCGCGAGTAGCATTTACAGCACCAGTTATATTTCTTGCTTTTACGCAGGAAAATGATTTTGTCCACTATTCTTCCGAACAACTTCCGGTTTTTCTACTTACTGCTACAATCTGGCTGCTTTCAAAAATTACAGATAGTAAACAAATTTCGTCTTTCACAACCTTTTTCTTAGGTCTGGCAGCCGGAATGATGCCTTTTGCAAAACTTCAATCGGTGCCGCAGGCGATGGTTGTGGTGTTAGCTGCATTGTGGCTTTGTTATCAATTTTACAATAGGGCAAGAGAAATTAAACCACTGATTTTTCTACTAATCGGTGGCCTGACATTTCCAGCTTTATTATTTCTCTGGATTTTTGCCAACAACATCTTCCAGGACTTTGTGGATTTTTATATCCTCGGAAATGCGATCTATGCCGGCGGCAGCAGTTTCACAGAAATTCCATCACAATTTTACAAACTGGTTTTACTGAGTTATGATTTCAGCGTTTATTCGCTAGCTCTTCTCATTCCAATTATTTTCGGGCTGATTCAGGCATTTCGCCCTTCCACTACAACCAGAAAAGCAGCTGATTTCCTGGTTCCAACGACTGTAATACTGCTTATTCTAACGGGCATATATTCTTCTACAAAATCCGGTAACAGCTTCATTCATTATCTGAATTTTTGCATTTATCCCTGGATACTACTTGCTGCATATGGTATCAAATCGCGCAGTAAGTGGTTCATCGCTGCGCCCCTTATTCTGCTTTTCTGGTTTGCCGGAAATGATGCATTGTCTTACAGGCGCGAACACCGTCTCAATGCTTTTGAATCTGTTAATGACTTAAATAAACTTGATAGAAGCCCTGTTGTAGTTGCATTGACAGAATTTACCAAACCGGGAGATTATATGGTTGTTTGGGGCTGGCAATGTAAATATTATGTGGAAGCACAACTTGCACAAGGAACCGCAGAGAATCACTCGGAGCGTTCCATTTTCAAACATCCTATGCAGGAAAAATATCTTGGACGATACCTGAGCGACTTAAAAAGGACAAAACCAGCTGTGATTCTGGATGCTGTCGGTATTTACAGCTTATGGGTACAGGATAAAAAAACGCAGGGAATTGATAATTTCCCTGCGGTCGCCGATTATGTTCATCAGCATTATACTTTGGTGTCGACGATTGATGACGTTACACTTTATGTGCGGAAAGACAGGCTTATTACTCAGCAAGTAACTGTTCTCCCGATCCTTGCAACAACAAGTCACTAAGAGTCGTCTGGTCTAAAACGGTAAGGTTTGCATCTCTCCATTTTTCCAGAACCGTACGAAGGCTACATGTTTCCTCATCTTTACAGTCATCACATTTTCCGTAGAAAAACATGGAAACGCAAAGTGCAGGAGCGATGGGTCCGTCAATAATTCGAAGCACTTTTGAAAAACTAACCTCACTTGGCGGTATTCTTAACAGATAACCTCCACCTTTACCTTTCTGACTTTGAAGCACCCCGTTATTCCGTAAATCAAGTAAAATTGCTTCAAGGAATTTTTTAGGAATTCTTTCTTTTTCTGCGATATACGAAATCAAAACGGGACCTTTCCCGAATTGTTCCGCCAATACTTTAAGCGCTTTGAGAGCGTACTTTGCTTTTTTTGATATCATTGTTGATAAGTATACTGAAATTTCGCCAATAATTAATTCTCATGGATTTTAGAACACTATATCATCCATGTAATTCATCTACTAACCTGAACTGCTTATTGTAACAACAAAAAATATTCAGTTTTTATTCACTATTGAATTGTGTATCAGAACGTCTGATTTCAATTATGTAGCCAAGTAAGTACAATTTTATAAAATAATCTACTTACTCTACTAATTTATAGACTTTTCAAACTAATTTGTAATAAATACAAATATTAATTTCAACTCCAATTTTTTCCACACACACCATGGCTGCTATCGCTAGTTTACAAATTGAAAAACATCAGATTGAAATTGCTTCAAAACTGTATCTATACGGATCTGAAGCAACCGAAGACATTGGCTCTGCGATAATTGACGAGATCAATCGCATGTATAATGAGCCCCAAGCATCCATTGATTTTGACGGAAAACAGATAAAAATCGTCTTCAATGTCAGCTATAAAATTATTTCAACCGGCGAAGCGATGCTCCGGGCAACGGTGAACCTGAATTTCAGAAATAACTTTATCCGGGTTGAAAGAGAAAATCAAATCACCAGGTCTTTCATGGGATATGGTTTGGGCGATAATGTCGGGCATTGGCTTACGACCGATAACCTGGGTACTTCCACCACTGCCGCTCACGAATTTGGACATTGCCTGGGACTTGATCATCCTGCCATTCTGGATTTCCGGGGAAGCACTACGCCACCGCCCATTATGGCGCCAAGGGGAAGCCTTGTGGATTCGCATTTTCAATGGAATCCACAGGCTATTCCTGGTGAGTTCGGTGGGACGATGAATCCAAAATACAGAAAAGTCACCGCTGAAGAAGTATTGCTGATCCTGAAAGACCTCTCATTTGAAAACAATACCAATCTTCACCTCGGTCAGATTTCAAATACACTTTTTGACAAAACCGGCAATCCAACCCGTTGGTTATCCTGAATTAATTTCTTGGCGGTTTCCCTCCGTTCAGCAATCCCTGCATTCTTTCCAGCGTTTTCTTTTCTCCGCAAAGAGATAAGAAAGCTTCTCTTTCCAGATCCAGCAGGTATTGTTCCGTCACGTTTTGTGGATAACTTAAATCACCGCCGTTGATAACATAGGCGAGTTTGTTTGCAATTTTTGCGTCATGCTCGCTGATATAATTTGCGATTTTCATCTGGGCAATTCCTGTCATGAAAAGTGCCATTCCGGCTTTTCCCTGCACTTTAATATTGTTCCGCTGTTTTGGCTGTGTATAACCGTTATCAGCAAGGTCGATTGCTGCTTGTTTGGCCTCCGCGATCAGGCGGCTTCGGTTAAGGACAATCTGATCTTTTTCCTGCAAATAGTTCATCGCTTTTGCGTCATATGCAGAAGTTGAAACTTTTGCCTGTGCGATATTCATAAAAGCGGTTTGCAGAATATTCAATTCCGTATCTCCTGCCTGATACATATCCGAGCAGCGAAGAGCCATCTCTTTTGTACCGCCGCCGGCCGGTATAATTCCTACGCCGAATTCAACTAATCCGATATAGGTTTCAGCATGCGCAACAACTTTATCCGCATGAAGGTTAAGCTCGCATCCTCCGCCCAGAGCCAGCGAATGGGGAGCCGTAACAACCGGAATGGATGAATAACGCGCCCGCATCATCGTTTGCTGGAACTGTGCGATCACCATATTGATCTCGTCAAATTCCTGTTCGATCGCAAACATAAACAGCATCGCAAGATTTGCTCCGGCAGAAAAGGCTTCGCTCGATTCATTACCAATCACAAGTCCGCGATAATCCTTTTCAGCAAGACTTATACCTCTCTGGATTCCTTCAATCACTTCGGAGCCCATGGTATTCATTTTTGACTTGAATTCCAGATTCAGAATTCCATCTCCAATATCGTACAGGTTTGCACCAGCATTTTTCCATACAATATTATTGGTAAGATTGGACAAAATAATGAAGCTGTCCTGACCAGGAATTGCTTTATACGATTTTGAAGCGATATCATAATATAGTTTCTTACCGTTTTCAACTTTATAAAACGAGCTGTTTCCAGCTTCCAGCATTTCATATACCCATGGCGCCGGTTTTGCATTCAGCTCCTCCATGATAGCGAGCATTTCTTTCACACCGACAGCATCCCAGGTTTCAAAAAGGCCAAGCTGCCATCCAAATCCCGCGCAGATTGCCTGATCAATCCTGAAAATTTCATCCGAGATTTCAGGAATACGGAAAGTAGCATATTTGAAACAGTCAGAAAAAGTTCTTCTGTAAAATTCTCCTGCCTTATCTTTTCCTGCCAAAAGCACGCTGAAACGTTTTGCAACATCACCAATCGCTTTTGTACCTTCAAGGGTTGTAAATTTTACCTTCTCTGATGGCTTGTATTCCAGCGTTTCGAAATCTAGCGCAAGAATTACTGATTTGCCTTTTTCATCTTTTATTTTCTTGTAAAATCCTTGTCCGGTTTTATCTCCCAGCCATTTATTATCATACAATTTCTGCATAATAACAGGCAATTTGAAAGCATCGCGGGATTCGTCCGTCCCTTCTCCGGAAGCGTATAAGTTATTGGCGACGTGAACCGTAGTGTCCAATCCAACAACATCAGACAAACGATAAGTACCCGATTTCGGCCGTCCGACAACCGGTCCTGTCAATTTATCAACTTCGTCAACAGAAAGTCCCATTTCCTCCGCCACACGAATGGTTTGGATCAAGGCAAAAATTCCCAGTCTGTTTGCTATGAAGCCGGGAGTATCCTTACAAAGTACAGTCGTTTTGCCCAAAAACAAATCACCATAATGCATCAGAAAATCAACAATAGATTTATCTGTTTGGGGCGTTGGTATAATCTCCAATAACCGCAAATAACGCGGAGGGTTGAAAAAATGTGTTCCGCAAAAATGTTTTTTGAAGTCTTCACTGCGCCCTTCCGCCATCAGGTGAATCGGAATTCCGGAAGTATTGGAAGTAATCAGCGTTCCCGGTTTCCGAAGCGCATCTACTTTTTCATATAAACTCTTTTTTATATCAAGCCGCTCAACGACCACTTCAATAACCCAGTCGTAATCTTTGATATCTTTCAGATTATCGTCGAAATTACCAAGCTTGATGCGCGACGCAAATGTCGGGCTGTATAATGCAGCAGGAGTTGCTTTTAAAGTTTGTTGAAAAGACTCGTTTACGATCCTGTTACGCACTGCCGGATGATCGGTAGTTAACCCCTTTCCTTTTTCTGCATCGCTGGCTTCTTTTGGAACAATGTCCAGAAGCAACACTTCTACGCCAATATTGGCAAAATGGCACGCGATGCGTGAACCCATGATACCAGAGCCTAAAACGGCAACTTTACGAATAGAACGATTCATTATTTTATTAAGGTTTTAGCTGTTGGCTATTAGCTTTTGACAATTTGCCCAAACGAATAGTCAGAAATTTAAAATTCTTCTGATATTTCACCGGCTTTAAGTTTCTGATTTTCTTCTTCAACCAACCGGTTTATATCCTTTATTACATCAAAAAACACAACCAGTTTTTCCAACGGAATTTTATCACGGATCATGGTATTAAATGACAACACACCTTCTCTCGATAGTTCTCTTTTTTCTTTACCAAGATCAGTCAGGACGATTCTGACAAACCGTTTATCACTATCATCAACTTCACGGCGGATCAATCCTTTTTCTTCAAGATTTTTAAGCATACGAACCAGACTTCTTGGCTCCATGCCCAGCAAAGGCGCTATTTTTGTCGCCGGTGTGCCATGCTCCATATCAATATTCAACAGCACGTAGCCAACCGCCATTGTGGTATCAAAACGGGCAGCATAAGCATTATACATTCTGGAAATAGAATGCCACGCCCACTTAATCTGGAAGTCTATCGTCTTTTCCTTGCGCATCTTTTCTCTTGGTAGGGTGTCAGTGATGTCTGTTTACAAATGTAAGAAATCAAATTAATATTATGCAAGCATACTAATTTTGTTCAATAAAAAAACGCACCGAACAATTTTTGTGCCCGGTGCGTATATTTCTTTCTATTATCTTTTTCTATTTTTCGCTGATCAGTTTGTCCATAAGCTGATTAAAATCTGCTACGAATTCATCATAATATTTACCCGTTCCCGGACCTGAAAATCCAGTATGGATTTCTCTGACCTTTCCTTTTTTATCAATAAAAATCGTTGTTGGATAAGACATTACTTTATTCAGCATAGGCAATGCTTTAGCCGTAGCCTCATTCGTATTTGTTCCAGCCAGCAGAACCGGATATTCAATTCCAAACCGGCTCTCCATTCTTTTCAACTTCGGAGCCGATACCGCCAAATCAGCGGAATGTTCAAAGGCAAGTCCTACAATTTCAACCCCTCTTGATTTATTTTTTGTATACCAAGGTGCCAGAAAATTTGTTTCGTCCATACAATTCGGACACCATGAACCCATGATCTGGATAATCACAGGCTTGTCCTTGAAACGTGGATCTTTCAGAGAAAGCGATTTCCCTTCTGCGTCTGGAAATGTGAAGTCAACAACATCTGAACCTGGTTTCAAATAAGTCAATTTCGTAGCGTCAGGAAGTTTCGCATTTTCGTTTAAAATGGAAGTAAAAGTTTTGTATCCTTTCACACCAGACCACATCGAGCCTTTCAAAACACCATCTTTCAAAATGGCCGCTTTGATCAGATGAGCATTAGATCCATCGAACGTCGAGAGAAACAAACTGTCCCCTTTTACACTTCCCGAAAGATACCGGTAGTCACCTGTCGGCGTTAAAAATGAACCTTCGACAGTGCTACCTTTTTGGGTAAAACTTCCAACAGCTTCCGTAGAATCTTTGGTTACTTCATTTTTAAATATCGTAGCGTACTTTCCCGTTACGTTTTTCACGCCTGCCGCAGCTTCTTCCTTGAAAAAACGGTAATCAAGACCAAATGTCGCATGAAAAGGCAGCGAACCGGTTACCTTATTCCCGTCCAATCTTTTATAGACACCTGTTAATTTATCTCCATCAACAGCCGCTGTTATTTCCGAATCAAAAAGCTGCATTGGAATATGCAATGAATCTTTTTCAAAATAGGCAGTATCCATTTTCAGACGTTCCCCTGCATTTACTGAATAAACGGTATAAGTCTTACCATCAGGATTTTTAGCAACATCCAGAAGCAGTGGAAGAGCCTGGCCGTCTCTCGTTAACGTAGCGCGCCAGGTTCCTGGTTTCAGGCTGGTATCGGACGAAGATTGGCAACTCAAAAAGCCAACCGTGATAAATAATGTAATTATTAATTTTATTGCTCTCATATTCAATTTATTGATATAGAATTACAGGTGTCACAAAAAAATTAAATCCCTACCCAAGCGCAATTCGTACCATTGAAAATTGCTAAGTTTGTAACGGCCTGATGGCAAGAAATAGTTCCTATCTACGTTGCTTTTAATAAATGGATCTTCCAAGTACATATCATGAACCTGTAATGCTGTCCGAATGTCTGGATGGCTTGAATATCCGCCCTGACGGCATCTATGTAGATGTTACGTTTGGCGGAGGAGGACATTCACGGGCGATTTTAGAAAAATTGACAACCGGACGACTTTTGGTTTTTGACCAGGATCCGGATGCCGTCGCAAATGCAGAACAATGGAAAGACGATCCGAGATTTACATTTATAGCAGCCAATTTCAGGCATATCAAACGATATCTTAAACTGCATAAAGCAGAAAAAGTAGACGGAATTCTGGCAGATCTTGGTGTTTCATCACATCAGATCAATACGCCGGAGCGCGGTTTTTCAACGCGTTTCCAGGCTGATCTTGATATGCGCATGAATCCGAATAATGAAAAAACGGCTCGTGAAGTCTTAAATGTGCGTTCCGCGACTGAATTGCAATCTATTTTAGGCCGGTATGGCGAAGTGACCAACGCGCGTACAGCAGCAGAAGCAATTTTTTCTGCACGACATAATTCGCCTATCGAAACGGTGAATGATTTGAAAGGAATTTTGATGCGTTACGCACCGAAACACCGCGAGAATAAATATTTCGCTCAGGTTTTTCAGGCTTTGCGTATTGAAGTGAACGATGAAATGAAGGTCCTAGAAGAATTTTTGATGCAAGTCCCGGAAGTTTTGAATCTTGGCGGAAGATTAGTTGTGATGTCCTATCATTCCTTAGAAGACAGGCCGGTGAAGAATTTTATCCAAAAGGGAAAATTTGACGGAGAAGTTGAAAAGGATTTTTATGGCAATGAAATTAAACCGTTAAAAAGCATCACCAGAAAACCGATTGAAGCAACAGAAGAGGAAGTCAAAAGAAATCCGAGAGCAAGAAGTGCGAAATTGAGAATTGCAGAAAAGCCGGAATAGGCGCAGGTAAAACAATACTTGCCAATTCAAATTGGTGAAAGATGAAATTGTAATAAGTGATTTTTAATAACATTTTCTGTTGTAAAAAACATGGCTGAAAACAAGAGAAGACCCAAAGTAGCACCAGAAAAACCACCAAAACCACCACGTGAATACAGCTTGTTTAACTGGCTGAACCGTTTTTTACCTCTTGATAAAATTTTCGGAGACAAAGTACCGGGACAAGAAGAAAGGGTCCCGGTGAAGTACTTTTACTATTTTGGCTGGATCATCATTCTTCTGGTTGTGTACGAACGAATCGGGTTTCAGTCCGAAGAGTATGTCAGAAACAGTATTAAATTAAAAAAAGAGGTAGACGATTTGCGGGCGGAATATACTTCCATTCAGGCGGAGTATATGAAAAGCGGCAAGCAATCCGTAGTAATCGAAAAAGTAAAACCGGACGGATTGGAAGAAAATCTTAATCCGCCGAAAAAGATTGTACTTAAAAAAGACGAGTAAAATTCTATCTCTGTTTATTGACCAGCACCCATGAAAAGCGATATAGATAGCGGCCAAAATAATAAGAAAGCATTGATTACCAGAGCACGTATGGTTGCTGTGGTTTTATTTGTTTTTGCAGTAATGGTTTTTTTTAAACTTTTGCATGTCCAGTATTATGCCTCACATAAAGGCAAAACCTGGTCGGAATATGCTGTAAAAAATGACCTTAAACTCGATACCATTCGCGCGATGCGTGGCAGTATTTTTTCAAATGACGGAAGTTTGCTCGCTACTTCGCTGCCTTATTATTACGTGGGCTTTGATACCAAAGTGGCAGATTCTGCATATTTCTATAATAACGTCGACCAGCTCGCCAGTCTGCTTGTAAAAAACTTCGGTGAAAATACTTTTGACGGTTACAAGAATAAATTGATACGGTATCGTGTCAGCAAAAACAAGCGATACCTGCGGTTAAAGAACAAGGAAATTGGATATCTGGAAAGGGAAAAAGTTAAGGAATGGCCGTTTTTCAATAAAGAAAAAAAGGGTGGGGGCGGAAAGTTTGAGATGATCTACAAACGTTACAAACCATTTAGCCCGATGGCTGACAGAACTATCGGCGGAACTGATCCTAAAAGCGGACGTGGATATATTGGTGTTGAAGCAAGTTTTGATAAGGATCTTGAGGGGAAAGAAGGTGTCAATCTCGTGGAGCAAGTTGAAGGTGGAATCAAGATTCCGGTAGGAGACGCGCTTAATATTCAGCCGGAAACCGGTAAAGATATTTACACAACCCTGGATATGAATTATCAGGATATGGCGGAAATCGCATTGCGAAGAAAACTTACAGAAGCTAACGCGGAATTCGGCTGCGTAGTGATTATGGAAGTCGCGACAGGCGAAATCAGAGCCATGGCGAATCTGACGAAACGGCCGGATAACAAATATGAAGAAGTCTTTAACTATGCCTTGGCAGGAAGTACGGACCCTGGTTCTACTTTTAAACTTCCAACCATGATGGCGCTTTTGGAGGAAACAAAAATGAATCCGAATCAGGTGACGGTCAATACCGGAACGGGTTCCGTACGTTTCCGAGGGCTTTCTATTAATGATTCCAAAAGAGGCGGACATGGCGTATTAACTGCCGCACAGGTTTTTGAAAAGTCTTCAAATATTGGGGTTCATTTGCTCATGCAGCGCTATTTCTTTTCAAAGCCTGATAAATATCTTGGTTATCTTAAACAATTTCACGTTACCGAACCGACCGGGATTCATATGAAAGGTGAAAATCCGCCCTACATAAAAGACCGTTCTTCGAAACAATGGAATAATTATTCGCTCACCTTTATGTCTTATGGCTACGAGATGCGGATGACGCCGCTGCAAACGCTTGCTCTCTACAACGCGGTTGCAAATGATGGTTACTGGGTTCGTCCGATGGTGGTAAAAGAAGTGCGTAGTGCTGAAAAAGTGGAAGATAAAATTCCTCCTTACGTATCTGAAAAGCCGATTTGTTCTCCTGAAACATTACGTAAAATCAAGAATATGCTGGAAGGCGTCGTAGAACACGGTTCTGCGAGAAATATCAGAACAGATTTGTATAAAATTGCCGGAAAAACGGGAACTGCTCAGAAATTGATCAATGGAATCCACACGGCAGGTAAATATTATACCTCATTTGCAGGCTATTTCCCTGCGAACAAGCCAAAATACAGCTGCATTGTTATCATTGACACACCTCGCGGAGCGAAAGAAAATTATCAGCTTTATGCAGGTAGTGTTGCGGCTCCGGTTTTCAAGGAGGTAGCAGATCGTATTTATGCGTATGATGTGAGCATCCAAAAAATGGCGAAAGACACGACGCACGGTGAAGAAAAACAGGTGAAGTGGGCAGGCAGAACTTCTGATTTGAAAGTGATCAGTGAACAACTTAAATTGACTCCGGTAACAGAAGAAGAAACCGAATATCTGTCGGGCTCCATTGTGGCAAAAGGAAAAACCAACTGGAAACCTCGCAGTATCCAGTCAAAAGACGTTCCAGATCTGCAAGGAATGCCGATGCGTGACGCGTTATTTATTCTCGAAAATAAAGGTTTCAAAGTTACATTTAAAGGTTCCGGCAAAGTTGTAGAGCAATCACTTCCGCCGGGTACAAATAAAAGCGGACTTAAAACGATCCTGTTAACATTACAGTAATATCCATTCATGGCAAGTATTCAAAAACCAATTCATAGCTTAATCAGCGGGATCGCCGGCGCAACGGTACACGGATCAGAAAATGTTATCGTTAATAAAATAATCATTGATTCAAGGCGTGTTTTACAAGGAAGTTTATTTGTCGCGCTTCGGGGCACTCAAACAGATGGACATCAGTACATAGAAACAGCTTCTGATCTTGGCGCTTCCGCCATCCTTTGTGAAGAATTACCAGCACAGCTTCGTGATGGCATTACCTATATTCAGGTTCAGGATTCAGCATCAGCGATGGGGTTTATTGCCGCGTCGTTTTATAATCAGCCATCCAAAAAAGTAACGTTGGTTGGAGTAACCGGAACTAATGGAAAAACTTCCGTCGCAACCTTTTTATTCCAGCTTTTCAGAGCTTTGGGTTATCGTTGCGGATTGTTGTCAACCGTTCAAAACCAGATTGAAGACGAGGTTATTCCATCCACACATACAACACCCGACGCAGTCGCGCTTAACGAACTTTTGGCGTTGATGCATGAAAAAGGCTGCTCGCACGTCTTTATGGAAGTAAGCTCGCATGCCGTTGCGCAGCACCGAATCACAGGTTTGCATTTTGCGGGAGGAATTTTTACAAATATTACGCACGATCACCTCGATTTTCACAAAACCTTTGATAATTACATTGCGGCAAAAAAAGGCTTCTTCGACCAATTGCCGAAGACTGCTTTCGCTTTGGTCAATATTGATGATCGCAGAGGTTCGGTAATGGTTCAAAATACAAAGGCCAGAATTGAAACGTATTCTCTGCAAACGCTTGCTACGTATAATGGAAAAATTCTTTCCGATACGCTTACGGGTATGCACATGGAGATTAACAATCAGGAAGTCTGGTTCCGAGTGATTGGCCGGTTTAATGGTTATAATCTTCTTTCTGTTTACGGAGCGGCCATCGCATTAGGTGAATCGCCGGAAGAGGTGCTTACGGCACTTTCGAATCTGAATAGTCCTCCGGGAAGATTTGAGCAAATTCATTCCGTTGACAATATTGTCGGAATTGTGGACTACGCCCATACGCCGGATGCGCTGGAAAATGTTTTGCAAACCATTGCTCACCTTCGTCATGGCAATGAACAAGTGATAACGATTGTTGGCTGCGGAGGAAATCGAGATGCTGCTAAAAGACCAAAAATGGCTGAGATAGCCTGTAATTTGAGCACACGTGTTATTCTTACGTCAGACAACCCAAGATATGAGGAGCCGCAGGATATTTTGGATCAGATGATGAAGGGCGTTCCGCCTTTGAAATTTAAAAATACAATCGTAGTTCCAGACCGCCATGAGGCAATTTTTAAAGCTGTGGCTGAGGCAAATCCGGAAGATATTATTTTAATTGCAGGAAAAGGGCACGAAACGTATCAGGAAATCCGGGGCGTCAAACATAATTTTGATGACAGGCAGGTGTTGAGAGAAGCATTTTCCAGTTTTCATTCCCATAAAGAATAAAAATTCAGGACCCGTTGCGTAGTCTGCAAGAAAAAGGCAACTTTGCAAGCGCTAATCACGATTTACATGCTTTATTATCTATTCGACTACCTAGACAAGCAATTTAACATACCCGGAGCCGGAGTATTTCAGTACATTTCTTTCCGCGCATTAGGAGCCACAGTGCTGTCTTTATTCATTGCCGCCACCTATGGAAAATGGATAATCAACTTCTTGCGCAGACAACAGGTGGGCGAATCGATCCGCGATCTGGGACTGGAAGGTCAGATGGAAAAAACAGGAACTCCAACCATGGGAGGGTTCATCATTCTCGCCTCGCTGTTAATTCCGGTATTGCTTTTTGCAAAACTTTCTAATGTCTATATCGTTCTTTTGATCATTACAGCCGTTTGGACCGGCTTGATAGGCTTTGTCGATGATTATCTGAAAAAATTCAAAAATAATAAAGAAGGACTTCACGGCCGGTTTAAAATTGTCGGCCAGGTCGGACTTGGATTGATTGTAGGGTTAACACTTTCCTTCAACGATCATGTTAAGATACGGATTTACGAGCAACCTTTGCTGAGTTCTTCGCTGGGAGAAGTACAGCGATATAAAGATGTTATTCATCCGACTGTTACGACGCTTCCGTTTTTCAAAAACAATGAATTTGATTATCGCACCCTTCTTTTTGGTTGGCTTCCGGAAGAATATACCTGGGTGATTTACACGATCCTTGCCATTTTTATCATTACAGCGGTTTCTAACGGAGCCAATATCACGGACGGAATTGATGGATTGGCAGCTGGCATTTCCGGTATTATTGCTCTGACTCTGGGTGTACTGGCCTATCTTTCAGGTAATACTAAATTTTCTCAGTACCTGAATATCATGTATATCCCGAATTCAGGAGAGCTCGTGATTTTTTGTGCTGCCTTCGTCGGGGCTTGTGTCGGGTTTCTCTGGTATAATGCATATCCAGCGCAGGTTTTCATGGGAGACACAGGAAGTTTGATGCTGGGAGGTGTTATCGCCGTAGTGGCGCTCGCGATTCGCAAAGAATTAATGATCCCAATTCTCTGCGGAGTTTTCTTATCTGAGCTCGTTTCCGTTATTATGCAGGTCAGCTATTTTAAATATACAAAAAAGAAATTCGGCGAGGGCAGGCGTATTTTACTGATGTCGCCGCTTCACCATCACTACCAGAAAAAAGGGATTCACGAAGCAAAAATTGTTACACGTTTCTGGGTCATAGGAATCATCCTCGCTATTTTTACACTGGCCACTTTGAAATTAAGATAATAAAAATGAGCCTGCCGAAGATTTCAGCAGGCTCATTTTTTATAACAAGGTGAAATTATCTTCCGACAGCTTCACTATATCGTCTTGGATCGTACCCTTTCGCAAAGAGTGGATACTGGTCAAAAATCCTGCGAACTACACTTCGATAGTGATTATTCGAGTTTTCAACACCTTTAAAAATTCCCGAAGCATAACCTCTCCACACTACCTGATCGCTTTCTGCATCAATCAAAGAGACTATTAATGTACCTTTATCAAGGGCATATTTAATCGGCTCATACCTGAAACCATCATTTTCCGTATCAACCCAGTTTTTAATGACGGGCTGCATATAACCCTGATAACGAAGGTTATCATAGAAAATACCGTAATTGACTAGTAAAGTTGGTTTTTCAGCGGTAAGCTTGTAGCCTCTCACCTGCATCTGGCGACGGATTGCCTCGTATATTTCTGTGCAGAGATTGTTGGTATCACGCTCACATTCCAGAAACGTATAGGAAGAATAATCTTTGAAATTTGTTTCGTAACTGTAGTCATGCTCCACAAATACTTTACGACCACTCGAGCAACCCGCTAATATCAATATCACTAATAAAGCGGCATAAGGTTTAATAGACTTCAGCATAAGCATTACATTTTGTCAGGTTATAAATAGATATATTCATTCTAATATTGAAAACCCACTAATCAATAGCTTATGCTGTTCTTCTCGCCCCGGAACTACCCCATATAATAAGCTATTGCTTTACGCATTTCTGAAACCGGAACAGCTATGTCATAACCGCATTTACCTGCTCCTTCCAGAAGAGAAAAACGAACCTCGCTTCCTCTGTTCTTTTTATCCTGACGTGTCAGCGCAATAATGGCGTCCACATCTTCCGGATTAATTAATACTTTGCCGTACGTAGCAAAAAGAAATTCTTCTATATCACTTAATGTTTTCTTATCGATCAAATTTCGCTTGTAAGACAGATAGCTTTCCATTATCATTCCTACAGCAATTGCTTCTCCGTGAAATAATCTTTCGTTTTCCGACTTACTTAAAAAATAGGTCTCAACCGCATGGCCCAGCGTATGCCCAAAATTAAGGATTTTCCTCAGCCCTTTTTCCGTAGGATCCTGATCTACAATCTGTTGTTTAATTTTCACAGAGTGGGCGATCAGATCTTCCCAATTTTGTTCTTCAAAATCATTCTGACGGATTACCTTCCATTTGTCAGCATCAGCAATCAGGCAATGTTTAATAATTTCAGCAAAACCGGATCTGATTTCTCTCTCCGGCAACGTTTTCAGAAAAAACGGATCGATTAAAACACTATTTGGTATGTTAAAAACGCCTAAATGATTTTTAAAGCCCTGAAAATCAATCCCCAGTTTTCCACCAACACTAGCGTCTACCTGAGATAAAAGTGTTGTCGGTATCTGAATAAAATCTATTCCACGCTTGTAAACGGCCGCACAAAAACCGCCCATATCTCCTATCACTCCGCCACCTATATTAATCACTAAAGCATGCCTGTCGAGTTCTCCTGCGGTCATGGATTCCCAGATGGTTTCGCATGTAGCCAATATCTTATGTTTTTCTCCACTTGGAACCGTCACTAATTTGTGTTTCGGCAAAAGAGGCTTTATCAAAGAATAACAATACTTGCGGGTATTGGTATCGGCAATTACAAAAACTTTCGAGTATTGTGCGGAATTTATAAACGCTGGTAAACTTTCGGTAATAGGTGCTAAAACTACGGACTGAGTCATTCTAAATTATTTCAATAAAAAATACAATGCTCATCAAATATACGATGATGAAGCCATATTGGATGCGTGGATAATTAATTAATTTAATATATTATTTCGAAATTTATTATTTGAGGCATTAATTATTGGGTTTAATTTACAAAAAAGAATACTAAGCATAACAATCAATATTTTAACAATATTTTCCCTCTGCCTCGAAATTAATGTTTCTCTCTGATAAATTTAATGGCTAAAGTGACCATGTGCGCATTCAAGCCATTGGACCGGTGATAATAACCATATCTCAGATTCAATTCGTCAAACGAAATCTTCCTGGTCAGATAAGCGGAAGGCAGATATCTTAAATTTATACCAGCCTTGTAACTTTGAAACGAAGCAAGGTCATAATCCGAGGTATAAAACTTTGCAGAAATATCATGTTGCTTGTAAGGCTTAAAGTATTCAGAACCAGACTGATTGTAAAATCTGAAAAACGGAGAAACCGTCCATTGGGGCGATGTCTTTATCGCAGCTTCCAGTTCAAGGCTATTTCCAAGAATATCGAAACTGTCATAATAAAATCCATAATTCATTTTCAGAATCGTGCGGCTTCCCATAAAATAATTCAGCCGGATGCTAAGAGGAAATTTATATCGCTCCCCCGGCAGATTTTCCACTTTCAGCGAGTCATTTTTAAAGTAAACCCGGTGAAACGGAGTTGCCAGCAAACCTTTTTGATAAGAGAATTCCGGGAAAATTCCGAGTACTAATCTTGGATTAATAATCTGGGTAAAACCAAATTTGAAATTATAGGAATCTCGACGGTAGGTATCAAACCATTGTTTATTTCGAAGTTCAACCGGATAGATAAGCCTGACAGGCCGGCGATGATCAGGATTCAATCGCCCCCAGCGCAAGTCATCATAATAAGCTTGAAAATCAAACGAATAAGTTCTGGTCTTGGCAGGGTTAGTATATTCTGCTGAAGCCAAAATTGGTATCGACATATAATCCGATTCGATCGAAAACCCAGACCCGATTCCCAATTTCAAATCTTTCTTTTTTAGCTGGCGCTGGTAATTAAGATTTCCGTATGAACGGGCGTCACGACTTGAAGCAGACGACATGACGAAATCAATATTATCAACAGACGCCGAGCTGATAATATCAACTCCTCCGACAAATCGCACTGTGTTGTATTCCTTAAAAGTATGACCAATCCGGACTGAAGGAGAATAAACCGTCAGCTTTTCCGTCCCGATTCCGCCGGTAACAGCCGAATTGTGGCCGTCCTGAATGTAGTGATTGTAAACCAGCTCAACCTCGGTTTTTGATAACGTACTTTTTTGGTAAGAACTATCCGAATTCTGGGCTTTTGCTTTTAATAAAAATGCACTGAGTAATCCTGCAAGTAAAATTCTTCTTTTCATAAAACGCTAGTTACACCCGCATCCGCCACTTGATTTTGTCCCGGCAGCCGGAGTCGCGCCTTCCCGGATGGTCTCTACATAATCTTCAAATTTTTTCCCTGAATTGCTGCCCATCTGCATTTCGGGATCATTGAGAAATACGCGTTGGTAAGGTTTCACAGCCTGACAGCTGAACCCGCCAAACATTAACATCAATCCGGCTATCAAAAAGTAGATTTTATTTCTCCGCATATTTAAAGTTAAGGTTTCGCGAGTGAAACACTTCATTTTTGTCATTAATAATTAAACAATGGGTTTGCGGAAGCTGGTTAATAAAATGCAGCCCAACCTCAACACCCATTACAAAAACACCGGTTGCCAAAGCATCACAAAGCTCAGCTCCCGGGCCCACGACGGTTACGCTTTTAATTCCACTGACCGGCTTTCCTGTTCTCGGATCAAGGGTATGTGCGTAACGCGTTCCGGCACGCATAAAAAACTGCTCATAATCTCCCGAAGTGGCAACCGAAGCATTTTGGATCGGTAGAAAACATAAAATATCCTGCGCATTATCCGGATTCGCAATACCAATCTGCCAGGGTCTTTCGTCTGTTTTTTCTCCAATAACAGTCAAATCGCCGCTTGCATTAATTACACCATGGGCAACACCCTTTTCAATCCAAAGTTTTTTTACTTTATCCGCAGCATATCCTTTCCCAATTGCTGCAAAACTGATATACATTCCCTTCTTTTTCAGAAAAATATGATTGTCAGGAAGGAGTGAAATATATTTAAAACCAACAGACAAAAGTGTTTTTCTTACCGCACTTTTTTCTGGAAAGATGAATTGCTCGTTCTTGAAATTATATAATTTTTTTAAAGGCCCGACCGTGATATCAAACGCACCTTGTGTCAAATTGGAAAGTCCGATGCAGCGTTGAATCAATTGATAAACTTCATCATTTACCTGGACAGATTTCTCTCCGGCATTTGCGTTAATTAAGGAAGTAAATGAAGACTTGTCAAATTCGGTCAGCAGATTTTCCAATCTTTTGATTTCATCCCGTCCTTCTGCCAGAAGTGCCTCTGCACGTGTTTTATCATGATCTCTGATAGTCAGCTCAAAGGCGGAACCCATCAACTTTTCAACCAGACGAAACTCATCCATTCAAATGCTGTAAGCGATTTTTCAATTCTTTTACAAATTCCTGCGGCGTTTGATTGGTATAGGTAATAATTTCAAATTCCGATCCGTCGCCAGATATCAGCACCAGATTCGGAAAAACTCCTTTTGGATTATACTTTTCCGCCAATGCCTCATTTTGCTCGACAACTTCTTTGGCAAGTTTGGCACGCTGTGGAAAATCGGCAACGACAACTTCCAGATTTTCTTTTGCGAACGATTCGAATGAAGGATCATTCATTACTTTTTTTCTGAATTGAATGCAGCCTTTGCACCAGTCCGAACCGGAAAAAACGATAAATTTATTCTTTGACGCCGAAGTTTTTGCAGGTTGTAAGGCAACCGGATTCTTTGATTGTATTGGCAAAAATGGCGTTAAAATATTAATAAGAAATACGAAAACAAGTGAAATCATATTTGTCAGGAGTTAAGGTCATTATTCAGAAAACAGCGAACCGTCGAGTTAGTTCCACCTATTTGAAAACGGTTTTAACAAAAGTCAGCGTATACCGCTTGATGGTAAAAACAAAACGAATAATATCTAAACTACGAAGTTATGGATGTAAGCAGTTGCTTTTTAGTTATTTTTTATTCCTTTTCCCCATCCTTGTTGCTGTTTTATTTTGTAAAATTGCGGTTCCTTAGCCGTTAAGCAGAGTAATTACTACGCTGGGCTACAATCTTTTTGTCCTATACTTAAAAAAAATATATCTCCTTCATGAGTGCTGCTCTAATTTCCGGAATACAACAAGTTGGTCTCGGGGTTCAAAATGTTCCTGAAGCATGGCAATGGTATCGAAGGATTCTTGGTTTTGACGTTCCGGTTTTCGACGACAAGGCCGAAGCTCCCCTGATGACTCCTTATACCGGAGGCGCTGTGCATCAACGGCATGCCGCACTGGCCCTTAATTTGGCTGGTGGAGGCGGACTTGAAATCTGGTCGTTTACGAGCCGTGTTTCTCAGCCTGCAAATTTCAAACTGGAACTTGGTGATTTGGGAATAAATGCCATTCGTTTTAAGGCTCCTGATGTCAAAAAAGCACATGAATGGGTAAAATTGCAATCAAAAGAAGCAGTAGGGCCGCTGGTTACACTTCCTGAAGGCGAGGGCTTTTGGGGGAATGATCCTTATGGAAATATCTTCCAGATCACAAGTGATACTTCGTGGTTCCAAAAAACCGGAAAGCCGGTTGGTGGCGTTGCTGGCGTAGTTGTTGGAGTGACGGATGTACACAAAGCGATTTTATTTTACCAGACACTCATTCAAAATCTTGAAGTGGTTTATGATAAAACGGGCGTTTTTGATGATTTGCCAACCTCGATTCCGGGTCAGCGTTTCCGTCGTGTTTTACTTAGAAAAAACTTTACTCCCGAAGGAGCGTTCAGTAAGCTGCTTGGAAATATTCAGATCGAATTAATTCAAGCGCTTGATCGTACTCCTAAAAAAGTATTTGAAAACCGTTATTGGGGAGATTGCGGTTATATCCACTTATGCTTTGACGCACTTGATCTGGCAACGCTGAAAACGAAAATGCAGGCGCAAGGTTACAAATTCACGGTCGATAGCGAATCTTCTTTCGGGATGGAATCGGCAGCAGGTCGTTTTGCTTATGTTGAAGATCCGGACGGAACTTTGATTGAAATGGTAGAAACGCACAAGTTGCCAATTTTGAAAAAAATCGGCTGGTTCCTGGATATTCAGAAAAGAAAACATCAGAAACCATTGCCAGACTGGATGTTGAAAATGATGGGCCTGAACCGGGTAAAGAACTAATTTTCTATAAAAAAATTTGCCACGAATACACAGATGATCACGAACATTCGCGGGTATTTGTGTATTCGTGGCAAAAAAGTTTTAGCTGTATTTACCGATATCGGTTTCCCAGCCAAGCTAAAATCGGAAGAGCCGCAAAGACGGCGAGCGCCACTTTAAAGCCTGCAAAAATTCCTATTATAGCTGATATTAAAAGGACGATTACGGGGTAGATATATAATAATAATCCAAATAAAGCTGAATCATAAAATACACTTCGAGCGGTGATCTTTGCAACTTTTTTATGAAAAGCATGATAAATTGGACGGTGGATCAGCCTACCGAACCAACCAAGTCCCTGAAGTAGAAAATTTCCTTTTGACGGCGTAGAATTCGGCCCGAAAAAATGATTAAATGCGGTTACACGCTCTTCTTTTGTTGCATCATCCGGGATGGTCAGGATCTCCTGGTTCATTTTAACAAAAAGTATTTCGTTGAATTCCCGAAGCCATTTCTCATATTCGTCCGGACTCGTTTTGATATCCGTATAATGAATTGCATCACCAAAACGAATGGCAGCACGCTTTCCTGTTCCGCGGTAATGTTCATAATTCATACCAATCGGTATCACCTGCATTTCCTTTAAATTACTTTCTCCAAACCATGCCTGATGAGCCATCCGGGCAGTTCCTTTTCCTAACGGACGAAGTTTCCATTCATTTACACAAACACCTTCTGAAAAAATAATAACGGCGTCTCCATTGCCCATCGCATCGAGACTTTCTTTCATTGTAATATCAATATTCTTAACCGCCTGTCTTCCCTCAGAACCGCGAAAAACCGGAATAAGATTAATTTGTCTAAGCCAAAAGGCAACAGCAGGCTTCTTGAAAGCGTCGCCACGAGCCAGTGTATAGATAGGCTGCGTAAGAGTAGCACCGATGACAAGTGCATCAAAAAACGAGTCAGGATGATTAGAAGCTAATAATAATGGTCCCTTATTTGGCACTTGTTTAAAGTTAACAACAAGCAGACGGCGCAGAAAAATTGGCAGCGCCATTCGGATCAGAAATCGGGAAAAGTAGAAAAAATACAAAATATTAAAAGGTAAGTTTCAGCACAAAACTAATGCTTAATTCTTTTTTAAAGAAGTATTGCAAAATTTCAATTTCCCTTTCTTCTGATATTCAATATTTTATGAAAAACCACCTTTCATGGTGTAACTGCAACAACATGCATTCTATCGGTGAAGTTGTTAACTTTGTAACACTTTATCACTAAAAAGTACCCGAATTTATCAACAACTAACTACTTATTTTGAGTAATTTCATGCGTATAAAGAACTATCCAGCCATCATTGAAAAGGCCTGGGCGGGATTCGACGATTCGATATCAATTAAATTGGTTGAAGATATAAGTGCCAAAGTATCAACCAATCACGTATTCAGAGTAACCTTAGACAACGACGATATAGTTATTGCCAAGCTTTCCTATTTTGGGAAATATGAGCACTTTAAAGAAGATCACAGAATTATCCAGGCAGTTTCCAACAATTTGTTGTACCCGTTTGAGAACGTACTGGCCAAATCTCTTCTGAAAAATAATCAGGTTTATACGTATCGATATCAGGAAGATTTTCTGGATACCTGGGTTGTATTTTACAATCCGATCCGGGCTATGAACCGGATGCCTAAAAGGCTTGATGAAGATAATATCCGGAAACTCGGCCGCGAAATGGCAAAATTTCACCAGGCTTGTTATCGCGTAGGCAAATCTATTCCGAAATCTTCAAAAAAATTAAGGACAGATATTCAGCAACTGCTTGATATTCTGGATACCGAAGCCGGGCAGTACGAACACAGAATGCATGTCGATTTCCTGAGAGGACAATGTGACATTTTCCTGAAAAACGTACAGAAATTGAATGTTATATCCTTCGATATGATGCCGGTTTTTGTCGACTGGAATATCGGAAATTTTTCAGTGACGGAAGACCAGCATTTATTTTCGCGCTGGGATTACGACTGGTTCCGGGTGTCATCGAGAATTCTTGATTTTTACTTTTTCAGCAGAGTTGTTTCAAACGTCGGCGACCGTACGGTTTTCAGCTACTTGATCACGCCGCTGATGGAAGACCGGTTTATGATCTTCCTCGAAGAATACCATAAAGTATATCCGCTTTCAGAAAACGAGGTTCGGTTCATGAAAGAGGCATATCGCTTTTTTATTCTTAACTATGTAATAAAATATGGAAAATACTTTTTTCATAGAACTTACTCTACCAAATTGCAGAGAGAAGCTTACGAGCTCTATTTTCCATCAATTGACACATTTGATGCGGATAAAATTCTAAAATTTCTCAATATTACACCAGAAGTTAAGGAGAGTAAGAAAAAACCTAGTTTAGATAAATCGTAAATTTAAGACGCCAATTACATGATTTTAGACAATTTTAAGTCCGTACTCTCAAAGTACGAAGTTATTTTCTTTGATGCATTTGGCGTTCTAAAAACATATAATGGACTGATTCCGGGGATTGAAAATACATTCGCCTATCTAAACGAAACTGGAAAAGATTTTTATGTCGTGACCAACGATGCTTCCCGCAGTCCCGAACAACTTGCGGAATCTTACGTGCGGTTGGGTATCAATGATGTTACCCCGGATCGGATTATTTCGTCAGGTATGCTGGCACGTGAGTATCTGGATCTGAAAGTGAGAAGCGGGATCGTGGCTTACCTTGGAACGGAAAATTCCGCTCATTATATCGGGACAGACGATATTAAGACTTTGTCCATTCGCGAACTGGATTTAAGCGATATTAATGATGTGAATGCTTTGGTTTTTCTGGACGACGAAGGTTTCGACTGGAATACAGATTTGACAAAAACGCTGAATTTACTTCGTAAGCGCAATATTCCTGTAATCGTCGCCAATACGGATAAAACGTATCCTGCTTCTAAAACACGACTTTCTATTGCCGTGGGAGCATTGGCGAAAATGATTGAAGATACAATCGGCAGACAGTTTATCCGCTTCGGAAAGCCTGATCCTCAGATGTTTATCTTCGCTTATCAACATATCAAAAATTATCCTAATGTCAGTAAAAGAGATATTTTGATGGTGGGCGATACACTGCACACAGATATCCTGGGAGGAAATAAATTCGGGCTGGATACTGCACTTGTATTAACAGGAAATACGCAGGCTATTGACGCAGAAGTTCGTATAAGAAGTACCGGAATTATTCCGACTTATATTTGTGTTTCAGCCGTGGTAGAGTAATTATTTATTCACTGCAAATTTTACATAAAACTCTTTAACGCGAAGCTCTTCCTGCTTCGCTTCTTCTGCTTTTCCCATCATTCTTAGCAAAACCGCCCTGTTTGCATGACATTCTGCGGCAACATAAGAATCAGGGAAAGAGCGCGCCGATCGTGTGAATAAATCGTATGCCTGACGAATGGAAGTGGTATCGTGATTTTTCAACAGTGCTTCTCCGTCTTCGAAATCCTGGTGCCAGCGTAGCGCCGTCTCGTTCATTCTTTCTGCCTCCTGAAACGCAGGAAAAGGAGTCACGGAAACTTTTAAATTTTCAGGAATAATTTTTGGTATTGGTTTACTGAAAAATGCTTCAAGCGCTTCTATATATGCCTGGGCTTCTTTCTCATTGTAATTTTCCTGCTTTAATTTTTGCTCTTCGTCAGGATTGGAAAAGAATGCCGCCTCGGCCAGAACTGCGGGAATCCCATACGTTCCTCGTAAAACCTGCGCTCCCGCTTTTGGGAAAATTGTAAAGTCTGATGTAACGGATACCGGACTGTTTCCTTCAAATAAGTATTTAGTAATTGTTGTTGCCAACTCTTTTCCAAGAGCCACACCAGCCAGGTTTTCGGATCCATTTCCATGAAAATAGATGATTGGAAAATTGACCTTTGTATCAGCTGTTGCATTATGGTGAATGGAAACAAACAGGTCTGCTTTATTATCAACAGCGATTTTTGCTCTTCTGTACAAAGCAATGGTGTCGTCAGTGGTTCTTGTCATTAATACGTTCGCACCTTTTTCTTCCAGCTTTTTTTGGAGAATCTTAGCAACCCGAAGATTGATCCATTCTTCACGTTCGCCACCCGGACCGACCCGGTAACTATCCGTCAAAGCAGTTCCTCCATGCCCGGCATCAACACAAATAATTTTCCCGCCTAACGAACTCGGTTTGCTTTGCGCAATTCCGGTTGAGACAATTGTAAAAAGAAAAAAGATGAGATTCAGAATATTCTTCATGGCTCTTGATTTGGGAAAAAACACTTTTCAGGTCGAAAATATGATTTTTAAATTTACTGCTTATTCTTCCATTCAGACATTTTTCGTGTCATTTCCGACCAATTTTATTCCAATTAGGAGAATTCCTTTTTATTCTTGTCATATCTCGATTTCAATTGTAAGTGGTTATCCAAAATCCTGTTAATTTTGATTTTAATCTAAACTCGGAATACACACACGGTTCATCAATATCCATTATTATGCTTGCAAAAACGTTCGGAAGTGCTGTATATGGCGTCAATGCCAAAATGATCACAATTGAAGTACAGGTTGGACAAGGGATGCATTTCCACATTGTCGGACTGGCAGACAGCGCCGTTAAGGAAAGTGAACATCGCGTTGAAGCATCTTTGAAGTACTTCAATTATAAGATGCCAAGGCAAAAAGTGATTGTAAACATGGCACCTGCAGATATCCGGAAAGAGGGATCAGCCTATGATCTTCCGATCGCACTATGTATTCTGGAATCTTCCGAACAAATTTCCTCCGTTCACAATCTTGAAAACTATGTGATCATGGGAGAACTTTCCCTGGATGGAAAATTACGTCCGATCAAGGGAGTTTTACCGATCGCTATTGAGGTTCGTAAACAAGGCTTTAAAGGTTTTGTACTACCGGCAGAAAACGCCAGAGAGGCTGCAATTGTTAATAACATCGATGTTATTCCCGTCGAAACGCTGGAAGATGCCATTGCTTTTTTTGAAGGAAAAAGCTCAATAGAGCCTCTTGTAGTTGATACCAGGGACCTGTTTTTCACTACACAAAACGAATATGATGCTGATTTTGAACATGTTCAAGGTCAGGAAAATATAAAACGTGCCTTGGAAATTGCCGCGGCCGGTGGTCATAATGCAATTATGATTGGTCCTCCCGGAGCAGGAAAAACGATGCTGGCGAAGCGTATTCCAAGCATTTTACCGCCTTTGAGCTTACCAGAGGCACTTGAAACGACAAAAATTCACTCGGTAGCCGGAAAATTGGGAACGAACGCAGCATTGGTATCCCGTCGTCCTTATCGCGCACCGCATCACAGTATCAGCGACGCTGCTTTGGTAGGAGGCGGAAGTTTTCCTCAACCTGGTGAAATTTCACTGGCTCATAATGGTATTCTGTTTCTGGATGAACTTCCGGAATTTAAGAGAACAGTTTTGGAAGTAATGCGACAGCCGCTGGAAGAAAGAAAAGTCAGCATTTCAAGAGCAAAAATGACGGTTGAATTTCCGGCAAATTTTATGCTCATTGCCAGTATGAACCCTTGTCCATGCGGTTATTACAATCATCCGGACAAAGAATGCGTTTGCGGCCCGGGAGTGGTTCAGAAATATCTAAACAAGATCAGCGGACCACTATTAGACCGGATAGACCTTCACGTAGAAGTTACCCCCGTGACCTTTGACCAGATCGCTTCCACCCGTAAATCAGAAAGCAGTGCGCAAATTCGAGAGCGTGTTATCAAGGCGCGGGAAAGGCAGACGGAACGTTTTAAAGATAACAAGGAGATTTATTCAAACGCGATGATGCCGCCTGAAATGGTTAAGAAAATCTGTACGATTGAACCTGCGGGAACAGCCCTTTTGAGAACTGCGATGGACAGGCTTGGATTGTCTGCACGCGCTTATGACCGGATTCTAAAAGTTTCGCGTACAATCGCTGATTTAGCAGGGAGTGATGATATCCGGGTTGAACATTTAGCGGAAGCGATTCAGTACAGGAGTCTGGACCGGGAGAATTGGGCAGGGTGAAAATGCGTCTCACGCTTCGCAAAGCCAACTGTCAATTAATGGTCACATTGTCTGATAAATTCCGAATAGCCTGATGTATATTTTTCCCCCAGGCTATTTTCTTTGAGATCAAATCGTGATAAAACCTGAAAACAATTCCCGGTTTCTAATTTCAGGCTGAATGATTTGACATTTTCGGTCTCCTAACCTTCCAGAATACAAACCACAATCCAACCCCAAATAAAACAAACGGCCAGACATCCATTACCATAAGCAACGACCCAAGCAAATTTTCCCAACCCTTGGCCAACGAGAGTTTAATCTGGTCAGAAAATAGTGAAGGTGTTGATGTAATTTTATAGAAGTTAATCCTAAGTGTAGAATATTGAATCTGATCCGACAGATATTTTAATTGCCCTTCTGCGGCCTCAATTTCGGTTCTGATTGTACCCAATTCTTTTTCAATATTTAATACATCGTTTACGCTGGAAGCCTTGATCAACAGTTGGCGATACCGAAGTTCTATTTCTTTTTTTGTTTTCAATCTGGTTTCATTGTCCAGATATTCCGCGGTAACATCTTTGACATTGATTTGCTTGTTGTCAAAATAAAGGACATCCTGCGTCGCCGACTTTAAAAATGAATCAAATTTGTCCGTAGGTATTCTTACAATGATGGTAGAACTGATTTTATCTCCTGCTTTATTCTGCTTATCGGATGATATATACCCTTTATTGGCAGAAACAGAAGCCGCAATTTGATTTTTAGTTTTTTCTAAATCCGATGTTTCAAATTCTACAAAACCATCTTTAATCAGTTTTCGCGTAGTTGGATTTTTATCCGTATTAATAAATTCATCTGCCAACTCATTTTGAGATGGAGCGGGCATCATCATTAGTTTAACTTTCATTTCTGCGTCATTCTCGTATTTTTTTGCACAGGATGCAAGAAAGAAAGCTGCTAAAAGAAAAAATAAAGTTTTCATGGCTAATAAATTGAAAGAATTTAATTAAATATTATATAAGTTTCTTAAATATAGTATTTAATTAAGTTTCGTCAAATATTTATAAAATTTATTTTGATTGCCTGAAACTATTCGCCTTAACGTTTAAAACATTATCATTTGAGCACAAAAAACCTCAGCTATTTGATATAACCGAGGTCCTGTATATTTCGAAACAACTAATTTTACAATTCATCCACGCTTACACCGCCTAATTCCTGGAAAAGTGTTTGCCAGTAATGCGTCACATGCGGATTATTTTCTTTTGACGAAGCTGTTGCCTCAAACGGAGAAACGATTGTGACCTGCGGAGAACCAATGGCATATTTTTCCAATTGCTTTACGTCCGATTTTGCTTCCTCTTCTGCTTGTGCATCTGAAACGGGAGGTTGCTTATGAAAATCACGACGATCAGCACCTTTTACGCTTTCGATCATATCACTGAAATAGTATACGCTGACCTGCGCACCACTTTCTCCAGCTTTTGCAATCACAGGCAAACTCGCCCAGATATCCGTGGATTGGTTAGAAGATCCTTCATTCTGCTGATTCAGTTTGAGCAGCAATTGTCTTAGGAAAATACTTTTTTCACGCTGCAAGGAAAGCTGGAATGCTGTTTCAATGGCTTCACGGTCAGTGGCATTCGCTCCGTCATTTATCTCTTTTTCGCTTCTGATCATTAAAGATAAAGCGCGGGCTTTTGAAGTATTTTCATGAATGAAATAAACTTCCAGCTTATCGCCTTTATTTTTCATGTTGTTTTCCATGATGTCTGTCAGCGTCTTGCGGTATTTTTCATTGACATATGCACGGTTGACATTTACACTTTGCGTCTTATCTAAAAATACCAAAGTATATATCGGTGCATCCGGGATTGCCTCAGCTTTTTCCTTTTCGCTACCACAAGCAGCAAGTAATAAAACCAGCCCTGAAAGAACAGCATATTTGATTTTGAGCGAACGATGCATAGGAGACTTCTGATTAATAAGAGAATTCATGGCATTGGATTTACGAAACGAAACTACTCAGTTCGTAATAACCATACAACGCCAAACGGGATGGACGGTTCAATTATTTTATTAACACACAAAAATCCCTCCAGAACGGTCCGTTTTGGAGGGATTTTTCAATTTTTTATGAAAAAAACTGCCTTGAAATACGTTTTAAGCTTTATTCTGGTCCTGAATCATCTGAACCAGTTCTTCTGAAATACCCGTTGACGAATATCCGCCGTCATGGAACAGATTCTGCATCGTTACCATGCGTGTCAAGTCTGAGAATAACGAGATTGTATAGTTCGCGCAATCGTCAGCCGTAGCATTTCCTAGTGGGCTCATTTTATCTGCAAACTCATAAAATGCATCAAATCCGCCAATTCCTGAACCTGCTGTTGTTTTTGTAGGAGATTGAGAAATGGTATTTACACGAACATTTTTCGCTTTACCATAACGGTAACCAAAGCTGCGCGCAATACTTTCAAGCATTGCTTTTGCCTCTGCCATATCCGTATAGAATGGATAAGTACGCTGCGCTGCAATGTAAGACAAGGCAACAACCGAGCCCCATTCATTAATAGCGTCCAATTTCTCAGCAACCTGTAAAAATTTGTGTAGAGAAAGTGAGGAAACATCAAGGCTTTTCAAATACCAGTCGTAGTTCAGATCGCCGTATTCTTTTCCCTTACGAATGTTTGCGCTCATACCAATTGAGTGCAAAACGAAATCTACTTTTCCGCCCAATACGTCCATCGACTGGGTATATAGCTTTTCAATATCTTCAACTGAAGTGGCATCCGCAGGAATAATTTGCGCATCACAAACCTTCGCTAATTCATTGATTGCTCCCATACGCATTGCGATGGGTGCATTCGTTAACGTGAATGTAGCTCCTTCTTCTTTTGCTTTTAGCGCAACTTTCCAGGCGATTGAATTTTCGTCCAATGCCCCGGATATTATCCCTCTTTTTCCTTTTAATAAACCGTATGCCATGATTTCTTTATTGTTAATTACGAGTTAACGCCCTTTTTGGCCGACAAAGTAACAAAATTTTGACTGCTTAAACCACAATCTTTTTATAATACAAAGCATTCGGTTTGTAGCAATCAAGGTTATTATTTAATGGATTCTACTGGTTTCAGCGATAGTTTTTCTTCAAGAAACTGCTCCGTCGCTTTGTAAACTCCTTCAACGTCCTTCGACCGTATGTATGATCCGATCACGTGATCTCCACTATTTGGAAATGCTTTTTCAACTTTAAGATTCGCGGGCGTACCGAGTTTGGGAAACATATCAAGCATTGCCTTTACAGAAACAACCTTATCCTGCTCCTCTTCATTTTTATAATAGTAAGCCAGAAAAACGGGCATTTTAATCTTTTCGTAAACTTCCGGTTTTGCAACGGCGTCGATTGTTTGCTGTAAAGCCATTAAGCCGTTCGTATGGTAACTTTGCAGCCAGAAATTAGCACGTTCAGGTTCCACATCAGCAGACTGACGCCGGTCTCCCATAATTCCGTGCAAAATCTGTTTTCCCCATGGTCCGGTGATCAGTTTGAGTGCCGGCGAAGCAACGGCCATACAGGGAGAATACAGCACGATACCTTTTATTTCAGGATTTGTTGCGGCAAGATAAACGGTTAATAATCCGCCGGCAGAGGTTCCGACTACGATCACACTATCGCCCAATGCCTTACCAATCGATAATGCACGTTTTGCGCCTGCTATAAAATTCTCGGAAGTAAGATCATCAAACGCATTGGGATCGCTTATGCCCGCATCATGCATACGCGCCAGATATAAATTGGCTCCGTATCTTTTGGCAAGATTTCTGTGAATCGGCTCTCCTTCAGCCCAGCTGGCCCCGAAGCCGTGTATGTACACAATGCTGTATGTCGTTTTTTCTTTTTTTGAAGTATCTGCCCAGATAATCCTGGCCTGATTATCTCTTTTCATGTCTTTAACCGCAGCTTCTGAAGCGTTAATTTCCTGTTCGAGCTGTGGCAAATTTTGAGTTACCTGGGGAAGTGCAGGGTCTGGTACTGTAGCAGTTACTTTCGGACCAACAAAATAAACAATGGCGAGCACAGCCAGTACGGCAACGATCCACACAATAATTTTTAACATATATTATGATTTTTGAAGGTTTCTTTGCTCCGAAAGTTCGTTAGTTTTATACTGCATTCCAATTAAGACAGGAAAGTGATTTTCTGATCTAATCCGGGAAGATCGATTCCTTGAAAAAGTAAAGCAATAAATCATTAATAATTTAGCCAGGAAAAAATGCCCAACCTCTTACTTGTTGAAGACGACGCAAATTTAGGATTACTACTTCAGGAATATCTTATCGACAAAGGATTTCCTACCGACCTAGCAACTGATGGGCAGAAAGGCTGGCAATGCTTTGTGGATAATCAATATGATCTTTGCATTTTTGATGTAATGATGCCAAAAAAAGACGGATTTTCATTGGCAAAAGAAGTGAGAATGAGCGGCCGCGATGTGCCGATTATTTTCCTGACAGCAAAATCTATGAAGGAAGATACCATGCAGGGATTTCGCGTTGGCGCAGACGATTATGTCACAAAACCTTTTGACCGAGAGGAGCTTATCCTGCGTATTGAAGCGATTTTGAGAAGATATCGCAAACAATCGGATCTGCCCGAAGAAAGTGCCGTGTTTCAGGTTGGCAATTATACTTTTGATTACAGTCACCATCAATTATCTGCTGACGAAAAAAGCACAAAACTTACCAGCAAAGAGTCAGAACTACTTAAACTTTTTTGCCAGAACCTTAACCAGCCGATCAGCCGCAGTTACGCACTGAAAACTATCTGGGGAGATGATTCTTATTTCAATGCAAGAAGTATGGATGTGTACATCACCAAACTTCGTAAACATTTTAAGGAGGATCCAACCATCCAGATCATGAATTTGCACGGGGAAGGATTTAAATTGATGGTGGGATAAAAGCAGAAAATTCATCCGTGTGAAACTCAAATTATTTCTCCGCGGTTTTCTGTGTAAGAAATTCATTTATTCATTAAGCTGACAGACGACAGCCGATTGCTGATCGCCCATATAAAATGATCTACTTAACCCGTCGCCCAAGACGCAACCGAAAATCTTCTGCTATCAGAGATTTGGTTCAGGAAACCACACTTCAGGTTTCAGATTTTATTTTCCCAATGTTCATTCAGGAAGGTACTAACCAGAAAGTTGAGATAAAATCAATGCCTGGAATTTACCGTTTTTCTTTGGATACTATTCTTGAAGAATTAAAGGAAGTAACTGATCTGGGAATTCGCGCAATTGATCTTTTCCCGAATTATGCCGAAGCAAAAAAGGATAAATATGCTTCTGAAAGTTATAAAGAAGACACTTTTTATTTAAAAGCGATCACGGCAATCAAGGAGAAATTCCCTGAACTGGTCATCATGACAGACATCGCGATGGATCCATACAGCTCTGACGGTCATGATGGGTTAGTTGAAAACGGAGAAATCGTGAATGACGCCACGATCGAGATTTTAGGAAAAATGGCTTTGGCGCAAGCAAAAGCTGGTGCTGATATTCTTGGACCAAGTGATATGATGGATGGCCGTATCGGTTATCTGCGTGATGTTCTGGATCGTGAGGGGCATACGAATATCAGTATCATGTCCTATTCAGCTAAGTATGCAAGCGCATTTTACGGCCCGTTCCGCGATGCGTTAGAATCTGCTCCGAAATTTGGTGATAAAAAAACCTATCAAATGAACCCCGCCAATAGTCGTGAGGCCTTATTGGAAGCGCAATTGGATTTCGCAGAAGGTGCTGACATGCTGATGGTTAAACCTGCATTATCATATCTGGATATTATTCGCCAACTTGATGAAAATTTCGATATCCCGATCGCCGCTTACAACGTTTCCGGCGAATATGCAATGATAAAAGCTGCTGCCTTAAATGGCTGGCTTGACGGAGATCGTGCCATGATGGAAGTCCTGATGAGCATCCGCCGCGCTGGTGCAAAATGTATTTTAACCTATTTCGCGAAAGAAGCTGCTGTAATTTTAAACAGGTAATTTCAAAGCATAACTCATTGTATTGAAAATCACGCTACGTATCAAATGGATGCGAAGCGTGATTCTTTTGTTAAAAATAAATTCAGAGCATGAAAAAAATGTACGTTATGCTTTCTATGCTGGCTTGTTTTCAAACCAGTCTGAAAGCACAAGAAACACGTCTGTTAAGATTTCCCGCTGTACACGGAAATCAGGTGGTATTTTCTTACGCCGGCGATCTTTATACCGTTCCTAAAAGTGGGGGAGTAAGCCGGAAAATTACGAGTCATCCGGGTTACGAAACGTTTCCACGATTTAGTCATGACGGAAAACAAATTGCCTTTACAGGCCAATATGACGGAAATACAGAGGTTTTTGTAATTCCTGCAACGGGCGGCGTCCCTAAAAGACTTACTTATACGGCTACGCTGGGTCGAGATGATGTGGCCGATAGAATGGGGCCGAACAACGTGGTAATGGGCTGGGCACCGGACGATAAAAGTGTTATTTACAGAAGTCGGGGAACCTCTTTTAACGCATTTAAAGGCAAACTTTACAAAGCACCGTTAAGTGGAGATTTGAGCGAAGAACTTCCATTTTCGGTAGGAGGATGGAGCAGTTATAATGAGGACGGTTCGAAACTGGCTATGAACCGGGTTTTCCGTGAATTCAGGACCTGGAAATACTACAAGGGTGGAATGGCCGATGAAGTATGGATTTTCGATGTCAAATCCGGGAAAACGGAAAATATTACGAACAATTCTGCGCAGGATATATTCCCGATGTATTACAAAAACAAGGTTTACTTTTTGAGCGACAGAGATCGTATCATGAACCTGTTTGAGTACGACACCCAAAGCAAGCAGACGAAAAAAGTAACTGATTTTAAAGAATACGATTGCAAATTCCCGTCGCTTGGAGATGATGCCATTGCTTTCGAAAATGGCGGATATATTTATTTGTATGACCTGGCGTCAGGAAAAACAGATAAACTTTCAATTACCGTTTCGGAGGATTTTTCTTCGGGTCGTAACAAGCAGGTTGACGCTGCTAAAACGGTAGACTCCTATGCCATTTCTCCGGATGGAAAACGGGCGGTCTTGGGCGCAAGAGGTGATGTTTTTACAGTACCTGCAAAAAATGGAGTTACCCGGAATCTAACGCAAAGCAGTAACGCCCACGACAGAAATGTAGAATGGAGCCCAGACGGAAAATGGATCAGTTATGTATCGGACAGGAGTGGTGAAGACGAATTGTATATTCAAAAACAAGATGGTTCAGAACCTGCGAAACAATTGACAAAAGGTGGAGGAAGTTATAAATTCAATCCTGTCTGGAGTCCTGATAGCAAGTATATTTTACTGGCTGACAGAAATCAGGATTTGTATTATGTTGAAACTTCAACCGGTAACAAAACGCTTATTACGCACAGTGATTCTCGTGAAATTGATGAATACATTTTTGGACCTGATAGCAAATGGATTGCATTCACTCAGCCTGGAAAAGCGCGTGAATTTGAGACAATAAAACTTTATCAGATAGGTACGAAAAAAATCGTACAGGTGACAGACAACTGGTATAACAGCAATCAGCCATCATTTAGTCCAGATGGAAAATTGCTGTATTTCGTTTCTGCTCGTGATTTTAATCCAACATATAGCAACACGGAATGGAATCATGCTTACAATAATATGGAGAAACCCTATTTTGTCAGGCTGGCGTCCGATGTGAAGTCTTCGTTCCAGATTGAGAATGATGAGGTATCTGAAAAAGATGAAAAATCAGCTATAAAAACGGATAGTAAAGACAAAAAAGAAACTGATAAAAAGGATACTCCGAAACCAGACAAAGATGTAACCGTAAAAGTTGACGAAGAAAATCTGGCCGATCGTATCGAAAGTCTTCCGGTGTCTGCTGGAAATTATAACCGTCTTTTTGCTACGACTGAAGGTTTATACTACACTTCTAATTCCGCTGGAAAAGACCGCTCTTTGAAATTCTTCAGTTTGAAAGATAAAAAAGAAACGGAAATCGGCGATATCGGCGGGTATACAACAAGCCCGGATGGGAAGAAAATTTTATTCCGAAAACTGGCTGACTGGTATATCGAAGATTTGGGCACGACCAAACTGGATGCAAAAAATAAATTGAATCTGGATGGTTTGAAAATGAATACTGATCTGCATGCAGAATGGAAGCAAATCTATGACGAAAGCTGGCGCCAGATGCGGGATTATTTTTATGACCCGAATATGCATGGTGTGAACTGGAAAGCAATGCATGATAAGTATGCTGTGCTGCTTCCTTACGTGAATCATCGCAACGATCTTACTTACCTGATCGGAGAACTGATCGGGGAGCTTAACATTGGACACGCGTATACAAATCCTGGCGACAGGCCAGAAATCGAGCGTGTCAAAATGGGATTGCTTGGGGCTACTTTCAGTCGTGATAAAAGTGGATACTACAAGATTGAGAAAATCCTTTCCGGTGAAAGCTGGAACAAATCGCTGGTATCGCCTTTGCGTACGCCTGGTGTGAAAGTAAAATCGGGCGATTATATTATCAGTATCAATGGAAAAGATGTCAAAGACTTCACTAATCTTTATGAAGGCTTAATTGGCAAAGCCGGACAAACGATTGAGATGGAAGTAAATAGCAGTGCTTCTGCTAATGGAAGTCATAAAATTATTATAAAACCAATTGCCGACGAAGCTGATCTGTATTACCATCAGTGGGTTCAGGATAACATTGCGAGAGTAAATAAAGCTTCCGGCGGGAAAGTGGGCTACGTACATATTCCTGATATGGGACCGGAAGGCCTGAACCAGTTTGCGCGTTATTTCTATCCTCAATTGGACAAGGAAGCACTTATCATTGACGATCGGGGAAATGGGGGAGGAAATGTATCTCCGATGATCATCGAGCGTTTGCGTCGTCAGCCTGGTTTAGGTGCAATGATGCGTAACAGTAAAGTGGCAACCGTAAAACCAGACGCTCAGATTGGTCCGAAAATCTGTCTTATTGACCAGTATTCAGCGTCTGACGGAGACCTTTTCCCATATCAGTTCAGATATTACAACATCGGGCAACTGGTTGGACAACGCACCTGGGGAGGAGTTGTTGGTATCCGAGGCTCGCTTCCATTCATCGATGGCAGCGATTTACGTAAACCTGAATTCGCTCATTTTGCTTCGGACGGCTCTAAATTCATTATAGAAGGCGAAGGCGTTAGCCCTGATATTGAAGTGGTTAATGATCCACATCAGGAATATTTGGGCAATGATGTGCAACTTGACCGCGCAATTGAAGAAATGAAAAAGAAAATCGCAGAACCTGGTCAGAAGGGTGTTCCGGCGATACCTAAGTTTCCAAATAAGGCTGGAAACTAAGATTTCTTAATTACCCTTTTTAATATTAATCAGGCAGAGTTTAACCGCTCTGCCTGATTTTTTTGTTGTTTTGGGTATATTGTTAACAATCCTTATCCGTCGGATCATTTTAAATAAAAATATGACCATGAAAATAAAATTTTTACTTTTTGGCTCCCTTGGCTGTCTCTTGTTAAGCTCAACAGCATTCGCCCAAAAGAAAACAAACCTGCCGCCAGAATTCAGTATTAAACAATCGGAAACGGAAGCGCATATCCGTTTTCTGGCTGCTGACGAACTTTTGGGAAGACGGACGGGTGAACAGGGAAATTTTGTTGCTGCGAGGTATATCGCAGAGCAATTCAGAAGATTAGGCGTTGTTCCGGTTCCTGGAAATACGTCCTTAGGCACTTCAACTTATTACCAACAAGTACCGTTTGAGAAAATAGGATCGAATGGCACCGGAGAAATTATTGCCGATGCTGAGAAACTGAAAAGCGGAGAGGACTGGATTTTAATGAACGGAGAATCGACAGACTTAACCGCTCCTCTGGTTTATGCAAGTTACGGTCTTGAAAATTCCGCAAAAGGGTGGGATGATTATAAAAGTTTGGATGTAAAAGGCAAGATTGTTTTGTTGCAAAGTGGTACGCCAGACGTTCAGACTCCTTCTGAAATTATCGCTTCTTCGACAGAAAAAAGAAAACTGGCAGCAGAAAAGGGTGCCATTGCGGTAATTGAATTATTCAATGCACCAATGCCCTGGAACATGGTTAACCGCTATTTTGCAGGCGAACGGATTGCCCTGACGGAATCCAACGGAGATTCAAAATCAATTCCTCACGCATGGGTAAACGGCAAAGAAGCAAAAATTACCCGAGCATTACGCGGTGCGCAAAATGTAACTTTTAAAAGCTCAGGCCGTAAAGCGCAGATCATAAAAAGCTACAATGTTGCCGGTTATATCAAAGGTTCCGATCCTGTTTTAAAAGACGAATACATATTACTCACAGCACATTATGACCATGTGGGTGTTGGAAAGCAAGGCGGACAACCTTTTACGCCAGAAGATAGTATTTTTAACGGAGCGCGTGATAATGCCTTTGGAACAGTTGCGTTGTTAACCGCAGCGGAAGCGCTTGCCAAAAATCCTCCGAAGCGTTCCATTTTGATCATTGCCTTAACTGCCGAAGAAGTAGGTCTTTTAGGAAGCCGGTATTACGCAGCGCATCCTTTGCTGCCACTGAATAAATGTATCCTTAACCTGAATTCTGATGGAGCCGGCTATAACGACACAACAATTGTTTCTGTTATGGGATTAAATCGTACGGGAGTAAAAACCGAAATTGAAACGGCCAGCAAAGCTTTCGGGTTAGGAGTTTTTGCAGATCCTTCGCCGGAACAGGGTCTTTTTGATCGTTCGGACAATGTAAATTTTGCGAAAGAAGGAATTCCTGCGCCTACCTTCACACCTGGTTTTAAAGAATTCAACGGTGATATTATGAAGAATTATCACCAGGTTTCGGACAATCCAGAAACGGTCGATTTTGGTTATTTACTAAAATTCTGTCAGGCCTATACTTACACGGTCAGACTTGTCGCTGATCGTAAAACAGCTCCGCAATGGATCGCTGGAGATAAATATGAAGCTGCGGCGAAAAAGCTTTATGGGAAATAAAGGACTTTGATTTAACAAAAATGCCCGGCGATTACGTCGGGCATTTTTGTTAAAATAAATCTTACTTTGCTCCTGGAGGACAATTCTTTTTGAGATATTCCGTAAACAAAGTTTTCAAGTGTAATGACGTTCCTTCGCCCTCATAAATTCCGTGAGAACGGTTTGGATAAGCCATAAACTGGAATTGTTTATTGTATTTAATCAGTTCATTCACCAGCATTTCTGCATTCTGATAATGAACATTATCGTCGCCTGTTCCATGGATATAAAGCAAATTTCCTTCCAGATTTTTCGCATTCGTGATCGGTGACCCTTTCACGAAATCTTCCAGATTTTCCTGTGGAAGCCCCATGTAGCGCTCCTGATAAATATTATCGTAAGTGAGCTGATTTCCAACGGCAGCAACCGCGATACCTGTTTTGAAAATTTTTGGATACTTAAACAAAAGATTCAAAGTCGAAGAACCTCCGCCGCTCCATCCATGAACGGCAACGCGGCTGGTATCAATGAACGGATATTGCTTAAACATAGACGTTGCCGCACCAGCCAAATCATTGATATTGATTATTCCAACATTACGGTAAATTGCTTTGCGCCATGCACGGCCTTTTGGAGCCGGAGTTCCCCGGTTATCCACCGATGCATAAATGTATCCGTCCTGCTGCATGTTTCCTGCATATAGCCTGTTTCGGCCTGTCCCATAACTGTCATGAACGGTGCTTGATGCGGGCTCACCGTAAACTGAAAATACGATCGGGTATTTTTTAGCAGGATCAAAATTATTTGGCTTCACCATCCAGCCATCGACTTCCACACCTTCTGCTGTTTTAATTTTGAAAAACTCGATATCGATACTTGCCGGTCTGATACGCATCATCGTCTGGCTGATCGAATTATTCGGATCAATCGATTTATGGTCAGGCAGCGTAATCCATTCCATCATCGTTGGCATACGGGCATTGGAAAAAGTATGTGTTGCATATTTAGCCAACGGAGAAATCTCATAGTGATGCGTTCCCGACTGATCAGCCGGCGATAATCTTTGAGCTTCGCCTTTTCCGTCCAGCGGAGCGCGGTATAAATATTCCTGAGTCGCGTTTTCCGGTGAGGCTGTGAAATAGTAAGAATTGTTTTTTTCATCAATCAAAATCGGGCTGATCAAATCGTATTTTCCCGTTGTGATCAAGGTTTCCTTTTTGCCATCACGGCTTACGCGGTATGCATGTCTCCATCCATCTTTTTCACTTACCCAAACAAATTCCTTTCCATCATTAAGCCAGTCCCAACCTGCCGGACTGCTTTCCCAACGACTTTTAATATCGATCCAGGCTTCGTCTGTTTCAGAATAAAAAGATTTTGAAGCGCCCGTTTTTGCATCGATATACATCAACGTGCTGACATTTTGCTTTCTGTTCAACTGTTGGATAACCAGTTCATTGGCACTTCCTGCCCATTCCATACGCGGCACATAAGTATTCTGCGGATCACCAGGAATGTTCATCCACTTGGTTTTTGCTGAAACTACATCCACAACGCCTATTTTATAAGGCGAAGGTGTTTGTCCAACCTTAGGATACTCAACCGGAATAGTGTAAGAATAGATAGAATCCGTCGTATTGATCATCAAAAAATTACGGATTTTCCTGGCATCCAGCTGCCAGTAAGCAATTGTTTTGCTATCCGGGCTCCAACGGAAACCATCACGGCAATCGAATTCTTCTTCATATACCCAGTCAAATGTTCCATTGATCACACGGTCTGTTCCGTCTGGCGTAACTTGTTTGATTTGACCCGTTTGAAGATCTTCCGAGAAAATATTGTGCTGACTTACATAAGCAACTTTTTTTCCGTCAGGAGAAAATTTTGCAAACATCAGAGAAGATTCCGGACGGCCTTTTCCAAGTTGTTTTAAGGTATTTGAAGTCAAGTCTAAAATCCAGTAATCGCCCTTTGTATCGTAACGCCAGACTCTTTTCGAATTCGTATAGATCAACACTTTATTACCTGCCTGATTAAAAGAATAACTTCGAACAGCCAAAGCCTGGCTCGCACCTTTTGGTGTCAACTGCTGTTTTGAAACGATAATTTTCGGCTGTTCACCTGGTAATTTTATTTCAACAATTTCGCCTTCTGCCACATCTCTGTAACCACTGCCATCAGCCAACCACTGGAAATTATCAGGTATTTGAGCGAATAGAGGAGAAGAAAAAATAACAAAGACTAGTGCTTTGATCAAATGCTTCATTTGAAAATGGATATGAATTAATATTTATACAAACAATTGCTAATGCAATTTTAACACTTTGAACCGCAAATCCCATGCGCAGATCATAATAGCATGATAACAGGCGATTTTTGGTAAAGAAGATCTACCAAAAATCGCCTGTTTTAGACCTGATCCTTTTTTTCGTCGTCAGGATCTGATTTACTATCCTTAACCTTCGAACGCCGCTGTTTTTTTAACGCTTCGCTCAGTAAAAATTCTATTTGTCCGTTCACACTTCGGAAATCCTGCTGCGCCCACGCTTCGAGTTCTTTAAGCATTTCGGCATTGACCCGTAAAACGAACGCTTTTTTTTCTGCCATATCAAGGATACAAAGTTCCGGCGTTCAACACAGGTGTCACTGATTTTTCACCGCATAAAACCACTAGTAAATTACAAACCATCGCCGCTTTTCGTTCTTCATCCAGGTTTACAATTCCTTTTTCCGAAAGCATTGCCAGAGCCATATCCACCATCCCGACAGCTCCGTTCACGATCTGACGGCGCGCCGCTACAACCGCGGAAGCCTGCTGACGCTGCAACATCGCACCAGCAATTTCAGGCGCGTAAGCCAGGTGACTGATACGTGCCTCGAGAACGTCCACTCCAGCCCTACTCAACCGCTCAGTCAGCTCAGCTTCAAGCATTTCATTGATTTTCCCACTACCGTCGCGCAGTGTAAATTCCGGCACTTCCACTTCCTCAGCTTCCATGGTGTCATAGGCATAAACGCCAGCCAAATGACGCACCGCAGCTTCGGACTGGATTTCTACATACTTAACATAATCATCCACTTCAAACGATGCCTTGGCGGTGTCACCCACGCGCCATACTACGACCGCGGCGATTTCAATCGGATTACCTAGTTTGTCATTAACCTTTAATTTCTGGCCATTCAGGTTTCTTGCACGCAGACTGATCTTCTTTCTGCGGAATAATGGATTTACCCAGCGCAAGCCGCTTTGTTTCATCGTCCCCATATAATCTCCAAAAAATGTAGTTACTACCGCCTCATTTGGGTTAATAACAGTCAACCCGATCAGGATAATAAATCCGATTATGGAAACAAGAATTCCAATATTAGGGCGGCCATCGTAAATGGAAAACCCAAATCCGCCAAACAACATGATCAGCCCAATCGCGAACAGCAAAAAGCCTGATATCGAACGTAATTCTTTTTCATTCATAGCTTTAATGTGATAGTAATATGATATCACAATGTTATCAAAAACAAGTTAAAAATTTTCACAAAAACGTATAAAAAAATCCCAAAGCATTTGATTGGCTTTGGGATTGGATGAGTGGTAAAATGCTAGTTTATATCGAAGTTTATGGGAAGAGTGTAACGGACCTTCATTTTTTCGCCTCTCATGGTTCCTGGCTCCCACAAACCGCTCGATTTTTTAATGACTCTTAAAGCTTCTTCATCCAAGCTCTTTTCAGCATTCTTTTCAATCTTGTAATCCTTTAATGTGCCATCTTCCAGCACAGTAAAGGAAATCAAAACTCTTCCGGTTATTTTACGGCGCGAAGCCTCGTAAGGATATTTAATATTAGTTCCGAGAAACTCATACATTTTTGAAGGCCCGCCCTTAAACTGTGCAGGCTTATTATCTTCATTCGTATATTCAACTTTATTCTGGCGGATTCCTCTTATCAGTTTTCCATCCTCATAAAATTCTTCGAAGAGTAAAGTACTATCTGCCAGTCTGGTCGTCCAGCGCCCGGATTTATTCCCGCTTACCACTTTGCCTTCTTCATACGTACTATGTCGGTTATAAGAGTTCCCGTCTATTTTCGCCCAACCATTGCCATCCTTAACAATTTGTTCTCCGCTGCGTTCCCAAACATTTTTGATAACAGTTCCCTTCCCTGAACCCAGCTCTAAAATACTGTGAATATGTCCGTTGTCATACCATTTTGTCGTTTTTATCAGGCCATCTGCATCAACCAGATTTTCTTTTAACATCCCACTTAAAAAGTAAAACTTCCCCGTTATGGGTGGACGCCCAGCGCCTGGATATGTGCTGTGTGAAAGAAGTTTTTCATCCGACTGGACTATCACCTCCTCATACGCACTTTCATAATTATCCATTCGGGCAGAAATTCGGAACGCTCTGATAGAATCAACTTTTTCGTTTCCTGATATATGAGCCCATATCTCTTTTTTCTCATATGGGATTTTTTTTACCATTTTCCATTGATTAAGCCGACGTTCTTCATATTGAATATCGTCACGAACAAAACCAAACTTATCCACAGGTATAATATTTCTGAACTTGTACTTTTCAGGTTCAATACTCGGAGCATTGTTCTTATCAAAGTATTCAATGATCACATTTTCCGTACTGTCAAATTCAGGTATCGGATTAGTTCGGAATGATACCGGGAAGACAGTCACTTGTCTTACAGGGTTACCTTTTATCAAAGCAGGCTTCCATGCTCTGTATAAACTCAAAAGCCGAATCGCTTCCGCATCATTTGATTTATCAATAGACCTTAGGATTTCCAGCGCGGACATGCTCCCGTCTGTTTCGATAATTCCCTTCACGAAGACTTTCGCATTCATGCCCTTCGCCGCTGATTTGATGGGAATTTTTATATTAGCAGCAATAAACTGATTTAGAAACGCAATCCCGCCAGATGGCTCGGCAGCCTTTTCCACTTCATTAACCTGATAAATTTGTTGGCTAAACGTTTGAAAACTCAAAAGAGTTAAAACAAAAATCAATTTTTTCATAGCAATTAAATAGGTGTGTAAAAATTTATACTTTGTGATTATTCCGTGTTATTGCAGCTGAAAATTAACAGGCAAGCTATACTTTACTCTTACCTTTTGTCCACGCATTTCACCAGGCTCCCATTTTCCACTCATTTTTTTGACCACTCTGAGCGCTTCTTCGTCAATATCTTTTGCAACTCCTTTTTCTACGTTGTAATCACAAAGGCTCCCATCTTCACAAACAGTAAAAGATAACAGCACTTTGCCTGAAATTCCTTTTCTGGACGCGTCCGTTGGGTATCTTATGTTTTGTCCAAGAAACTGATAAAATGCACTTGTTCCGCCATGAAATTTTGGCTGAATAATTTTGCTCTTATAACTTATTTTTTCACCGTTAACGAAGCGCGTTCCTTCTATCAGTTTTCCATTATCATACTCTTCAATAAAGTAAACCGTACTGTCTTTAAACTTACCGGTCCATCTCCCATTCTGCGCTCCCGACTTTATAGCACCCGACTCCAGTACTAACTTATCATCCACATAACTGGAATATCTCCACCAGCCGTTTCCGTCGATAACTGTTTGTTTTCCATCCGGTTCCCAGGCGCCAATGACTCTATTAGTTTCATATCGCTCTCTGTTAATATGCAGGTTAACGACATTACTTATCTGCCCGTTGCCGTACCAGGTTACTCGTGTACTACTGCTATCCTCAAAACTTTCAATATTTTTTAACATTCCGCTCAGATAGTATTCTTTCGTGAGCTTCGGTTTTCCTGATATGCCGTTTTGCCGGTAAGCAAGAGGTTTTCCATTTTTTTGAAATGTTACAAATGGTGCATAATTACTTTCATGATTATCCTCGGCTGACAGCTGATAGGCCTGTACCGAATCTACGCCAGGCTCTTCATGCACTTTATACCATAATTCTTTACGCTTAAACGGAATCGCGTTAACCTGTTTCCATTTGCCTCCTGCCAGTTCCTCGTAAGAAATATCACCTTTCAAATAGCCCTGATTATCTACCGGCATAACGCTTCTGTACTTAGAATCTTTCTGGACCTTGGTCGGCTGATATTTTGCATCATAGAAATTGACATAGCTCCACAAAGCAGTATCAAAGTTTTCCTTTGGATCGGAGACAAAAGCCACGTGATAGACAACGGCCTGTCTGACTTTTTTACCTTTTAGGACCGCTGGCTGCCAGGCTTTATACAATTCCAGTACACGAACGGCTTCCTGATTGCATAAAGAATCAATTCCTCTTACAATGCCGAGTCCGGTCATCGAACCATCCGTCTCGACTATTCCTTTTACAAAAACTTTTGCATTAATTCCTTTGATCGAAGAATTCAATGGAACCTGAATATTGGATTGAAGAAACTCATTTAAAATCGCGACACCGCCATTCGGGATTGCCTGCGTTTCAACTTCATGTGGCTGATATATTTCCTGGCTTATGGCCTGATAACCAATCAGTAACAAAACAGATAGTAATTTTTTCATGCATCGGGTGAGTTTGTTGTGTCCAAATATAAAGAAACTGTTATTTACCTTAAATATACTAAGCGCATATTGACTAAGAAATTTTGATACCCTATCGAAGTACTTTTACATGCAAACTTAACTTACTGATAACCTGTAAGTAATATCCAGGTAACATGAAATGAGAATATTTGTAACATGGGAGAAACAACTCATTTTCGAACGATTATCATTTCTGACTTACACCTCGGAGCAGGTGGCTCGAAGGCAGAAGAAGTTACCAATTTTCTGAAAAGCTATTCATGCAAAAAGCTTATTCTGAATGGTGATATTATTGATGCCTGGCAGTTGAAAAAATATGGTGTCTGGAAACGGAAACATACCATGTTCTTTAAACGTGTTCTGAAAATGATCGAAGAGAATAAAACGAAGGTGATCTATATACGTGGAAATCATGATGATTTTCTGGATCAGATCATCCCATTGCGTTTGGGAAAACACTTCCAGATCAGGAAAGATTATATACTCAACTCCGGAAGCAAGCGCTTTTATGTCACTCACGGCGACGTTTTTGATTCCATCACAACAAACCTGAAATGGCTTGCCTATCTGGGCGATATCGGCTACACGTTTTTGCTTTGGATAAATAAATTTTATAACAAATACCGTGAATGGAGAGGATTACCTTACTTCTCTTTATCTCAAAAAATAAAACAATCGGTAAAACTGGCGGTAAATTATATGTCGGATTTTGAAGAAAAACTGACAGAACTCGCCCGTTCACGCGATTGCGATGGTGTCATTTGCGGACATATTCACCATCCTTCGATCCGGGAGATTGACGGAATTAGTTATATGAATTCCGGCGACTGGGTAGAAACGCTGAGTGCTTTGGTGGAAGATTTCGATGGAAACTGGAATCTGGTTTATTACAATCAGCAGAATTTTGAAGAAAAACCAGGCGAGCAGAAAACGGCTCAAAAAAAAGTTATTGAAAATTTCCCGACGGTAGATAAGCAAGTCGCTTTCACAGGAATGATCCTTGGACAGGACAAAAGACGGATTATTTAAAACGTATGAGAATATTGTTTTTGGTACAAGGGGAAGGTCGCGGGCACCTTACACAAGCAATTTCTATGGGACAGATTTTACGAAATGCTGGTCATGAAATTCTTGGTGCTATGGTGGGAAGTGCCGTTGGACGTGAGATTCCATCCTTTTTCACAGATCAGATCAAAGCTCCGGTTTACTATTTTAATGCGCCGAGTATTGTTTACAATGGCGGAGGAATGAACACTAAAAAGACCCTTTTTAGTCTGGTGACAAATCTTCCGGCCTATATCAAAAGCTTGCACTATATACATAAAACGATCCGGGGAATTCAGCCGGATCTCATTATCAGTTTTTACGAAACATACAGCGGGCTTTACAATATCGTTTTTGGTAATAAAATACCGATGATCTGTGTCGCTCATCAATACCTTATTCTCCATCCGGATTTCACTTCTCCCAAAAACAGCCGGCTCAACCGTGCACTCATCAATCTTAATTCCAAAGCTGCTTCCTGGAAAGCAAGTCAACGGCTCGCCTTGTCGTTCCGGGAAATGGAATCTAGGCCTGATGAAAAACTGATTGTTGTCCCACCGCTTTTAAGACAGGAAATTCAGGATCTTCATCCTGTCACTGACGATTTCTTCCTGGTGTACATGACACATCACAGCCTGAGCGAGCAGATTATTTCATGGCATCTCACTCATCCGGAGATTCGTCTGCATTGTTTTTGGGACAAAGCGGATGCTCCGGATGAGTTAATTCATGATAATACGCTGAGCTTTCACCGCATCAACAGTCAGAAATATTTAGCAAAACTTGCAAGCTGCCGTGCGCTCGTTACCACTGCCGGTTTCGAATCTGTTTGTGAAGCGATGTATTTAGGAAAACCGGTCATGATGGTGCCTGTGCCCAACCATTACGAGCAGGAATGCAACGCACTGGACGGTGTAATTTCCGGCGCTGGCGTAACTTCCAAAACATTTAATCTTTCCGTATTACTGGATTATCTCCCGCATCACGTGGATCAATCACAAAAATTCAGGAACTGGTATCATCAGGGAAATGCCATGTTTATTAAAAATGTTGAGGTTTTTGACAAAAACGCAGCTCCAAAACCGAACATGGAAAAACTTACTTTTTCCTGAAAACCATCCTTTCATTATCTGTTTTCCGGTAAATTCATCAAAAACTGATTCCAATTCTGGCCGCGATCCGGTTATAAACTCTTTCTTCATCGCGCTCTATCTGATTCCAAAGCAAGGGTTTTTCAGCAGAAACTTCCTGTCTTTTATACGTCAGTGAAAGTGTGAAAGAAGAAGTATTGACGCTTCCAATTCTCAGCCCGATTCCAGGATTGATCATCCAGCCTCCTTTCGTTTTATACCCGTCTGAATCCTGATGAAGCCAGGTAAAACCATAACCTGCATCGGCAAGAACAAAGAAACGCGCGTTGGACCTGCCTGAAAGATCATACCGAATTCCGGCTGCGACGGGGTTTATCAGCGCACTTTTATACCAATCTGCGCCTAATGTTATTCCTGCGCCAAGTTTCCTTCCCAGCTGGATTCCATTAAAAGTCTGGAGGGTCAAACTGGTTCTGCTGTCGACAGTATTTTGTGACGAGCCGTTAGAATATTTAACCCGCCCGAACAACCCGCCAAATTCGGTATGGTTAATATATTTGTTTTTAACCACCACATCCTGAGCGTGAGCAACATGTAAAACCAGCAAGGAGATTATTAAAGAAATGAATATTTTCATCTTGGTAAAAAATTGGGAAGTGAGCGATAGGATTTTCTGGTATGATCCGAAAGATGAAATGATTCACGGAACAGCCTTATTGACAGGAATTTTACTCAGCTGACGGATGTTTCGCGGATCTGTCACATCGTATTGATAAAACCCGTCTTTCCCGATAAGCATTAATGTTTTTCCGAGAGAAATCACGTCGTAAGCGTCAATATCTTTGTAATGTGTTAGCAAATGCTGGTCGATCGCCAGTTTGTCCGTTACATCAAAAACTTTCAGCCCTTTGTCGCCTTCACATAAATACAAAGTTGGAAAGTCGATACTCAAACCATGCGGATTTTCCATCTGATATGTTTTTATCAATTTTGGAACATCCGGGTTGCTGACATCCACAAGATCCAACTGATTTTGCGTTCCCTGGCAAGCCGTTCCTGTACGTAAGGTTACGTAAGCGATATCATTTTGAACAACAACCGGATCGCACGCTCTTCCATGCTGAAATACCGACATCTGCCGAGGAGCCGACGGATCGGAATTGTCAAAAATGATCATGCCTGTTGTTGTTCCAAGAAATAGTTTGTTTTGATAAGGGAAAATTGTTTCAATACTGAAATTTGTATTGACAGTAGTAAAATCAACTGGCTGTGACGGACTTGATATGTTAAATAAGTGCAGCCTGTTTTGTTGAACTGTGTATAAGTATTTATCATACAATGCAAAACGCGCCATAGATCCTGCCTGGCCATTGGGCTGGGCGGAAGCCGCAGAACCGGAAGAATTAAAAGAAGCTGAGGTTAAGAACCCGGAATCAAACCACGTCAAACCTGGCGAAACGTTTTCTTCGCAATTTGTCGTCACAGTTTCTGTAACAAAATCAACTGTATAATCTTGGATTGAAATAATTCCGGTGGACGAATTAAGCCCCATCAACGACCAACCGACACCATCAAATTGTCCAAATTGAAATACATTTTCAACCCGACCGACTTCTTTGGCATTTGCCGGATCTGCGATATCCAGAGAAACCAGATCAGAATAACTGTCTGCATAAAGAATATTATTTCGAACTGCGATATCACCGTTTCCAGGAATATTTATAAAGGAAATAAATTTAGGATTTGATGGATCACTATTATCAACCACATGAATTCCTTCTTTTATTTCATTGATAAAAAGATAGTTACCTTTGGTATATATCTTGCCCGGATGAATCAGTTCGCGCTTTGATTCCGCTTTTACACTACTCCGGATCTCCTGCAAAGACCGCGTAAAAGGCGTAAGCCGACGTGTTATCCGCGTCTCTTTACATTGATCATTACATGAAAATAATCCAAAAGAAAAGATGACGATAATCAGTGGAAGTAATTGTGTTTTCATGATCAGAGAGTTTTGTCGTTAGGTAGTTCGAGAGTTAATATAATTTCTCAGTTTAATCCTAAGACACAAAGTGCCAGAGAAAGGTTGTAACCTTTTTCAAACAAATTGCCTGAAATTGAGTTAGATAGGTTTCAGATATTTGCCTTTTTCACCGGAATGCTACTCAGCTGTCGCAAAGTTTTTGGGTCACTTATATCAAACTGATAAAGATTGTCATCAGTTACTACCAACACAGTCTTTCCGAGCGCTAATACGTTTTTTGGTTTAATGTCACTTTTAAATGCCAGGAGGTGCTGGTCTGTTGCCACGTCATCTGTTACATCAAAGACTTTCAGGCCTTTTTTTTCTTCGGCTACATATAAGTATGGATATTTCAGGCTTATCTTATATGGCCCTTCCAACATATAAGTCTTCATCCACTTCGGAGGATTTTTACTGATATCGATACTACTTAATGCACTTGGATTAGTTGAACAAAAACTATCCGAACCTTGTAAAACATAGGCGGTGTTATCGTGAGCAATTACCTGATCGCAAGGTGCTGTCTTGGGTAAAACTAAAATTTTTTCAGGAATCCCTGAACTGGTATTTTGATACATGATTATTCCAAGGTATGAACCCAGAAAGAGTTTGTCCCCAGAAGCATTAATGGAAGTAAGAACTGGCTCCGTCGTAAAATTCTGAATCAACACGGGACTAACGCCGTTTTCCAAATCGATGATCTGAACATTTGAATAACCGGATATTGCATAAAGAAATTTACCGGACATGGCAAACCTCTTCGTTGCCTTAGGAAAATACTCAGGGCCGATGATAGTTAAATTACTACGTAAGGCCTTCACGGCCGGCACGATTATGTCGTCATTACATCCGGCATTCACCGAATCGAATTTCTCCGTAAAATCTCCCCAGATTAACCCATCAGAATGTGACTGCCATTGTACATTATAAAACATTCCAAAGGTGAATATTTCATTTATTCTCCCGATTTCTTTCGGCTCTGAAGGATTTGTTATGTCAATAGAAACGAGATCCGAATAGCTGTCTGCGTACAAGGTATTTCCCCGAATAACGAAATCTCCATTTCCCGGAATATTAATAAAGGCAACGAATCGCGGACTTGCAGGATCACTGTTGTCAATAACATGGACTCCTTTCTTTACTTCATTGATAAACAAATAATTATCCTTCTCACAAATTATTCCCGGATCCTGAATACTTCTCGCGGGTAATGCTTTTACACTGTTGCGTATTTCTGAAAAAGGGTGGAGAATAGGTGTTCGGGTTACGATGACCCTGGTCTCTTTACATTTATCCGTGCAAGACAAAAAAGAAAAAGAGATCAACAAAACCATAAAGGAGAGTAACACTTTTTTCATAACGTTGAGGATTTAATTTTAGAAATTATGTCAAACTATTTCTTTATTAAATGATAGATACAATCTAAGAAGAAAATATGTAACCGCCTAAAACAAAATCGTCCGTAAGCAAAGCCAACGGACGATAACGCACCCCGAAAACGTCGATTGACACCAACGTTTATTTTCTTTAATATCTTTGAGCTTTTGGCTGTTAGCAATTGGGCTTTAGTATGGATAATAAACAAGCTAATTCTAACAGCTGATAGCCTTTTTATTTACTATCAGGACTCATTATTCTTCCCATAAAGAGAATCGTATTCGACGTTTTTTCACTGATTATCAATCCAAAAGGACGATCGAAAATGATATTTTGTGGTTCTTGTGGGCCTGTTGAAACAGCCACCATTCCAATGGATGTGACGGCTGCCGCCTCTGTTCCTCTTTCATCAACTCCCAAGTAAGTATCCTGTTTGACAAAGCTTACTTTTATCGCCTCCGCCTTGCTAATTTTTTGGAATTCTGCCATGTTTCCAAATGCCTTTTGAATGCCTATTGAGTTCAGGACATTATTCAGTTTTTTTGAGTACTCCAGCGTAAATCTTGGCAGACCCAGATTAATTCCAATTTTCGCGGTATCCGACTTAATTTTACTCCATTGCGCCGTCGTAAAGGAATTCAAAATTTCAATTATCGAGTTTTGGTCTCTTGGAAGCAAAACTGTCATTTCAAACTGCCCATTGCCATAAGGCAATTTCACAGCGGTATATTTTTCAGAACCCGATAATGCAAAACTGGATTTTGCATACATCATTTTTACATTTTTATTAGTTCCGGATTGAAGATGATAAGGCTGATCAACAGTATTTTTTGGATCAAATTTCGTTGCCCAATCTCCTTTAAAATACAAGGCGTTCAATAAAAACATCACCTCATCCGGACTGATCTGGTCGAGTACCTTTTTGATCTTTCCGTTGGTTTTGTCACTTGCCCACTGGTTGATCCTGTCCTTCGCAGCGTTGTTGAATTCCAGTCCTGTTATTTCCGCATCGAAAGACTGGCGAAGCACATTCATAAAATCTGTTTCAACGGAAAAATTATTCCGGTACCAAATTGAATTGGCAAGACCAAGCGTCACTTTTGAATCTACGGCAGGCATATCGCTCAACAGCGTTTTATATGCCTTATTCAAGTCTTCCCGCGACACATCTTCCATTTTCAGTGTCTTCAAAATTTCAGAAGCTGTCTCATTTTCCGCGCCATTCAGAAGCATCCCCAAAGCAATATGAAGACTTAGCGGCGAGACAAATAAATTTTTGTCAGAATCATCAACTTGCTGTAAATTTTTGAAAAAATCGAAGGCGAAATCATTCGTTCCAGCCGAAATTCTTTCCGGAATAATCACAGGCCGGACAGGGTCCGGCCTGGAATCAATATTGTCGTCGTTGCAACCGAAAGCAATCATGCCAACGAAAAACGCAAACAACTTACTGGTTTTAAGTATTTTATTCATGGCTAATAAATAAAATGTGCGTATAACATGCAACCGATTAGGCTTAACAGTAACCGCTTCTACTACTAGGAGTCAATTAAACTGAAAAGGGTTGGAAGACACGTAATATTTTTTTAGAATGAATAGCGTACGCCCCAGGAAACTCCATATAAATAAGGACGTGATTCCAGTGTCTCGTTGCTTTTAAATCCTGATGTGATCGATTTTTGGTAAGAACCTGTCAGCGTCGCTTTCCATTGCGAAGACAACCGGTAATTAAAACGAAGCCCGGTTGTTGCGGCCCAGTTTAGGCTGCGATAAACATCATCGCTTGCTTTGGTTGTGATCACCGTCCCGGATGCGGACTCAATTTCATTATTCATGAAAAAGTTGGCCATCATACCACCGAGTACAGAATAACTAAGTTTTTTATCCGGATTCAAGGTATACCCAGCTTGCACCGGTACCTGAAGATAGCGATAATCATTACGGACTTCCTTCGTCACGTCAATATAAAGTGCATTGGCGGGAGGACTTGATGTTGGCATATTGGCTCCCAGATAATTTGCTGACTTATCCATCAACGCGCTTTGTAAAACATTTTGCGAACGGCTTGTCGCGGCATCCAGCAAATAACCGCCACCTTCATAAGTTGAATTTCCCTGCAAATAACTGATACCGGTTTCTACAGACCAATGTTTGGAGATCCGTTTTCCACCTTGCGTTTGAACAGCATAAGACGTCCCAGCCTGGCTATTTCCGTTCAGGGATTGTCTCGAAGCATTTGCATTGGCAAAAGCAGACGGCGCCGATGTAACTTTTACATCCGGGTTAAAAGTCGCAGGCATCAACCCAACAGCAGCATAATATTCGCGGCCGTTTTTGGATTTTTCAACCGGTTTTTCTGTAATGGTAGTAGGTCTGAAAAATACATATCGTTTCTGAACATAAACATCCAGATCCTTATACCCGATTGGTGTAAGTGCCTCGGCCACAATACGGCTTGCGACATCCAGACTTACAGGATTCAAGGGTTCTGCCACAACATTTTTTTCCTGAACAGCCGCAACCTTGCTAGCGCTAATCAAAGTGTTATTTCCGGAAATATCTGCTGCGGGAGGAGTGTTTACTTCCTGCTTACGCGCCGCAACTTTATTTTCAAAAGAGGAAATAACGCTATTATGGTTGTCTGTCCGATTTTGAATTTCAGTTGGCCCCAAAGATTCACCGCGCTTCTCAACAGCTTGACTTTCAGAATAATTTTTCGTTTTTTTCTCAACTTGAACATCCGCAAGCCCATTTTCAGACCGTATCGAAGAAACTCCCGCCGCCTCTTCCTGCAGAATAATTTCTTCTTTCAACGGCGATTTTGCGCTCGTTTGAGTATCGGCATTCGGACTTTCTATTTCAGTCTTACTCGCCGCTATCTGAACATTTTTTTTCTCCGTCGCGTCGTAAGATCCATTCCACAAACCAATACCAACCAACAATAATGCGGCCACGGATGCTGCTGCATACCAAAGCCGTGGTGTCTGCCACCAGAGCGGCACCACTTTTCTCTCCTCTTTGTCGAGGCGAGCCTCTATGCCTTCCCAGGCAGATAGAGGAGGCGTTTCAGAAGCTTCCTGAAATGCCTTTTTCCATTGCTCTTCAAAGCTATTTATTTCGGACGGATCCATCATCGAATCTTGTTTCTTTGTTCAATTTTTCCTGAAGAAGCGTACGAGCCCGCGAATACTGCGACTTCGAGGTTCCTTCAGATATACCTAATTTCTGGGCTATTTCATTATGCTGGTAACCTTCTATGGCATATAGATTAAAAATAGTCTGACAACCAATGGGCAGTTCCTTAATGAACTCCATCAGTTGCTGCCACTGAAAATCTGCCAGAACTAATTCCTTCCCTGCCAACACGTTTTCATGTCCGTCAATATCATCCAGCTGCTTCAAATGTTTCTGCTGTCTCAAATGATTTAATGCGGTATTGACTACAATAGAGCGAAGCCAATACTCAACCGGGCTGTCGTTTCGGAACGTAACTATATTTTCATAAATTTTTATAAAAGCATCTTGTAAAACATCTTCCGCATCCGTGCGATTTTTGGTGTAGCGCAGGCATATAGCAAACAGCTTCCCCCCGAAAACATCATATAGCTGTTTCTGGGCGACGCGGTTGCGCTGTTGACAGCCAATCACCAATTCATGTTCGTTAAAAGTCATCCGAAGCTTAAGGGGTGCTACTTCCGGTTTATTTATTTTGTTTTTTCTCCCACCGTAAACAATAAGAGGCCTCTTTTTTCTTTAAATGTCCGCCATCTGTTGTCTATCAGTAAACCCAAATGCTTGCTCAATAACTTATTGACACAATTATTTATCAAAGGGTTGGAAGGGACGTTTAATTATTAAAAACTTTTTTTAACTTACCTAAGTTCAAGAGTCTCAATCCATATGTTAAAATAATCTAAATCAGTAGCCAGGAATAAGCCACAGGAACTATTACGACCCGCATATCCTTTTATAAGAGTTAAAATTAAATTGGACTTTTTACGTAACTAACCTCTTTCGCTCATGAGTCAATATATGGTTGAAATCCAACTTCCGGCTGTTATGACGGAAGAATACACAGAAAAAATACCGGCGCAGAGAAAGAAAATTAATGAAATGATGGAGCAGGGGCGGCTGATGTCTTATGCTTTATCGGAAGATCGGATGAAACTCTGGTGCGTGGTACGAGCGGAAAGTGAGTTTGAAGTGATGTCGCTTGTTTCAGAATTCCCGCTGATCGACTATATGGACCCGACAATCTGCAAGCTTATGTTTAATAATGTTGTTGCTCTCAGATTGCCGATGTTTTCGTTGAATTAACAAAAAAATAACTTTTCGGGAACCTCATTGTGCTGACAATGAGGTTCTTTTATGTTTACTTTTCTGATTTACATATTTTTAGCGTTCCAATGCTTACGAAAAACACATCGGGTACCTTTTTTAAACTTGTGAAACAAACACTTTTTGTTTTTGCAACTTTTTTTGCTGTTGCCTGTTCAGGAAATACAAACCAGGATATTTCTCAGACAAAACAAAAAACAGAGCAGGAGCAAGGCACTGTAAAAAAGTCCGGGAAAGCAGCAAGAGACAATGTTCGGAAAAGTCAGCGAAACGCTATTCCTCAAAAGGTTTATAATGTGTTGGCTTATGTAAAAGAGAATGGCCGTGCGCCGGAAGGTTATCAGGGAGGCAGGAAATTTGGAAATTTTGAGAAGCATCTTCCTCTGAAAGATGAAACCGGGAAACCGATGAAATACCAGGAATGGGACGTTAATCCTAAAAAGAATGGGAAAAATCGTGGAGCAGAACGGTTGGTCACCAGTGAAAACAAACACGCCTGGTATACGCGGGATCATTATAATTCATTTACTGAAATCGAGTAAAACTTTTCGCCGGAGGTATTTATCTTTGTTTAACCATTTATTTTTTCCAACTGATTCATCAGTTCCTATTTTATGAAAAACACACATTTTCTTCTTGCAAAAAAGGGCACAGATCTTCGCAAATCATTTTTGGGTGCTTTCATTGGTACGATTGATGGCCAAAAATCTACTTCGATCAAAGATTTCCACGAACAAATCGGGCAGGCACTGAATTTTCCGGATTATTCCGGAAAAAATCTGGATGCCCTGGATGAAATGTTGAACGATCTGGAATGGATCGCTGAAGAAAAGATAATTATCTACATCACGAATTCTACCGACTGGCTTTCAAAAGAAAAAACCGACGATAAAATTCTTGCGCTGATCGACATTTTTGATGCAACAGCAGAAGATTGGAAATGGATGGACGAGGAGGAAGACGTCGCAAAAAAAGAGCTTCGGATTATTTTTGAAGACTCTCCAAGAATCAGAACTATTCTTGAAGAACAGGAAATTCCGTTTGGTGATTGTTAATTTAAATTGCTGCGCTTTCCGGTTTTCGTAAATCTCTTTTCCACTGAACATAACCCATTGCAGCCAAAGCCAGGAAGACAGCATACAGAATTGCAGTCAGGTATAAGTCCTTATAAAAATACATGACGGTATAACAGGCGTCAGCAACGATCCAGACGATCCAGTTTTGAAGATATTTCCGTACCATCATCCATTGTCCGATGAGACTGGCAATTGTTAATGCGGAATCCGCATACGTCAGGCTTGCATTGGTGAAGCGTCCTAAAAGAAAACCCCAGCCTAATGTTCCGGCCACAAAAATGATGACGAAAATCACATAGAGTTTCGTCGGCGTATTACTGACCGAAATTCCATCATGACTTTTACCGCCGTATAACCACATCCACCAGCCATAAATACTTGTGAAAAAATAGTAGCCCTGCAAACTCATATCGGCATACAGCTTAACCTGCCAGAAAACGATCACATAAAGTATGGCATTGATAATTCCGAAAAACCAGCCCAGAACATTTTGCCTCGTATTAAGATAAACGCAGATTGCGCCTGTCAGAAAACCGAGTATTTCAAGAACCGTTGTGGCTATGCCTGCGAAAGTTATGGATTGATTAAGCCAGTCGATCATTTTATCAAATTAACATATTCATTACAAATGCTACCTATTTACCTGTTATTTTTGAAAAATAATTACCGGTACCAACAAAAGTAGAAAAACTGTTGTTACCTATTAAGCCGACGGGAGAATTTCCTGGAACGGCTTTTTGTGTTTGATAAAGTTTATAAAACTGGGGATATTCCCTGTAATCATTAGGATATACTTTTGGAAGTAAAAGATTTATTGACGCTATACGGAGGTGACAGTTATCTGGATCTGTTCATCTCACAAATTGCCTCTAAGAAACAGGATGCCGCTCATGTTCAGATAAAAGGACTTGTCGGCAGTGTGGATGCGGTAATTGCGGCGGCTATTCAGCAAAAAAAGAAAAGTCCGGCTTTATATATTTTGAGCGATCGGGAAGAGGCTGCTTATTTTCAGAATGACTTACAGAATTTGCTGGGCAAAACGGAGGTTTTATATTATCCGACGTCCTACAAACGCCCGTATCATTATGAAGAAGTTGACAATGCCAATGTTTTGATGCGTGGAGAAATCCTGAATAAACTGAACGTTGCCAAACCCGGACCGTTTCAGATCGTTACATATCCCGAAGCACTTTTTGAAAAAGTAATCAACAAAAGATCGTTGATTGCCAACACTTTTTCTGTAAAAGTAGGCGAGAAGCTGGATCCATCGTTCCTGACAGAATTCCTTAATAGCTACGGATTTGAAATTACGGACTTTGTTTTCGAAGCCGGACAATTTTCTGTACGTGGAGGTATTCTGGACGTTTTCTCCTTTGCGAGTGAACATCCATTTCGTATTGAACTTTTTGGTGACGAAGTGGAGAGTATCCGTTCGTTTGATCCGGATACGCAGCTTTCGATCGAATCTGCCAGACAAATCAATATTGTACCGGATATTCAGCAAAAACTGGTTCATGAAACGAGAGAGTCGTTTATGGATTTTCTGGATGAGGACACAGCCTTGTGGTTTAAAGACGCTGAGCTGACACTTGAAGTAATTGAAAATTGCTTTGAAAAAGCAGAAAAAGCTTTGCAGGAAGTGACAAGTGGAGGAATTCAGATCGTATCAAATCCTGCTGACTTATTTGAAACAAGACGTGGTTTTTTAAATCAGGTCAAAAAATTTAAAACGGTAGAATTCGGACGTCGGTTTTATTTTAAAACGGAAAACAAACTCCCCTATTCATCCAAACCTCAACCGTCTTTTAACAAGGATTTTAAGCGATTATTAGATGACCTTTCGGAAAATCAGTCCAAAGGTTTTGTCAATATCATTGTAGCGGAACAACCGAAGCAGCTGGACCGTCTGGAAAGGATTTTTGAAGACCTTGATCCATTTGTGAAATTTCAGCCTATGCCGAATATTTCGCTGCGGGAAGGTTTTATTGATGAAAATCTGAAAGTGGCCTGTTATACGGATCACCAGATTTTTGCCCGTTTTCATAAATACCGTTTAAAAGAAAAATTCAGCAAGTCGAAAGCGATTACGCTGAAAGAATTAAAATCGCTGCATGTAGGCGATTTCGTGACGCACGTAGATTACGGAATCGGTCGTTTTGCCGGTATGGAGCGGAAAGATGTCAATGGGAAAGAACAGGAAGCAATCCGTCTAATCTACCGCGATAATGATCTACTGTATGTAAGTGTGCATAACCTGCATAAAATCGCCAAATATACCGGCAAGGAGGGAACGCCGCCCGCGATGAGCAAATTAGGTTCCGGAGAATGGGAAGCTAAAAAATCGAGAGTAAAAAAACAGCTTAAAGATATTGCCCACGAGCTGATTGCATTGTATGCAAAACGTCGTCAGGCACCCGGCTTCCAGTTTTCTGCCGACAATTACATGCAGGCTGAACTGGAATCTTCCTTCTTATATGAAGATACCCCGGATCAGGCAACTGCAATCGCCAGCGTGAAAGATGATATGGAAAAAGGTCATCCTATGGATCGTCTGGTTTGTGGTGATGTTGGTTTCGGAAAAACGGAAGTTGCCATCCGCGCAGCTTTTAAAGCGGTTTGTGATAGTAAACAAGTTGCTGTGCTAGTGCCAACAACTATTTTGGCAATGCAGCATTTTAAAACTTTCAGCGAACGTTTGTCTGATTTTCCGGCAAAAGTTGGTTATATCAACCGCTTTAAATCACCAAAACAAATCAAGGAAACGTTAAAAGAGGCTGCGGAAGGGAAAATTGATATCCTGATTGGTACGCACCGTATTTTGAACAAAGACGTACAATTTAAAGATTTAGGTCTTTTGATTGTGGATGAAGAGCAAAAATTCGGTGTAAAAGCGAAAGACAGATTGAAAGAAATGCGTGTGAATGTCGATGTTTTGACATTGACGGCAACGCCGATTCCGAGAACGCTGCATTTTTCATTAATGGGTGCACGGGACCTTTCTGTTATAGCAACGCCGCCACCAAACCGTCAGCCGGTTACGACGGAAGTTCATTCATTCAGTGAAGAATTTATTCGTGATGCAATAAGTTTCGAAGTGCAGCGCGGAGGACAGGTTTTCTTTGTGCACAACCGTGTGAATGATATTGAATCGATCGCAAACATTATTATGCGTCTGGTTCCGGAAGTAAGAATTGGTGTGGCACACGGACAAATGGATGGCGATAAGCTGGAAAAAGTGATGGTCGATTTTATTGAAGGCGAATATGACATTCTTGTTTCAACGAATATTATTGAATCCGGAATTGATATTGCCAATGCCAATACGATCATCATTAACTCGGCGCATATGTTCGGACTTTCAGATCTTCACCAGATGCGTGGGCGGGTAGGGCGTTCCAACAGAAAAGCCTTCTGTTACTTATTAACACCTTCCGCGTCTACCTTAGCCAGCGATTCCAGAAAACGTCTTCAGACTTTGGAAGAATTTTCTGAACTCGGGGATGGATTTAAAGTAGCGATGCGCGATCTTGACATTCGTGGCGCTGGAAATTTATTAGGTGCAGAACAAAGCGGCTTTGTAAATGATCTTGGTTATGAGCTATACCACAAAATGCTGGACGAGGCAGTGTCTGAATTGAAGAATAATGAGTTCAAAGACTTGTTCTCTACCGCACTTGGTCTGCCTGCTAAATTACTGCCGGATTGCCAGATTGAGACGGATTTTGCAACTTTAATTCCGGAAACGTACGTTAAAAATATTTCAGAAAGGCTTTCGTTATATACGCGCCTCGATGATATGAAAACGAATGAGGAGCTGATTGATTTTGAGAAAGAAATCATGGACCGTTTCGGACCTCTGCCAAAAGAAGTTGAAGATCTGTTAAAGACAGTGCGGTTACGTTGGGAGGCGGAAGGATTGTATTTCGAAAAATTAACTTTGAAAAGCAATACATTGAAAGGATACTTCGTTACTTCGCAGAACGATGAGTTTTTTCAGTCGCCTAGATTTGGTAAAGTCATTGATTATATTAAAATGCATCCAAGACAAATTGCATTGAAAGATCAAAAAGGAAAGTTAATTCTGATTTGCCAGGACGTTCACAGTATCGACCAGGCACAGAAGATTTTAACAGAAATGTGCCAATAAAAGATTTGTAGCAAATAAGTTCGATTGATTTCATACATTTGCAGTTTCGCATACTATTAAATACCAAACACTCTAAGTCACTTTAAAGCAATGATTTGCATGCATAAGATGGGTATCCGGTCGATCGCGTTGATACTGATTGTGTTATTAGCGGCCACTTCCTGTAGTAAGAAAAAAAGACCAACGAGTTTAAAGCCTGGGAAAACCAGTTCGAAAACAGGCTTGGCGTATAATGGCAAGGATGGATATCAGGTAAAACAATATAAGGCGTTACCTGCCGGTCCTGACTTGGTTTATATCGAGGGTGGACGTTTTACAATGGGATCTTTGGAAGAAGATGTCATGAACAGACGTGACAATCCGAAACGTACGGTAAGTATCCAGTCGTTCTATATGGACCAGACGGAAGTTGCCAACGTTCACTATCTTGAATATTTAAATGCTATTCAAAAAGATTCATCTGAAGAATTTTACAGTAAAGCTTTACCTGATACCGCTGTTTGGTACAATGAATTGTCTTTCAACGATTCATACGTAACGATGTACCTTCGTCACCCTGGTTTCCGTTTATACCCTGTTGTTGGTGTATCATGGGTTCAGGCAAATGATTATTGCGCATGGAGAACAGCTGCGGTTAGTATAGCCAACAATGCTGCCGGCACAAAGGCAGGTCAGCCGAAAAAAGGATTTTCTATTGGCAAAAAGAAGAAAGCTGCGACCGCTGCCGAAGCAGAATCAGTTGCCTCTGCCGAACCAGCTAAACTTACTATCGAAAGCGGTTACGTAATGCCTCCGTACCGTCTTCCAACAGAAGCAGAATTTGAATATGCTGCGATTGCGATGATTGGAACACAATATGCCGATGAAAATCAGTCCAACCAGCGTATTTATCCATGGGATGGTTCTACAATGCGCCAGCCACGTGGACGTAAGCAAGGAACAATGCTTGCAAACTTCAAACGCGGACCTGGGGATTATGCAGGTATTGCAGGTAAATCAAATGACGGCGCGATTATCACACAAGAAATTCGCTCATATCCGCCAAACGACAACGGTCTTTATGACATGGCAGGAAACGTTAGCGAATGGGTATATGACGTTTATCGTCCGCTTTCCAACAATGATGTGAATGATTTAAATGCATTCCGTCGTGATGGATACCAGGATGAAGCGAAAAACTACGATGCTAAAAACGGCAACTCCCTTGTAAATGATAACCTTCGTGTTTACAAAGGCGGATCATGGTCTGACGTAGCATACTGGTTGTCTCCTGGCACTCGTCGTTACATGGATCAGGATTCTGCAACTGCATCGGTTGGTTTCCGTTGTGCAATGATCGCTACGGGTAGCCATAAATAATCAGGATCTATTTTAGTTAAGATATTGTAAAAGAGCCGTTGCCTGGCTGGCAACGGCTCTTTTGTTTATAATCTAGTGTTGGGCGGATGCGATTGTCAGGATAACAAATTGGGTACAACCTGCCTCTATTAAAACTTCAATACAGGCTTCTACTGTTGCTCCTGTTGTCAGCACATCATCCATGATGATTATTTTTTTGTCTTTCACATCTCCTTTTACAACGAAAACTTTTCTGACATTTTTCCACCGTTCATCTCGTGTTTTTCCGGTCTGAGTTTCAGTATATTTTACGCGTTCCAGCACATTTCCTGACCATGGAATATTAGTTGCCCTGGAAAACCCTTCCGCCAGTTTATCACTTTGATTATAGCCTCTGCTTTTCAATTTCTTTTTGTGCAACGGAACACTGATGATTAAATCCGCATCTGGCAACGAACCGTTTTCCTGCATTTCCTGGCCAAACATAAAGCCCATTTCCACCCCTAACTCAGCTTGCCCCTTATATTTTAAAGCGTGCAGAAGCTTTTGAACTTTACCCTTTTTGGTGAATAAAAGATAAGCATGTGTTTTGGTAACCTCGTGGATTTTTATAAACTTTTGTCCAATCATTTCGGCAGAAACACTGTTTTCTTGAACCCTTGGCAGGGCAATCCGGCAGGAAGTACAAATAATCTCCTCATTTCCAATCAGACCTTTGTCACAAGCCGCACAGCATCGCGGGAATATCAAGTCGACGAAATCAAACCATACAGATATTAGGTTCATTAGAAATTTTGAATGATTGATTGAGAGAATGGCAGAATTATTTAGCCCGTGAGTGCAGACTTATTAACTTTACTCCTTTAAGATTATCGTTGATTTTCGAATTTTCAATTACCTATTCCAATTACGCGATGAATACCCTTATTCTGAATGCCCGCGTCGTGAACGAAAACACGATTCAGGAATCTGACGTATATATTAGCAATGGTCACATTGAACGCATTGGTAAAAATCTTCAGCATACTACTGCTGACCGTATTATTGATGCAAATGGAACTTATCTGCTGCCCGGCGTTATAGACGACCAGGTTCATTTCAGGGAGCCAGGATTAACTTATAAAGCCGATATTCACTCTGAGGCGCGTGCAGGTGTCGCAGGCGGTGTTACCTCTTTCATGGAAATGCCCAACACGGTTCCGAACGCACTTACCCAGCAACTTTTGCAGGATAAATATGATATCGCAGCAAATACTTCGTTAGCGAATTATTCCTTTTTTATGGGCGCTTCGAACAGCAATTACGACGAAGTGATGCGGACAGATCCGACACAGGTTTGCGGGATTAAAATTTTCATGGGTTCTTCTACGGGAAATATGCTTGTAGACGCGCCTGAAGTTCTTGAAAAGCTATTTGCTAATGCTCCAATGCTGATTGCTACACATTGTGAGGATGAGCCGACAGTTCGTCACCGTATGGAGTTTTACAAAGAGAAATTCGGCGAAAATGTCCCTTATGATATTCACGCCTTGATTAGAAATGAAGAAGCTTGCCTAATTTCTTCCTCATTTGCCAGCGCATTAGCACATAAAAACGGCACGAGATTACATATCCTGCATATCTCGACCGGCGATGAAGTTTCTTTGTTTGAAGTAGGTGAACGAAAAAACGGGAAAATATTACTGGCAAACGGAACGCCAAAGCTGGTAACTTCCGAAGCCTGTGTCCATCATTTATGGTTTGACGCGGAAGATTATCATACGCTGGGTAATAAAATTAAATGTAACCCTGCAATTAAAGCGCCACACCACAAGGAAGCTATTTTTCAGGCTCTTCTCGACAACCGTATTGATGTAATCGCCACTGATCATGCGCCACATACGATTGAAGAAAAAGCGCAGTCCTACTGGCAGGCTCCTTCCGGTTTGCCGCTTATTCAGCATACTTTAAATGTGATGCTGGAATTTAGTAAAAAAGGAAAAATACCTTTGGAAAGAGTTGTTGAAAAAATGAGTCACGCCGTAGCAGACTGTTTTCAAATTAAAGAGCGCGGATATATTCGTGAAGGCTATTGGGCCGATCTGGTATTGGTTGACCTTGACGGAACTACCGCGGTACAACCTACCAATCTTTATTCAAAATGCGGCTGGTCTCCGTTTGAAGGCACTAATTTTCAATCTGCTATAACGCATACATTCGTCTCTGGCCATCTGGCTTACGAAAACGGAAACTTTGATGAAAGTGTTAAAGGAAAAAGACTATCGTTTTCCCGCTAGGTAATCAAAATAACTTTTAATAACGCCTAAATCGGCTTCTGTCCAATCGAGCGAGGGTAGATCTTCTGGTGAAAGCCATAAGATTTGCTCGTGTTCGGTAAGTGTAATATTGTAGCTGCGAAGATTGCAGACGAAAGGCACCAGAATAATTTCTCTCCATCCCTGATCCTTTGTGGTGACAGGCAGTTTTTGAACTATATCAATTTCAACGTCAAGCTCTTCGCGTATTTCGCGAACCAGCGTTTCTTCATCGGTTTCGTTCTCTTCCTGCTTGCCTCCGGGGAATTCCCATTGCAAGGGAAATGAAAGTGCAGCACTGCGCTGACCAGCTAATACCTTCCCATTATGTTCAATAATGGCGCAAGGAACGCGGACAACTAATTTTAAGGCAACAATACTTTCGACCATACCAACGGTGACACAAAATTTACCGCAAAAGTACAGATTATAGTTGAGAAAAACCAGCGAGTATTGAATTGATTTTCAACACTTCACTGGTTTTGCCGTAAAATAAAAATATGAAAATTTCGTGATCTAATTTCTTGCTAAAATAATTCTCCTGACCTGTGCCGGGGCAAGATACCCAAATGACGATAAGCCTTTTCCGTTACTTCCCGTCCGCGTGACGTTCTCTTCATATAACCTTCCTGAATGAGGAAAGGCTCATAGACTTCTTCAATCGTTTCTGCCTCTTCTCCACAAGCTGTGGCGATGGTCGAAAGCCCAACCGGGCCGCCTTTAAATTTCTCAATAATCGTAGTCAAAATACGATTATCCATTTCATCCAATCCGTTTTGATCTACATCTAATGCAAGTAAAGCCATTTCTGCGATTGGAATTGTAATTTTACCTGTACCTTTTACCTGAGCAAAATCCCGTGTCCGGCGTAAAAGATTATTGGCGATACGAGGAGTTCCGCGGCTCCGACGGGCAATTTCGAAAGCAGCATCATCTTCCAGCGGTGTTCCTAAAATAATAGCAGAACGTTTGAGGATGGAAGCTAGCAATTGTGCATCGTAATATTCAAGACGCGCGTTGATACCAAAACGGGCCCGTAAAGGCGAGGTTAGCATACCAGCTCTTGTTGTCGCACCTATCAACGTAAATGGATTCAAACCGATCTGGATACTCCGCGCATTGGGACCGCTGTCGAGCATGATATCGATTTTGTAATCTTCCATTGCGGAATAAAGATACTCCTCAACAATTGGATTCAAACGGTGGATTTCATCGATAAAAAGTACGTCGTGTTCCTGCAAATTGGTAAGCAAACCTGCCAGATCACTCGGTTTGTCTAAAACCGGCCCGGAAGTAATTTTAATACCCGAAGCAAGTTCGTTTGCGATGATATGCGACAAAGTTGTTTTTCCAAGTCCCGGAGGTCCGTGGAGCAATACGTGATCCAGCGCATCGCCGCGTTGTTTTGCTGCCTGAACAAATATTTTAAGGTTTTCAAGGATTTTTTCCTGTCCTGTAAAATCATCAAATGACAACGGACGCAAGGCCCGGTCAATATCTTTATCAGTATTGGAAAGAGTTTCTTTATCTCCGGACAGATAATCCTGGCGCATAAGCTTTTGCTACGATTTAGTTACGTTTTGACTAAAACGCACTGATTTTTTTAATCAAAAATAACCGTTTTTATTGGCAAAACCGAACGTTACCGGATCACCATGACAGAGCCTCGCAGCACAACCGGATTTCGTTCAGGAAAATACTGGGCTTCATAGGACACCACGTAAGGGTAGACGCCCGGCTGTACTTTTACGCCTTTATAGGTTCCATCCCACTTATCTTCAATAGAGGTTGTTGCATAAATAACTTCACCCCAGCGGTTATAAATCCTGATTGAATAATTAATATAGTAGGCTCCAAAAACATCCAGATTTTCATTCTTTCCGTCTCCATCAGGAGTGAAAGCATCCGGTATGAAAAAGCGCGGCTCACATTGATCCAATACGCTGGTAGATTGCCTAGCCACACACCCTTCCTGATTTGTAGCCAGAACGGTATAAACACCTTCCTTGTTAACCGTAACGGCCTGAGTCGTTTCATTAGAATGCGGCCATTCATACTTGATAACGCCGATTCCATTAGCGTCCAGAATGGTAGAGCCTCCGTCAGGCACACAGATATAATATTCTGGTGCTAATCTTAAAATGGGCGAAGGCAATTCTCCAACCTGAAGTGTATCGTAGTTGTAGCAATCATTTCCGTTTTTCACCTGAACGAAATAAGTACCAGGCTGCCTGACCGTAATATCCCGTGTTGTTTCTCCTGTATTCCACAAAAACTCCCGCCATGTCAGTCCGGGTGCTGTAATCAGAATAGAACTGTCGCGACACATTGTTGTATCCGGACCAATACTAAATGGTGGTGGTTTCCGAAGAGTTACTTCAATAGTATCTATTGAGAAACAATCTGCATCCGGGCCATTATAGGCAACGGCAAGATAGCGTCCGGTTGCTGTTATGCGAATTGTTCTTGAACGACCAATAATCCTGCCACGGTTATACCACTCATAGATCTCAGCGTTAACGCCCATATCCAATGGCACGTAAGCGCCACAAGTATCCTTATCCGGACCCAGATTAATTTGTGGTGGCGTTTCGTAAATGACGATTGTGTCTTTCGTTACGATACTGGTACAGGCATTTGATTGTGAAAGTGATACGATATATCTGCCAGGTTGAGTATATGTATGCGAAATTTTGGGTTCCTGTGAAGGGGCACTATTTCCATCACCAAAAGTCCAGAAATAAGATTTATCTTTCAACGGATCGCAAATCGGTCCCGCTTCAAAATTTGTTGGTTCATTTGTACAAAATCCATCAGCAGAAAATCCTGGCCCGGATGCTTCCTGTGTGAAATCCTGAACCATACTGGGCAGACCGAGCTGGCTTTTCTTTCCACCAAGATTCACTCCTTCCTTTTTATATTCAATTGCTGAAACAGAGTTGCGCTCCGGCTTACTGATTGAAGCCAGATAGTCGCTTCCTTCAATCGCCATATATATTTTTCCGTCTGACGCAATTTGTAACGCACCATATTTCTGAGTCGCAGAACTATCAATCACAATTGCAGATTCTACAATCAGGCTGTCGCTGAAAGTAAGGTCATATTGTTTCAGATAAGATTTTGTGTTACCAGAGCCTTGAAAAGATATATACATTTTCTCGCCACTGGGCGAAAATTCAATTCCATAGGCAGTCGGCGGAGCAGGACCGAGATCTATTGTTTTGTTATAAGTAAGAACACCAGTGGAATCATTGAATTTAAAAAGCTCAACATAATTTGTCGGAGGCCCCGGAATAATTACAGCCAGCTGCCGCTCTCCGCCAGTGCTATCCGGTGAGGAAAATTTCATATAACCTTCACCTTTGTTTGGCGAATCATGCGCCATTCCCAATTCAGGAGAACCAGTCTCTGCCAAACCACCTGTTGTAGCATGAAAAATGCGGAATTTGTTGGTTCCATAATCATGGGAAATTACCCAATAGGTGCTGTCCCGTTTGTTTTGAACCGCGGCTATACGCTCAGTGGTAGGTTGTTGTAAAGTAGTATTTTGTTCAATAATCTCACCTTTTCCAAAATTGAGCCGCATATCTACGACACTCTTTGTTAAAAATTTACTTCCCTCAATTTCCGTGGTAGTAAAAACATTAAACAAATATTCACAGCCTTTACATGTGGGCTGCGGTACTATCAATACGGATTGTGTAGAACTAGGACTTCCTTTAAGAGGTTCACATGTACCGCTAAAAGCACATTTCATCTCCTCGTTGTCCCGGTTATAAATTTTTATTCCGTCAGAATAAAACTGTAAAACGCCTTTAGAGTTTGCAATAGATGAGGATCCTTCTGGTGTATTGACTTTCCCATCCGTAATAGGCGCTGGGGGAGAGCTTGAAAAATCAAGCCCGGCATTTCCTCCAAAAAACCATTTTGCACCCTCCTGATTGGCAGGCTCCATACATATTTTTACATTAACCCGATCTTGAAGTTTACAGCCATTCGGCATAATAACTTCGACAGAATAACAGCCAGAGCTATCCACTTCAAGTGTCCGTGTGGTATCGCCTTTAGGATACCAGATATACTTTGCACCGGCGGGTGCTCCATTTGGATAAGGGTCTAAAACTAAGCTGGTATTAGGGCAAATAGTAGTATCGGATTTCCACTGCTGAAACGGTGGCGGAACCTCTCCGATATTTATCTGCTGCGTTTCAACCGTTTGACTTCCATTTGCAAATGTTCTTGTAAGTGTTACAGTGTACGGTCCGGCTGTTTTATAGGAGTGAAGCGGATTACGGATATCTCCTGTTCCACCATCACCAAAAACCCAGGCCCACGAAGTTGCAGTGCTGTTCTCATCTTCCTTAAAAACAGTACCGTCTTCCGCACATGCCGGGCTGGGTACACATGGATCCTCATACTTGAATATAAAAGTCTGCGCGTTCGCAAAACCCGTCCCCAGGAACAGCAAAAAGAATAGAGAATAAAATATTTTCCGATGTGTATTATAAAATCGCCTCATGTTTCGTTACTAAATCAATCATCCCTACCCCGCCAATTTAATATTCTTGTTACCCGATCATTCTAACGAAAATATTATGTTAAAATTTTGTGTGGTAATGTCTTAAAAACCATAGTAATTTGAATATTAATACGCAATGTGGCGACAATTTGTGAATTATATTTTAGTAATTTTTATGTCCGTATCGTCAATTCGCTGTAATTAGCGGACAAAGTCTGATAATATATGATAAAGCGTATACTTCCTCTTATGATTATGACACTGATCTGCCTTAAAGGTTGGAGTCAGGACCCCCAGTTTTCACAGTTTTATGCTAACCCGCTGTACCTTAATCCGGCACTAGCTGGCGGAGCCCTGGCTCCACGTCTGACTGCAAATTATCGTAACCAATGGCCAGCTCTTTCTGCGAATTTTGTGACGGCTTCTTTCGGAGCAGACATTTTTCTTCCTAACTATAATAGTGGAATCGGAGTTCAGGTAACAACCGATAGCCAGGGATTAGGAAACCTTAAGGCAACCGACGTTGCACTTCAATATTCATATCAGATTAATTTGAACGATGTCACTTCGCTAAGGCTTGGTATTCAGGGAGGTTTTGCTTCCCGTTCGCTTGATTATTTCGGTTTGACTTTCGGTGACCAATATAATAATGGAGGATTTACTGGTAATCCTTCGTCAGATCCTTTCGCACAGGGAGGTCCGAATGTTTCTTATGCAGATTTTTCGACTGGTATGATGGTTTATTCAGACTGGTACTGGCTCGGACTTGCAGCACATCACATCAACAGACCAAATCAGGCATTCAGCGGAACAGAAGCGCGGTTGCCGGTGAAAGCAAGTTTGCAAGCCGGTTTGAGGATTCCGTTTGCAGGATATACATTTTTAGGAAATGAAATTGATAAAGAAAAAACCATTTCCCCAGCGATCTTATATAAAAAACAAGGAAAATACGATCAGTTGGATATGGGACTTTATGTGACCATTGAGCCATTGGTACTGGGCATGTGGTACCGTGGAATTCCTTTCAAAAAATACGAACCATCGATTAACAACCACGAATCCCTGGTATTTCTGGCAGGTTTTCGCCAGGATAAATTCTCGATTGGTTATAGTTACGACTTAACAATCTCTACGTTGGGAGCCGGAAGTGGCGGAGCGCATGAAATTTCGCTTTCCTATATTTTTGAACCGCTTAATCCGAAACCAAAACGTTCCAGAAGTAGTAAACATCAACTTTCCTGTCCGAAATTCTGATAAGATACAAGTTACCTTGGGTTACTAAATGCAGACGAAAATTGTCTGCATTTTTTGTTACAGTATAAAAATACATGCCTTTACTTTTCGATTTGAACTAAACTGTAATACATAAAGAGCGATCAAATTTTTTATGAACAAGCCACAAAAACGTACTTTACTTTTCAGCCTTTTTATGTTAGCGCTATCCGTGGGTGTGATAGCAGCTCCTCCAAAGAGAGAATTTTATGAAATAAAAATGTATCATCTGAAAGACAAAACACAGGAAGCTGCTGTGGAAGCCTTTCTTAAAGATGCTTATGTACCCGCCTTACATCGTGCAGGAATTAAAAATGTCGGAGTTTTTAAGCCTGTTCCAAGTGATACCATGAGTGGAAAACTGATCTATGTTTTTACGCCGCTTAGTTCGCTGGATCAGTTATTATCACTGCCAAAGTTATTGGATAAGGATACCAAATATCTGGCAGCAGGAAAAGATTATCTGGATGCTCCTTTCAAAAACCCTCCATATGTGCGCATTGAAACGACGATTTTGCAAGCATTTACAAAAATGCCGGTGCATGCCAAACCTAATTTGAGTAGCCCAAAAAGCGAACGTGTGTACGAAATGCGCAGTTACGAAGGTCATACCGAAAGAAGATATCAGAATAAGGTAAAAATGTTCAACGATGGAGGAGAGGTACCACTTTTCGTAAGACTTGGTTTCAACGCGGTCTTTTACGGAGAAGTAATTGCGGGAAGTCATCAGCCGAATTTGATGTACATGACAACTTTTGAAAATAAAGCAGATCGTGACGCACATTGGAAATCGTTCAGCGACGATGCAGAATGGAACAAACTGAAAGTGAATCCTGAATATCAGAATAACGTTTCAAAAAATACAAGCTTCTATATGTACCCGACTGAGTATTCGGATATTTAAGATCATTTCAATGATTAACAAGAAGGTCAGGATTTCAGAGATTTTTCTGATTATTCTGACCTTCTTCTTTTTCTTCTCCAAAATCTTCTGGCAGGCTTATCATTAATTATCGCGTTAGAAGTAACTACGATACTATTTTCAAAAAGCAGTTGTTTGATTTCTGTAACAGAGCAATCAAACTGAACAGCCAAAGTTTCAATTTCCAGACATTTGTTCAGATATCTGTTTATTAATTCCTTTTTCCTAAAATCTGTAAGTGCCTTTTTCCTGGGGTAATTCTTCTTTATTTCTGACTGATAGGTTATTAAAATTTGAATAATTTCATCCAAGTCCGACGGCCGTATCCTGACTCTTGATTCTATTGTATCCAAGTAATTTACAAATACGCTTTGAGTTATTGAAACATATGAAATCCCGTTTGCTGCTTTTATCAGTTCGAGATTGTATCTGCTTTTCTCCGTATTAATAATTTCGGTTTTCAATATTTCCTGCATAACAACATGTCTCGTAAAGTTAAAAATCCCTTGCCAGATCGTCAGCACATCGATTTGACAAGGGATTAATATACGATTAACTTCGGTAGAAATATTTTGGAAAATCCGCTTTAATCAAACAATTCATATCGTATGAAATTTGACTAGAACTTACTGCTTTCTCACTGCCTCAATCGCCCCACGAACACTTCCATACTGATCAAGCAAAGATTCTGCCTCATCCGGAGAAACACCTAACTCATCTATAATCATATGGATCGCACGATTGACCAGTTTTTCATTAGTCATCTGCATATCCACCATTTTATTCCCTTTCACCTTTCCAAGACGAATCATCACCGAAGTGGAAATCATATTCAGTACCAATTTTTGCGCAGTACCTGATTTCATTCTTGTACTCCCCGTCAGAAATTCCGGTCCCACAACCACTTCGATTGGGAATTGACAAGCTTCTGCGATTGGAGATCCATTATTACATACTACGCAACCCGTCAGCAGTCCTGCTTTTCTTGCTTCATTCAATCCACCAATCACATAAGGCGTGCGGCCGGAAGCCGCAAGGCCGATTAAAGTATCGTTCTCAGTTAAATTATATGGAGCCAGATCAATCCATGCCTGCGTCCAGTTATCCTCTGCATTTTCCACCGCTTTTCTGATCGCAGTATCTCCGCCGGCAATAATTCCAACGACAAGATCAAAGGGGACACCAAAGGTGGGAGGACATTCCGAAGCATCCACGACACCCAAACGACCACTCGTTCCTGCTCCAATATAAAATAAACGTCCCCCTTTTTTCATACGCAGAACGATCTCTTCAATCAGCGCTTCAATCTGAGGAATTACCTTCTGAACGGCATTGGGTACGGTCTGATCTTCCCGGTTAATTGAGTTCAAAATTTCATTGACACTCATCTGATCGAGATCATTATATAGAGACGAAGATTCGGTTGTTAGCATGGAATGTTGCATTAATTTAAATCCAAAATTAATTATTTTCTGTGAACGAACCTTTACCAAATAAATAATATGGGATTTATCTAAGTATATCTGCAAAAATTTGCCCTAAAATTTGGAAAATAAAAAGATACACTCCTAATTTGTAACACAAAGTTAGAGTTAGCGAAATTTCGCTAAAAACAATTTTTTCGTTTTCTATTGATTTATGCTAACAGCACGTTTCATCTTCCTTCTGATTGTAGTCACGCCCTGGGCCCCAGTGGTAACTGCGTGAGTGAGATGTTAACGGCATATACCTGCACCTCACTCAGCCGCTGAGTGAGGTGTTTTTTTATCTTACAATAATTCACCATGGCGACAGAACTAAACAGATTTTCGAAAACCTTAACCCAGGAAGTTACTAATCCGGCAGCTCAGGCAATGCTTTACGGCATTGGATTAAAAGAAGAGGACATGGCAAAACCGCAAATTGGTATTGCCAGTACAGGTTATGAAGGAAATCCTTGTAATATGCACTTGAATGGACTTTCTGTTTATGTCAAACAAGGAATTACCGCTAACAATATGGTCGGTCTTATCTTCAACACAATTGGAGTTTCCGATGGTATGACAAATGGAAATGACGGGATGCGTTATTCACTTCCAAGTCGTGATATCATTGCAGATTCTATCGAAACAGTTGTGGCTGCTCAGTGGTATGACGGCGTGATCGCCGTTGTAGGTTGCGATAAAAATATGCCGGGAGCAGTTATGGCTATGGCGCGTCTGGACCGCCCTGCTATTATGGTTTACGGCGGAACGATCCGTTCAGGACATTACAAAGGACAAAAACTGGATATCGTTTCTGCGTTTGAAGCGCTTGGTAAAAAATTTGCCAACAATATTTCTGACGAAGATTACAAAGGAGTAATACAAAATTCAATTCCTGGTCAGGGTGCCTGTGGTGGTATGTATACTGCAAATACGATGGCTGCTTCAATTGAAGCGATGGGGTTAAGTTTGCCTTTCAGCAGCTCTTACCCAGCTACACACGAAGGAAAACAGGAAGAATGCAAAAAGATCGGTGCAGCAATGAAAAACTTGCTTGAACTGAATATTACCCCGAGAGATATTATTACTAAAAAATCGCTTGAAAACGCTTTGACGCTGGTTATGGCATTAGGTGGTTCTACAAACGCAGCACTGCACTTTCTTGCGATTGCCCGTGCAGCAGATCTTCCTTTGACATTGGATGATATTCAGGCAATTTCCAACAAAGTTCCTTTTATCGCCGATCTTAAACCAAGTGGTAAATACTTCATGGAAGATATCCTGGCCATCGGAGGTGTTCCTGCGGTAATGAAATATTTGTATTCGAAAGGAATGATTCATGGTGATTGTTTGACTGTAACAGGAAAAACTTTGGCAGAAGATTTAGCCGAAGCACCGGATCTTAATTTTGAAACACAGAAAATTATTTTCCCTCTGGAAAATCCGATTAAAGAATCGGGACATATCCAGATCTTGTATGGTAACCTTGCACCAACAGGTTCTGTTGCAAAAATCACAGGAAAAGAAGGTTTGACTTTCGACGGCGAAGCAAAAATTTGTGAGCACGAAACGGAAATCATTACCATGCTTTCAAAAGGCGAAATCAAAGCCGGTCATGTGGTTGTAATCCGTAACGCAGGACCAAAAGGCGGACCAGGTATGTCAGAAATGTTGAAACCGACATCTGCCGTAATGGGAGCTGGGCTTGGCGATAAAATTGCACTGATCACAGATGGCCGTTTCTCAGGAGGAACGCACGGATTTGTGGTAGGACACATTACTCCGGAAGCATTTGACGGTGGTCCGATCGCGCTTGTAAAAGATGGTGACAGAATCACAATTGATGCAAATACCCGCCAGCTGATTGTTCATATTTCTGATGAAGAGATGGCTGAACGCAAAGCAGCATGGGTACAACCAGAGCCAAAATTCACAAAAGGAATGTTGGGAAGATATATCCGCACGGTAAAATCTGCCAGTGAAGGATGTGTAACTGACGAAGCATAGTAAAAGAATAAACGGTTGCGGAAACGTAATCTGTAATATAGAAAGCTTGAAATTCATCCGACTAAATAAGTAGAGGTCATGGAATTTAATGAAAACCAAACACAAACAACCGGAATCGCTGAGCAGCCAGTTTCGGTAGCAGCACCAGAACTGATCAACGGTTCTCACGCACTGATCCAGTCATTGATTATCGAAGGTGTCAAAACGATTTTTGGATATCCAGGCGGCGCGATCATGCCGGTCTACGATGCTATTTATGATTACCAGCAACAAATTAATCATATTCTCGTACGCCATGAACAGGGTGCCGCGCATGCTGCCGAAGGATTTGCCCGCATTACCGGTGAGGTTGGAATTTGTTTGGCAACATCAGGTCCGGGCGCTACGAATCTGGTAACAGGGATTGCCGATGCAATCATTGACTCAACACCAATGGTTTGTATCGTTGGCCAGGTTGGATCTCATTTGCTGGGAACGGACGCTTTCCAGGAAACGGATATCATGGGTGTGACCATTCCAATTACAAAATGGAACTATCAGATAACAAATCCTGACGAAATTCCTGAGATAATCGCAAAAGCTTTTTATATAGCAAAATCCGGTCGTCCTGGCCCGGTGTTGATTGACATCACAAAAGATGCGCAGCTGAAATTGATGTCAAAATCATTTGTCTATAAAAAATGTGAAAAACTGCTGAGCTATCGCCCACGCTTGTCTCCAAAAGAAGATCAGGTAGAGGCAGCTGCAAAGCTTATCAATGAATCAAAACGTCCGTTTTTATTCTTCGGACATGGTGTTCAAATCGCCGGTGCTGAACAGGAATTGTTGCAATTCATTGAAAAAACAGACGTCCCTGCGGCTTCAACTTTACTAGGGCTTTCCTCTATTTCTGTTGATCATCCGAATTATGTGGGTTGGTTAGGAATGCATGGAAACTATGGAACAAACGTGCTTACCAATTCATGTGATTTGATTATTGCGATCGGTATGCGTTTCGATGACCGTGTTACTGGCGATTTGAGCCGTTATGCGAAACAAGCGAAAGTTATCCACATCGAAATTGATCCTGCGGAAATTGACAAAATCAAAAAAGCAGATGCACCGGTTGTTGGCGACGCAAAACGTGCTTTGGAAATGCTCCTGCCGCTTGTGAATGAAAATAATCACGAGGAGTGGAGAGCAGAATTCAAGAAATTCGATGCGATCGAAGATGAAAAAATCACGCAGCCGGAACTTGCTCCAACGACAGAAAAAATAAAAATGGCGGAAGTGATCCGTTCCCTTTCTGATAAAACAAAAGGAGAAGCGGTCATTGTTGCGGATGTTGGTCAGCATCAGATGATGACAGCCCGTTACTACCAGTTCAAAAAACCAAGTTCATTCATTACATCGGGTGGATTGGGAACAATGGGCTATGCATTGCCAGCAGCCTTCGGAGCGAAAGTAGGAGCACCTGACCGTGAGGTCGTTGCGATTATCGGTGACGGTTGTTTCCAGATGACAATTCAGGAATTAGGAACAATCGCTCAAAGTGGTTTGCCTGTTAAAATCATCATTTTGAATAACAATTTCCTTGGAATGGTTCGCCAGTGGCAACAGCTTTTCCACGAAAAACGCTATTCATTTGTTGAGCTGCAAAATCCTGATTTTATCACGATTGCAAAAGGTTTTGGTATCAACGGACATACCTGTGGCGCAAGAGAAGACTTGAACGATTCGCTTGACAAAATGCTTGCTTCCGACAAACCATACTTACTGGAAGTATTGGTTGAAAAAGAAGAAAACGTATTCCCAATGGTTCCAACGGGAGCTTGTGTAGCGGATATCAGACTGGAATAATGTAAATGAATTTTCAGAAATCACTTGCATTTTTTCACTAGACATTAAAAGAATCATGACAACATACACCATTTGCGTATTCACGGAAAATACGATTGGGATATTAAACAAGATCACAACCATTTTCACCCGTCGCCGGATCAATATTGAAAGTCTGACGGTTTCGGAAACGGAACGTAAGGGTATTTCCCGCTTCACCATCGTTATTCGTCATGAATCACGCGAAGCTGTTGAAAAACTGGTCCGCCAGATCCGCAAGATTATCGAAGTGCTTGCAGTTTTCGGTTATCTGAACGACGATATCGCTTACAATGAAATCGCGATGTTCAAGATTTCAACACCAATCGGAGCAAAACCTCTTGATATTGAAACGATTAACAAAACATACAAAGCCTGGGTTGTGTACTGGCACCTGACTTATGTGATCATTCAGAAAACAGGTACAGAAGAAGAAATTTTCGAATTCTTCAATTATATCAAACCGCACGAAATCCTTGAATTTGTACGCTCAGGACGTGTAGCAGTAAGCAAATCTCCTCAAACACTGGTAGATTACCTGCCGGAAGCGGAGTGGGAATATTATATGTAGTAACATAATTTTCATAGTATTGTCTTTTATTTTGTAGTAATCAATAATTCAATTAATAATCAATGGCAAAATTAAATTTCGGCGGGGTCGAAGAAGAAGTAGTTACCCGCGAAGAGTTCCCACTAGAAAAAGCTCGCGAAGTACTATCTACTGAAACCATTGCCGTGATCGGATACGGTGTTCAAGGTCCTGGTCAAAGCTTAAACATGCGTGACAACGGATTTAACGTAATCGTTGGACAACGTAAAGGTGGCAAATCATGGGATAAAGCGATTGCTGACGGATGGGTTCCTGGCGAAACACTTTTCGAACTTGAAGAAGCTTTGCAAAAAGGAACAATCATTTGCTATTTGCTTTCTGACGCCGCTCAAATCGAATTATGGCCAACTGTTAAGGCTAATTTGACTGCCGGTAAATCATTGTATTTCTCACATGGTTTCGGTGTAACTTATAAAGACCAGACTGGAATCGTTCCTCCTGCTGACGTAGATGTTTATCTTGTAGCACCAAAAGGATCAGGAACTTCTCTTCGTCGTTTGTTCGTAGAAGGAAAAGGCTTGAATTCATCTTTCGCTGTGTTCCAGGATGCAACGGGTAAAGCACGTGAAAAATGTATCGCAATGGGTATCGGTGTTGGTTCAGGATATTTGTTCGAAACTGATTTCTACCGTGAAGTAACGTCTGACCTTACAGGAGAGCGCGGAACTTTGATGGGTGCTATCCAGGGAATTTTTGCTGCCCAGTATGAAGTACTTCGTTCAAACGGACACACGCCATCAGAAGCTTTCAATGAAACAGTTGAAGAATTGACTCAATCATTGATGCCTCTAGTTGCTGAAAACGGTATGGACTGGATGTATGCAAACTGCTCTACAACAGCGCAACGCGGTGCTCTTGACTGGTGGAAACCATTCCGTGACGCTACTAAACCTGTTTTCGAACAACTTTACAACTCAGTAAAATCAGGCGAACAAGCTACGATTTCAATCACTCGCAACTCACAACCTGACTACCGTGTGAAATTGGAAGAAGAATTGGCTGAACTTCGTGAATCAGAAATCTGGCAGGCAGGTGCTACCGTACGTAGCCTTCGTCCGGAGCGCGGATAATAATATTCCTGACCTTACAGGCCTCAAAACCTGTAAGGTTTTAATAAATTTAAGCCTTTACGAAAATAATCGTAGGGCTTTTTTCTTTCCAGACATGCCTTCATCTTCATCCACTCCGACCTTAGACAACATTTTTCTGGCTGCCGAACGGCTTCGCGGAATCATAAATCACACCCCATTACTTTATAACGCTCATTTATCGGAGCAGTATGAAGCTAATATTTATTTAAAAAGAGAAGACCTTCAAACCGTTCGTTCCTATAAAATCAGAGGAGCCTATAATAAAATGGCAAGCCTGAGCGCCGAGGCATTGGCGGGAGGTGTGGTTTGTGCAAGCGCAGGAAATCATGCGCAAGGCGTTGCTTATGCATGTCGAAAAATGGAAGTAAAAGGTGCCATTTTTATGCCCACTACAACACCAGCTCAAAAAGTAAAACAAGTCCGCTTGTTCGGAAAAGAATGGGTTGAAGTCCATTTGGTAGGTGATACCTACGACGATGCATATCATGCTTCGGTTATATATCAAAAAGAAAATAACGCCACTTTTGTCCATCCGTTTGATGATCTACAAGTCATTGAAGGGCAGGGAACCGTTGGTTTGGAAATATTTAAAGATGCCAATTTCAGAATAGATTATTTGTTAATGGCGATTGGTGGCGGCGGATTGGCTTCCGGTATCTCAACGGTTTTCAAACAACTTTCACCAAAAACACAATTAATCGGCGTAGAACCTTTGGGTTCTCCAACGATGCAAAAATCAATTGAAGAAGGACATGTTGTTACGCTGGACCACATCGACAAATTTGTGGACGGAGCAGCCGTTCGTCGCGCAGGCGATATCACTTTCGAAATTTGCAGCAAAAGTCTGGATAAGGTTTTACTGATTCCGGAAGGAAAAGTCTGCTCGACCATTCTTCAACTGTATAACGAAGAGGCGATTGTTGCCGAACCAGCTGGGGCATTGACAGTTGCGGCGCTGGATATGGTAAAAGATGAAATTAAAGGAAAAAATGTAGTCGCCTTGATCAGCGGCGGAAATAATGACATCACCCGCACGGAAGAAATTAAGGAACGTTCGCTTCTTTACGAAGGATTAAAACATTATTTCATCATCCGTTTCCCGCAACGTTCCGGCGCATTTCGGGAATTCCTGAATGTCCTTGGTCCGAATGACGATATCGCAAGATTCGAATATGTGAAGAAAACAAATCGTGAACAAGGACCGGCACTAGTAGGAATTGAATTGAAAAACCGTGAAGATTTTGAACCGTTAATCGAACGGATGAATGAGAATCGGGTGGTATATGAATATCTGAATGATCAGCCGGATTTGTTTCAGTTTATGGTTTAAATGGCAATGCTACGCGTACCTTCTCACATCAGTTCCCAGGAATTTGAATCCTTAAAGATTCAGGATATGACTTTTGTTGCCTATCGTAACGAAGTATATCCATCCCGTTACGAAGTCTTTTTTGAGGAGCATGCAGTAATTGTGGTTCTGGAAGGTGAAAAAAAATTCAGCAGCCCGACGCAGGAAGTTTATGTTGAAAAAGGGGATATCCTTTTTATTCAGCGCGGTTTTTACCTGATGTCGGAATCCATAAATGAATCTTATAAAAGTTTGGTTTTCTTCTTTGATGAGAAGCTGTTGAAAGAATTTGTAAATCTCCATCCCGAATTATTCAATCCCGAGGAAGCAACCACCACACTTGAAAACCCGATTTTACCCTTAAAAGCGGATGAAAATTTCGAGAAATTTATTCAATCTGTTTTTCCCTATTTCAAATCCAGGACAGAATTGAAGAATCATTTTCTCCGTCTGAAATTTCAGGAATTATTACTTCACCTTTTGGAGCTGGATAAATCCAAACAACTAAGAGCAAATCTGTACAGTTTGTATATTGGAGAAAAAGTGGATCTGTCATTTTTAATGAACAGTTATTACTTAAAACCACTAACCCTAAACGAGCTAGCAAGATTATCCGGTAGAAGTCTATCTGCTTTTAAAAGGGATTTTCAGGAAGAATTCAAAACTTCACCAGCGCTTTGGCTAAAAAATAAACGACTGGATTATGCTGATTTTCTACTAAGAAATAACACAAAAAATGTGACCGAAATCAGTACGGAAATCGGATATGAAAGTGTTTCTCATTTTATAAAAATGTATAAGGAAAAGTTTGGAGTGACGCCGAAGAAGCATGGGTAACCATTCGCTTACCAATGGTACTCTAACCATCTATTTTTAAAAAATTCCCAGAAATCAATATAGATTTCCGCTCAACCCGCCTCTTTAAACTAAAAACACTATTTTTTGAACGTTTCCCGTTATACTTAATTCAAGTATTCTGATGAAATTTGTTTCCCTGATTATTTTACCGGTAATGTTTCGGTATAAGTAGCTTTTTTTCAGCTATATATCAGCAAAAGTTAATATTAGTTACATATTCACCATAAATTGAGAATGAGTAATCAAGCGAGTACCCTTTTTGACAAAGTGTGGGATGCACACGTTGTTCGTAAAATTGAAGATGGCCCGGACGTATTCTTCATCGACCGTCACTTTATCCATGAAGTAACCAGTCCGGTTGCTTTCCTGGGACTTGAAACTAGAAATGTTGGTGTTATTTATCCAAACCGTACGTTTGCAACGGCCGACCATAACACGCCTACAATCAATCAGCACCTTCCTGTGCAGGATCCGCTTTCAGCCAAGCAGCTGGATGCTCTGGAATCAAACTCTGCCAAATATGGTATTTCTCACTGGGGTTTGGGTAACGCAAGAAATGGCATTGTGCACGTCGTTGGACCGGAAAATGGTATCACCCTGCCAGGTATGACGATTGTTTGTGGTGATTCACATACATCTACACACGGTGCATTTGGGGCAATAGCCTTTGGTATCGGTACTTCTGAGGTTGAAATGGTACTTTCTTCTCAGTGCATTATGCAGCCAAAACCTAAAAAAATGCGTGTAAACGTAAATGGAAAATTGGGCAAGGCGGTAACTCCAAAAGATGTTACGCTATATATTATTTCAAAACTGACAACGGCTGGTGCTACGGGTTATTTCGTGGAGTATGCTGGCGATGTTTTTGAAAATATGTCGATGGAAGGCCGTATGACGGTTTGTAACATGAGTATCGAAATGGGTGCTCGTGGGGGTATGATCGCTCCTGACCAGACTACGTTTGATTACATCGAAGGACGTGAGCAAGCACCAAAAGGCGAGAAATGGGATAAAGCATTAGCCTATTGGAAAACTTTGAAAACAGACGCAGATGCTGTTTTTGACAAAGAATATACTTTCAATGCAGAGGATATCGAGCCAATGATCACCTACGGTACAAATCCGGGAATGGGTCAGGGAATTTCATTGAATATTCCAACCGCAGAGCAAGCCGAAGGTGGAAAAGCAACATACGACAAATCATTGAACTACATGGGCTTCCATGAAAATGAGTCGATGTTGGGCAAAAAGATCGATTACGTATTTATCGGTAGCTGTACAAATGGCCGCATCGAAGATTTCCGTGCTTTTGCATCCATCGTAAAAGGACGTAAAAAAGCGGATAACGTGACTGCATGGGTAGTTCCAGGTTCTCACATCGTTGAAGCACAGATTAAAGAAGAAGGAATTCTTGACATCCTGACTGAAGCAGGTTTCGAACTTCGTCAGCCAGGCTGCTCTGCATGTCTCGCGATGAATGATGACAAAATCCCGGCTGGTAAATACGCGGTAAGTACATCGAACCGTAACTTCGAAGGCCGTCAGGGCCCAGGAGCACGTACGCTTTTGGCAAGTCCACTGGTTGCTGCGGCGGCAGCGGTTACGGGAGTTGTTACTGATCCGAGAGATCTTCTTTAATATTTAGGCGATTAAGATAATCAATCAAGAATTTAAACACTGGAAGCGAAAACTATTTCCTGACGGCGAAAAGCCAAAAGCTAATAGCTAATACCCAACAGCTCATATCCATGGCTTACGATAAATTCACCATATTAAAAAGTACGGCAGTTCCATTGCCGATTGAAAACGTTGATACTGACCAGATTATACCAGCACGTTTTCTAAAAGCTACAAAACGCGAAGGTTTTGGAGACAATCTTTTCAGAGACTGGCGCTACAACGGCGATGATACTCCTAAACAGGATTTCGTGTTAAACAACCCGATTTATTCAGGTAAAATCCTTGTCGGCGGACGCAACTTTGGAAGCGGATCAAGCCGGGAGCACGCTGCCTGGGCGATTTATGACTATGGTTTTCGTTGTGTAGTTTCAAGCTTTTTTGCTGACATTTTTAAAGGTAACTCACTGAATATAGGTATTTTACCAGTTCAGGTAAGTGAAGAATTCCTCGATAAAATATTCCAGGCAATCGAAGCAGATCCAAACGCGGAGCTTGAAGTAGATCTTCCTGAACAAACGATCACAATTGTTGCTTCGGGCGAGAACGAGAAATTTGATATCAATGGCTACAAAAAGCACAATATGATCAACGGTTTCGATGATATTGATTATCTACAAGCTATGAAAAGCGATATCAAAGAATTTGAAGCACAAAGACTATATTAAATGGCTTTCGGCGGTCGGCTTTCGGCAATCGGCTTTTAATGCTGATAGCCGACTGACGATAGCCGACTGCCGAGAGCCTCATGAATAAACGCTATATAGAAATAATGGACACGACACTCCGGGATGGAGAACAAACATCCGGTGTGTCGTTTTCCGCATCTGAAAAGCTGACAATTGCTCAGCTTTTGTTGCAAGAAGTAAAGGTTGACCGGATAGAAATTGCTTCAGCTAGAGTTTCAGAAGGAGAATTTGAAGCCGTTAAAAAAATTACAAGCTGGGCAAATCAAAACGGTTTTATTGATAAAATCGAAGTTCTGACTTTTGTAGACGGCAACGCATCGATCAACTGGATGCTTAATTCCGGTGCAAAAGTGATGAATTTGCTTACTAAAGGTTCGTTAAACCACCTCACCTTTCAATTAAAAAAAACTCCACAGCAGCATTTTGAAGACATTGAACAGGTTATCGAACTTGCGCAGTCGAAAGGAATAAGCTGTAATGTTTATCTTGAAGATTGGAGTAATGGTATGCGTACTTCCCGTGAATACGTTTTTGCCGCGCTTGACTTTTTGACAAAACAGCCTGTAAAACGAATTCTTTTACCTGATACATTAGGAATTCTTACGCCCACTGAATCCTATGAATTTGTAAAATCAATCGTCGATCGCTACCCTGATAATCATTTTGAATTTCATGCGCATAATGATTACGATCTGAGTATCGCCAATGTAATGGAGGCCATCCGCGCCGGTGCACATGGACTTCATTTGACGGTAAATGGCATGGGTGAAAGAGCTGGAAACGCTTCATTGGCCAGTACGATTGCGGTGATAAAAGATTTCATGCCGGAGGTTGAAACCTCGGTTGTTGAGCGTTCCTTATACAAAATCAGTAAGATCGTTGAAACATTTTCCGGTATAAGAATCCCTTCCAATCGTCCGATTGTTGGCGAAAGCGTTTTTACACAAACTGCTGGTATTCACGCGGATGGAGATAAAAAGAACAATCTTTATTTCAGTAATCTGATGCCGGAACGCTTCGGAAGACTGCGTTCTTATGCATTAGGTAAAACTTCGGGGAAAGCGAATATTGAGAATAACCTGAAAGATATCGGGATCACATTATCTGATGCGGACCTTAAAAAAGTTACCCAGCGAATCATTGAGCTTGGTGACCGGAAAGAAGTTGTAACCCCGGAAGATCTTCCTTATATCATTTCTGACGTACTGGACAGCAGTGCGATTGAAGAGAAGGTGGTTATCCTGAATTACGTGTTGACACATTCAAAAAATCTTAAACCGTCTGCAACTTTGCAAATCACTTTTGGCGACGAGATTTATGAAGAAAATGCGCAGGGCGACGGTCAGTATGATGCATTTATGAATGCGCTGAAAAAGATCTATGCAAAAAAAGGGATTTCCCTGCCGATGTTAACCGACTATACCGTTCGTATCCCGCCGGGAGGAAAAACGGATGCGCTTTGTGAAACGATTATTACGTGGGAAATCAATGGCAAGGATGTAAAAACCAGAGGTTTGGATTCTGACCAGACGGTTTCGGCAATACAGGCAACGCAGAAAATGTTGAATTTGCTGGGCGTACCAAGTGCGCTTGATTTAAATCCAAAAATTGAAGAGGTTAAGCAGGAGTTTCAGAAAGCTTAAAACAGAAATATCAAAATTCTAAATCATACCCATAATTAAACCCGTATAGCCACATTTAACAGGCCAACGGATTGTAAATTTTAACCAATATAATGAAGAAGAACATTTTAATAGTACCTGGTGACGGAATCGGACAGGAAGTTACAGAAGTTGGAAAAAAAGTTCTGATTAAAATTGCTGAGAAATTCGGGCATGAATTCATTTACGACGAAGCTTTGATGGGCCACGTTGCGATTGAAGCAACAGGAAATCCACTTCCGGACGAAACTTTGGAAAAAATGCGTGCTTCTGATGCGATTTTGTTCGGAGCTGTTGGTCACCCAAAATATGATAACGATCCGACTGCAAAAGTTCGGCCGGAGCAAGGTTTGCTTAAAATGCGTAAAGAACTTGGTTTATATGCCAATTTACGCCCTATCAAACTTTTTGATGAGCTATTGGGTGCTTCTTCGATCAAACCTGAAATCCTAAAAGGTTCTGATATCCTTTTCTTCCGCGAATTGACTGGTGATATCTATTTTGGAGAAAAAGGCCGTAAAAACGATGGTGATACTGCTTACGATATCGCTGAATACAGCCGTTATGAGGTAGAACGTATCGCGCGCAAGGCATTTGAAGCTGCTCGTACCCGTGGCAAAAAATTATGTTCTGTTGACAAAGCAAACGTCTTGGAAACAAGCAGACTATGGCGTGAGGTGGTTCAGGCACTTGCTCCTGAATATCCGGACATCACGGTTGAACACCAATTTGTTGATTCAGCTGCGATGATGCTTATCAAAGATCCACGCCGTTTTGATGTGGTTGTTACAGCGAATTTATTCGGTGATATTTTGACAGATGAAGCAAGCCAGATCGCTGGTTCAATGGGAATGCTGGCGTCTGCTTCGGTAGGAGACAGCACTGGTGTTTACGAGCCAATTCACGGTTCAGGACATGACATTACTGGCCTGGGTGTTGCTAATCCAATGGCTTCGGTACTTTCTGCTGCTTTGCTTCTTGACATTTCTTTCGGTTTGAAAGCTGAGTCTGATGCAATTATCTCTGCTATCGACCAGGTTTTGAAAGCTGGTTTCCGTACGCGTGATATCGCAGATTCAACAACTGCACCAGAATTTATTCTAGGAACGGACGCCATTGGAGAAGAGATTTTGAAACGTATTTAATATAAAAAATAAGATTCATTATAAAATACATCTTTTTTTGAATTTTCATTAAGAATGATTTGTGCAACCAAAATCTTCTTAGTACTTTGCAGAAGAAAATCGCAGTTAGCGAATTTTCGCAAGAAAAAATTAAGATGAAACTTATCAACAATTGCATTTTTCTGCTCATTCAGAGTAACCCGTAAAAAGGAGAAAGGCATTGTCTTGAATAGATTAAAAACCCTTTCTCTAACACGGAAAGGGTTTTATATTGTCCTAAAATTAGTAAATTCGTAATTCAATCTTTAATCAAAGTACCCACAATGAGTCAACGAGTTCAAATCTTCGACACAACATTACGCGACGGCGAACAAGTCCCGGGAAGCCAATTGACAACAGAAGAAAAGATAATTGTAGCCACACAACTCGAAAAACTGGGGGTAGATGTTATTGAAGCCGGATTTCCCATTTCAAGTCCGGGTGATTTCAGATCCGTGGTTGAAATTTCAAAAGCAGTTCGTGAACCTATTATTTGTGCGCTTTCACGTGCTGTAACAGGCGATATCGATGCTGCCGGAGATGCACTTGCATTTGCTAAAAGAGGCCGTATCCATACCGGAATTGGTTCTTCGGATATTCATATTCAGCATAAATTCAATACAACAAGAGAGAAGATCATCGAAAGAGCTATTGCTGCTACGAAATATGCCAAAGGAAAAGTAGAAGACGTAGAATTTTATTGTGAAGATGCGGGAAGAGCTGATCTTGTTTTTCTGGCGCAGTTGGTTGAGGCCGTGATTGCTGCGGGTGCGACGGTAGTAAATATTCCTGATACAACGGGATACTGCTTACCTGAGGAATATGGTGCCAAAATCAAATATATTTTCGAAAACGTAAAAGGAATTCATAAAGCAACAATTTCTATTCACTGTCATAATGATCTTGGTTTAGCGACTGCTAACTCATTGGCTGGTATCCGCGAAGGTGCGCGCCAGGTTGAGGTGACCATGAACGGAATTGGTGAGCGCGCCGGAAATACTTCATTGGAAGAAGTGGTAATGGCTTTGAATGTTCATAAGGAGTTAGGTTACGAAACAGGCGTGAATTCGCAATTGATTTACCCAACCAGCCAGTTGGTATCAAAAATGATGCGTATGCCAGTTCAGGCAAACAAAGCAATTGTGGGACGTAACGCATTCGCACATTCGTCAGGAATTCATCAGGATGGTCATTTAAAAAATACGCTTAATTACGAGATCATGAATCCACAGGATGTGGGTGTTGATAAATCGGATATCGTATTGACAGCACGTAGCGGTCGCCATGCTTTGAAACACCGTTTAGAGCTTCTGGGCTTCACTTTTGAGAAAGCGATCCTGGATGATCTTTACAAAAAATTCCTTGACGTAGCCGATTTGAAGAAAGAAGTTAACGATAAAGATTTAGTTGATTTAGCACGTACGGTTGTCATCGCTTAATATTTTTCATACATCATTTTGGATAATTACCTGAATATGAATTTGATGTTACAATGCTTTTTTGTATCATTACATAATCAATAACATCCATCAGATTACAAAAAGCCCTCGGTGAGTCTGACTAAGGGCTTTTTTCTTGTTTATAAAATGATGGTTCTGTTATTATGAATGAAAACGCGATCGTTGAAAACAAGTTTTAAAGCAGACGTTAAGACCCTTTTTTCAGTATCTCTTCCCAGCGTTGACATGTCGCTTGCTGTTTGTCGGTGATCCACTGATTTCACATCCTGAGCAATAATTGGACCCTCATCCAGATCATTATTTACAAAATGAGCCGTCGCGCCGATGATTTTCACACCGCGTTCGTAAGCCTGACGATATGGATTTGCCCCGATAAATGCTGGTAAAAATGAGTGATGGATATTCACGATCCGGTCCGGGAAATGGTTGACGAATTCTGGCGTGATAATCCGCATGTATTTGGCCAAAACCAGATATTCCGGACGATATACATCCAGCGTTCTCAAAATCGCTTCTTCGTGCTCTTCACGGGTTCTGTTTTCGTGTGAAATAAAATGAAAAGGAATACCAAATTTGCTAACCAGCGGCTGCAAAGTATTATAATTGCTGATAACTGCCAGAATATTAGCATCCAGCTCATCAAATGCATAACGAAGTAGTAATTCGCCCAGGCAATGATGTTCTTTCGTCACCAAAACAACGATATCTTTTTTCTTTTTAGGATTTAAGCGAAGATTAATCCCGGCAGGTAATTCCTCTTTCAGAATATGCAATAATTCCGTCGCGTCCGTTTCTCCTTCAAATTCGGTACGCATGAAAAAGTAAGCTGACGGACTCACATATTCATCGTTGCGAATGATATTTTGATTGTGCTCAAAAAGTACGCGGGTTACCTGATAAATGAGCCCTTTGTGATCCGGGCCGTCCATCAGCAATATATGGCGGTGATTCATTTGTTCAATTGATGCGAAAAAATAATCCCCTAAATAACACATTTTTAGTGTCCGGCTTGCTAAAATTACTCCTTAATCGTCCAACTTTTTACAAGAAATCGCTGTTCAACTTACAAATAGTACATCCTAAGAAATGGCTGAAGAACTAATTATACCTGTCGGAACGGATCGTAAAGAAGTTTACGAAGCCTTATTACCGCAAATCAATGGTTTGATCGAAACAGAAAGTGATCTGACTGCAAACCTTGCTAACATCGCTGCCGCATTGAAAGAAGCTTTTGGATTCTTCTGGGTAGGTTTTTATGTAGCAAAAGAAGGGCAACTCGTCCTTGGACCTTTCCAGGGACCGATTGCCTGTACACGTATTCCTTTCCATAAAGGCGTTTGCGGCGCAAGTTATTCGCAGCAAAAAACAATCATTGTTCCTGATGTTGATCAATTTCCCGGGCATATCGCCTGCGCATCTGCGTCGAAGTCTGAGATTGTATTGCCGGTTTTCAACCGGAACGGGACAGTAGCAATGGTTTTGGACGTCGATAGCGATCAGCTAAATGATTTTTCCGAAACTGATGCGAAAGGATTGCAAAGCATTTTAACGCTTCTGGAAAGAAAATTATAGCTATTTACTATAACGCTTTCTAAGCAAGTGCATCATAAAAACGTTAATTCCCCATTGATCGGCAAGTGGCTGGTTTGTGAATGGAGCCGTTGGCATATAATGCGGAGGACCAAATTCGGTCAAAAACGTAATTTGTTCTCCGTTTTTTATTTTTCTTTCTACGACTACATCCCACCAGACCAAATGCGCTTTTAATGCAGATTCCCACTCAGGCGCTCGGGGATCGTTAACCTGCGGGCCTTCCGGATGTCCGATGCGTGCGTGAATATGTCCTGCCCGGGAAAGAGCGAGTTTTACCGATTCTTCCTGATCTTCCAGCAGTGATTCTGCGACATTACACCAGTGCGAAATATCAAGCGTTAATTTCAGCTTCGGATTTTTCTCGATAAAATTTCTCGCAATGTGAGTTGCGAACAGCATTCTTGCCCGGTGTGTTTCGTGATAAATCGGAATTCCACTTTTTTCCGAAGCTTCACTGGTATGGTCTATAAATGCTTTATTCTCATCATAGCTGAAATGATCTCTTCCGCTATGACAATTGATGTAAAGCGGTTTTATCTCTGATTTTGTCGTCGCGGCATCAATTGATTTTTTAAAAAAATCCAGATGAGCAGCATAATCTTTCAATCCTGAACCGCATAGAAAACCCACTTGTAAATCGTGTTTTTTTAAAGCTGCAAACAGCTCATCGTGGTCCTTCTGATTCTGCGGCCACCAAAATTCTGCACCATCATAACCTTCTTTTTTGGCCGCTGCACAAAAAGCGTCCAAGGTACCTACATAGCCCCAATTAGTAGCCAGGATTTTTAAAGAACTTGCATTTACTTTTTCAAACGATGGAGCAGATTCCTCTGCGATCGTTTCTATTGCTGATAAGGCACCTAATCCGGCGATTGCAGTGTTCATAAACTTTCTACGATTCATTTCGTAATGGATTTTCAAAACAAAGTACTAAATGTTGATTGAAATCATTTCAACAAATATTTCGGTGCGCTGCACCTTATTAAACCAGAGAAATATTTATAACTATAAATATTTCGCAGCTCTGCTGCTTTTACCTGAGAATATTACCTACTCATCATTGAATTCTTGGCTTTTCTTCCTTTCTAATACTGTCCCCTGCTTTAAGAAATTCAGCAACTTTCGCTTCATTAAAGCCATTGACAATATGCAGATCCGGATGCAATTTTTGCACCTCTGCAACGCCATTTTCTGTAACAGCAGATTTCCAGATATAGATATTTTTCAGACTTTTAGACGAAGCAAGGTTTTTCAAACCGGCGTCGGTAATCTTTGTCCCGACCAGATTGATGTATTCCAGGTATTGCAAATCTTTCAGTGTGGTTAAACCAGCGTCTGTTACAGCAGTATATTCCAAATGCAGTTTATTAAGATTTTTAAGCTTGACGATTTCTTTTACAGCTGCGTCAGTTACCTTCGTACCTCCCAGTTTAAGCCATATAATTTGTTCCGATAAAGAAGATAGTAAATTGATCTGCCCATCTCCAAAACCGGATGCATTCACTGCACTAACTTCCAAAAGATTTTTATCATGGGAAATTGGCATAACCAGAAGCCCAGCCTTTTTGATAGCTTCCACAGCCTTTTCATTGGGCACAGAAACCTGCAAACCTAAAACCGGAGAGTCAACACTTTTTGCATTTTCGCTTCCTGAGCCAGAAGTCAATGAAGCAAGAGCAGGCTTAATCTGTTCCGAAATTTTTAGATCTGACACTTTTTTATCTGCCGAAGCTCCCTGTTCAATCCACCAGCTAAGTAGCGTGATTTGCGATTCTGATAGCTGCGGTTTTCCTTTTGGCGGCATATGGTCATCGTCTGTTTCAGGAAGCAGACAGCGCTTGATCATCGCACTTTCCAATGCTTTTCCAGAAACAAATACCGGCCCGTCTTCTCCACCTTTTAGCAGCATAGCCATGTTATCCATCCGCAATCCACCTTTTTGCTTATTCGCATTATGGCATTGCACACAGCGCATTTCCAAAATTGGCTGAACAATATCTTTGTAAACGACCGCCTGATTAATATCCGTAATTGGTTTTATTTCTGTCTTTTCTTCTGTTCGAGGCGGAATTCCCGCCAAGGATCGAAAAGGTTCAGGTGTATATTGAGTCAAATAACCGTCTCCATGCGTAAGTGAGCCGCCGTCATGACCGGCTGTAAATGTTAAAATCGTGGAAAGCCCCAACGCAGGAAGGTAGATAGCGGAGCCAATTGAAACGTTTCCAGACTTAAATAACCAGGCAATCCAGGCAAAAACCGCCACGCCAATTCCCTGCCATTGATGGTCACTCAATAATTCTTCATCATATCCTCCGCCGATCGATAACAGATATCCCGCAATGCAAGCCATAGTAGCACCAACTGCTGACCAAAACAGAATAAACGTGATAGAAGAATCGCTTACTGAAATTTTTCCTGTTCGCTTTCCAATTTCCAGAAGTGCTGCGACCAGCAAAAATCCTATGGGCAAATGCACCAGAACCGGATGAAAACGTCCAATAAAATAAGTCCAGTCTGTGGCCTGAAAGAGGATTAACATAGAAAACAAAAACAATTAGGATAAACTATAACCGGAAAACTTCCGGACAGGCGACAACTTTCGGTGAATTATCTGGGTTGACTTCCATCAGATCCGCCATATGATCCCACCATTTTTTCATGATTGGCAACGACGATAATCCGGAAGTTTCTGCATCAGGCGAGAGCTTTTGAAAAGCAAAAAGTGCCAGCGTGACCTCGTCGAGAAAAATATAGTATTCCTGAATTCCGGCATTTTTCAACAATTCAGCTAATTCCGGCCAGATTTCATCATGTCTTTTTTTGTATTCTGCTTCGTTTCCCTTGTTCAACTGCATACGGAAAGCAAGCACGGTATCATTTTGCATTGGATTAAAGTTTGATTTCAGGCTTAAGGCGACGATTGATCAATTATATCCGGTTAAGCGATAATATTTTTTACCACTTTTCCTTCGGTGTCAGTCAATCTGAAATTTCTTCCCTGGAATGGATAGGTGAATTTTTCGTGATCAAAACCCATCAGATGAAGAATTGTAGCCTGCAAATCATGCACGTGAACACGGTCTTTTACTCCGTAATATCCTAATTCATCCGTTTCTCCGTGCGTAAATCCCTTTTTCACTCCACCGCCAGCCATCCACATGGTAAAAGCATCCAAATGATGATCACGGCCCATGTAAGGCATTACGACTCCATTTCTGTTTTCCTGCATAGGTGTTCTGCCAAATTCAGCGCCCCAGATAATCAAGGTTTCATCCAGCAAACCGCGCATTTTTAAATCCTGAATCAGGGCAGCAACCGGTTTGTCAGAAAGTCTACATTTATTTCTCAATCCTCCTTCGACATTATCACCGGCAGTGGTACCGTGACCGTCCCAGCCCCAGTCGAAAAGTTGTACAAACCGCACGTCATTTTCGACCAGTTTTCTTGCCAAAAGACAATTCATGGCAAAGGTTCCTTCGCCCGGTTTTATGCCATACATATCCAGAATAAACTGTGGCTCTTTGGAAACATCCATTACCTCGGGCACAGACATTTGCATTCGGAAAGCCATTTCATACTGACTGATACGAGTCAATATTTCCGGATCTTTTACGTCCTCGTATGTTTGTTTATTAATCTCGTTAATCGCTTCAATGGTCTGTTTCCGCATATTCCGGTTCATCCCGTTTGGGTCGGTCACATACAAGACCGGATCTCCACCGGTTCGACACTGAACTCCCTGATAAACAGAAGGCAAAAATCCGCTTCCGTAAACGCTTTTCCCAGCATCCGGTTGTCTGCCGCCAGATGCCAGAACGATGAATCCGGGCAGATTCTGATTTTCTGAACCCAACCCATAAACCGACCACGCACCCAAACTCGGGCGACCTAACCGTGCACTTCCCGTATGCAATAACAACTGCGCAGGAGCGTGGTTAAACTGATCCGTATGCATGGCTTTGATGAATGTTATTTCATCCGCAACTGTTTGTAAATAAGGAATATAATCAGACATCCAGGCACCGGATTGCCCGTATTGATTGAATTTTCCCTGCGGTCCCAACATTTTTGGAACTCCCTGGATAAAGGCAAACTTCTTTCCTTCCAAAAATTCAGCGGGACAATCTTTTCCGTGATATTTTTCAAGTTCCGGTTTGTAATCGAACAATTCAAGCTGCGAAGGTGCGCCGGCCATATGGATATAAATGACACGTTTTGCCTTCGGCGCAAATTGTGGAATCTTCGCTCCCATTGCTTCGGCTGTCTCACTGGTTTCTGTATTTGAATTGCCACAGGATCCTAAAAGTGAACCTAATCCCAAAGCACCCAGCCCAAAACCGGCTGACTGCAAAAAATGCCGGCGCGTCTGGCTATGCAGATCAGCGTGTTGCAATTCTTTCAACAACTTTTCCATATCTGTAATCAATATTAGAATCAGAGAAAATTTCTCCGGTTATTCCTTGGTCACCACATTATCCAGGTTCAGCATCACATTAGCAGAAATTGTCAGTGCGGCTAATTCAGGCGACTTTCTTTCTTTCCCATATACCAGAATACTATCCACATCGGACGGTTTGGCCCGGTAAGATTTCAAAGCATCTCCATATATTTTTACCAAAACCTGTAAACTTTTATTGTTGATCGGCTGGAAAGTCAAGAGTCTATAACCTTCCCGAAGTTGCTGTTCAGGTGTTTTTCCACGTTTTTGCATGGTAGTTGCCAGTTTTTCGGCTGCTTCCAGATATACAGGGTCATTTAAAGTTACCAAAGCCTGCAAAGGCGTATTTGTTAAAATCCTTCTCGACTGACAAAACTCACGGCTTGGCGCATCAAAAGTAGTCATGGAAGGATAGGGCGCCGTACGTTTCCAATAGGTGTAAACTGCCCTGCGGTATTTATCTTCTCCTTCACTTACTTTCCAGCTTTCTCCGCTGTATGGAGACAACCAGATTCCTTCCGGTTGCGGTGGCATTACACTTGGACCATACATTTTTTTGGAAAGCAGACCGCAAGCTGCCATTGCCTGGTCGCGGACCTGCTCTGCGCTCAACCGTACTCTTGGACCTCTTGAAATAAACCGGTTATATGGATCCTGCTCTTGTCTGGCTTTATCTGATTTTGAACTTTGTTGATAAGTTGCCGACATGACCATCGTTTTGAGAAGCTTTTTAACGCTCCAGTGATCTTCCTCCATAAAGTTTACAGCGAGCCAGTCAAGCAATTCCGGATGAGATGGCTCGGCTCCCTGGGAACCAAAATCTTCGACCGTTTCGACAATGCCTCTTCCAAATAACTGCTCCCAAAAGCGGTTTACGATAACCCGGGAAGTCAACGCATTATCGCGACTAACCATCCATTTCGATAATCCAAGACGATTCTTAGGGTAATCCTTTGGCATTGGCGCCAGTAATTTTGGAACATCCGGTTTTACTTCTGCTCCTTTTACCGACCAGTTTCCTCTAACAAAAACATTGGTTTTTCTGGCAAAATCTCCCGTTCCTTCCCAAATAACCGGCATACTTTCCGTTGACTTGGTTAGAATCGTTGAGTAATCTTTCAGAATTTCCGGATATTCCGGTTTGCCAACTCCGGGCAAAGCCTCCTGAAAGGCAAGCCAGGTAATTCGCACCCATTCTGTCGGATTTTTGGAGCTTTTTAATGTAAGAAAAATGTCATGTTTGCCGGAAATTTTTGGAATTGGTGCGACCAAAACAGTATCTCTGGTCGGAACATTAACTGTGGAAATTACCTGTCCATCGATTTTATCTAAATGAAAAGTCATCACCGCATTTTCCGCTTTGGTAGAAATATTCATTACCAGATTTCCAGCGCCGGTCAGGTTAACATTTGGAATTTTTGCATTCCCCTTATCCTTCACACCATAATAAGAAATCAGCAGAACCGTTGATTCGTCACCTTTTATAATACTATGCGCGTTGATTTTTGGCTCCATCACACGCATAAACTGCGTGAATTTTTGCGTCTCTTTTGGATCGTGTTTATTGATCCAGGATTTTACTTTTTCAACTCTTGCCGAATCGTCGCCTTTGTAAAAACGAAGTTTTGGCCATTCGTCCCACACATCTTCGTCGCGGGAATTGTTGAAAAATGCCATGTATTTGTAATAATCTTCATGCGGAATGGGGTCATACGGATGGCTGTGACACTGGATACAAGCGAAAGTTGTTCCCTGCCAAACTTCCCAGGTAGTATTAACCCGGTCGATCTGGGCCGCAACCCGGAATTCTTCGTCATCCGTTCCACCTTCATTATTAATCATCGTATTCCTGTGAAAAGCAGTAGCGATCATGTTTTCATCGGAAGGCATACCGGTCTTCTTTTCCGGCATCAAATCACCGGCCAGTTGCTCAATCGTAAATTGATCGAATGGCTTATCCGCATTGAAAGATTTTACCACATAATCCCTGTAACGCCAGATATTTCTTCCGCCGTCACTTTCGTAGCCTTTTGTATCGGCATAACGCGCCAGATCCATCCACATGGAAGTCCAGCGTTCACCATAAGCAGGCGATTTTAACAACCGGTCAACAACTTTTTCGTAAGCATCCGGCGAATTATCTCTTTCAAAGTCAGCAACTTCTTTTTCAGTAGGAGGCAGGCCTGTCAGATCCAGGCTTACGCGACGGATTAATGTCGCTCTATCCGCTTCGGGAGAAGGTGAAAGTTTTTCCTGTTTTAATTTTTGAAGAACAAACTCGTCAATTTCGTTTTTGGGCCAGTTCCCATTTCCCGTATTGATCAGGCCAAAAAGATTCCAAAGGTTTTTATTAGAAGGAACTTCCGGTTTTTCTATTCTTTTATAGGCCCAATGCGTTTCCCATTTTGCGCCTTGGTTAATCCATTTTTTCAAGGTTTGAATATCCTCTTCTTTCAAATGAGCGCCGCCTTTCGGCATCATCTCGTCCGGATCTTTGGATAAAATTCTGCGTATCATTTCACTGGCATCCGCATCACCACGTACCACGGGGATTTTACCTGATTTGCCAGGTTCCAGCATTTCATGTTCAAACAAAAAACTCACATCGCCAGCCTGTTTCACACCGCCATGGCAACCCATGCAGTTTTTGTTTAATATTGGTTTAACCTCTTCATTATAATCCACCTGATGGTCGAAAAAACCCGACCACGAGAAGGATGATAACAAAACCACCGCCACACCCAAACCAACAAAATGCCACTTTTTCATTGTCAGGAACTGAATTTAACTTGACTTACTGATCTTGTTAAAAGTACCGCCAACTATAAAAATACTTCCTTTCCTTTAAACTCTGTCAAATTTTATCTGAAATATCAATTCCCCTGATGACAATATATTTACCAAAATAAAATTTTGATCTTATAGCTATTAACCATTTATCGTGTTTATAGCTCACATGCTGTTATTCACCTTTCAGACTCCATAGGAGCTCCTGAAACTTCATAGACCCTGATACTCCAAAGCACAAAAACCTTACTCACGAAAATGCATCTTCAATATGTTTAATATTAATCCCGCCGCTTGAAAGAATTAAGATCGAAACAATATCAAACCGGATATCCAAATGCCAGTCTTTGGTATAAATATAATTTTCTGCCGCCTTCATAATCAATTTTGCTTTTGTGTAATTCACAAATTCCTCTGGCATCCCGAAGCCTGTGCCGCTTCTTGTTTTGACCTCAACGAAAATCAATGTTTTGTTTTTTTTGACAATCAGGTCAATTTCCGCGTGCTTGTGGCGGTAGTTTTTTTCAATTATTTCATACCCTTTTCCTTCCAAAAAGGTTGTTGCCTGAGTTTCACCCCAGCTTCCTGTTGTGTTGTGTATAGCCATTCGAACATTTTTAGTACAAAATAGTGTTATTGAATAGTAAGTAAAAGAAATCCTGAATCGATTATGCGTTTTAATCGATCTTCGATTAAATCAGTTTTACGTAGTAATTGATTTTCCACAGCCGAAAAGGCGTAATTTGTTTCAAACCATTTGATTTGATATTTTCCGTAATCAAATCGATTTCCTTCAGACATGAATACCCTCATTAATAAACAAGCAGAATTCCAGAATTTAGGTCTGATCGATTATCAGGATGCGTGGGATTATCAGGAAAAACTGTTTGCAGAAACGCTTTCGATCAAAACACAAAATCGAACACTTCCGGCGGACGAACAATTACTTACACCAAACCGTGTGATTTTTTGTCAGCATCCCCACGTTTATACCTTGGGAAAAAGTGGCAAACTGGATCATTTGTTGTTAAATGAGGTAGACCTGAGCCAGAAACAAGCGAAATTTTACAGGATCAACCGCGGCGGAGATATCACCTATCACGGTCCGGGGCAACTGGTGGGTTACCCGATTCTTGATCTTGACAATTTTTTCACAGATATTCATAAATATATGCGGACGCTGGAAGAAGCGATCATTCTTACTTTGGCCGATTATAACATTAGCGCGGGAAGGATCAGCGGATTGACGGGAGTCTGGCTTGATTTTGTTGAGCAAAAGAATCCAAGAAAAATCTGTGCGATGGGTGTAAAAGCCAGCCGCTGGGTGACGATGCACGGCTTCGCATTAAATGTGAATACGGAGCTGGCTTACTTTGGAAACATTGTTCCCTGCGGGATTGAAGACAAAGCTGTTACGTCGATTTCTCAGGAACTTGGTCGCGAAGTAGATTTCGATGAAGTTTCCGCACAATTAAAAAACCACTTAGGCAGTCTTTTTGAAATGAGCTGGACAAATCCATATTATTCAAAAACAGATATTTTAGAAAATTAAGCGTAAAGAAAAAGAATGAAGAAGGATATTATATTTCATCCGGTGGAAGGCGTAAAGGTTGCTATTGTTCGTAAAATAAACGAGTTGAATGAAGCCGAGTGGAATGTCATTGTGCTCAATAAAAATAATCAGCCGATCACCGGAGTTTTTGTTACTTCAAAAGGATATGGAAATACTGAATCAGGTGAAAATGCAGGAATAAAAACGTCAACCTTGCGTCATTTTTTTCCTGAAATTAAAGCGCAGGATCATGTGGTTGTGGAACCGATCATGCCGGAAGTTTTTCATCTGAACAACGAGTTCTGGATCAGCTATTTCCTTGGAAATCAGATTTACGATAAAAAGTTTATATTCGTGCCCGACAGTATCGTGGAGGACAATATCATTGAAATTGAGCCGCTCGGAATGGAAGGTGTCCTGCATGATTAAAGCATAAATAACTACACACTATGACAGATGAATTTCGTCGCAAAGCAAAAAACTTTCTCCTTCTTGACATTGAAACCGTAGCTGGTTATGCATCTTATGACCAGCTTCCGGAGCGGATGCAAAAACTTTGGGACAAGAAAACGATAACGCTGAGAAAAGGCGACGATACCATTTCCAATGAAGAATATTTTTACGATCGGAGTGCCATTTACGCAGAATTTGGCAAGATTGTGTGCATCGCTTTCGGCGCATTTTATTGGGATGATAATAATGAGATAGCCTTCAAAGTCCGCAGCTTTTCCGGCGACGACGAGGTTAAGCTTTTACTTGAATTTAAAGCACTTATAGAAAAATATCCGGCAGAGCAATTAATTCTCTGCGCGCATAATGGCAGAGAATTTGACTTCCCGTTTCTTTGTCGCCGCATGCTGATCCTTGGTATTGAAATTCCAAAAGCCTTACAGATCACAGGTAAAAAGCCCTGGGAAATCCTGCACCAGGACACGATGGACCTGTGGAAATTCGGCGATTACAAGAGTTATACTTCTCTGGATTTGCTTGCTGCGGTTTTTGATATACCCGGCAGCAAAAATGAAATGAGCGGCGATCAGGTTACGCGCGTTTATTACGAGGAGAACGATCTCGCTAAAATTTGCCGATATTGCAGAGAAGACGTGGTCGTACTGGCGCAATTATATTTGAAAATGCATAGTTTTCAGCCCGTACGAGCCGATAATATTACAAGAGTGGAATAAATTGATTAGTTTAACAAGACGATTATTCCACCTTCCTTAATCAACATTACTCATAAAACTTCATGAGAGATAAAAAACCAAACAAAGAATTTAAAGAAAATAAGACAGTCAAAGCGCCGCATGGCATTGTTTCCTATATCGATAGTTTGAAAGCAGATATTGCCGCTTTTTTCGATTTGAATAGTGAACATTCTTTTCGTCCATTTGATGTACATGCGCATTTTGGCGTGGAGGACCGTAAGGTCCGTGCGCTTTTTAACGAAATTTTACATGAACTTCAGGAATCCGGCCAGATCCGTTCAAATGTCGACGGAACATTCACAGCCGCTCCTAATAAACCACAGGCGGATCCAGGCCTGATCGGCCGTGTCGACCGTGTGAATAAAGGCTTTGCTTTTGTGATCATTGAAGGTCGCGAAGATGATATATATGTGGAAACTGAATTGCTGAACGGCGCCTGGGATGGCGATATCGTCAAGGTTCAGATTCTTTCCAAATCAGGTAGAAGACAACAAACGAGCCGCGGAGATTCCGGAAAAACAAGAGTTGAAGGCCGTGTTGTTGAAATCGTTGAAAGATCACAAAAAGAAATTGTCGGGATTATTGAAGTATGGCCTAAATATGCTGTGGTTCAACCCGATCATAAAAAATTATTTGATCCGATATTCGTTGAGCCCGAACATCTTCATGGTGCTTCGAATGGTGATAAGGTGATTATAAAAATGACGACCTGGCCGACAAGAACACGTCAGCCTGAAGGGGAAGTTTTGCATGTTTTGGGACAAGCAGGAGAGAATGATGTGGAAATGCACGCGATCCTGGCTGAATTTGGCTTGCCATATGAATTCCCTGAATCTGTTGAAAAAGAAGCACAGAAAATTCCGGATGCTATTTTGAAAGAAGAAATTTTAAAGCGTCGCGATATGCGTGCGACTTTAACTTTTACGATTGATCCGGCTGATGCGAAAGATTTTGATGATGCGCTCTCGGTGCGTTATCTGGATGAAGGCAATGTAGAAGTTGGCGTGCATATCGCTGACGTATCCCATTATGTGCGTCCGGGCACAGAACTTGAAAAAGAAGCAAACCGCCGTGCAACTTCGGTATATCTTGTCGACAGGACGGTGCCGATGCTTCCTGAAAAATTATCCAATAATCTTTGTTCACTTCGTCCAAATGAGGATAGACTAGCTTTTTCAGCCATTTTTGAATTAAGCCCAAAAGGCAAAATTTTGAAAGAATGGTTTGGAAGAACAGTGATCCATTCAGAACGCCGCTATTCTTATGAAGAAGCGCAGCAGGTTTTGGATACGAAAGAAGGAGACTATCCAAACGAATTAACGTTGCTGAACAGCATCGCGAAAATACTTCGGAAAGAACGTTTTAAGAACGGAGCGATTAATTTCGAGACTGCGGAAGTACGTTTCCGTCTGGATGAAAACGGAAAGCCGTTAGGTGTTTATCAAAAGGAACGCCACGATTCACATAAGCTGATTGAAGAATTTATGCTTTTGGCGAATAAACGTGTAGCTGAATTTGTCTATTCACTTTCCAAAGGACCGGATAAAAATACGATGGTCTACCGCGTTCACGAAGCACCGGATCCGGACCGTTTGAAAACATTTGCTTCATTTGTTGCCAAACTTGGGCATAAACTGGAAGTAGACGACGAGAAACAAATCGCGAAATCCATGAACAGTATGCTACATGAAGTGGAAGGAAAACCGGAACAAAACCTGATCGAATCTTTGGCCGTAAGAACGATGGCGAAGGCACGGTACAGCGTTGAAGATCTGGGGCACTTTGGTCTGGCTTTCAAACGTTACACGCATTTTACCTCACCAATTCGCCGGTACCCGGATGTCATGGCGCATCGTTTGCTGCAACATTATCTGAACGGAGGGGAATCGGTAAATAGCGAGACCTATGAAGGCGCCTGCAAACATTCATCTGAACGCGAAAGACTAGCTTCTGACGCCGAACGTGCCTCGATCAAGTACAAACAAGTCGAGTTTATGAGCACGATGGACAAAGATCGCGTTTTCGATGGTATCATTACAGGCGTTACAGAATTCGGGATTTTTGTTGAAATAACAGAAACGGCTTCGGAAGGTTTGGTCAGAATGAACGACTTAGGTGACGATTATTACGAACACGATAAGGACAACTACCGTCTGATCGGCCAGCGTACCAAAAAGATTTACACGTTTGGGGATGCTGTAAAAGTACAGGTTAAAGACACAAATCTGGCACGTAGAAGCATGGATTTGTATTTGGCTGGTAACACGACGTCTTCCATTCGTTCAAGAAATGGTAGCGGATTCGATGACAAGAGTGGCAGAAGCTCTCGTGGCTCGTCTTCGCAGGATTCGGGAAGAGAAAGAAAATCTTCGGATCGTAAAAAGAAACCTGCTTCGTCAGAACCAAAACCTAAACGGAGGAGACGGTAAAACTTACAATCTTTTTACCTGGCCAAGACGTTAAAACTCCCGGCTAATATAACACACACTAAATGAACATTATTTATCAAGAAGAATCCTATGAAATCATAGGTAGGTGCATGGAAGTTCACAATGAGCTTGGACATGGATTTTCAGAGATTGTATATAAAGACGCTCTGGAACTCTTATTTAAGCGGTACAGAATTCCATATTTACGTGAAAAAGAATATCCTGTATATTTTCAGGGGGTTGTTTTAGCCCATAAATTTTGGGCTGATCTTGTTGTATTTGAAAAAATAATTTTGGAAGTTAAATGTGTCTCTGTACTAACAGATGAACATATCGCTCAAACCATCAATTATCTTAAAGTTTCTGGCAATAAACTTGGTCTTTTGGTCAACTTTGGCCGGGGAAAACTTGAATATAAACGATTGGTTTTTTGAATCGCTTCTTCTTTTGCCTCGAATGCACGAATTTTCACTAATGCTCACAAATGATACATTTCTGAGTAGTCCGACTTTCAATTACATTAATTCTAAAATCGAAGTAGATAAGAACAGTCAAAAATAATATTCGTGCTCAATTAGTGAAAATTCGTGTATTCGTGGCAAGAAAATTAATAAAGTGATATCATAAATGTTCTCCATATTTTATTAAAATACGGTCATAGGAAAATGTGTCTTTTCCTATGATATAAAAGATTGATTTTGAAGGCCGAGACTTTCCTGACTAGCCACGAATGCACGAATTTTCACTAATGCTCACAAATGATACATTTCTGAGTAGTCCGACTTTCAATTACATTAATTCTAAAATCGAAGTAGATAAGAACAGTCAAAAATGATATTCGTGCTCAATTAGTGAAAATTCGTGTATTCGTGGCAAGAAGATAAGTATTAAAGTTCTTACCACCCCTTTTCTCTAAAAATCAATTTAGACATGAATTTTCACTGTAAACTTATTGCAATACTTTTATTACTTTCCTACACCACCTTCGCCCAAAACAATCCTGACAAAGAAGAGTGGCAGTCCTTATTTAATGGGAAAGATCTGAAAGGTTGGGATATTAAAATTGCAGGGCATAAGGTCAATGACAATTATAAAAATACCTTCATCGTCGAAGACGGCATGATCCGGGTGAATTATAAGGAATACAAAACTTTTACTACGGAATATGGGCACATGTATTACAACAAGCCATTTTCCCATTATCGCTTACGACTGAAATATCGCTTCACTGGAAATCAGGTTCCGGGGGGCGCTTCCTGGAATGTCCGTAACAGTGGTATCATGCTTCATTCACAATCTGCTGCCAGTTTAGGGCTTGATCAGGATTTTCCAGTTTCGTTGGAAATGCAATATTTGGGAGGATTGAATGCCGGAGAACGCACCACTGGAAATCTATGTACACCGGGCACCATCGTTGAGGTTAATGGCAAAATCGATCAGGCACATTGTATTAATTCCACTTCCAAAACCTATGACGGCGATCAATGGGTTTCTGCCGAAGCCATTGTTCTTGGCGATTCTATCGTTCATCACATCATCAATGGCGATGTTGTTTTTACATTTACCAAACCCAAAATCGGTGGTGGTTATGTAGGAAAAGATCACGATTTTAAAGCTGGACATTTCAGTAATGCCGAAGAATGGATCAAAAAAGATGGCACACCGTTAACTAGCGGCTATATAGCTTTACAGGCTGAAAGTCACCCAATTGATTTTAAAGATATCGAAATCCTGAATCTGAAAGGCTGTATGGATCCGAAAGCTTCGAACTACAAATCTTACTACCAATCTGCTGATAATAAAAGCTGTAAATACAAGAAATAACCACCTGCCGCAATAACTCCGTATAGTTTTTATATTTTTGCTGAAAAACGGGCGTTAATGCTTCATGAAAAAAACAATTTTCAGGTTCTTATTTGTATTAATCATACTGGCCGGACTCAATTGGCTGGCATCTCTATTCTTTTTCCGCTGGGACTTAACAGAAGATAAGCGATATACAATTTCGGATGCGACCAAACAGCTATTAAGTAATTTGGATAAAGATGTGATCGTCAACGTCTATCTTTCCGGTGAATTCCCTCCCGGTTTCGAACGCCTTGAAAGTGCTACCAGAGAAACACTTGAAGAATTTAAAACCTACTCCAACGGACATTTATCCTTCCAGTTTTCCGATCCATCTGACGCCGCTAGCGAAGACGAAAGGAAAAAACAGTATCAAAATCTGGTAGATCGCGGCTTAACACCAACTAATCTTTTCGCCAATGAAGATGGAAAACGTACCGAAAAACTAATTTTTCCGGGAGCCATTGTTCAGGCTGATACACTTGCAATTCCAGTTCAGCTTTTAAAAGGAAACAAAAGCAGTACTCCCGAAAAACAATTAAATCAGTCTTACGAAAACGTGGAATTTCAGCTGGCTTCTGCGATTCGTGTGCTTGATAATCCTGCAAAAAAGAAAGTTGGCTTACTCGTAAATCATACACAAAAACTCCCACCAGCCAGATTAAGCGATCTTATCGCGACGATGCAGCAAAGTTATGATGTGTTTATGGTTGTCAATGATCCGGAAACTTATGAAGGACTTGACGCCTTGATGATTCTGAAACCTGACGTTCCGTTTTCGGAGGAAGAAAAATACAAACTGGACCAATATGTCATTGGTGGCGGCAAAGCACTTTTCTTTGTTGACGGTGCCAAAGTCGATAGCGTCAGTCTGGAAGGAAATTATGTACAACCGCTTGATTTAAACTTAAACGATCTTTTTTTCCGTTGGGGAGCGAGGATTAATAATAACCTTATTAAGGATTTGAATTGCGCGACAATTCCAATGAACGTTGGAAATATGGGCGATAAGCCTGAAATAAAAGCTGTTCCATGGCGGTTTTTTCCTTTGTTGAATAATTTTGGACCAAGTCCGATCACGAGAAATACCGATGCTGTCTATTCACGGTTTCTAAGTTCTCTGGATACCGTGGGAGGTGCGCCAGGAATTCAAAAAATTCCACTTTTGATGACTTCGCCCTATACAAATCTGGTTAATACGCCTGCTTTGGTTGGCTACAACGAAGCGCGTCAACAGCCTGATCCTTCGGAGTATAAAGGAGGTGTAAAACTTGCCGCTGTTCTTTTGGAAGGTTCGTTTAATTCTCTTTTCGAAAACAGGATCTTACCAAACGATCCGCGTTCTAAAACTTTTAAAGCGACGGGGCAGGGGAAAATCATAATTTGTGCAGACGGCGATGTTGTGGTTAATGACTATGATTATCGAAGAAATACGCCGCTTCCGCTTGGATATGACCGCGCTTCGAGTAATATTTTCGGTAATAAAGATTTCGTCATGCACGCTCTGGATTACATGACCGACGAAAACGGGATCATCAATTCACGCAGCAAACAGATCAGTATTCGAGCGCTGGATAAGATTGCCGTGCACAAGGACAAGAAATTCTGGCAGGCGCTAAATCTTCTTTTACCGTTGGTTATTCTTGGCATTTTCGGAGCAATGCGCTACTATATCCGCAAGCGTAAATTCGCATAATAATAAAGCGGTAGAGTACATTTTTTTTTCTTACTTTTGTTCCCTACCAGACAGATTTAAAGATCTGCCTGGGTTTTTTATAATTTTTATTTAACCACTTCCGTCACGAATTATGAAGTTTGTCGTTTCGTCATCGGTACTGCTCAAGCAACTATCTGCAATTAATGGTGTCGTTTCAACGAACCCAATCGTACCTATATTAGAAAACTTTTTACTTTCCCTTGAAGGTAATCGCCTGACTGTTACTGCATCTGATTTGCAGACTGTTATGATTACTGAAATCGAAGTAGAATCTACCGAAAAAGGCGCTATCGCAGTTCCTGCAAAACTTTTGCTGGATACATTACGCGGTCTTCCTGAACAGCCAATCACACTTCAGGTTAACAGTGAAACTTTCGGAACTGAGATTATTTCAGACAATGGACGCTATAAATTGTCCGGTGAAAACCCGATAGATTTCCCAAAAACGCCGTCTGTTAACCGAGGACAATCTGTTGATTTGTCTTCTTCTGCTCTGGGAGCTGCAATCGCCAATACATTGTTTGCAACCAGTACAGATGACCTTAGACCTGCAATGACAGGGGTTTTTGTTCAGATGGGCGTCGAAAATGCAACATTTGTAGCTACGGATGGTCACCGTTTAGTGCGTTACCGTCGCTCTGATATCAAATCAGATGTTGATACTTCGATGATTATTCAGCGTAAGGCGTTAAACTTGCTAAAATCTTGTCTGCCTTCTGATGATGTGCCTGTTAAAGCTGAATTTACTGCTTCAAACGCATTTTTCAGCTTTGGAAATATCCGTATGATCTGTCGTTTGATTGATGAGCGTTTCCCTGATTATGAAAATGCGATTCCAACAAACAATCCAAATACATTGACAATCGGCCGGATGGAAATTCTGAGCTCATTGCGTCGTATCTCCATTTATTCAAACCGTACCACACATCAGGTTCGCTTGAAAATGTCTTTGAATGATCTTGTAATTTCTGCGGAAGATCTTGATTACTCAAATGAAGCGAATGAACGTTTGATGTGCGAGTATAACGGTGATGCAATGGAAATCGGTTTCAACGCTAAGTTCCTCATCGAGGTACTTGGAAACTTATCAAGCAAAACCATTACTTTCGAACTTTCTGCTCCGAACCGCGCTGGTTTAATTATCCCGGTTGACCAGGAAGAGAATGAAGATATACTTATGCTGGTAATGCCAGTAATGTTAAATACTTATGTCTAGATCGTACAACTATTCAAATTGAGATATCCAATTATCTTAATTTTGTTAAGAAAATAAAAAAAGCCGGTAGGAGATTCCTACTGGCTTTTTTTATTTTCTGACAATCAGCAATTTAAGCTACCAAGTTTAATATTTTATATCAAAGTACGAAAATAATCGTAACAACCTATTGCAAATACGAATCTTTTCGTAGATATTTGATACGAACTAAATCGCACATAGCCGATTCAGCTTTTGAACTGAAAATCAATTTAATAAAATTTTATTAGCCATGATCATAAAACCAACAGAATCTGAACTGGAAATTTTGAATTACTTGTGGAAAGAAGGTCCTTCTACCGTGCGACAAGTTCATGATTTCCTCTCCGCCTCCAAAGACACCGGTTACACAACAACGCTTAAACTAATGCAGATTATGCATGACAAGGGCGTTTTGTATAGAACCGAAAATGGCCGCTCTCACATTTATGTAGCCTTACTTGACGAAGAAGAAACACAGCAGGATTTGCTTGGACGTTTTGTTGAATCAACATTTCGGGGTTCCGCTGCCCGTTTAGTGATGCAGGCTTTGGGAAATCATTCGACCTCCAAAGAAGAATTAGATGAAATTCGTGAATTGTTAAACAACCTTGAAAACAAAAAATAGCCATGAAATCGTTTTTCAACTTATTCTCTGACGCGTTGGTTTCATCCTTCGGATGGATGCTGGTACATTCCTTATGGCAGGGTGCTTTGCTTGTATTAGTTGCCTGCCTTGCGTTATATCTTTTAAGGAAAAGTCCGGCAACGGTCCGTTACTCGGTAGGAATTCTGACCCTATCCGCTCAGCTTATTTCATCGATCCTTACTTTCTTCTACTACTATTTCAACGCAACTCCGAAAGTTTTAAGTACTGCACTAAGAAACACGGCACATAACGTAGCAGACTGGAAAACATTAACTTATGAACTTTCCCTGACTTCAAAAGTTCAACTCTGGCTGACAACACATATCCATGAACTTGTCATTTGCTGGCTTATTGGCGCCGCTGTGTTGGTCATAAGATTTCTTGGAGGATGGATTTACACAGAATACCTTCGCCACAATTCACGGCTGGTAATGAATAAAGAATGGAGAGCAAGATTTGGTGTTTTGACAGCGAAATTGAAAGTTTATCAATCCATAGAACTTAAAGAATCTTCCAAGATCTTGACACCGATGGTGATCGGAACTTTGCAGCCGGTGGTATTAATTCCAATCGGTTTATTATTAGGTTTTCCAACCGCTCAAATTGAAGCCATCCTTGCGCATGAACTGGCGCATATTCGCCGTCATGATTATCTGGTTAATATGCTGCAATCTTTCGTTGAAGTCGTATTCTTCTTTCATCCGGCACTCTGGTGGTTATCCGAGCGTGTCAGGGTTGAGCGTGAGCATTGCTGCGATGATCTAGCCATTGAAGCTTGCGGAGACCGACTTTCATTGGCTCATGCATTGGTTGGAATTGCTGAATTTAAATCGAATCAATCACTTGCTATGGCTTTCGCTTCTAAAAAACCACTTTTATTACAACGTGTAAAACGAGTATTAGGAGTCGCTCCCAAGTCGACCGGGATTTTTGGAGGGTTGCCAGTTACCATGTTATTCATAGCTGCGTTGATCAGTGTTTCCGTATATGCCGTTGGGCAGGATACTTTAAAAAAGAAAAAAGCGAAAGCAAAAACGCATCAGGTAGCTGCGAAGCAATCTAAAACAGTTTCGATTAGAAATGAAAATGGTGTTTTAGTTTCTGTTGAACCTGAAACAGAATTACAAATTCCCGAAATTGATCTGGATATCCCTGAAATAAACGAAAATATTAATATCAATATAGACGAGGCTTTTGATGAATCAGAATTTCCGTTCATGAATGATTCTCTCAAAAGCAAGATGAGTGATTTTCATCAGAAAATGGGCGTATTACAAAAGCAAATGGAACCCTTGCAAACCCGGATGCATGAGCTTCAACTTGAAATGGAAAAACATCATTTTGAAATGGAACATTTTGACAGAGACCGCGAAAAAATTGATTGGAAAAAAAATAATGCCAATGAAGTCCGTCAGGGATTGCTGGAAAAACGTTCTAATCTTTTGCATCCCGATGTTAAAACAAAACTGAACGAGGCTGATCTTGAAAAACAACTGGCTGATTTCGAACAGCAGATTAAAGCCCAGGAACAGATCATTACCAAATTAAATTCCGATCTCGCAAATAATGTAAAAGAGGCAGAAAAAGCGGGTGAACCCTATCGTGATATGGAAAAGGAAATGGATCAATTGAGTGGTAAAATGGATGAGATCGGCGAAAATATGGGACTGGCATCACTAGGACTGAAAGATCTACATCCTGCACCACCGCGCCCTTCAAGAGCACCTGCCGCGCCCCGAGCACCTAAAACGAGAATAGGAAAACCTGCTATAGTAGCTCCTCCGGCTACGGCAACCCCGGCATCTCCCGCAGCTCCGGCACGATCTACAAAAACTCCACCTGCACCGCCAGCGGCACCAGCCAAGAAATAAATGATTATTTAAACAAATCGGTTTACAGCAAATAATGCAGTAAGCCGATTTATTTTTTGAAGTAAACTCCTTATTTATTTATCAAAGGCGAAACTTTCTGTCCAATAATTTCGATCGATTTCATTAGTTTTTCATGTGAAATTCCGGCATTGTCCATTTGAAAAGTTAGTCGGGATATATCACCAAGCGATTCACTATGGCGAAGTATTTTCTCCGCAACTTCTTCTGGTCCTCCTACCAGTAACGCACCATCTGGCCCCATTTGAGATTCAAAACGGGCTCTGGTCATCGGAGGCCAGCCGCGTTCTTTTCCGATTTTAGTGAATGATTCTGAATATCCTGGAAAAAATTCTTCTATTGCCACTTCCGTAGAATCACTTACATAACCAAGCGAATGCAGACCAACCTGAAGTTCCGGTTTGAATCCTGCCCTTTTTCCCGCTTCCCTGTACAGATCAACCAAAGGACGGAAACGATGTGTTTCTCCACCGATAACCGCCACCATCAAAGGCAAACCCAGTGCACCGGCACGGATAAAAGATTCGGGTGTACCGCCAACACCTAACCAGATCGGTATTTTTTCCTGTAAAGGTCTTGGATAAACAGGCTGATTCTGCAACGCAGGACGAAATTTGCCGGACCAGGTAATAAACTCATTATCCCGAATTTTGAGCAACAGGTCCAGCTTTTCTGAAAACAGCTTATCGTAATCTTGCAGGTTTAATCCGAATAAAGGAAATGCGTCGGTGAAAGAGCCGCGGCCCACAACCATTTCGGCTCTTCCCTGAGATATCAGATCCAGCGTCGCAAAATTTTGAAAAACTCTTACAGGATCTGCTGCGCTCAATACAGTCACTGCGCTTGTTAAACGAATTTTTTTCGTCCGCGAAGCCGCAGCAGCCAGTATTATCGCAGGTGCAGAATCCAGAAATCCTTTCCGGTGATGCTCGCCAATTCCGAAGACATCAAGACCGCAACGATCTGCATGTTCTATCCTTTCCAGTAACTGGGCCATTGCATCCACATCATCAATTGTCGTAATTGACTCACCACTGAACATGGCAGCGAAACTATCAATTCCTATTTCCATAGTATTCCTTTGACAATGTTTGTTTCTCAAATAAAGTGCAAAGCTACCCGGATTAACCCGCAAAAAAGTCAGTGCTATACAGCAGGGACGTCAATATCCTTTTGTATAGCACTACGTTTTTACTATTATTATATAGAATTTATTCCACTTCGATCACAACATCATCACTCATCGGATGGGCTACGCATGTCAAAATAAAGCCTTCTTTTAATTCTGCTTCTGACAAAGCATCTTCCTCATCCAACGTCACTTTTCCAGACACACACCTACCCATGCAGGCGGTACACATTCCTGCCTGACAAGAATAGGGAAGATCAATATCCATGTTCATCGCCGCTTCCAGCACCGTTTCAAAAGGTTTTACGGGCACTTTATATTCCGTTCCTTCGTAGAAAAGTGTGATCTCATGCGTTTTAGGGGAATCATCGGTTTCTTCCAAAGTTACTTCTCCCGGTTTTGATGCAGTGGCTGTCAGGAAACTTTCCTGTCTGATTTTATTTAACGCAACGCCTCGTATTGCCAAAGCACGGTTTGCTTCTTCCATCATATCTTCCGGTCCGCATAGAAAAAATTCTGCTTCGCTGACTTTCAAATCCGGCAAACCCTCCATGATTTTCAGAATATGGCTTTTATTCAAACGACCCCGCTCTCCTTCCCAATTGTCATCTGCCTGACTAAGCGTATAAACTACCTTGAACCGGTCTTTATATTTTTCCCGAAGAGCCTTAATCTTATCCTTAAAAATAATGCTCGATTCGGTCCGACTGCCGTAGATAAGGACAACTTCACTTTCCTGTTCAACCATTAAAATCGATTTGGCTATTGAAAATAAAGGAGTAATTCCGCTTCCTGCACCTATAAAAACAACCTGACGAGTCTGATCATCTTCCTGTTTTGGAAAAAATACACCCATAGGCTCCATTGCTTCCAGCACGTCGTCTACTTTGATAGTATCCAGCAAATAATTGGAAGCAAACCCGCCAGGAACACGTTTGATCGTGATCGCTAACGAAACGTCTGTGTAAGGTGAGCTCGACATGGAGTACGAACGGCGCACTTTTTTGTCTCCGTCCGGCAAAAGCAAAGTAATAAATTGTCCAGGACGATAGGCAACTACTTCATTCAGAGGATGCCAAAAATGGATTGTAGATGCATCTTCCGTTTCTTTTTCTATTTCTTTAACCTTTAAAAAATAATATTTGCTCATGGTGATTGGGCGGTCAGCTTTCGGCTATCAGCAGTCGGCTTTTTGATATTTCAGAATTTATGGTGTTGTTATACTTTCAACAAGAAATTGATAAATGTAATTCGCTTGTCAAAAGAAAAAGCCTCATGGTCTTGAAAAATCCATGAGGCCCGGCAATAAATTTATTCTATATCATTTCAAAGTTGCAACTGCATCTTTGATTCTTTGTACTGCTTCTGCCAATGATTCGTCAGCAGCAGCAGTTGAAATCCGGATACAATTTGGTGCACCAAAACCAGAACCTGCTACGGTTGAAACGTATGAATTATTTAGCAACCAGTTTGCAAAATCATCAGAATCCTTAATAACATTGGTTCCGTCAGATTTTCCGAAGTAATAACTTACATCCGGGAATGCGTAGAACGCTCCGTCCGGAACATTTACCTTGAAACCAGGAATTTCTTTTAGCAAGCCAACAACAAGATCACGACGACGGGCATATGCTTTTGTCATTTCTTTTGTTGCATCCAAAGGACCATTAAAAGCAGCCGTAGCAGCTTTCTGAGCAATTGAATTCGTTCCAGAAGTAACTTGTCCCTGCAATTTTTCAACACCGTCCGCGATCCATTTTGCAGCACCGATAAACCCGATTCTCCATCCCGTCATAGCGAATCCTTTTGCTACTCCGTTCACGGTAATCACGCGGTCTTTCAATGCAGGAATCGATCCCATGCTGAAATGTCCCTCCTCCGTGAAGTTGATATATTCGTAGATTTCGTCAGCCAAAACATAAATTCCTTCATGTTTTTCCAAAACTGCACCAATTTCTCTTAACTCAGCCTCTGAATAAACAGCGCCGGTTGGGTTATTAGGAGATGCATACATCACCACTTTCGTACGAGGTGTGATTGCAGCTTCCAATTGAGCAGCAGTAACTTTAAAACCATTTTCAAAAGCACCTTCCACGATCACAGATTTTCCTTCCGCCAGTTTCACCATTTCGGAGTAACTAACCCAGTATGGAGCGAAGATAAGTACCTCATCACCTGGATTTACCAAAACCTGGATCACATTAGCAAGAGAGTGTTTTGCTCCCGTAGAAACCACAATATTTTCAGGCTTCCAATCTATATTATTGTCGCGCTTAAGCTTATCAGCAATCGCCTTTCGTAGATCAGGGTAACCTGCTACCGGCGAATATCCATGAAATCCATCGTCAATTGCCTTCTTGGCAGCCTCACAGATAAATGCGGGCGTTTTAAAGTCTGGCTCTCCCACGCTCAGACTAATCACTTTGTGGCCTTGGGCAGCCAATTCACGGGCCATTTTGGTCATTGCCAACGTCGAAGATTCTTCGAGGGCATTGATACGGTCGGCCAGCACCTGGGTTTGCTCTGCTACTGCGGACATTGCAACAAAAATTAAGTTAAATGAAAATATAGGGCTTGAAGAATTTGGTCGCTGAAACTGACTGAGTTGTGACCTGCATCAACAAATTGCCCGCAAAGTTACGGGTTTTTTGGAAGTAGTGTAAGAAATAGGAGCCGTTAAAGAAAAAAAAGAATATATGCCTGAGAAATAATTCGACCAGCGGAAGATTAAACATTGAAAGACATTGGTATAATTAATTAACAATCAAATACTTACCTTCTAACTTCAATAGAATTTTCAACAATAACTTTTAATTCCTCAGGGTCGAAAGTCAGCGGTTCGATCACTCCGTCAATATTTTCTAGTTTAATCAGTAAACCTGGTATACCAGTGCTATTTTCTTCATTGATAATTTGTCCAAAAGCTTTGATACTATCGATACTATGCGTTGCAGCAAACACCTGGATATTCTGATCTTTTGCAATTGTAGAAATCAGTGACCAAAGCTCGTCCTCTATGCCATAATGAAAGCCATTTTCAATCTCGTCAATCAACACAATACCATTTTGAGATGTGCTTAACGCAAGTAGAATCGTAAGAATCCGATGCACGCCGCTCCCCATGCGTAACAGGGCGACAGTTTTTCCATCCTTAAAAGTCGCAATCGGATTGCGTAGATTATCGGCCAGAAAATCAATTTCCAAAATTCGATCATCTATCTTTTTCAGGAAATTAACTGCTTTTTCTGTAATCAAACCGTTAAAACAATCAAAAGAATTTTCACGCAGCAGACTTTGTATACTCGAATGTGCCCGTATAAATTTTACATTCTGAGGATTCAAAATTTCGTCATCTGAAAGTAAATCTATTGCCTGATCATTGACAATAATCCGTTCTGCCGATTGAATTTCTTTCTGGGAAGCATAGAAAAAAATGGATTCCAGCAAATTAGTCTTTCCTGTATTGTTCTTTCCTGTTATCAGATTTAACTGACCCACTAAATCTATATTGAGGTTTTTAAGATTACGATAATTCTGGATTTCAATGGAAGTGATCATACTAATCAGATACTAAATTAACTTACTGCATTCTGTTTGATTCAACAGATCAATAAACACATTTTTTTAAAAAACTTCTCCCAAATTCACAAACAAACCGCGCGAACCTTTTGTGCCGAAGCCATAATCAACAGCGATATTTGTTCTTGAAGTTTTATTGATTTTCAGTCGAATACCGAGGCCTGCTCCCGGAGCAATTTTATCAAATTTCCTGGTCGGCCAGTTGGAAAAACTTTGCGCATTACCAAAAACGACACCACCAAGCAATCCATTCTGAGTTAACGAAAACCGGCATTCTGACTCAAAATACAACATATTTGGACTTCTGAACCGTCCCTGAATATATCCCCGACCTGTATTATTTGATGGGTCCCAGGCGGTGCTTGGCAGATCCAGATAAGGTGGTTTCCCTGACAAAGTCAGCCAGTTGAAATCCCAAAATGCCAGCGTATTTCTGCTTCCACGAGGAAAATTTACATATTTCCGAAACTCTAAAACCAGTGATTCCCAATTTGTATTGCTACCCAATACTTTCAAATTATTTCGATAACGTGCATTTGCATACAATCCGCCTTGTGGATTTATGGAATTTTTACGACTGTCATACAAAACATTGGCAACAACACCGGAAGAAACCGATTTCGGCGGCAAACCATAAGTTGAGACATCTTCATTCATTCCTTCCTGTTTAATTTTCCAACGATAATCAAGATGATAACCCAGACCCAGATAAAATGCGCCTGTGATCTTTTTTAAAACCGTTTGATGCAGCCGGACGTGCGAATAATCGATCTGATCAGCATTTTCAACTAAACTGTGGCCTCCCAAACCATAAGTATCCTGTGGATATTTAAAGTATCGCCAGTCGACAATAATATTATAACCATTGTCTTTTGTCCAGATATTCGTCTGGACCGGGATGGTAATCTGATTATACTGGGAATAGTTAAAACTGGTACTAACGCTAGAAATATTTGTAGTCGCTGAATCGCTTAGATAAAAGGCGGCATTGGCACTTAACAGGCCCACAAATCCTGTCGAGAGTGTATATCCGACTGCCGGAACCATGGAATAAAGAATTTTTCGAGGCTTTTTATCCTTATTTTTCGTTGAATCTCTTTTACTTTTTCGTTTCAGCTGGCCAATAACATCCATAATATCTTTATCCTCGATTTTGTCCACAAGTCCGGAACTGTCCGGCATAACACTCGTTTCCACTCGATTGGAATTTTGAGCGGGTACAACGGTCTGCGCCTGAACATTCCAATAAAAAGCTCCGCAAATCGAAAAGAAAAAAAGAAATGAAAGGGCTCTAAACAAGTTCGCAAATCAGGTTAAATGAAACCAAATGTAGTTCAAAATACAAATTCTGTGCCCGGCTGGAAAAGATCTAAGCTTTTTCTAAGTCTGAAAGAATTACCAGTTATGAAGATTGCATAACAAAAAAGCCGCCAGCTCTAAGTAGAACTGACGGCTATAAAAGTGTTTACCTAAATTATATTAAGCTAACGCAGCTTGCAAATTATCATTGATTGCTTCAAGGAATTCCTCTGTGTAAAGGTAATGCTCTCCGTGATTCACTTTGTTTCCGTGAATACAAACAGCCAAATCCTTAGTCATTTTACCGCTTTCAACCGTTTCGATACAAACTTTTTCCAAAGTCTGGCAGAAATCGATAAGCTCCTGGTTGCCATCTTGCTTGCCACGGAATTCTAATCCGCGTGTCCATGCAAAGATTGATGCAATCGGGTTAGTAGAAGTTGGTCTTCCTTTCTGATGCTCGCGGTAGTGACGAGTCACTGTTCCGTGTGCCGCCTCAGCTTCCAGAGTTTTTCCATCCGGAGTCAACAATACCGAAGTCATCAAACCAAGAGAACCGAATCCTTGTGCAACTGTATCCGACTGAACGTCACCATCATAGTTTTTACAAGCCCAAACAAAGTTACCTTCCCATTTAAGAGCAGAAGCAACCATGTCATCGATCAAACGGTGCTCGTAGTGTACTTTTCCTGCAAATTCAGCATCGTAAACTTCCTGGAAAATGTCTTTGAAACGACCATCATATTTTTTCAGGATCGTGTTTTTAGTAGACAGGTACAAAGGCCATCCTTTGCCCATTGCTACGTTAAAGCAAGAGCGTGCAAAACCACGGATGGATTCATCCACGTTGTACATCGCCATAGCAACACCCGGTCCCTGGAATTGATATACTTCGTGTTCAATCACTTTTCCGTCTTCGCCTTCAAACTTAACAGTAAGTTTTCCTTTTCCTGGCACAACGAAATCCGTTGCTTTATACTGATCGCCAAAAGCGTGACGTCCAACGATAATAGGAGCAGTCCAGTTCGTTACCAAACGAGGCACGTTGCTCATTACGATAGGCTCACGGAAAACAGTTCCATCCAAAATATTACGGATTGTTCCGTTTGGAGATTTCCACATTTGTTTCAGGTTGAACTCTGTAACGCGGTCTTCGTCAGGCGTAATCGTAGCACATTTGATACCTACACCAAATTCTTTAATCGCATTAGCAGCGTCGATCGTAACCTGATCGTTGGTTTCATCGCGATATTCAACACCTAAATCGTAGTATTTAATATCTACGTCCAGGTATGGTAAAATAAGTTTTTCTTTAATAAACTTCCAGATGATACGAGTCATCTCATCACCGTCTAACTCAACTACGGGGTTTGCAACTTTGATTTTGCTCATGATTATTATTTACTATTCGAAAGTTAAAGATATTGAAATGCGACGGTGAAAGTACAAATAATAGACTGAAAAGGCGAAACAGAACGGGAAGTAAGTTTGAATTTATAATTCATTCTTTCAAATTTTGCAACGCGCTGCCCCTATTATCGTCCTTTAAAAAGCGGCAATAAACCTGATCTACCCGGTTTCTTCGAAAATGTAAACGATCGCCGGATAAATTTTTTAATATTGACGCCTGATAATATCCCCGACCATTAATTTCTGTCCCAAGTTATGATCAAATCCCTTTTGCGTTCTGAATTTTTACAAAAGAGGAAGGAACTTTCTGAAAAGGAAATCGAAGAAAAAAACGGAGCGATTCTGGAAAACAGTAAACGCTTTTTCAAAACAAGTGAAATAAAAACAATCCATATATTTCTACCCCAGCTTGGTAAAACTGAAATTGATACCTGGCGAATCATTTCTTTCCTTCACAACTTCGGTCAGTTAAAAATCATTTCCCCGCGAATCATTCCCGGCACCAGAGAAATGGAGCATTATCAATTAACGCCCGAAACAATACTTATTAATAATCAATGGAAAATTCCTGAACCAGATACTGAAACTTCGCTCAAAGTTCTGCCCGTTGATATTGACGCTGTGTTTATTCCGCTGTTGGCATTTGATAAAAGAGGGTTTCGGGTAGGGTATGGCGGTGGTTATTATGACCGGTTTTTAGCACAATGCAAACCGAAGATTTTAAAACTTGGCCTTTCTTTTTTTGAGCCAGTGGAGAAAATCACCGATCTTAATGCTTACGATATACCGATGGATTTCTGTATCACACCCACTTCAATACATAAGTTTACCGATACGGACAGTACTCAGATTTAATTTTAGAATAAAATTTTTCTTTCTCATGTTTCCCTGAAAACGAAGAAGTGCGACTAAGGAATTAACATAACCAATTCCATAGATGGACAACTTCTAAATTCAAAAAACATGAAAAACAGTAAGACTCTCGTATCCGCACTCGCTTTTCTGATTCTCATTTTAGGCGCATGTAAAGACAACGGTGATGATGCGCCGGAAATTAAACCAAGTGAAAATCCTATGGCAACGATTCTTCAGGATGCTACCTGGACACAGAAAACCAGCACAGCAACGTGGGAATTAGGCTTTATTTTCAGTACTTCTGCCGACGGAAAAATCACGCAGCTAGGCTGTAAAATGCCTGAGCCCGGAACTTATACCGTTTCTCTATGGGATCAAAGCACAAAAACTTTGCTGCGTCAAAAGACAGTAGAACAATCATCACCGGACAAGTTTGTTTCAGCAGATATTGACGAACTATTACTGACTAAGGATAAAAAATATGCGGTCAGCGTCAATACTTTTATCGGCGGCAGCGCAAAAAAATACTATTACGTTACCAATTCGAACAGTAACATCTTTCCCATTGTAAGAGGCAGTATATTAATTCAGTCCTCTGCCTATAAAAGTTCTGCAACACCTAAATATCCGGATGACGGCGGGGCGCTGGGGTCATTATATGGGTATCCTGACTTTACTTTTATTCCGAATTAGATACAGGCAACCCTCTCAATTACTTTTCGGCGGATAACAGGATAAACCATATCTGTTATCCGCTGATTTGACATATTCATTCAATCTATTTTAAATATACTTTTTATTCATTTCAAAGCATTTATACAACAAAAACACCATTTGTTATTAATTTTCATCGTAAATTTGCACCACTTTTCGGAAGCAGGTCATTTTGGCCAAATTCGTTGAGTAACAGACAATTTTACAAATCACATTAATCTTGGTTTTAGAATGAAAATTGCAGTAGTAGGCGCTACCGGTCTGGTAGGCGGCGAAATCCTCAAAGTGCTCGAAGAGCGTAATTTCCCCGTGACGGAGTTATTGGCCGTTGCATCTGAAAGATCTGTTGGTAAGGAAGTTACATTCAAGGGTAAACAGATTAAGGTAATCGGATTTGAGGATGCCATTGCAGCCAAACCTGAAATCGCGATATTTTCTGCAGGTGGTGGTACTTCGCTGGAGCTTGCTCCAAGATTTGCCGAGGCCGGAATTACTGTTATTGACAACTCCTCTGCATGGAGAATGGATCCTACGAAAAAGCTCGTAGTGCCAGAAATCAATGCTGTGACTTTGACAAAAGAAGACAAAATCATAGCGAATCCTAACTGCTCCACTATTCAGATGGTGGTGGTTTTGAATCCGTTACACCAGAAATATAAAATCAAACGTGTTGTTGTTTCGACATACCAGTCCGTAACTGGTACTGGGAAAGCGGCAGTTGATCAGCTTTTTGCTGAACGCGCAGGCGATCACAGCGTATCGAAAGTTTATCCTCATCCGATCGACTTAAATGTTTTGCCTCACATCGACGTGTTCCTTGATAATGGTTACACCAAAGAGGAAATGAAAATGACGAACGAGACTAAGAAAATTATGGGTGACGACAGTATCGCTGTGACAGCAACGACGGTTCGTATTCCTACGATTGGCGGTCACTCAGAAGCAGTTAACATTGAATTCGAAAATGAATTTGATCTTGACGAAGTTCGCCAGATTTTGAGCGAAGCAGAAGGCGTGATTATTCAGGATGATCCGAAAAATTTCCTTTATCCAATGCCATTAACAGCACATGGAAAAGACGAAACTTTTGTTGGACGTATCCGTCGCGATGAATCTCAGCCCAAAACTTTGAATTTGTGGATCGTTGCTGATAACCTTCGTAAAGGAGCTGCAACAAACACAGTGCAGATCGCTGAATTCCTTGCAAAACATGATTTAGTTGGTATTGCGCAAGAAGCGTAGGGTTTTCCAAATGCGCTATAAACGAAAAAGAGTGACCATTCGGCCACTCTTTTTCGTTTATAGAAAAATAATATTATTCACTCAGACTGTATCATATAAATCGTTCTATCTGAGCATCCGGTTTATAGCATAGGCATCTTGAATCGGGTAACTTCACTCCATAGAGCTGTCCTGGAAATTCAAGGAGGCCTCTAAAGAAGCCGTTTCTAATCAATGGATTTTGATTTAAGGAAATAATATTATTACCTATCGACTTCTCCCATTACAACATCAATTGAACCAATAACGGCAACTAAATCTGCCAGCAATGCTCCTTTAGACATTTCTCCAATCACTGATAAATTATTAAAAGAACAAGCTCTGGCTTTGCAGCGCACAGGAATATCAGAGCGCCCATCCGTACGAAAGAAAAATCCTAATTCTCCCTTTGGATTTTCAGCACGAACATAAAAGTCCATGGCTTTGGGACGAATTTTCTTGGGGACGGTAGCTTGTGGATCAAACGAAGGCGTGCGTTTATGATCACCCTGAAGCTGAATCAGGCTTTGTTCAATAATTTTTACTGATTCCCAACACTCAACAACACGAACCCAGGTACGGTCCCAGCAATCCCCGACAGTTCCCATTTTACCTTCTCCGATGGGTATATCAAAATCAAGTTCAGGATATACAGAATAACCATCAACTCGCCGTAAATCATACCGTAAACCGGAACCACGAAGCATTGGGCCTGTGCAGCCATAATTTATTGCAACAGGTAAAGGAAGAACGCCGACATTTGCTGTCCGCTGGATAAAGATTTTATTATCAACAACAAGTTGTTGCAATTCGATAATTTTGGGTTTCAGATATTTGATAAATTCAGCACAACGCTCTTCAAACCCAACTGGAAGATCATAAAACAAACCGCCAATCCAGATGTAATTGTACAACATTCGTGCTCCGCTTACCCATTCCAAAAGCCGCAAGATCTGCTCACGGTCACGCATCATCCATAAGAAAGGAGTATAAGCACCAATATCCATCGCATACGTCCCCAAGGCTACGAAGTGCGAAGCAAGCCGGTTTAATTCTGCAACAACAACACGGATATATTCAATTCTTTTGGGTATGTCATTTTCAATTCCAAGCATCCTTTCCACCCCCATCACATAAGCGTGTTCCGAATTAATGGCCGCTACATAATCCATTCGGTCTACATACGGAATGATCTGGTTGAAGGGCAGTGCTTCTGCATGTTTTTCAAAACAACGATGCAAGTATCCAAGATGGGGTACCACGTCAACCACTACTTCACCGTCTGTCACCACTTCCAACCGCAACACACCATGCGTCGACGGATGTTGAGGGCCCATATTCAACACCATTTCCTCAGTACGAAGCGTTTCGGAGTTATACTTATTAGGGGCTGAAACAGAAAGATATTCTGGACGATATTCGTATTGAATGGCGTTACTCATATTATTTGCTTATTTTCTTTCGAGAAAGTCTTACCATAGATAGCAACAAAAACCTTTCTGAATTGATTACAAACGAATCATTACAGACAAAGAAATAGATTGCAAAATGCGATGTTGCGCTTAAAATCGCTGCAATTTCTGATCCAGTATTTCAACCTTTAACGGTCCGATTGGCCGGCCTTCATTATGCAAACGATCAACGGCTGTGATATAGTAAATATATCTTTTTCCGACCTGGATAGTCGTGTCAACAAATTTTTCACCTTCATAGGCCATCCCCAGAATTTTTCTTGGATCGTGTGCCGAAGGTTTTTCGTTTGGATCAAAACGGTAAATGACATAATAAGTTGCCGTTTCTCCATCAGTGGCGGGATCCGGTTTTTCCCAGAATAATTCAAGCCCGTTATTTAGGAGCGTTGCCTTTAAGCTCTTGGGAGTAAGTGGAGGAATCGCATCTTTCCATGACATCGTCGGCACAAGTGCCGGATATCTGAACAAGTCATTCCTTAAACTGTCAACAAATCCAAGATTATTATTTTTAAGCGAACGAGAGCTGAAAAATATCGTCCCTTCCGCTTCGTTCTCGCGTGAATATCGAACCTGGTCAGGCAATTCCGTAGGATTCGCCCACTGGGTATCTTTCTCTTTGCCACCAACCCGATAAGCACCAACACCTACATAGAAGTGACGTCCATAACAATTTTCTGTCCACCAATCAACAAGGTTTCTATATGGCACTTTCCCAAATTTTGATGAAAAGTAGACCTGCGGCGCGATATAATCGACCCAGCCTTCACGGACCCATTTCCGACTGTCTGCAAAAAGATCGTCATAAGAAGCAAGTGCTCCGTAAGTTTTGGAGCCTTCGGAGTCCGTACCTTTATTTCTCCATACTCCACAGGGGCTGATTCCGAATTTTATTTTCGGGTTTACTTGCATCAGAGCATCATGAATTTGCTTTACGAGTAAATCAACGTTGTTTCTGCGCCAGTCATTTTTATTGGTAAAACCCCGTCCATATTGTCTGAAAGTAGCATCATCATAAATAACCTGCCCGGCTACGGCATATGGATAGAAGTAATCATCGAAATGGATTCCGTCTACATCGTAGTTTTTTGCGACGTTTACTGCAATTTCTGTAATGAACTGGCGGACTTCCGGTATGCCGAAATTAAATAGTTTATATCCGTCATAACTTAATATCCAGTCCGGGTGAAGACGGCTTATATTATCAGAAGAAATACTTTTAGAAGACTTATGGACCAGTCGGTTCAGGTTTAACCATGCATGAAACTCCAGCCCGCGCCGATGCGATTCATGAATCATAAATTCCATCGGATCCCACATCGGTTCCGGTCTTCTTCCTTGCTGACCGGTCAGCCACTCGGACCATGGCTCTGAACTTTTTGCATAAAACGCATCTCCTGCGGCTCTTACCTGAACAAAAACCGCATTCATTCCTGCTCTTTTATGAAAATCCAGCAAGGCGGAAAACTCATTACGTTGCTCATCGGGCACAAGATTTTTACTGCTAGGCCAATCGATATTATCAACCGTAGCGATCCAGACAGCTCTAAATTCCCTTTTTGGAGGATAAATAGTCTCGAAATCTGTGCTTTGGGCCTTACATCCTTGAAGCAAAAAAATGGTCAGCAATAAAGAAAACGCAATAATTGGAATTTTTTTCACTATAAAACGCATGCAAAATGTTAATCCGATCAAAGTAACGTATTTTAGTCCAAAGTTAGCCCAGAACTTGCTTAATTTGTCGTAACGGCAAATAAACATGTCCATTATATTGTTATTGTGAATTATTTTTCTGGATATTTATTGTGTAATTACAAGGAATTTTTGTGACAAACCCTCAGCAAATTACCCTTTACTTATACAGCTATAACGTTTTAACCCATATCCCATATTGGAACCATTTGTAAAAACAACTAAAAAAAACGTCCTTTTTGAAATAGCCTGGGAGGTTTGCAATCAGGTCGGTGGGATTTATACCGTTATCAGAACCAAGGTACCAGCAATGGTGGAGAAGTGGGAAGATAATTATTACTTGTTAGGCCCATATTTTGAGAAAAAAGCATCTGCCGAGTTTGAAGAGATTACAGATCTTGACGATTGCAATGTTGGAAGAACGGTACGCAGAATGCGGGAGCTGGGTTATACTGTGCATTATGGTTTTTGGCTGGTAACAGGAAAACCACGTGTTGTCCTTTTCGATTTGGAAAGTATTGCCCATGAATTAGATGTCGTTAAGTATAATCTTTGGGAAAAAAACCGGATTTCGACTATCAATGTAGAGCCCTTGGTAAACCAAACATTATGTTTTGGCGAGATGGTACGTATTTATCTGAAAGAATATGCAGAGGAAAATGCGCGAAGAGAGGATATTTCTGCACAGTTTCATGAATGGATGGCCAGTAGCGGCCTTCCTGACTTAAAACGGGAAAATGTAAAGGTTGCAACTACATTCACTACACACGCTACCATGCTTGGCCGTTATCTTGCCCAAAATGTCGACGGATTTTACAGTAAACTGCCATTTTTTGACTGGGAACAGGAGGCAAAAAATTATGGCATCGTAACGCAGGCATCCATTGAAAGGCAAGCAGCACTGAGTGCCCATGTTTTGACAACGGTTAGTGATGTTACCGCACGGGAATGTGAAGTTTTTCTCGGAAGGATGCCTGACCTGGTTACGCCAAACGGACTGAACGTAGTTCGTTTCCAGGCGGTCCACGAATTCCAGAATTTGCACTTGAAATACAAGGAACGTATTCACGAGTTTGTCTTGGGTCACTTTTTTCCAAGCTATTCTTTTGACCTGGATAAGACACTTTATTTCTTTACTTCCGGACGCTATGAATATAGCAATAAAGGATACGATTTAACGCTGGAAGCATTAGCGCGGTTGAACTGGAAAATGGTTCAGGCAAATATGGATATGACAGTCGTGATGTTCATTGTGACGAAACAGCCTTACTATTCTGTAAACCCGGATGTTCTTCAATCCCGAGCTGTTTTGAATGAGTTGCAGGAAACCTGTACCGCTATTGAAAAAGAGGTAGGTGAAAAATTATTCCTCGCGGCAGCTTCCGGCGCAGATCATAAAATGCCGGATCTGAATAGTTTTGTTGATGAATATTGGCGCCTTCGTTTGCGTCGTACGATTCAAACCTGGAAGACAGATAAACTGCCTGCATTCGTTACACACGATTTAAAACAGGAAGACGGTATCACCGATTTCTGTAAAAAGGCGAATCTTGTAAATAACGAGCGTGACCGCGTAAAGATCGTTTATCACCCGGATTTTATTTCGTCAACAAATCCATTGTTTGGTCTGGACTATGGTCAGTTTGTTCGAGGCTGTCACCTTGGAGTGTTCCCAAGTTATTATGAACCATGGGGTTATACTCCGCTGGAATGCGTAGTTCGCGGAGTTCCGACGGTTACAAGTGATCTTTCCGGATTCGGCGATTATATCATGCAAATCATGCGGGATTATGAAAATCGTGGTATCTATGTAATCAATCGTAAGTCGCAAACGTATGCTCAGGCAGCCGATCAAATGGCCGATATTTTATTCAAATTCGTAAAAATGCAGCGCCGCGACCGAATTATGCAGCGAAACAGGGTTGAAAATATTTCGGATGTTTTCGACTGGATGAATTTGAGATCTTATTACGATACAGCGCATGATTTGGCAACGAAGAGAAGAAAACCTTGATCTTGTTCTCTAAATAATCGTAGATAATTTAAAATATTGATTTGGCCCACAATGCAAATTCGTGCATCTGTGGGCCTTTCTAATGTTATCTGTCTCCTTGAATTTCTAAAAAAATTCAAGACCTTCACCATAGCATATCCATAACAAATCGCATGAATTACGTAGAAGTACAACTCGAACTCGAATCTGAATTTACAGAAATACTAATGGCCGAACTGGCTGAAGCAGGATTCGAATCCTTTGTCGAAACAGATGAAGGACTTTCGGCATATATCCCGGAGGAAGATTTTAATGAGACAGTCTTGCAGGAGCTAATTGCCAAATACAGTGGGACTACCGCAATAGCAAGTTCATGGAAATCGTTAGAAAGAAAGAATTGGAATGAGGAGTGGGAAAGAAGTTATGAGCCTATCGAAGTTGGTAAAGATATCCGGGTCCGGGCCACGTTTCACGAACCGGATCCAAGTTTCACTTACGACTTGTTGATCCAGCCTAAAATGTCTTTTGGAACTGGCCACCATGAAACAACCTGGCTTGTCATGAACGAGCAGCTAAATCTGCCTCACCAAGGTCTTTCAATTATGGATGTTGGGTGCGGAACCGGGATCCTTGCGATTTTAGCTTCAAAATTAGGTGCTCAAAGTTTACTAGGATTTGACATTGACGAATGGGCTGTTGAAAATACCGCGGAAAATTTTGCAATGAACGGTTTGGGAGAAGAGGCGGAAGTTTTTAAAGGAACGATTAATGAAGTGCCTGCCGATAAAAAATTCGGTGGGATTCTGGCTAATATTAACCGCAATATCCTGCTTGATGAGATTCCGAAATACGTTTCACATTTATTGCCGGGCGGATGGTTGGTCACCAGTGGATTTTATGAGATGGATCAGGTCGATATCGAAAACTGCGGTGCAGAAAACGGACTTACAAAGTTGAGATCCAACACTCGCAATCAGTGGGCAACCGTCATATTTGAAAAGAATAAATAGATAATTATTTAAGATACTGAATTTTAACTTCTGATTTTCAGTATCTTAAATTCACAACACTTAGATCAAACTCTGCTAAATACTACATGAAGATCATTCGTTACTTCCTGTTAACTTGTATTATTTTATTCGGAGGAAAAAATCTCTCCGCACAAAATCTCAAAGCTTCCGACGATCCTGGTCAGTTTATGGTACAAATCAGGAAACTGATGGATGGCAGCAAAAATCCGGTTTATATACGATCAACTGCCCAGCTGGACAGTGTCTGGATGAGCGCTGTCAGTTCGCCACAGCAAAATAAATTCATCAGTATTGTCAAAACCCAATTCTCAAAAGGACAAAAAGCAGGTCCCGTGCTTCACTTGCTTATTAAGAACACAACAACTTTACTAAAAGGGCAGGGAGACGTGGATGGATTTCTCGACCTTGCTGCCAAGTCTGGAGAGAAATACGATGCAAAAACCATGCAGCGTATCCTCGAAACGGTCAAAAATACCATAGAAACCAACAAGCTATACACATCAAATTTCAATTCACTTTATCTATTAAGCGGTTCCTATAAATTTCGTTTTGATACGACAAGCGCTGCCGTTGTTGAAGCGCAGAAAGTCCTGGCCGCTGATAACTGGGATACGCCAGTCGATTCAAATTTAGTAATTGCTCCAAAATCAAATCCTTTGCCTCCTGTTTCAGGAGCGGTGATCGATTTGCAGAATGCTATTTTCGGAATGGTCGCCACAGGCGATTCCATTGCTTTTGGACCAACAACGGGAAGCATTTCGTTAAAAGACGGAATTTTTGCTGGCAAAGGAGGAAAGTTCAACTGGCAAACAGCAGGAGATTCTTCAATTTATACTGATTTAGATACGTATTCCTTCAATATAACGCAGCCAAAAATAGTTGCGGAAAACGTGACGTTGCATAATGAAAACCAACTGGCCAATCCCATAAAAGGAACTTTGGAATATCGCAGCGTCAAACGGTCCAGAAGCCAGCCAGCACAATATCCTCGTTTCGTTTCCAATAAAAATGATGCACAGTTAAAAGCATCAAGGAAAAATATTGCTTATAAAGGAGGTTTTGCCTTAATCGGAACAACCATGTTCAGTACTTCGCTCAGTGACGAACCTTCTAAAATTACCGTTTCTTTTCAGGATAAACCAGCATTTTCTGCCACAAGCCGAAAATTCTCGCTGAAAGATTCCGTCATTTCAGCGCCACTTGCTTCATTCACTATGCCGATGGGCAAAGATTCATTATATCATCCGGGCGTCACATTTATTTATAATGACCAGGAGGGGCAAGTGAAACTTGGAAGAGCAGAAAAAACGGATTTTGGCCCATTACCATATCAGGACTCTTATCACAAAATGAGCATTTGGGCGCAGTCTATGCGATGGAATTTTCCAAATGAAAAAGTTGAGTTTACCCGCATCGATGGAAAGCAGGTGGTGCCGGTCAAACTGGAATCTTTTGATTTTTTCAAAAAAGAACGTTTTCGTGGAATTGCACAGGAATATGGTTTTCAGCCTCTTTTAATGGCAGCCAATTACACTCAGACCGAAAAAAAATCTTCTTTTCTGGCAGAAGATCTTGCTAAAAAATTCAAGCAAGACCCGATTATTATTCGCCGGGCTTTGCAAAGATTGGCACTCGAAGGATATTTCAAATACGACAAGACGACGGATGAATTTTCAGTATCAAAAAAAGGCGTTTTGTATGTTTTAGGAAGTCTGGACAAAACGGATTATGACAATTTCCAGGTTAGCTCACAATTTGCTGCTAACGACGAAACTGCCAACGCTACAATCTCGCTAAAAGATACTTTACTGACTGTCCTCGGTGTAGGCCGTTTTATAGTCAGTGATTCTTTGAAAATATTTGCAGTTCCTTCTGACAAAAAACTGGTCATCGGCCGTAACCGTGACTTTTCTTTGAACGGACAATTAGTTGCCAGCAATTATCAGTTCCGCGGACAAAATCTTAAATTCAATTACGGGCAATTTTTTGTGAATGTTAATCCAAACGATTCAATCACATTTACTCCAAAAGAAAAATTTGCAAAAGGACAAGGCGGAGAAGTCGGCGGCCATGTGAAATATGAAAAAGGCGGTACTTTTTACCTGAGTGATCCTGCAAATAAATCGGGGGTTCAGAAAGGAAAAAAATCACCGCGACTTGTGGTTCCTGATGGGATGATTGTGTACTTCGATCAACCGGAAAGAGGAACGGTTTTATACCCGCGAGAAGTATTCTTCAAAATCCCGAAAATTGATATGGATGGACTGGATCAGCGTGATGTGATCTTTGACGGTACTTTCAATTCGAACGGTATACTTCCTCCCATCCAGACTATTTTGAAAAGCATGCCGGACAACTCGCTGGGTTTTGACTACAAACCACCGGTAACTGAGATGAAGCTTTATGGCGGGAAAGCCATGGCACGTTTTACCGATACGTTGACAATGGACAACAGCGGTTTAAAATCAAAAGCGGTAATGCGCTATTTGTCTGCCTCCATGACGGCTAAAAATGTGTTGCTGACAGCTGATTCCCTGCTAGCTTCGGGAGAAATTGCAAGTATCAAAGAAGCTACGATAGGAAAGGCATACTTCCCGGCTGTGGAATTGAAGGATTATGCCTTGCGCTGGTTCCCGAATACGGATAGTATGTTTATTAATACGCAGGGAAAATCTTTTTCATTTTATAAAGGAACGACAAGTCTTGAAGGAGGATTGCTGCTCCGATCGTCCGGGCTTTACGGTAACGGAAAGCTGAAACGCCCTGATTCTGAGTTAACTTCTGATGATATCAAATTTAACAAAGATGGATTTCTGGCAAACAGGTCTCTTTTCGTAATTAATGGTGGACAGGCAAAATCTTCCAAGAATATCCTGACTGGCCGAAATGTCAATATTGATTTTAATATAAAAACTTCGGTGGTAAATTTCGTTACCGATTCAACCGGTTTTGATTCAGATTCTTCGGGAATGGAACTGCCGGCAGCGTCTTACAAAACGTTGATTGCGACTGCAAAATGGGATATTTTGAAAAAAACCATTTTGATGAAGGGTTTTGGAGAAACATCTTCTTATACTTCGCTGGCACCCGAACAGGAAGGATTGACCTTCGAAGCGTCGGAAGGTATCTATGATGTAGAAAAAGTGACGCTTAACGTACGCGGGGTTCCTTTCATACGCACCGCTGATGTTAAAATTATTCCGGACAAAGGAGTCGTTAGTATTGGAAGCAACGGACAAATTGCACCATTGAAAAAAGCCAGAATTGAGATCGATACACTGAATGCTTCTCACCGATTGCGGGATGCAGATATCAAAATCGATTCAAGAAACCGTTTTGAAGGCTCAGCGACTTACCAGTATATCACGGCGAGAAAAGATACTTTCAATATCAAAATGCAGAATTTTGAGTTGAGGGAAATCGAAGCTGCGGCAGAAGGAAAAAAATCGAAAGGAAATAAAGAATCCGGCCCGATCCGGTATTATACAACAGCAAAAGCTGATATCAAAGAAACTGAAAATCTGATTTTGTCTCCAAGAATTCAATACAAAGGTGATATCAACCTTATTGCATATCAGCCGTCGTTGCAACTTGAAGGATTTGTGAAACCTGTCATTAAATTCCGTAAAGATTTCCAAAGTTCCTGGATCTTTTATAAGGATACTCCGGGAGAAACAGTGGGGGTGAAAATTGACAAGAATCTTAGAAATGAACACGACATGCCGCTTTCTGTTGGTCTGCATTTCAATGAAAGTCGCGGAATGTATATGTCGTTTTTGTCTCCAAAAGAATCCGATGGTGATCAGGACATTTATCTTGCTCAGGGAACAATGAATTATGATGAGGACAGCAAAGCCTTCAAAGTAGCACCGCCAGCGGGACCAGACGGATTGGTTGACGAAGGAAATACCTTGAAGTTTGATGATAAAACTGGCATTGCATCCTTTTCCGGACCGATGAAATTCACGTCCTCAGACTGGCTGCAATCCACGGCGATCGCTAATGTGCAGGTCGACAGCTCAAAGTTCACTTTCAATTCATTGCTTCTGATGAAACTTTCGGCGCTGGAACCGGTTTTACCTCAACTCGCTGCGAAGATTGTTGAAACCAACCTTGAAGAACAAAATAGCACAGCAGCCGATGATGATGCCGAAAACCTGAACAGGAAACTTTCAGGACTTATAGGCTCAAAAGGTGTTGATGCATACCTGAAACTTTCTGCTGCAGGATATAAGCCATTATTCGATGCTTCCCCTTCTCTTGATGCAGCTATTGCAATATCCAGCGTCGATTTGCATTGGTCGCCGGTTCATAATGCCTATTTTTCACAAGGACCGATCGGCGTTTCCCACTTTGGGAAAAATAACATCAATGCGCAAATGGAAGGAGTTTTGGAAATCCGTCGTTCTGAGCTCGGTGACGAATTCAGCATGTTTATTCAAGCTTCTCCGGACGTTTGGTATTATTTTGATTACAAAGAAAAAGAACTGGGTGTTGTCTCATCACAAATGGATTTCAACGACCTGGTTACTTCAAAAGGCGCAAATTCAAAATCGAAAGATATGTCTTTGGTATCCATTGGAGTAGAAGAGAAGGATTTGTTTGTAAGCCGGTTTGATGACTTCTATCAGCCAGCGGTTAAAAAAGCTAAGCTCACTAAAACCGTTAAGAAAAAAGTTATTCCGGCAGAAGAAAAAAAGAAGAAAGAAGAAAAAGCAGAAGGTTTCTGATAGTCAAATCGTTAGATACGAAATTTTATTTTCAGGCAAACAAAACCTATTTTTGCATTTTGATGTTTAAATACCGTTTGCTTGCTTAAGTGATTAAAGTACCGTATTTTTAAGAAACTTTTAAAGTTCAAATTAACCTACTAATAATACAAAATGAGCGTTGCCTTATTTATAATTACGACGATAGCCGCCTATTTATTAGGATCTATACCGAGTTCAGTATGGTACGGAATTGGTTATTTCGGAATTGATGTACGTAAACACGGAAGTGGAAATGCAGGTGCAACCAACACATTCAGAGTGTTGGGCAAACGTGCAGGTACGATTGTCATGCTTATTGATGTGATGAAAGGATGGACAGCTACTTGCCTTGCCTCCATGCTTTTTTATATGGGAACAATTGCGGAAGGGGATATCCTGATGTACAAGATTATTTTTGGCGTTATTGCCATTGTTGGTCATATTTTCCCGGTATTCGTAGGATTCAAAGGTGGAAAAGGTATTGCAACTTTACTTGGAATGGTACTAGCCATTCACCCGGAACTTGCAGCTTTAAGTATCGCCATTTTTATACTAACATTAATCGCCTCTCAATACGTTTCTCTAAGTTCGATTCTTGCAACACTGGCTTTTCCGGTAATGTCGCTGCTTGGCGTATTTGGTCAACCAGAAACATTGTTGGTTATCTTCGGTTTTGTAATGTTTGTACTGGTTGTGATCACACATCAGAAAAATATTGTCAGACTGTTGAATGGAAACGAGAGCCGCGTAAATATTTTCGCAAAATCGAAATCAAAAGGACATTCCTGAGAAATAAAAAATTAGAAATACCTACCCCTAAGGCCACAACCTTAGGGGTTATTTTTTTATATTCGGCACCGTTATAACCGTACGGATTTGTAAACTGTAATGGAAGTTTGACGGTTTATTTTTTAAATTTTATAATGCAAAAACAATGAATAACTACATCGAAAAAAACCGCGATAAATTTTTAAATGAACTTTTAGACCTGATCAGAATTCCTTCGGTAAGTGCTGATTCAAAGTTTAAAAACGATATGATCAGAGCCGCAGAATTTGTGCGTGACAGTATCGCCGGAGCAGGAGCAGATAAAGCGCAGATTTTTGAAACACCAGGCCACCCGATTGTATACGGCGAAAAAATAATTGATCCGTCATTACCGACAGTTTTGGTTTACGGTCATTACGACGTGCAGCCGGCTGACCCGTATGAATTATGGGACTCGCCTCCTTTTGAACCGGTCATTAAAAACGATCGCATTTATGCGCGGGGGGCCTGCGATGATAAGGGTCAGTTTTATATGCACGTAAAAGCACTGGAAACGATGCTTGCAACAGATTCCCTGACTTGTAATATCAAAATTATGATCGAAGGGGAAGAGGAAGTTGGCTCTTCACATCTCGAAACTTTTGTGAAGGAAAATCGAGATATGCTGAAATGCGATACCATTCTTATTTCTGATACAAGTATGATTGCCAACGATGTGCCATCCATCGAAACAGGACTGCGAGGGTTGACGTATCTTGAAGTTGAAGTTGTAGGTGCCAACAGAGACCTTCATTCGGGCGTGTATGGCGGCGGCGTAGCGAATCCGATCAATGTGCTGTGTGAAATGATTGCGTCTCTTAAAGACGAAAATGGCCACATTACAATTCCTGGTTTTTATGACAACGTACAGGATTTATCTCAGGCAGAAAGAGATGCACTGAACGCGGCACCTTTTGATCTTGAAGAGTATAAGAAGGATCTTCTTATCGAGGACGTTGCAGGAGAAAAAGGATATTCGACCATTGAACGTACCTCGGTTCGTCCGACGCTTGATGTAAATGGAATTTGGGGAGGATATATTGGCGAAGGGGCAAAGACCGTTCTTCCGTCCAAAGCCAATGCCAAAATTTCGATGCGTTTGGTACCAAACCAGACCGACCAGGAAATTTGTGATCTTTTCACGAAACATTTTGAGGCTATTGCCCCGTCTTCTGTGAAAGTCAAGATTGTTCCTCATCACGGCGGTTTACCTTATGTTACACCAACCGATTCTATTGAATATAAAGCTGCTGAAATGGCGATGGAAGAATCCTTTGGTAAAAAACCAATCCCGACTCGTGGGGGTGGAAGTATCCCGATTGTTGCTTTATTTGAACAGGAATTAGGAAGAAAAAGTATTTTGATGGGTTTTGGCCTCGATATCGATGGCTTGCACGGGCCAAACGAAAGTTATGGTTTGTTCAATTTTTATAAAGGCATTGAAACCATTCCTCTGTTTTTCAAGCATTATGCACAATTGAAAAGGGAAGAGTAAATCTTTATTTTGTTATCCGTCAGATCGCGAAAAAGTCGCCGAACGGAAAGCCGTCGGATGGTTTTTCTACCATCCGACGGGTAACAAATCTCCTATTTCCTGCGATTCCGACGCTCTTCTCTTTTTAGTTTTTTCAAACTGTCAATGTGTTTTTTCGCTTCTTTATCCTGACTTGAATTGCGGTCTGCCTTGTCATCAGCCAGTTTGTAATAACTCAGCGCCTCGTCATAGTTTTTCTGCATTTCTGCTATTTTCCCCAATCCCAAAAGCGACGAGACATAATAACCTGCATTCATCGAATTTGTCTGGGTGGAGAATTCTACGGCCTTCTTGAAATACTGGCTCGCCAGATCATAGTTTCGGTAGTATTGCATGTTATAAAACCCAAGAACATAGGCCGCATTTCTCCCACTTACACCTTCGTACCCAGGCATCCCCTGACTGATTTTATCCAGGATATTCTGTGCTGCTTTTTCAGCTTCACCCGTTTTTCCGGTCACGAAAGCTGTGCGGCAAAAATACCGTTCAAAGTAGGGATTATTTGGAAATGTCTGCCACATGTACTTGGCCATTTCGTACGCTTTTCCGTACTCATTTTCCATACTGTAAATCTGCAAAAGGAAATACCTGGCTTCTACACGCGTATAAAATGCATTATTCCCAACCTTTTCAAGCTGCTGTTCACCCAGCTTTTTATTTCCTTTCGGGAAAAATGCCAGAATTGGTTTGAGCAAAGGATATTCACTTGGTACCCATTGCGCATAGTAATTGTAAATTCCATCACCGAAAAGCAATTCCGGAGACAAATCACCATTTCCTTTACATACTTCCAGATATTTCAACGCATTTTTTCCAGCGAATGTAGCTTTCGTCCACTGCTTACGTTCGGAATAAAGACGCCCTTTGAACGCATGAGCAGCTGCGAGGAAAAAAGCCGGCTCGATTTTATTTTTTTCATTGTCATATAAAATCTCGGCTAACGTAATGGTGGAATCCATATGCGCCAGAAATTTTTTGTCGTAGGTTTCAATGTCTGTATTAGGCACAATTTTCCACCATTCGGCCAATCCCATTAAGAAATGAGGCATCGGATGTTTTGGATAGCGGTATCGCAGCCAACGGAATTCTGCATCAGCTTCGGCAAACTTGTAGTTATACAACATGTTTATCGCCTCTGTTGCCTCAATCTGGACGCCCGGATTCTTAAGAACCATATCATAATTCTTATCCAGTTCAGCCGAAGAATAAAGTTGGGCAACAGCAGAAGTGATTGAAAGAATTATAACAAGACCGAAAGCAATAGGTTTAACCAGCACTTTTTTCATAATTAAGCTTAAAAATCTGTCAATATTAACGTTGGATTCATATTTTACGTTTGCGGGGAAGTGTGTTTTTGAAAAAAGAGTTAATATTACTGTTTAAGAAAATTCGACATGATTACAATTCACGATAAAACATTTACTCCGTTCATTTCTAAGGAGACTATTGAAAACCGCATTGCTGAGCTTGCAACACAAATTAACACAGACTATGAAGGCCGGAAACCTGTTTTTTTAGTTGTTTTAAACGGTGCATTTCTCTTTGCTTCCGAACTTGTAAAAAATATTCCTCTTTCCTGTGAAATAACTTTTGTCCGGTTATCGTCGTATTCCCAAACGGAATCTACCGGAAAGGTACGGCAAATCATTGGTTTGGAAGAAAAGCTTACTGATCGTGATGTAATTATTATAGAAGATATCGTAGATACCGGCCTTACTATGCACCAGTTGCTACAACAAATAAAGGATCTGGGACCAAGTTCAGTTGAAATTGCTACGTTGCTCCACAAGCCGGAAGCGATTAAAAAGCCGGTTGATCTTCGTTATGTCGGCTTTGAAATTCCAAATCGTTTTGTTGTCGGTTATGGTCTGGATTATGACGGCCTGGGCCGCAATCTGGACGCGCTTTATGTCTTACCTGAATAAATTGCATTTACAAAAATACAGAATTGCACGTTTTCAGGAAAATTTTAAATCAATTTGCGTTAATTCTAACTGAATTTATTCAAATTGAATTTTTAATTTCCAACAAACGAGCCATTACACATGCGAATTCAGTTTTTTGGTGCCGCGCGCACCGTTACGGGTAGCAAGCATTTGGTTACTACTGAAAAGGGTACAAAAATATTACTGGACTGCGGATTATTTCAGGGAATACAGACAGATGAGTTTAATCAGGAATTTGGATTTAAACCGGCCGAAGTCGACTATCTGGTTCTTTCCCATGCACATATTGATCATTCAGGTTTAATTCCAAGATTAGTTCGGAAGGGATTTTCAGGGCCAATTTATTGTACGGCAGCAACGGCCGATCTGTGCCGGATTATGTTGCTGGACAGTGCACACATTCAGGAAAAAGATCTTGAACGGATTAACCGCAGACGAGAAAGACAGGGCAGGCCATTATTAGAAGAATTATATAATGGCGAAGATGCAGAAAAAGCATTGAGCCTTTTACATTCTGTTCAATACAATCAAACTTTCCATCTTGGATCTGATAACGAAGTGGCCGTTTTCTTCACAGACGCGGCGCATATTCTTGGAAGTTCTGCCGTCCATTTAAGTATTCCTGACCAGGGAACATTTAAAAAATTGACTTTCACAGGAGATATTGGCCGTCCCGAGGATAATATTTTACGCAAGCCTGATACATTTCCACAAGCCGACTTTATCATTTGTGAGTCTACCTATGGAGATAAGCTGCATGAAAAAGAAACGGATATGCAGGCGCATCTGCTACGCGTGGTGCAGGAAACATGTGTAGAAAGGCGGGGAAAGGTCATAATTCCTGCCTTCGCTATTGACCGGACACAAGAATTAATCTATGCACTTGACCAACTTTCCAGCTCCGGCAAACTTCCGCGGATTGACGTTTACATTGACAGTCCTTTGGCCATCCGTGCGACAAAAATCATGAAGGATCATGAAGAATGTTTCAACCCTGAAATTCTTGATTATATCGAAAAAGACGGAGACGCTTTTGCATTTCCCAATCTGCATTATATCTCTGATGTAAGCGAATCCATTGCTTTAAACGATTCAAAAGAGCCTTGCATTATTATCTCTGCATCCGGTATGGCAGAGGCTGGTCGTATCAAGCATCATATTAAAAACAACATTGGAGACCCAAATTCTACGATTTTGCTTGTAGGATATGCTTCACCAAATACGCTTGCCGGCGCGTTAAAACGTGGTGATAAGGAAGTAAATATCTTCGGTGAAATGCATCCGGTCAAGACACAGGTAGAGGTGATGGATTCGTTTTCGGCACACGGAGATTATAATGAAATGCTTCAGTTCTTGTCTTGCCAAAATCCGGAACACGTAAAAAAAGTATTTTTGGTGCACGGTGAATATGAAACTCAGGTTGCCTTTAAAATCAAACTTGAAAAGGCTGGATTCAAGAACATTCACATACCTGCACTTTATGAAAGTGTTGATGTATAAAACAAAAAAGGAGCTTTATAGAAGCTCCTTTTTTGTTAGGCTAAAATTATTTTCAATTGCCCGGTCTGTCAATAATTATCCTTCTGTTTCTAAGTAAAAGAATATTCGCTTTTGAAGACGAGCCGTCAATCCACTCAATTATAAAAAATGGAATAGATAAGATTGAAGTCAATATCAGAGCCAGCACCATAATGATTGCAAACCATACTTTTGCAATGAAGTATATCGCTTTATTTATATATGTCATGATCGTGAAGTTTTGTATGTAACAAATAAACAATTTAATATTTAAAAGAACCATACCAAAAGGGTAGGTTCGTAAATATTTTTAAGACGTTTATTATAACCATAAAATCCAGCTTGTCAGAATAATACAATTATTTATTCTCACGAATTTTCTTAACAATTTTCACAGCTGACATTATAATAATCGCAAAGGCAATCAGGCCGAGTACACCCCAAATCCAGTCAACGGAATTTTTAAGAACGACGAGGAATACGATTGAAAAAAGAAATATAGTCGCGACCTCATTCCATAACCGAAGCTGCATCGAACTAAACCGAAATTGTCCTTTTTGAATTTCCAGGATTAGTTTTCTTGTAAAAAAGTGATATCCTACAAGGCCAAGAACGAATGTCAGTTTCATATGCATCCAGCCTTGGCTGAGCCAGCCCGGTGTAAGGTAAATCATCGTCGTTCCGGTAATCAACGTCAGCCACATTGCAGGAACCATGATGGCATTCCAGAGTAATTTTTCCATTTTCCGGAATTCTGCACTCAAAGCTTCTTTTATAGCATCTGCTTTATTCTGCGCTTCGGTGTGATAAACAAGCAGGCGGGGCATGTAAAAAAGGCCCGCAAACCAGCTAACGACAAAAATTATATGAAGTGCTTTAAAATGTAAATAGGTCATTCTCTAACATGGTGATGATTAAAAAGCGGATGTCCGAATACAACACATTAAAACAACGGAATGATCCATTTCAGACCCTTTCAGCGTATATTAATTGTCATATTTTGTAGAATTCGTCTACAATGGTTACAAATTTAAAGCGTTTGTTTCTACCTCTGGTAAAAATTTTTTCGTACAAACTCTATGCTTTGAATCTATGTTAATCAGACAGAAGTTTAAAATTAACTATATACTTTCGATGAAACCAATCGTCCCGATTTTCACGTTCGTACTGATGTGCTGTATGGTCGTCATATCTTGCGCACAATCCGATAAAAAGCAGAAGAAAAAAATGAATAACGAATCGTCTGTATCCACTCCGATCGATACTGCCAATACAGAGATTGCAACTTTTGGAACCGGGTGTTTCTGGTGTTCAGAAGCATTATTTGAGACTTTGGATGGCGTAAAAGATGTCGTTTCGGGCTATTCCGGCGGGCATGTTAAAAAGCCAACTTATAAAGAAGTTTGTGAAGGAACTACCGGTCACGCAGAATGTATCCAGGTAATATATGATCCTAAGAAGATCAGTTACACGGCTTTACTGGAAGCTTTCTTCCGCGGACATGATCCTACCAGCTTAAACCGCCAGGGAAATGATATAGGTCCGCAGTATCGTTCTGTGATTTTTTATCACAACGATGAGCAGAAAAAACTTGCAGAGGAAGCCAAAGCGGAATTAAACAAATCAGGCGCTTATGCAAAACCTATTGTGACAGAAATCACGAAAGAACAAACGTTCTATCCTGCCGAAGATTATCATCAGGATTACTTTGCAAAAAACCCTGATCAGGGATATTGCGCCTTTGTCATTGCTCCCAAACTAGACAAATTTCGCAAGGTTTTTCATGACAAACTGAAGAAGAATATTTAGTATTTTGGACCGTACAATGCGTCAGAAACCCCTTTGATCATTGTAATTTTCCGTATAATAAGTATCAATGGCACAAGTTTTGAAGCGATTATTTAAACGCTTTAATTTGTGCCATTATTTTTACTTAATCAGTCTATGAAAATGAAAAACATTCTATCAACGCTATTCGTTATCGCAGTATTGGGAATTACTTCTCAGACCGCTTTCGCGCAGGAACAATTTCAAAAAGGAGATAAAATATTAAACGTAGGAATCGGTGGCGGTGGCTACGGATTTTATGGTGGAGGATTTGCCGTTGGCGGATCTTTCGAATACGGTGTGCATGAATTTATTAGTGTTGGTGGCCAGGCGGACTTAAATTTTTACAATTACAGCTATGCCTTTGGTTACAAGGATAACTACATTTCTGTTCCAATTGCCGCAAGAGGGTCTTATCACTACGGAAAACATTTCCTTACAATTAATGCACTAGACCTTTACGCGGGCCCAGTATTGGGTTTTAGTATAGACGGCAATGAATATTATAGCGGAACATCTATTGTTATTGGTGCGCAGGCTGGTGCAAGATATTACTTTAAACCTGCAATGGGAGTTTTCGCTGAATTTTCAGGAGGGTCAAATGTGATTCCTGCGAAAGTGGGGCTTTCGTTTAAATTCTAAAAATCACGGCATAAAAAAAGCGGTAAAGTTGAATCTTTACCGCTTTTTTTATGCCCATTGTCAATTACTTAAAACGAAAGTTTCAAAGATAAATAACCAGAATTTGTAGCAGGATTATAAGCCGGGTTCAGCCTGAGTGACAAAGGTTGCGTCCGACTTCTCAACTCATTCTGTACATCAATAGCTCTTTTTGTATATCTTTTATTTTTTACAAAACCGGTAATTGTCAGAGGAATTCCTGCGCCCAGACCTGCTGTGAAAAGTACTATCCCGATTGCTGCATCCGAATTATTAATAAAAGAACTTTGATTAGAATTCTTATACATCCTGGCATCATGCGAAAGAATGGCAACACCCCCTCCCGTTAACAAAAGTCCCGTAAAAATTCCTGCATAACCCATATTTTTATAGCGTGCTGCCTTTCTCCGAAACAACGCATAGTCTAATTTAAGCTTACGTGAATCCATTCTGGCAATTTTTTCCAGGCTGATAGCTCTTTTGTCGGGAGATATACTATCAATTTCTCCATTACTTCGAGTAATGGTTAAAATTTCTGTTTTCTTAATGATAAAAATTGGTCCATCAGGATCATTCACTTTCTTATATTTTACTAATGATGTGTCCGACTGTAAAATTATAGCTTGAATTTTAACCTTTTTATTTGTTAAGATGACATCGTTTTTCGTACTATTCTGAGCGTAGGAAAAATTATTAAAAGAAGACCAAAATAGTAAAGAAAGAAGGCAATTTGTAAAAAAAGAAATTTTCATTATTTATTGCAATAGGAAGGTTGAGCTGATTTTAAAAGGCTATTTTCAAAGATAAATAACCCGAATTTGTAGCCGGATTATAGCAAGGACTCAGCCGTAATGACAAAGGTTGATTTCTTTTTCTCAACTCATTTTGAGCAGCGAGGGCCTTTTTCTTATAACTATTATTTTTAATAAAACCCACCAGCGTCAAAGGAATTCCTGCACCCAATCCTGCTGTAAACAGTAACGCTCCGACGATGGCATCGTCATCGGCGATATATGCGCCAGAGGAATTGTAATAGTAATTGCTCGCTTCTGAAAGTTTCACCACACCAATGATCGTAAACAACAAGCCAGCCGAAGCACCTATAAAACCAAGTTTCTTATAGCTGCTCGCCTTTTTGAGATATAGGTTATAATTCGATTTGAGCTGCTGGTCGCTCAAATGTGAATAGATACCACCGTACCCTCTGTAATCTTTTTTAGGTTCTTCTTTATAAGTAACGGGCGGTGGAACAGTCCCCGGAGCAAAGTATTCGTCCGTGGATTTGTCCAGCTTTTCTACCTCTCCATTACCATATAAAATCGAAGAGACTTCTGTTTTTTCAATTGTAAAAACAGGTCCGTCCGGGTCGCTTACTTTCTTATACTTAATCGTAGAAGCACTAATTTCCTGAATAATGGCATCGATCTTTTCGTCGTTTTTGGTCACGATCACATCGTTCTTCCGAACGGTTTGCGCTTGTGAAAATTCTGCAAGAGATAACATCATCCAGCAGATCAAAAAGAAATTCTTTGACCCGGATAAAACTGATTTCATAAAGAAGAGTAATTTTTATGTGAAAATAGCTTGTATTTTAGACTCCGAATTTGTTCAACTGCTTCACGAGCACTTCAAAATCTTTCGGATATGGCGCCTCTATTCTTACCCGCTCTCCGTTCATCAATGCAAAAGACAGTGAAAACGCATGAAGTGCAACACGTTGGATAAGTGGCTGTTCTTCGGTTTCCTTTTTAAGATTAAACTTACGTTTCAGGCTGGAAAGGAAAATTTGTTCGCCGCCATATTGAGGGTCGCAAACGATTGGCGCTTTCAGACATGATAGGTGAATACGGATCTGATGCATGCGTCCCGTGATCGGGATACATTCTACCAGAGTGTAGCCACGATATACTTTTAAGGTATTAAAAATAGTCTCGGCAACCTTTCCCTCTGCACGGTCAATCTTTACGGCTGTACCATTTTTAAGGGCCAAAATCGGAAGATAAACGGATACACCTTCTAAATCGTGGATACCATTCGTTACAGCATGATACCGTTTCGTAACCTCTCTGTGCTCAAACTGCATGGCCAAATGGCGATAGGCTGCGGGATTTTTGGCAAATGCCAGGACGCCGGAAGTTTCCTTATCCAAACGATGTGCTGCTTGTAATTCAGGATTATGTGCTTTTGCAAGGCGCAAAACACTACCGCCACGGTCAGCGGTGCGCTCATCCAGCGTTGCCAGATGAGGTGGTTTATTAACGAGAAGAAAGTCCTCGTCTTCAAATAAAATTAAGTCTGCGAAATTGATTTTCATAATTTAACTAAGTACTGTATTCCAGTCCGCTTATACATTTTTATGACTGGTTTTTACTTATCAGTGAAGTCTCTGACGAGCGAAAAGAACGATAAACGGATATAACTAATTCCATTACAACCGAATATCTCTTTTTTTATCAAAGTTAACTAATTTGTACTTAGCATTAAAATTCGCTTCAAACCAACTGGCTAACCTTCGTAGGATTAGGATTTATGGAATCAGATTCCACCAGACCATCACGAAGGCGAATAATCCTGTGTGCATAATGCGCAATATCTTCTTCATGGGTAACCATTACGATCGTATTGCCTTTACTATACAACTGGTCAAAAAGATCCATAATTTCATAGGAAGTTTTAGAATCCAGGTTTCCTGTGGGCTCATCTGCCAGCAAAATGCTCGGGTCATTTACGAGGGCGCGGGCAATCGCTACACGTTGTCGCTGACCACCGGAAAGTTCATTGGGGCGGTGACCTGCCCGATTTTCAAGACCAACATTTTTCAGCGCGATCATCGCTTTTTCGGTTCTGTCCGACTTGTTCAACCCGGCGTAGATTAGCGGCAATGCCACATTATCCAGCGAAGACATTCTTGGTAAAAGATTGAAAGTCTGAAATACAAAACCGATTTCCTTATTCCGGATTTCCGCAAGTTCACTTTCCGTCATATCGCTGACATCTTTATTATTTAAAATATACCGGCCAGTACTTGGGGTATCCAAACATCCGATAATATTCATCAAAGTTGACTTCCCAGAGCCGGAAGGTCCCATAAACGCCACATATTCCCCCTTACTCACGGAAATGGTTACAGATTTTAAAGCCTGGATAATCTCACTACCCATTTCGTAGCGTCTTGAGATATCGGTCGTTTCAATGATTTTCATAGCAATGACAATATTGTTTGATAGGAAAGTTTCAATATATCAGGTAGATGCGGCCACTGCCGCAGCCGTTCTCTGGAAATAACCATAGACAAAAAGTCCGGCAAGTATAACAGCCGGAGAAATATTCTCTACTTCGATATCACCCTTATTTTTCCAGACGCTTGGTTTCGAATAAACCGCCTGACCTTCACCATTATTTATTTTCCAGGCTTTCCGCGTCCATGAATCGAAGGCCCATTCGTAAGATTGACCTTCATAAGTGATTACCGCTGTGCTTTTCCAGGAATGATATTCGATATGACCAAGTTCTTTTGTTCCATCAATATCAAGGATTTGCGTACTTCGTTTCCAAAAACCTTTGGTTTTAAACCGGACCATATAACCATTCAGCTCACCATGCGCGTCTTGCTTCCATGTACTGACTTTCAGTAATCCGGTGATCAGCTTCCCTCGAAAAATACGCGTTTCATTTCCGCTCATTGTTGATGCCCACTGTAAGGTCATAGCTCTCTCTTGATTTTGGGAAATTTAACCGGCCGTAGAAAATAATTTAGTTCAAAACGGCTGATCGACATCTTTCAAATGCTAAAATAAAAAATCACTGAAACTCTGCCCTCTGTTTTTCGATAAGAGCGCGCATAGGCTGATAGCGCATTACAAATGCCTGATAATCGGCGTCAGTGGCTAATTCTTTCACCTGCGCTTCGCCCTCATCTGCCTGGCCTGTCAATCCCTGCAGAAGGCTTAAGATGGTATATTCTTCCCATAGCAAGGATGCCCGGTCATTAAATTTCAAAGCGTCCAGAACAATCCGGTAAGCTCTTGGAATCTGCTTTTTTTGTCTGAAATAATTTGCTGCCGCTGACACTATTTTAGCATCAAACGGATTGGCATGAATAGCGGCTGCGTAATTTTTATCTGATGGTGATTTTTGTGCTATAACAAATAAAGAATCCGCTTTGGTTTTCGGCGGCTTGATCGATACTAGGGAAGACTGGAGTTTTTGCAACGCTGCATTGGGCTCTTTTTCCTGCATTCTCTCTAATAACAGCCCGCCAATTGCCTGTTGCCCGGAAAGTGCATAACCAACAGCTTGTCCCAAGGTACCTTCAATTCCATCAATGTTTCCTAGATGTTTAATTGCCAAATCGTATAACCCCACCTGCAAAAGCCAGTGCCCTAAAATCTTATGGTATAATTTATTTTTTTCACCGCCCTGCTCCGCCCATACCGACAAAGTTTCGATTGCTTTAAGTTTATTTCCGCTATAAAATTCCGGATACAGCGAGGCAAGTAATAAATCTTCCGAAAGCAACTGGTTTTTGCCTGCCAGTTTTGGCAAAAATGTAGCCGGTAGACTATCCAGAACGGCTTGATTTCTTGCATAATTTACCAGATAAGCCAGACCCGAAACACTCAAAGATGAATCTGTCTTGATCGCATCATTTTGAAAATTCTGCTTTGAAAAATCCTGGCGAAGATTTTGAACGGCCAGCCAGTTTGCCTGCCAGGAAAGATATTTTTTAGAATTGCTGTTGTTGGCCAAGGAATCAAGCAGACCTGAATCTGTGCTTCTTCCCCATATAGCTAACAAATTCGTTGCGGGAACTTCCGGTTTCTTACTGGTCCTTTCTGCTTTATCCAGATAATAATGCGCTGAATCCGCGACATTGGTTTTCGCATAAAGCATACCGAGATTATTTAGCAGTTCTCCGCTTTCCGGAAATGCCCGAAGTCCTTCCTGTAAGCTAAAAACAGCGTCGAAGAATAAACTTTCCTGCATCAAAACTCCTGTCAAACCAGCATATGCCTGTGGCGAAGGATTTTTAAGCAGGGCCTGACGGAAATAATAGGCTGCGGCAACTTTATCACCTTGATTCAGTGCCAGAGAAGCAAGTGCATAGTTGGATTTATGGTTCTGAAATTCCTGCTGCAAAGCCATTTTATAATATTGCTCGGCAAGTGGATATTCTCGCGTGTTGCTATACAGATCGCCCAAACCATTAAAATACCCGGCAATTCCTTGATAAACAGGAAGCAGTCGCTGCACAGAAAATAAGATTACAACACCGGCAAATCCGAATAACCGCGTTTGTGTCAGACCGAAACGCATTGGCTTATAGAGTACTTTATGAACTGCAAGACCTTGTTTAAAAACGGCATAAAAATTTACAAGAATGTAAAACAGGAAGACAATGCTCATCGCAAGCTGTCCGTTCACAACCACATCTTCCAATACTTCAATAAGCGGATCATTCGCGGTTCCACAGGCGTATGAGGTGAAAGCAGCCGTGACGATAAACATTCCTATATACAACCAAAACCCGTTCGAACGAAAAGATAACAAGCCATTTGTAGAATCTGCACGTTTCCTGAATCCCCAAATACCCAAAATTCCTGCCGCGACGGCCAAATAAACCGGGCTTAACAGCGTCAGATCCCAGTCAATCTGGCGGGTATTTTTAAGGTAAAGTAAAATCAGTGATAAGAGATACAAAACGCTGATCACTATAAAATTGGTCAGCCCCGATTTTCCGTTTTTATTCTGTCCGCTGGTACTCAGCCATACCAGCGCAGCTACGATCTCTGTTGCCGATATCAGTAAAAATACGATGGAAATCAATAACCAGACTGGCAAGGAATAGGAGGCCGCAGTAAGTGCGGGAAAGGCAACGGGAGAAAGAAACGCGACTAATCCAAAAAGGAAAACAGACACTGCAGATATTCCCAAAATACGAATTCCAATACCGATGTCAGGCCGGAAAGCATGAAAATAATAACTCAGCCCGGTATATAATGTTATGGTGATTATGTAAAACGCTTTATTTCCCTGGCCGAAAATACCCAGCGTTTCAAGTCTTGCAGAGGCCAGCAATAAAATAAAAACAACCATTCCGGTCAGATACCAAAATCTTGGCATCGTGGTTAGTGACGCCAGAATAAAGGAAAGTCCAATAATGATGAATCCCCAAAATATCCTAATGGTAAGGAAATCGGTTTCCATTGTGGATGCTACGAATTGTTCCGTCACAAGGCTGGAAGGAGCAGATATTCCATATTGCCATTGATCGAATTTTAAAATATCAACAACCGTTGAGATTTCAGACAGTTCGCTAAGCACATCCCAACGTATCACATTGGCAAGCGGATCGATACTTTTAAGAATAAAAAAAAGCAGGGCAAGCAAAACTACGACAAGAGCGGTTATTGTGATCCTGCGTTCTGACGAAGACCATACTTTCCAAAAAAAGAGTTCTTTCATAAATATTTTTTAACCTGATAGCGAGAAATTACAAACGCAGATACGTCATGTTTTTATATGATGTTTAAAAACTAACATTTATCTTCTTTTGATTTCTGCCAATTCAGTTAGTTGACGAAGTTCTGGAGGCTGGATTAATTAGTAATAAATAGGTTGTGAATATTCTTATTCTATCTGAAATCTTTTTCAGTCACTGTTCGAAATTTCCAATGCTGCTGAAAATATAATTAAAGGTCTAATAAAATTTGACTTAACAAGATTCGAAAAGTTCCCTTTTAAAATTAATTTTGCCACGTTTCTGATAATTTCTATACAGTTTTCGCAAATTTTGGGTGATTTTCTAAAAAATATCCAATAAATCAAGTGCGACACTATTGGTACTGACCAAATTATCTCATACTTTTGCGGTCTGAAAATAACCTCTCATAGACTATACTAAAATTCTTATAATGGCAAACGCGACAAACATAGGAAAAATTACGCAGGTAATTGGCCCCGTTGTAGACGTATCATTTGAAGACAGCGAACGCATCCCGGCTATTCTTGATGCATTAGAGGTCATCAAATCAAACGGTCAAAGAGTAATCCTTGAGTGTCAACAACACTTAGGCGAAGACAGAGTTCGTACTATTGCGATGGACAGTACGGAAGGTATGCAGCGCGGAATGGCGGTGAAACCTTTGGGCGCCCCGATCAAAATGCCGACTGGCGAAGCGATCAAAGGACGTTTGTTCAACGTAATCGGAGAAGCTATTGATGGTCTTACACCAGTTGATTCTTCTGTAAACGGTGTTTCTATTCACCGTTCAGCTCCAAAATTTGAGGATCTGGCAACTGCAACTGAGGTACTTTTCACAGGTATCAAAGTAATCGACTTACTTGCTCCTTACGTAAAGGGTGGTAAAATCGGTTTGTTCGGTGGTGCTGGTGTTGGTAAAACTGTATTGATTCAGGAATTGATCAACAACATCGCAAAAGCACACGCTGGTCTTTCAGTATTTGCCGGTGTTGGAGAGCGTACACGTGAAGGAAATGATTTAATGCGCGAGATGATCGAAGCAGGTATCATTAAATACGGTGACGAATTTAAGCACAGCATGGAAGAAGGCGGATGGGATATCTCCAAAGTTGATTACAACACTTTGAAAGATTCACAAGCTACTTTCGTTTTCGGTCAAATGAACGAACCTCCTGGAGCTCGTGCACGTGTGGCCCTTTCAGGTCTTACGGTTGCTGAGTATTTCCGTGACGGAGACGGCGAAGGACAAGGACGTGATATCCTTTTCTTCATTGACAATATCTTCCGTTTTACACAAGCGGGTTCTGAAGTATCGGCTCTTTTAGGTCGTATGCCATCTGCGGTAGGTTACCAGCCTACACTTGCAACGGAGATGGGTGCGATGCAGGAACGTATTACTTCGACAAAACGCGGATCTATTACATCTGTACAAGCGGTTTACGTACCTGCGGATGACTTGACGGATCCAGCGCCGGCAACGACATTTACTCACTTGGACGCAACAACGACTCTTAGCCGTAAAGTTGCTGAAAAAGGTATTTATCCTGCTGTGGATCCACTAGATTCAGTTTCACGTATCTTGAATGCTGAAACATTAGGTGACGCACATTACGACTGTGCTCAACGCGTTAAAAATATTTTGCAGCATTACAAAGAATTGCAGGATATCATCGCGATCTTGGGTATGGAAGAATTATCAGATGATGATAAACTTGTTGTATCACGTGCTCGTCGTGTAGAGCGTTTCTTGTCACAACCTTTCTTTGTGGCAGAACAATTTACAGGTTTGAAAGGCGTGTTGGTAGACATCAACGATACAATCAAAGGGTTCAACCAAATTATGGATGGTGCATATGACCATCTTCCTGAAATGGCTTTCAACCTTGTTGGTACAATTGAAGATGCTCAGATCAAAGGTGAAAAAATGATGGCAGAAGCTGCTAACAGATAATCACATTATTGATTAACAGCCTAATAGTAAGATATTTATATCAAAACTAATAGCTGATTGCTAACAGCCAAAAGCCAATTAAATATGCATTTAGATATCATTACCCCAGATAAAAAAGTGTTTGCCGGCGAGGCGAATGCTGTAACATTACCGGGTACCGACGGACAGTTTCAGGTTTTGAATAACCATGCACCTCTTGTAAGCTCGCTTAAACGTGGTGATGTGGTTGTCGATATCAGTGGCGCCAAAACAACTTACACGATCGATGGTGGTGTGGTTGAGGTACTAAACAATAAAGTTTTGGTTTTGGCTGAGGCGGTTTTGTAGGGTAAAACATAATAAAGTTTTTAGTAGGGTACAGGCTTTTAAGCTTGTATCCTATTTTTTTGTCCTTATTTTATCAATCTTCATTTGTCAAAACGGTGGTACGGTAGCGTTAACTTTCCGAAAGATTGACTATTTTCGGAAAAGCACTTTCCTAATCACTCCTATGACACAACCTTCTCCCAAAAAAGAACTTCTTAAAATATTAGGCGTCGGCTTCGGCATTGCGGTCACTATTGGCGGAACAATCGGAACCGGAATTCTTAGAAAACCAGGACCCATTGCCGCTCAACTTGGAGAGCCTTGGCTCATCATGAGTGTCTGGATCGCTGTCAGTCTTTACGCTTTTCTCGGAACGCTTTGTACCATAGAACTCGGAACTTCCGTACCAAAAGCTGGCGCATGGTATGTATACGCACAACGCGCTTTCGGGAATTATGCAGGTTTCGTCGTCGGAATAAACAGCTGGCTGGGAACCTGCGCTGCATTGGGATTCGGAGTCTATACGATGAGTGAATACATGGCCTTACTAATCCCTTCACTTTTAGGTTATGAAGCCTATATCGCAGCCTGTATTTTGCTCGCTTTAACCGCGATACACTGGATAGGACTTGCGCTTGCGAGTAATTTTCAAAACGTGATGAGTTTCCTGAAAGCAGTTGGCTTGTTCGCTTTTGTGGCCGTATGTTATATTTATGGAAAGGAGATTTCCTCTGCGGAAGCAAGTTTAACGACAAGTAAAATTATCCAGACCGGCAGTTTTATCGGTCCGTTGATCTTCTCTCTACAAGCCATATTTTATACATACGACGGCTGGCATACCGCCGCTTATTTTACTGAAGAAGACGAGAATCCGACAAAAAATCTGCCCAAGTCAATGATTGGGGGTGTTTTATTAATTATTATTATTTATCTGCTCTGTAATCTCGCTATTCTTTATATTCTTCCGATGAACGAACTGGCAAACTCAAAACTTGCCGCAGCTGATGCAATCCGTCTGATCTTCGGAGAAGGATCGGGTAAAATAGTAACGATTTTCCTGATGGTTTCCATTTTAGGAATTGTCAATGCGCAAATGTTATTTAATCCTCGGGTACTGTATTCCATGAGTCGTGATGGCTTATTTATCAGAGCAGCAACTTATGTAAATAAAGGTGGAACTCCGGCGCTTGCTATGCCCATTACTGCCGCAGTGGCCATTGTTCTGATTCTGGCAGGAAAAGAGGCCTGTGAAAAACTTTCTGATATCGCCACATTCTTTTTTGTTCTGGGATATGCTTCCGGATTTGCTTCCTTGCTTGCACTCCGAAAAAATGAACCGGATCTTGCCCGTCCATGGAAGGTGCCAGCCTATCCCTTTTTACCGATTTTAATGCTGATCATTTCCATAGCATTTCTTGTCTCTGCCGTTTTCCAGGATATTTCCAGCAGCCAGTATGCTTTGTTGTTTTTGGTTTTAAGTTATCCGATTTTCTTGATGGTCCAGCGTCTGAACCGATAATAATCAGTTTATTCTATCACCCATCCTGGCTTGCAACGAGATTAGAACCCTGTTATTTCTATAACTCTGTCCATTCCTTCTGGATTTTTAAGAACGGATATAAACGAGATTTTTTATTATTTCGAAGGAATAACAGTAATCTATAAAATTCTTACACCTACCAGCCACAAGCCCGAATGGGGTAACAGAATAACTATTAATCAATCCTTAATAATTATATATAAATTATCCGTGATAAAATTTAAATTGTAGCCTTTGAGTAACAAACCGATTCATCAATAGCTATGCTCTTTAAAAACACACTTTTTAAAATTTTACTTTTCACATCAGCGCTCGCACTGCTTTCATACAGATGGATGGAAGACGATTTTTCCAAACTGATCGCCAGCAGGCTGCAAGAATACCGCCGGGTATTTCCGCAAGAAAAAGCATTTCTCCATACAGATAAACCTTATTATGTTGCCGGCGATACACTTTGGTTCAGCGCATACCTGGCCGAAGGTTCGATTCATTTTGCAGACAGTGCAAGCCGGGTTCTGTATGTTGATCTTGTCGAAAAAAGAACCGGGAAAAACATGGCTTTAAAGCGAATAAAACTTGATGGAGGATATGGAAATGGCGATATCAAACTGAATGACGCATTGCCGGTCGGAGCCTATACGATTCGGGCCTATACCAACTGGATGAGAAATTTTCCGGAAGACTACTATTTCCATAAGGATCTTTACGTTTTTAATACGGAAACAGATAACCATGAAACAACCGCATCGGCTCTTGACGTCCAGTTTTTCCCGGAAGGCGGGCAGTTAGTCTCAGGTTTGAGCACACGCATCGGATTTAAAGCCACCGATCAATCAGGTTTGGGGGCCGAAGTAAGTGGTTTTGTTTTAAATCAAGAAAATGACACGATAGCAGCAATTAAAAGCGAACATCTGGGAATGGGCAGATTTCCGTTCGAACCGGTTGCTGGTCAAAAATATACGGCCTTTTTACGAAAAAAATCAGAAGCCTATCGGCGCTTTGACTTTCCGGAAATTAAGTCAGAGGGTTTTACGATGATCGTAAATAATCTGACGACGACGGATAAGATGCGTGTTTTGGTTTACTCTAATTTTCCTGACAATACAGATAAAGAAGTTAACATAGTTGCTCAGACACGTGGCTTGGTCGCTTTTGCAGCAAAAGGCAAGGTGTCAAAAAAAGGTTTACAGCTTACGGTTCCCACGGCTACCTTACCGGATGGTATCACACAATTAACACTTTTCGACAGCCAGAATAAACCTGTCAGTGAACGACTTGTATACGTGGATCACGGTGAACGACTCGGATTAAAGATAAGTACCAATAAAAATTCATTCAATCCAAGAGAAAAAACCGAGGTTGAAATTATGATATCCGATACCGCTGGCAATCCCGTGGAAACGAATCTTTCCATTGCTGTTACTGACGCAGGCCAGATAGCCCAGCAGTCTTATGATCAAAACATTATTTCTTATTTATTGCTATCATCCGATCTCCGGGGTTTCATCGAGCAGCCCGCCTACTATTTTGACACAACAAAAACGGACCGAAAAATAAAGCTGGATTTATTGATGATGACGCAAGGTTGGCGCCGTTTCGACTGGACTGACGTTTTACAGGAAAGTCATACCGCTCCAACCAGATTCGTCGAGCATGGTTTCTCGATTCAAGGAGAAGTTAAGAAAGGAAACAGAAAAGTGACGGACAAAGTCATGCTGTCTGTGTTTTTAACCAATGACAGTATCAATACTTTTTTGACAACAGAATCCGGGGAGTCTGGGCGCTTTTCTCTGGATAATCTGATTTTTAACGATTCACTGAACGTGCGTTTACAGGGAATGAACGCGAAAAATAGCGCTGGTCTTAATATTATTCTGGCTCCGTTCGATCCGCCAAAATTTACCATTTTACAAATTCCGTTTTATCCGGTAACAGTCGACGCAGTGAAAATGACGGAATATTTAAAACGAGCCGGTGAGTATTTGGAAATAGAAAGAAAAATCCGGGCAAGTAGGGAAAAATTATTGAAAGAAATTACAATTAAAGGCAAGAGGGAAGAAGAACGGGATTCACGGAAATTATATAGCCGTGCCGATGCTTCCATAAAAGTTACCCCGCAAATGACCGGCGCAGCAAACACAATCCTGGATATGCTTCAAGGTAGGGTGGCAGGAGTTTCTGTAATGGGATCAGGCCAAAACGCAACGGTTTCTATTCGTGGCAGCAGAACGGAACCGACGTTTTTACTGGATGGGATGCCTGTTGATAAAGATTTGATCACTTCTCTTTCCGTCTTTGATGTAGAATCGATTGACGTCTTGAAAGGCGCATCCGCTGCAATCTATGGAAGCCGCGGAGGAAGCGGAGTGATCTCAATTTTGACGAAAAGAGGAAATTCCAGTTATGACTATTCGAAGGATATTACACCTGGCGTAACTGTTTCAAAAATTGCGGGATTTGATATTCCAAGGAAATTCTACGAACCAAGGTATGATTTAAAGCGCCCGGAAGATGCAAAACCTGACTATCGGGCAACAATCCATTGGGCGCCAATACTTCGGACGGGTAAGGACGGAAAGGTAAAATTCAGTTATTTCAATACCGATGCAAGCACCAATGTAAACATTCGCGTGGAAGCGCTAACAGCTTGGGGAATACCCGGTTCTGCAGAAACGGTATATTCGGTACGATAATTGAACTTGTTACAAGAATACTTTGTAAAATGCGTTAGTAATCAGTGGCAGACCGAATTTGTCCTGACCATCCCGAAAAAAAAGTCATACCTTTGCTGTTTATATTGAAATAGCCGATCTGTCTCAATTTCTGATTGGCAACAAGATAAAATATGAGGACAGAATTATTGAAAATATTCTTGCTGGCAGGCCTACTGATGGCTTCCGAAATTACGCCGGCAGATGCTCAGCGTAAGCCAAAGGTGCGCGAAAAGGAAAAGGCAGGACCTGTCGGATTTCGTCTTGAAGAAGAGACGCTTACATCCGAGGGGATGAAATATATGATGACCGACCAGCCGGCCCGGGCACTTCCCATATTTGAACAAATTACTCAAAAAAGCCCGCAGGATCCTGCCGGATATTATTTGGTGGCTACGGCTTTGCTGAAACTGGATCGTCAGGATGACGCGATTGTTCCGGCGAAAAAAGCCTATGAACTTGATAAGACAAATCTTTTTTACGCACAGCAATTGGCAGAGCTTTATGCCAAAAAGAAAAAATATGCGGAAGCTGCACAAATCTACGAACCACTCGTAGCACAAAGTCCTGAAAATATTCAGTATGGTATTGAACTGGCGGCCGTTTATGTTTTTAATGAGCAATTCGATAAAGCTATTCAAACCTATGACGGACTTGAAAAATCAATTGGTGTTACAGAAGAAATCACGCACCAGAAAGAACAGCTTTATTTAAGACAGAATAAGTTGGACAAGGCGCTCGCGGAAGCGAAAAAACTGATTGATAATGAACCAAGCGAGGTTAGTTACCGGGTTGAACTTGCCGAAATGCTTATTGCGAATGATAAGATTGCAGACGCTGTTGCTCCTTTGGAAGAAGCTTTAAAAATAAATCCTGATGAAGCACAAGCCCACGTTTTGCTGGCTGATATTTTTCGCAGGAATGGTGATATTCAAAAGTGTAACCAGGAATTAAAGCTTGTTTTTGCAAATCCAAATCTGGATGCAGAACCGAAAATCCGTGTACTTTCCGGGTATCTGACCATGCTGAAAACAGATCAGGAAACGAGTGAAGCACTTGCCTTGGCAAAACAACTTGTAGATACGCATCCTAATGATGCCAGAACCAATGTTATTTACGGAGATTTATTAATGCGCAGCGGCAAAAAAGCCGAAGCGCGTGACATGTACGCAAAAGCAACTACTCTTGACGGATCAGATTATAAAGTTTGGGGAGCTGTTATCCAGCTCGACGGCGAATTAAATCAGGTGGATAGTCTGCTGTCCCATTCCGAAAAAGCTTTGGAGATCTTTCCTAACCAGGGATTGCTCTGGTATTCGAATGGAACGGCGCATTTAATGAAAAAGGATTACAAAAAAGCCATTTCTTCGCTTGAAGAAAGTTTGAAATTGCTTACTGAGAAGGATATGCTGCCATACATTCACGCACAACTTGGAGATGCCTATAACGGACTTGGTGATAATGTAAAATCGGACGCCGCTTATGATCTTGCTTTGATGGAAAATCCTGATAATGACCACGTATTGAATAATTACAGCTATTTTCTTTCCCTGCGTAAGGAAAAACTGGATCTTGCGTTGAAAATGTCAGAACGGTTGGTGCAACAGCATCAGGATAACGCCACCTATCTGGACACACACGCCTGGGTTTTATATATCAGAAAAGATTATAAAAAAGCCAAAGAATCTCTGGAAAAAGCCATGCGCGATTCTACCAACATCAGTGGCACGATTGTTGAGCATTACGGCGATGTGCTGTTTAAGCTGGGAGAACGCGAAAATGCCGTTTTACAGTGGAAAAAGGCAAAAAAAATGGGTGAAACAACAGAACTTCTTGACAAAAAAATAGCAACCGGAACATTACATGAGCAATAAGATTACGGTATGGTTTCTAGCCATCGGGTGTATTTGGTTAACATCATGCCACAAAAAACATCTTTCAAAAGGCACAGCCAAACCTAGTATAGATTCTGGTTTTGTATCAATAGATTCTTCAAAAACCGATTCAATCGCGGACAACAGAGAAGCAGTTCCGGTCAAAGTTCAGGAAATTGCGTTTGATTACCTTACTGCAAAATCTAAATTTTCACTTCGCAGCAGCACCCAGGATTTCGAGAATACAAACGTAAATATCCGGATTAAGAAAGACAGTCTGATCTGGCTTTCGGTGACAGGAGTTGGTTTTGAGGTAGGCCGTGGATTAATAACCCCTGACTCCATCGTTTTTCTTGACAAATTTCATAAGGAATATTTTGTTATCACCTACGAGCAGCTTAGTAAGCAGTATAATTTCGAGCTTAACTTTAAGTTATTACAGTCAATAATAATTGGAAATCTGCCAATTCAGCAAACTGCCGAAGCCAAGTTTTACAGGGAAAATGAATTTTTCACTCTTCGTCAAAACAGCGGAAAAATTGTTTTAGATAATTATATCGGTGAAAAAAATCTGAAACTTCAGCGGTTGAAAGCAGTGGAAATTCCTACAAACAATACGATTATGCTCGAATATGAGGACTTTAAGGATGTGAACAGCATGTTGTTCCCGTTTAGCAGTCTTATTAAACTGGACGTACAATCGAAGAAGGATAACCAGTTTTACCAGACCATTATGCGTATCAAACATAGTAAAGTAGAATTGGTATCACAAAGCCCTGGTTTCCCGTTTAGTATACCATCCAGTTATACCCGAAAAGGTAAATAACAGATTGTCCACTCATTTATAGGCGCAAAAACGTGAAGTCTGCTTAACTTTGCGTGACCTTTAAGGTATTTTGGCAGCAAGAAAAATTAATATGCCCTTTCACAAACCGTATTATCGACGAATATTTCTGGTACTGACTCTTTTGTGTTGTACGTCTCTTAGCGTATTTGCGCAGAAAACCCGTGAGCAACTGGAACGGGAAAAAAGTGAAAACCAGAGCAAGATGAATGAAATTCAGGGAATTCTGAAACAGACATCTTCTCAGAAAAAAGTGAACTTAGGTCAGCTGCGTGCATTAAGCCAGCAAATAAATACGCTTAAGAAAAAAATTGATCTGCTTTCAGATGATTTGAAATTGCTTGACGGCGAACTTAAAACGCTTGAAAAAAAGCGTCAGGTTTTAGCGAATGATCTCGGAAAATTAAAGGCGGAATATGGCGACATGATCTACGAGGCTTCCAAGCGTAATGTTTACATGAATCAGCTGATCTTCCTTTTTTCATCAGGGACTTTCAACCAGTTCGTTCTTCGCTATAAATATCTGAAGCAATATACCGACGCACGTCAGGGCCAGGTTAAGCAAATGGAAGTGCTGGAAAAAGAACTGATGGCTGAGCGCCAGCGCATTACTTCGAAAAAACAGCAGCAACAAACTGTATTAACTACGCAGGTTTCTGAAAATACAAAACTGGAAGGTTTGAAAACCAAACAGGATCAGGTTGTTCAGGAATTGTCTCAGAAAGAAGTGGAGTTACGTAATCAGTTAGCGGAAAACAGAAAAGCAACCAACTTACTGGAGGCAAATATCCGGCGGATTGCGGAACGGGAAAAAAGAGAACGGGAAAGGAGAGAGCGTGAGGAACGTGCTGCAAGAGAAGCTAAAAGAAAGGCGGAACGCGAGCGTATCGCCCGTGAGAACGCTGAAAGAGAGAAAAAAGGAGAAGCAAAAGTTGTTGAAGAAGAGCCAAAAGAAGAACCTGTTGTTTCTTCAAGTGGTATGAGTGATGAAGAAGTTACACTTGCCTCATCATTTGCAGCTTCTCAGTCACGTTTGTCATGGCCAACTAGAGGATTTATCTCCGGACATTTCGGACAACGTCCACATGCGGTTTTAAAAGGTGTAATGGTTGACAACCTCGGAGTTGACATTCAAACAAATGCAGGAGAAATTGTTCGTTCTGTATATGACGGCGTTGTTTTGGACGTAACTCAAATGCCGGGAATGGGCAATGTTGTTGCCATACAACACGGAAATTATATGACCGTCTACGCGAAAATGTCGGGCGTTACTGTAACAGCCGGACAAAAAGTAAAAGCGCGCGAAACGATCGGCCGAGTAGCCACAGACGGCGACGGAACTTCGGAGCTTCAGTTCCAGATATGGAAAAGCACATCCCGTCTTAATCCGGAAAGCTGGCTGATCAGAAGATAGATTTTAGTATTTCATTGTTAATGGTAAATTGTTAATGTTTTGGCATTAACGAATTATTGGGCTCTTGCTTATGTTTGCATTGCTAAGAGTATCTAATAATTGACCGCTTGCGGTTTTAGTACCGAATAAAAGATAACCACCATGTCTGTACATAGTTCTGATATAAAAAGAGTTACGACCCACATCATTCAGGAAATGAAAACGCGGGGCGAAAAAATTTCCTGTCTGACCGCTTACGATTATTCCATGGCCGGCATTGTTGATGCTGCTGGCGTTGAACTGATTTTAGTAGGAGATTCTGCTTCAAATGTGATGGCAGGGCATGAGACTACTTTACCGATTACGATTGACCAAATGATCTATCATGCCTCATCGGTTGTCAGAGCTGTAAAACGTGCGTTGGTCGTAGTTGATCTTCCTTTTGGTTCATACCAGGGAAATTCGGGCGAGGCGCTTCGTTCTGCGATCCGGATTATGAAAGAGTCCGGCGCTCATGCTGTAAAACTGGAAGGTGGATTGGAAATAAAAGAATCTGTAATGCGGATTTTGAGTGCGGGTGTTCCGGTTATGGGGCATCTGGGACTTACTCCGCAATCTATTTATAAATTTGGTACCTATACGGTTCGTGCCAAAGAAGAAGTTGAAGCAAAAAAGCTATTGGAAGACGCTAAAATGCTGGACGAAATCGGTTGTTTTTCTGTCGTTTTAGAGAAAATTCCTTCGGCGCTGACCAAGCAAGTTTCTGAAAGTATTTCCATTCCAACGGTTGGAATTGGTGCGGGGCCGCATGCAGATGGTCAGATATTGGTTCTCCATGATGTACTGGGTATTAACAAAGGCTTTAAGCCCCGTTTTCTTCGTCAATATGCCAACCTGAATGATATTATGAACGAGGCAATCACAAATTATATCAAAGACGTTAAAGGCAAATCTTTTCCTAACGAGAAGGAGTCTTATTGATCACCTCTTTTTCCTGATTATTAAAGGAAAAAGTTAACACAAAAAATCCATGGCAAAGCGCCCATTTCAGATAATATACGAAGACAATCACTTGCTGATTGTTAACAAAGAACCCGGCATACTTGTGCAGGGAGATTCCACGCGCGACAAGCCTTTGCTTGAAATGCTGAAAGAATATATCAAGGAAGAATATAACAAACCAGGTGCTGTTTTTCTGGGTACTGTCCACCGTTTGGATCGCCCCGTTAGCGGACTGGTCGTTTTTGCAAAAACATCGAAAGCACTGGAACGGATGAATGAGATTTTCCGTAAGCGTGATGTTCAGAAAACATATTGGGCCGTTGTAAAAAACCGCCCGCCAGAGAAGAAAGGAAAGCTGGTGCATTGGCTCATTAAAGACGAGTCAAGAAATGTAACGACCGCTTACGATTATGAGGTACCCGGTTCGCAGCGCGCGGAGCTTAGTTACCGACTTTTAGGAGATGTAAATAAATTTAATCTTCTGGAAATAACACCCGTTACCGGCCGCCCTCATCAAATTCGTGTCCAGCTGGCTTCGATGGGCTGTCCGATTCGCGGTGATTTGAAGTATGGTTATCCAAAGGCGAATCCGGACGCAAGTATTAATTTGCATGCGCGACGTCTTTTCTTTGAACATCCGGTTAAAAAAGAACCAATTATATGCAAAGCCGGCGTTCCGAATGATCCTTTCTGGGAAGAATTCCTCCCACTGGATACTGAGCCGATCAAAGCTGAACATTTAGGATTTTTATACGAATAACCCTCATGATTGAAAAGTTAAAGCAACGCTGGAATGTAAAAAACGGGTGGGATGTACTAATCATTTTAGTGGTTTTTGCCTGCACAGGATTTTCCATTCTATACATTAAGCGCGCGCTTTTCGATCTGGTTGGGCTCACAAAAGAATCATCACCGTCCTGGGTTTTATGGGCAGTAAACATTCTCATAATCCTGCCGCTTTATCAGGTTGTTTTACTAGCCTGGGGCTGGGTCTGGGGAAAGTTTACGTTTTTCTGGGAGTTTGAGAAGAGGATGTTTCAGAGGATTGGGGGATTGTTTCAGAAGAAAAAAGACCCCATTAAATAAACCTTATGCTATAAATAAGAAAGCCGAACGACTATAATTGTCTTCGGCTTTCTTATTTTCTAAGTTTGGTGATTATAATCAAACAATAACTTATCCCTTCTTCCAACCCTTCAATTTCCAAACCGAGAAGCCAACATAAGCCATACTTCCTCTCGCTCCACCTTTTTTAACCAGCCCGTTGATATTACTAAAACCAATGAAGAAAGGGCCAAAATGAGCCATTGCTCCCAGGGAAACGCGTTTATTTCCTTTAATGAATGAAATTGGAAAGGCGAAATCTGAATCTTCGTCTTCAAATCTTGGTGTAATTGTAAAGACATTAGGTTGAGTCAAATCAAGCGGGTTGTCCGTTCTTGGCTTGTAACGTTTCGTTTGTGCAAGCGTCACAAAAAAGCCTTTAACTAACTGAATATCTGCTTCCAGATGCATGGCCTGAGGCAGTCTGACATTACGGTTAAATGTAGTGTCCGAAGTTTCAGGATATAAATTCATTAGCCCATCCGCTCCTTCGTTTCCGATAATTTCCAGTTCCTTTTGTCCGATGATTGCCTGTTCCTGATAGCCGCTGACAACCCTGCTGTTCTGTGTTTTGTATTTTATGGAGCCAATATCTGTCAATGAAGCTGCCAGTCTTAGCAGATAAGTCGGACTCTGATCAAATGCTTCGTCTTCGTTATGCCAATAATCTCCTAATTCGTAAGTCACACCAAGGTCGTAAGCCCAGCCTGCTGCATATTTATCCGAATTGAAAAGATTTCCAAGTTTCATTTTTTGATTTGCCTGGCTATATCCGCTTTCATAGGAAAAATCATTTAAGACCAATTGGTTTTCATCCGTACCTCCCGCAACCCGGCTGACCTGAAAGTCATCGACTGAGCCAGTTACGTATCCAATTCTCGCTCCGAAAATTCTTTTAACTGTTGTTCCAACACGCAATTTATGCGCTTCCAAATCCAGAATTTGCACACCATAAGAAGCGCTTAATTCCGAAAAACTCTGCTGAACAAGACTGAAATTCCCCCATTCCTGGCGCGCAACTTCGTCCAGACCAGTATCCAGACGTTTAAAATATAAATTCCGGATATCGTCCGGAACATTATTTCCTTGCACAAATCCGCGGGTTCGCAATTGAAAAGCTACACCCTGATATTTGCCGATTGAAAACATCGCCGAAGGCCAGCGAATTTCACTTGCCAGATAAATAGGATCTTTTTCCGTTAACGAGCCCATAGTCCTTGATCGGCCATAAAGTTCGTCTTTGGAGTGTGGCGCCAGAAGTGGATAAAACAATGAGTTTTTTCCAAGAAAAACAAAATAGCGATGGTTGATACTGCTCCCGATGGTACCAAGATTTACCTGAAACTTATATCTGGAACCCGCAATGGCCGAAGGGTTTTCCGTAGCCCTGTATAAACCGCCATAATTGCTGGCTACCAATCCGGGTATTTGCTGGGAATAGGCGGATTTTGCCAGGAAACCAATCAGTAGTGTGAGGTTAAATAGTTGCTTTTTCAAGAATGGTATTTGCTGTTTAAATTTAGTTTTCCAACGTTATCGTATTGGACAATTTCTTCTTCTATTAAATATTTCAGGGTTTGCAAAAAAAGCGGTTCTGCCACATTTTCAAACACCTGACTTAAAAACCGCGGCGTTACCGAACCGTTGTCTTTAAGATAAAGCAGTATTTTGTTACCTAATTCTTCGTTAATTCCGGCATTTGCCTCGTTCTTTTTCTTCCTGATGCATACGTCACAAACTCCGCATTCATGCCCATCCATTTCATTGAAATATTCTAGTAAAAGGATTGTTCGGCAACGGTTTTTATTGGATGCATACTGAATAACGGCCCTCGCCTTTTGCCTGTCACGTTCCCGCCTCCTTTCAATTTCGAAAACATTTAACGGCAATTGAGCTGCATCAAAACGAGGCGTCAGAAATGTCAGCTGAGGCTTATCTCTTCTTGGTTCATAATCGATAATGCCCCGCTCCTTTAAGAATGACAGCTTTTTTATGATTTCTGCCTCCGGCGCAAAGTAAATTTGACCTAATTCTGTTTCAGAGATTCTAACGTATTCAGTAAAAAGTTCTCCGCCATACAGCCTCAACATTAATTTGATAAACGAATCAAACTCCGGATACCGTATCTGGAAATCGTATAATTGCCGGTTGTCAACTTCAAAATGAATTCTGGCCGGGTCATTGAAATTCTCGCTTAACTGGATAAAACCTTCTTCTTCCAGAAGTTTTAAAGCAAAATGTGTTTCGTTAACGATGAGGCCAAATATTCCTGTAAAATGCTGAATATCAAAACTATTACTTAAAAATTCCCCTCCACCAACAGGAATTTTATAGTAATTCGCGAGCGATTGGTAAACCTTTCTTAAAACATCCATCGGCGGATATTTCCTTTCGACGTTTTCAGCTAGTTCATCAAGGTCAATCTTGTTATAAAGCGCTACAGCAAAAGATTTTTTTTCGTCCCGGCCAGCTCTTCCTGCTTCCTGATAATAGGCTTCCAGATTATCAGGCAAATCAAAATGAACCACGGCACGGACATCCGGTTTATCAATTCCCATACCAAACGCATTCGTCGCTACAACCACCCGAATCTGGTTTTTGATCCAGGCCGTTTGTCTGTCAGAACGCTCTTTAAATGGCAAACCCGCATTATATCCCGAAGCCCGAACACCTTGCTTTGTCAGCCAATCCGCCAATTCCTTTGTACGCTTTCTTGTCCTCACATATACGATTGCCGTTCCCGGAACATTTTTGAGAATCTGAAGCAGTTTTCTTTCTTTATTCTCCTCTAAAAAAGTCGAGTAGGACAAATTTGCGCGAGCGAAAGACTGGCGGAAAACTTTGGCCGGCTTCATTTCCAATCTTTCGATGATATCAATTTGTACCTGTTCCGTCGCGGTCGCAGTTAACGCCATAACCGGAACTTTTGGAATTAATAATCTGAAATCAGCGATTAATAAATAGGAGGGCCTGAAATCGTAACCCCAGGCAGATATACAATGTGCCTCATCAATTGCCAGCAAACAAACTTTCATCTGTTTGGTGCGTGCAATCATAATATCGGTTCGCAATCTTTCCGGTGAAACATACAAAAACTTGGTTTGCCCGTGAATACAATTATCCAGCGTGATATCAATTTCATGTCGGTTCATACCTGAATGGATTGCAGCGGCAGGAATATTTCGTCTTTTCAACTGTTCAACCTGATCTTTCATCAGTGCAATAAGGGGCGTCACAACGATACAAACGCCTTCCATCGTTAGCACCGGAACTTGAAAACAAATCGATTTTCCACCGCCCGTTGGCAGCAATAAAAGTGTATTATTTCCTTCCAGTACCGACCGGATTGCTTCTTCCTGCACAGGCCGAAACTGGTCATAGCCCCAGTATTGTTTCAGGACAGCATGAAGGTTACTCATCGTATGTATTTTTTCAAAAGATTCGCAAAATACTAAATTCAGAGACGTAATTTTTTGGTAAAAAATTGCCCCCGTTTAAACTATGGGGTTCCTTTCTTCGTTTTTTAGCCGAAAATAGTAACTTTACCGACTGGTACTAACCGATTTCTATGCGCACGCTCCTTTCTCTGTTAATCGTTTTTTTATTATCTGGTTGCTCGGTTTCTCATTATTTAAACCGTGAAATAAAAAATTCTCCGGTTTTAAGTCAGCAGCATACAGGCATCTCAATTAATAATCTGACAGGTAGCAAAGCCCTTGCTTCCTATCAATCTGACAAGTATTTTAATCCTGCTTCCAATACAAAATTATTTAGTTTTTACGCTGGGCTTTGTGCGCTGGGCGACTCTTTACCTGGCTTGGAATACCTTGAATGGGGAGAGCTTTTGATCATCAGAGGAACGGGTGATCCCTCATTATTCCATCCCGACCTTCCCCACAGCGCGGTGATAGACTTTTTAAAAAGCAGAAAAGAGCAGATATTTTTTTCTCCGGTAAATTTCCAGGATGAACGTTACGGTCCGGGTTGGGCGTGGAGTGACTACAACGACGATTATCAACCTGAAATCTCACCGTTGCCTGTTTACGGAAATATTGCCCGTTTTACTGGACTGACAGACCGACAATTCCGGGTAAAACCCAAAATCTGGGAAAAATCTCTGCAACCGGATACTTCTGTTGTTGGCATTAAAAGAGAAGAATTTCAAAATACTTTTCATTATTCGCCAAAAGCTTTGGCAGCAGGAAAAACCAGGGATATTCCTGTTCATATGTCGGACGCCACGACGGTTAAGCTATTGAGTGATGCCTTAAAAAAAGAAATTAAGCTGATTCACGTTCCGCTTACTATCGAGCTGCAAATGGTTAAAAGTATACCTTCGGATTCACTGTATTTGCGGATGATGCAAGTGAGCGACAATATGCTGGCCGAACAACTTATGTTGCTTTATGCTTCTGCAAAAGGATTGCCGCTAAATACCGAAAAGGCGATTGAACACGCCAAGAAGAATTATTTAAGCGATATGCCTGACAATCTGGTATGGAAGGATGGTTCCGGATTGAGCCGTTATAACCTTTTTACGCCAAGATCTATAACTGCTTTGTTGCAGAAAATTTATGCAAAAGTTCCTCAAGAGCGTTTGTTCAAAATTTTGCCAAATGGTGGCGCAACGGGAAGTCTGAAAAATATGTTTAAAGGCCAGGAACCTTTCATTTTTGCCAAAACAGGCAGTTTCAGTAACAATTTTAATCTCAGCGGTTATCTGGTTACCAAGAGAGGAAAAACACTGGTTTTCAGTTTCATGAACAACAATTTCACAAAACCAAGCTCAGAGGTTCGAAAAGAAGTTGAACGGATCCTGACTGAAATACACAATAAGTACTAGTTTTTATTCTTCTTTCCAGGTTTTGTTGGTGCAGTAAATCATATTTTGGCCGTTTTTACGTACGAGTAAATAGATACGGTACAGGCCTGGTTCCACCGTTGCTGAGTGGAAATTTACGTACGCACCTTTGTTAAAATACATAAACCTCCGAACAGTCGTTCGAAGCGGAACCGGGTATTGAGTTTGTGCCGAGGCATATGTATGTTCTGCTGATTTTAGCACCACGTAAGCGCCATCTGAATAATTCTTTTCCGCCGGGAAGAAGTCTTTTTCAAAATTTACTACAATATAACTTCCGTCTTTTTTAACCGTATCAGGCTCGTAAATTTTCGGACAAGGTATTGAATCGCTTGTTAAACGAGGATTCCAGCCTTCCGCCAGCGGATCTTCTGAGTTATAGTAGGCTCTTATTTTTTCAAACCGCGCCTGATCCATCGAAAACATTTTTACCCCAAGCCAGTCAGCATTATATCGGGCATTAAATTCCTGCACAATAGCCATGCGGCGGTTATTTATTGCCAAAGCAAAATTGCTGTGAAGAATGATCAGATTTAGGAAAATAGCAAAAGGTACGATCGCAACAGTGGAAAAACGGAGCGAAGGGCGTGATGTCAGGGATAACAATCCAAAGTAAAGTGCAATGCACCACAGTGCTGAATACATCCTGTAGCGACCCTTAAACATGCCTTCGAAAGTATCCGTTGGAATACGTTTATATACCAGTGCAAGTGTCGTAATGGTTACGAACGCAGCAATTCCCAATGAAAATAAAGCTCCCGAATTCAAGTAGGGCGTTTTTCCCCAGGCAGCATTCCAAAGTAAAACCCACTGTTTTCTGAATAAATAAATCAATGCTGCAATCAGAATAAAACCTGCTGCCACTGCTGTCATCAATACAGAATTTGCTGCGTCATATGCCGAAATTGTTGCGATGGAACCGATAAATCCGAAATAGCCCAGAAAACCTTCTTTAACCTGCTGCGGGTTTGAGAAATCAAGATTCTGAGTAATTGGAGTAAAATCGATGAAATAAATGACTGCAATTATTCCGGTAACCAAAACGGTAATGACAAAGTCTTTTTTACGCCCCATAAGCCAGGCTATTAACCCAATCACAGGAAAAACCATGAGTCCGTTTCCGTAGGTGAAGGTTGCCAGCACAGCGAATAAAATTGCGATATAGTGCTTTTTCGGATGGTGGGTTGCAAAATAAAGCGAACTTAAAACAAAGAGCAGCACGCCAAAATTGCAAAGCGAGCTTACACCCCAGAAAATATTTTCAAATGACTGGATAGAGAACCACAGCCACATAACGGGTACAAAATACCATAACGAAATACGGAAAAACCGAAATGCTTTGTAAAAAACGAATGCGCAGGCTGTCCAGCAAATATTGGCAACGATCATCGGCCAGATCATATTGATCTTTCCGAAAAGCGAGTGAAGCAGGAGAATAATAGAGCGGGAAAAGACGAGTCGGTGTTCCGGGAAAAGCTCTGTAAGCCGTTTCCATCGGTTTGGCCAATCTGCGTCTTCAAAGCCAGGAATAATACCTAAAATCAGTATATCGTCAAAAGCTACATAGTTGATATTTAAAGCGATAACTTTAAATACCAAAAAATAAATAAGTACAGGAATTATGCAAAAAATTACTGCAAGCCAGGTTTTGGTCCTGGCAAAATTTAGCAAAGCTTGAAACATACAATGATTTGGCTCGTGTTAATCCAACACACGAATAAAGCAGATGGACAGCAATTTCCATCCATTCGAACTATTAATTTTCAGTTTCCTCCTCAACCGAAGCACGCGGATCTTTGGTATAATCGTAAAGAAGTTTCCCTTTTTCATCCCATTCGCGAAGAACAAACGGGTCAAATTCTTCGTCCCAACTTGTTTTAGGATATTGGATCTCTTTTTTGCGCTGGCGGCGATATTGGTAATATTCCACCCAACGGCCAACTTTTTTACCATGATCAAACTTTCCGCTTGTCATAAGCTGGCCTTCGTCATAAAATTGCAGAAATTCCCCCGTTGTCTCACCAAACATAACCGGTACTACTTCCTTAACTTTCGTATGAGCAGAATCATAGTAGCTTACACGCGATTCGGCTGGAAAACCTTTATCCCAAACAGCTTTATCAACCAGGTTAAACTTGGTATCATATTTTACCCAACGGCCGTCTTTCACGCCCATGTAGTAAAAACCTTCTTCGATCAGATTTTCTCCGACATATTTTTTATAAGACCCATGCAGTAAAAGCGACTTCTCCTTATCCTTAATAAGGGCAGAACTCAGCTTTTTACCTTTGGCATCATACCAGCGTGTTTCAGTGGAACGGGCATAATTGCTAAGCGGTTTCGGCTCTTTCAAAACGTGAAAAGTTTCCAAAGTCGTACGGTCTCCGCTACCATAACGGATATCCATCGCGACCATCGGCACTCCTTTATACATCACTTTGGCAAGCCTTGCTTTCTCCTTTTTCAGTTTGCGGTCTGCTTTCTGGCTTTTGTATTCTTTTACTTTTAAGCCAAGATCAGGAATTGTTTCGCCAAAAAGCGAAGTAGCGGATGCAGACTTACTGTTTCCGCCGGGAAGTGTGGCAGTAGCCGCAGGATCCAGGCCAGAAATAAATGATTTTAAATCCTTCGAGCCTTTCTTTTTTGTGTTTGTAGAATCCGGACTGGCCGCTTTTGGTAACCAGGTAGGGGGTGAAGATTCCTTGGTTTCAGTCTGTGACCAAGCTCCCTTCACAAGGAAAACGGTTAGGAAACACCAGACCAGAATAACTCTTTGCATGTGTATTGAATTTTTCTTCAGGGTAAGATTGTTACTTTTGTAACGAATTGGTTCTTAAAGATATTGATTTTTCATCCTACAAATTTACATAACACATTGGAAAAAAGCGCTAAAATTTATATCGCAGGACACCGCGGTATGGTCGGCTCGGCGATTCACCGTAAACTTACTGCTGAAGGTTTTAACAATTTTGTATTCCGTACTTCTTCTGAACTTGATTTGCGTAATCAGGCTGCTGTGAAAGATTTCTTTGAAACAGAGCACCCGGAATATGTTTTCCTTGCTGCTGCAAAAGTGGGTGGTATCATGGCTAACAATATTTACCGCGCAGAATTTTTGTTCGATAATCTGCAAATTCAGAACAATATCATCGATAGCGCTTACCGTGTTAACGTAAAAAAACTGCTTTTCCTTGGTTCTTCCTGCATTTATCCAAAATTGGCACCGCAGCCGCTTCACGAAGATTCGCTGTTAACCGGTACACTGGAACCAACGAATGAACCTTATGCAATTGCAAAAATTGCAGGAATTAAAATGTGCGAGGCATACAGAAGCCAATACGGCTGCGATTTTATTTCGGTTATGCCTACAAATCTTTATGGTCCGAACGACAATTATGATCTGAACAAATCGCACGTTCTGCCTGCCATGATCCGTAAATTCCATGAAGCCAAGGAAGAAAACAAACCAGTTGTTGAGCTGTGGGGAACGGGTTCACCTTTGCGTGAATTCCTTCACGCGGACGATTTGGCCGACGCATGTTATTTCCTGATGCAAAATTACAGCGAACCAGGTTTCCTTAATGTGGGTGTCGGAAGCGATGTTACTATTAAAGAATTAGCCGAGCTGATTCAGAAAACGGTAGGCTATGAAGGCGAAGTTCATTGGAATACGGAAAAGCCTGACGGCACACCACGCAAACTGATGGATGTAAGCAAACTCCACGCATTAGGATGGAAACACAGGACAGATCTGAACGAAGGAATACGTATAACGTATCAGGATTTTTTACAGAAAATAGAGGCTTATTCCGTTTAATAAAATTGACATTAATGGGTTATCCAAAAGTATCACCCAACAATTCAACACTAAAAAGCTGTTTTACCTATTAAAATTCTTTTTTTCGACAAATTTTCAGTATAAAATTACAATTATCTTCGGGAAACTAATTAGTTTTGCAGCGTCCTAAAAAGTGGGGCTAACTATAAACCATGTTATAAGCAATGTCTGCTATCATTAAATTAGACCAGATAGACCGTAAAGTACTGGAGATCTTACAAACGAATGCCAAGATAACGAACGCACAGCTTTCAAAGGAAATTGGGCTTTCACCGGCTCCTACACTGGAACGTGTAAAGAAACTTGAGCAATCAGGAATTATTAAAAGTTACCACGCACAACTAGAGCCTGAAAGAGTTGGTCTGGGCGTAAGCACTTTCGTGCAAATTTCTTTGGTTGGCCATAGGAAAGCTGTTACAGAGTCATTTGTTGAAAAAATTCATGCAATTCCGGAAGTGATCGAGTGTCACCACATAACAGGAACAGGCGATTTCTTGTTGAGAGTAATTTCAAAGGATATCAGTACGTATCAAAAACTGATGTTGGAAAAAATAAATGAAATTGAAGAAGTTGCAAGCACACAGACAATGGTGATTTTGTCAACTTTCAAAGAAAGTAAGGTTTTACCAATTCCTTGAAATATTGCCCCTGACAGCATGATATTAGGAAAATTATTCCAATAAAAAACGTCGGACCCGTTACGGATTCGACGTTTTTACTTTTATAACTATGCTATTGACACTATTGATGCTGTTCGCGCAACAAGTCGTTTACCGTTTTCACCGGATTGAATGTGATCAGCGGAACTTCAACAAAAAGTGTGTTCCAATTGGCCATTGATCCATTCCATAAACCAGGCAATTCCTGGGCTTTCAATTCTTTTCCGTCTTTGGATTTGTAGGTTATGAAGCCGGTAAGCGGGTCACGGAATTTTTTAAGATCGTATAATTCTCCGTTTTTATTCTTGATCGCACAAACAAGGTCGACCGGATTAAAGTGGGTCGAATTCTTGAAAATTCCATTTTGCTGTTCGTTATCAACGTCAACCTGCGCAGATTCCACGATTTGCAATGATGAAGATCCATCGGCGTTTTCTGCCCAGAAAGGTCCGCCACCAGGTTCACCCTGATTTTTTACCATACCACAGGCACGTAAAGGACGATCCAGTTTGCCAACAAAATATTCCTTTTTCTGATCATCAGACCATCCGTCATAAGTTGCCGGAGGTACTACACATAATTCTTCACGGAAAAAAGTATCCAGTTCCGCGAATAATGAAGCGTCAGAACCTGCGCTTAATTTATCAAGATAGCCAAATATTTTTTTCTGGAAATCAAGAACAATACCGGCCAATGCTTTCTTGTAGGTTACGGTATCTCCCTTAATTCTATCTGGAACGACGTTGTCAATATTTTTTATGAAAATAATATCCGCATCCAATTGGCTAAGGTTTTCCAGCAGCGCACCATGCCCGGCAGGACGGAACAATAATCCGCCGTCTTTTTCACGGAAGGGCGAGTTATCCATGTTTACAGCAATCGTATCCGTTGAGCTTTTTTGCTCGGAAAATGATACCATATACTTCACGCCAAACTCACTTTGATAGGTTGGCAATACTTCAACAACCAGCTTTTCGAATTTATCGCGGTGTTCAGGAGAAACAGTGAAGTGAATCTGAACATTGCTTCCTGCGTTCGCATAGTGAGCACCTTCTACCAAATGTTCTTCAAGAGGCGTGCGAGAACGGCTGTCGTAGTTATGAAATTTTAACAAGCCTTTCGGCAATTCTCCATAACCCAAACCTTTGTTCAGCAGGAAATATGACACGATTGTTTTTTCGTCTGCCGTGAAAATATCAATTCCGTCTGCCGCCATACAAACTTTCAAATCTTCATAGAAAGCAAATTCTGTAAGTCTCGCGAAAAATTCGTCAACTGATTTGTCTTTTTTATCTTCCTGCAAGAAGCTGAATAAAGACTTAAACATCCGTGTTGCAGCACCCGATGCGGGAACAAATTTTAACAACGCAACTTCGCCTTCAGAAGAACTTCTGTCAAACGCCTTAATTACTTCCTCAATTTGTGCATCTGTTAAACGAATAATTCCATCTCCAACGGTCGCTGCCTTTGATAAATGAAGAAATGGAAACCCGTTAACAAAATAATGCACTTGTTCTTCTACTACTGTGGAATCGCTTCCGCGGTCCTGAATTTGTTGAAGGTCTTTTTCGATGAACATAATTTAATTAGTTAAAAAATAATCATTAGTACATCGCCATGAGAGTATTAAAATCTAATGAGTCTTGTGGCGGTGCGTGGTTTACATTATGTAAAGTCCTGTATAATCGTACTATAACTATGTAATACGATTTATTTCACTATTCTTAATTTGGCGAAACTGAGCAATAAAGTTTTGTCACCGACTTTATCAAATTTCACTGTGGCTTTGCGATCCGTACCGTTTACATCCATCTTAACAACCGTGCCAAAACCAAATTTGGAATGTTCCACTTTATCCCCTTCGACAAGATCGTGGGTATCACTTGGCACAAAATCGGATGAAGGTGTGTGTGCAGAAGCTGCTGCTGTTGGTCTTGGTTCTGTGGGTCTTCTCGGACTAAGATTTTTAACAAAAGACATTGGCGAAGAAGATGAACCTTCCCGTCCGATTTCTCTCTGGAAGGACTGAGAAATGTTAAGGTATTTTGCATCGACTTCCAATAAGAAACGGCTCGGTTCGCACATTTTTAACCGACCCCACTGGTAGCGACTTTCTGCGTATGAAAACGAAAGTTTTTGTTCGGCTCGGGTTATCGCTACATAAAACAAACGACGCTCTTCTTCCAGATCCTGGCGACTTTCCAACATCATCTGGCTTGGGAAAAGATCTTCTTCCAAACCTACGATGAAAACATTTCTGAATTCAAGACCTTTCGCCGAGTGAATCGTCATCATCGTAACACGGTCATTATCTTCATTTTCATCCGGTTCGTCAGCATTCGTCAAAAGTGAAACGGATTGAAGAAAAGCACTTAATGTTTTATCTTCATTTTCCTCGCTATCAACAAATTCCTTGATTGCATTCAGCAATTCCTGAACGTTCTCATAACGTGAAAGTCCTTCGACAGTTTTATCTTCATACAATTCACGAAGAATTCCTGACACTTTTGCAATGTGTGACGCGACCTCAAAAGCATCTTTTCCTGCTTCGATCATCAGCATAAAACTTTTGATCAAAGTACTGAATTGCTCAATGGGCGTGATAGTACGGCCTGTTGCGTAGTTACCGATATTGCTTACAACCTCCCAAATAGGAACGTTGTTTTCGGCAGCAGTTACTGTTATTCTGGCTACTGTGGTATCTCCAATCCCGCGTTTCGGAAGATTTATAATTCTTTTGAAAGCTTCTTCATCACGTTGGTTAACCGTAAAACGCAGGTAACCTAAAATGTCCTTAATCTCTTTTCTTTGATAAAAAGATTGGCCGCCAATAATCCGGTACTTAATTCCCAGCTTCCGAAGGGCTTCTTCAAAAGAACGTGATTGAGCATTGGTACGATAAAGAATAGCAAAATTTTCGTTTTTAAGCGATTTCTGCATTTTTTCTTCAAAAATAGCAGTTGCGACCAATCGTCCTTCTTCATTATCAGAACCCGCTTTGATCACGTCGATCATGGAACCTTCCTCATTCACTGTGAAGGTTTCTTTTTTCAATTGAGATTTATTTCGGGCAATTACTGAATTTGCAGCATTTACAATCGTGCTTGTTGAACGGTAATTTTGTTCCAGTTTGATGGTATGAACATCGGGAAAATCTTTTTCAAAATTCAGGATATTCTCAATATTGGCTCCGCGGAAGGCATAAATACTTTGCGCATCGTCACCAACCACAACAATATTCCGGTTAACCGCCGATAATTTTCGGGTAATAAGGTACTGTGAAACGTTTGTATCCTGAAACTCATCCACCATGACATGCTGGAATTTGTGCTGATATTTGTACAAAACATCAGGGAAATCACGGAACAAAACATTTGTATTAAAAAGCAGATCATCAAAATCCATTGCATTCGCCTGAAAACAGCGTGTTACATAGGTTTTGTAGATACGCCCGATTTCCTTCATTTTGGCCGCTTCATCATCTGCCTGAATTACGGCATTATTGATATAATCATCCGCAGAAACGAGTCTGTTTTTCGCTCCGGAAATCCGGTTGTAAACCACATTGGCTTTATAAACCTTATCATCCAGATTATATTCCTTTATTATACTCCGCAATAACGATTTGGAATCATCGGTATCATAAATGGAAAAATCGCTGGTATAACCAAGGTATCTTGCCTCAATCCGAAGGATTTTTGCAAAAACAGAGTGAAAAGTACCCATCCAGATATTTCTCGCTTCTGTCCCGACAGCACCTTCAATACGTTTCCGCATTTCACCGGATGCTTTATTGGTAAAAGTCAGGGATAAAATACGAAACGGATCTACACCATTTTCAATCAAATGGGCAATCCGGTAAGTAAGTACTCGTGTTTTTCCTGAACCGGCACCGGCGATGATCATCAATGGACCATTACCATAAACCACAGCCTGGCGTTGGGGTTCGTTCAGTGTATCTAAATATTCTGGCTTGCTCAATCTATCTCCCTCCTTATGTATGTTATTCGTATCAGTATTCTTCATTCGTATCGCACAAAACCCAAAGTTAGGAAAAACCGGCAAATGCACTCTTTTCTATTATATATATGATCAAGAGTTTACAATGATTTAACCGGAAAATTAAAATAGCGTGCGAAATAGAACGTCCGACTTCTGATGATGGTTTTGATAAAACAGAAACAAACCGGAGATTTGATTAAAAGTCAGTAATTGCTGGCTTTTCCTTTTCTTTTATATAGATTATATAGATGTAACTATTGTACCGGTTATAAATAAGTCTTCAGACCAAGTTTCGACTGTTACATATAAATAGAAAAAAAACTTAAATGAGCACATTAAATATAGAAGACCAGCCACTAGAGGCACAATGGGAACATTTGCTTCAGACATTAGAAGAATTATTAGGCAAACGCCCGGCTGACCTGAATGGCGTATTATTTCTGATAGGCGTCCAGGAATTGGGACAGGGCGCCAAAAGATTTACAAAAGAACAAAAACAGGATCTTATGCATATTGGAATATGTAAAGTATTAAGCTTGTCTTCTTATTATCTGTTTGAGAAAAGAGATAAGGATGGCTGGCCACATTATATATTGAACCGGGCATTGCCGCAAGGCGGTATTGACAAGCAGGAAGCACTATTAAAGATGCATGTAATTGAGTATTTCAAAAATATTTAAAAAAAGTTTTACAACTACACTTTTGACTTTTAGCGAGTTACCAAAAAAGGCGAAATTTATTTCGTCTTTTTTTCTTCTAGGGCTTGCATCTTAAAAATTAATGTAGGACTTTTGCACTCCCAATCGGGGACAACGGCACTGAGAACGCTCAGCGCGACAAGTTCTGGAAGATGCAGAGCAACGTTCTTTGACATGATGAAGAGAGTAACAAGATAGTTCGT